>Ga0193707_1001026_pt1 | contig 10138 bp, 10 predicted proteins | sample U3c2metaG_FD_143043 | JGI IMG/M metagenome (GOLD analysis project Ga0193707, IMG submission 143043) | Soil microbial communities from a riparian zone of the East river system, Colorado, United States - U3c2 | ecosystem: Environmental > Terrestrial > Soil > Riparian zone | place: USA: East River...
CGGTGTACGGAAGAACGGGTAGTAGTCGGTTCCTCCTGCCTTCTGCCCGCCTGCACCACCCAGCGCGGTTCCGGTTGTGAGGACTACTACCCGCTGCTCGGTACCCCTGGCCACCAGCAAACGTAATCAGGCCAGGCGTCGGTCACCCAGGCTCCGGGCCTGGGCGATCTTTGGAAACAAATGTGCGCCCAGTGACAATTTTGTTCCCCAAAGACGCGACCACGACCACGACGAACCGGCGTGCTCGACGCACCCGGGAACACCAGCCGCCCGAACACAGAACCCGACCGACCTACACAAGAGCCGGAAAAGTTGGACTTAGCAAGGAAGACGGTAGGCGCGCACAATCACTTCCCGCCGGCTGCGCGGGCGAAGGCTTGGATGAGTGCGTGCGGGCGGGTGCCGTCATCTGACACCTCGGGCTGGAACAGGGTGGCCAGGTAGAACGGGTGGTCGGGCGGCTCCGCGATGCGGGGATCACCGGCATCGTCGTACCCGCTGAAGACCATGCCGTGGAGGCGCGGCAGGTCCATCCGGCTGCTGTCCAGGCCGTAGGAGCAGTGGTACCGCTCGAGCGACCGCTCCACCCCGAGCAGCTCAGCGGCCCGAGTCCCCGGCGTCACCTGGATCGGGCCCTCGTGACCGACCAGTGAGCACGCCAGCGGGACGATGAGCAGGTCCTCCGCGTCGGCGTTGCTCTCCCCGGCGAGTCTCGGCGCGTCCTCACTACGCTCCCAGAAAGCTACCCAACCTCATCGAGCTGGTCAACGCCCGCCGCTGGACAGCACTGCGGGCACCCTACGACTTCGGCGTGGTCGCGCCAACGAGCCGGCCTCGCCCGAGCCGGGCACACCGAGCGGCTCCCCGGCTGGGGCCAGGGAGCTAGCTGCTCGGGCGAAAGCCGGGACTCAAGCAGCCCGGCTGGAGCCGAGGAGGTCAGACAACGCTGACGCAGGCAGGCCTTGACCGTGCACGCGCCATCCGGCCTGGGCCGAGGAGATCGCGGCGACTACTTCCGGCCCTGCTTGGTGGGCGGGATGATCGCGCTGTCGCTCGGATTCTGCTTCGGCTGTTTGGGTTGCTTGGGTTTGCGGACTTCACGTCCGCCTTTGTTCTTCGACATGATGCACTCCCGGGGCTGATAATCGCTGACTTCGAACGGGCCGATGGGCCTTCGTACGCCGCGGTACTCCTCATGCCCCGGGGGTTGCCTTCGACGCTACACCCAAGCAGCCCGTTTCAGTCGTGGGTCGGGAAGCCCAGGTTGAGGCCGCCGTGGCTGGGATCCAGCCAGCGGGAGGTCACCACCTTGCCTCGGGTGAAGAAGTGGACGCCTTCCATGCCGTGGGCGTGCGTGTCGCCGAAAAGCGAGTTCTTCCACCCGCCGAAGGAGTAGTACGCCATAGGGACCGGGATCGGGACGTTGATGCCGACCATGCCGACCTCGACCTCGTTCTGGAAGCGGCGGGCCGCGCCACCGTCGTTGGTGAAGATCGCCGTGCCGTTGCCGTACGGGTTCGAGTTCACCAGATCGAGGGCGGCGTCGTACGACGGCTGCCGGACGACCGACAGCACCGGCCCGAAGATCTCGTCGGTGTAGATCGACATCTCCGGTGTCACCTTGTCGAACAGTGTCGGCCCGAGCCAGAACCCGTCGGCCGCACCGTCGAACTCGCCGTCGCGGCCGTCGACGACCAGCTCCGCGCCTTCCTCCACGCCGGCGGCGACATATCCGGCGACCTTGTCGCGGTGCGGGCCGGTGACCAGCGGGCCCATGTCGCAGCCGCGCGTACCGTCGCCGGTCGTCAGCTTCGCCATCCGCTCCTTGATCTTGCCGATCAGCGGGTCGGCGATCGGCTCGACCGCGACGAGAGCGGAGATCGCCATGCACCGCTCGCCGGCCGACCCGAAGCCGGCGTTCACCGCGGCGTCCGCGGCCAGGTCCAGATCCGCGTCGGGCAGCACGATCATGTGGTTCTTCGCGCCGCCTAGCGCCTGGACGCGCTTGCCGTTCTTGGTGCCGTTCTCGTAGACGTACTTCGCGATCGGCGTCGAGCCGACGAACGACACCGACTTGATGTCCGGGTGCTCGAGCAGCCGGTCGACCGCTTCCTTGTCGCCGTGGACGACGTTCACGACGCCGTCGGGCAGGCCGGCCTCCTTCCAGAGCTCGGCCATCGCGTTCGCCGCCGACGGGTCCTTCTCGGAGGGCTTGATCACCACACTGTTGCCACAGGCAACCGCGATCGGGACGAACCACATCGGCACCATGGCCGGGAAGTTGAACGGCGAGATGATCGCGCTGACACCGAGCGGCTGATGGATCGAGTACACGTCCACCTTCGTCGACACGCCCTCGCTGAACCCACCCTTGAGCAGGTGCGGGATGCCGCAGGCGAACTCGATCACCTCGATGCCGCGGGTGACCTCGCCGACCGCATCGGACAACACCTTGCCGTGCTCGGCGGTGATCAGCGCAGCGATCTCCTCCTTGTGCTGGTTCACCAGCTCGCGGAACGCGAACAGCACCTGGGTCCGCCGGGTCAGCGACGTCTGCGCCCACGCGCGGGACGCCTCGTGGGCGACCTTGACGACCTCGTCGACGGTGGCTGCCGAGGCCAGATCGAGCTCGCCGGTGACCTCGCCCGTCGCGGGGTTGTAGACCTTGCTGGTCCGTTCGGCGACGCCGGTCCAGGAGCCACCTCCGACGAGGTGGGTGATGCGCTTGATCTCAGTACTCACGATGCTTCCTTACTACAGGGGGTGACGGGTAGCGGCTCATCGACCGAGGACCTCATCCGAGGACCTTTCGGCGGTCGGCCAGGTCGACGTCGACGGGACGGGCGGTGGTGAGGGACTCGATGCCGGCTTCGCAGACGGCCGCCGCCGCGTAGCCGTCCCAGGCGCTCGGGCCGTCGTTCTGTCCGCGGGCCGCGGCATCGACCCAGCGCTGCACCTCGAGGTCGTACGCCCGCGCGAAGCGGATCCGGTAGTCGGCCGGCATCGCGCCGCCCCACTGACCGCCGGAGCGGGTCTGGACACCCGAGCCGAGTCCGATGGTCGCGCTGCCACGCTCGGCGACGGCTTCACAACGAACCTCGTACCCGACCTGGAAGTTGACGAACACCTCCACGTCGGCCATCGCCCCGTTCGCGAGCTCGAACACCGCCAGCTGCGGATCGAGTACGCCGTCGCCGACGAGGCTGGTGGGCTTCGGTGCGTGCACGGTGATCCGGGTGATCTCGTCGCCGAACAGCCAGCGGGCGACGTCGACCTCGTGCACCATCGAGTCCCGCACGATCATCTCGCTGCGGAACGCCGGCGGGGCAGACTTGTTGCGGTGCACGTTGTGGAGCAGCAGCGTCCGGCCGAGTTCCCCGGAGTCGAGCAGTTCCTTCAGCGCGGCGTACTCGGGATCGAACCGCCGCATGAATCCGACCTGGATGAGCGACCGCCCCGCTTTGTGCTCGGCCTCGACCACTTGAAGCGAGGACGCGGCATCCATCGTCAACGGCTTCTCACACAGCACCGGCTTGCCGTGCTCCAGGCACGCGAACAGTTGCTCCGCATGAGCGAACCCCGGCGAGGCCAGGATCACCGCATCCACCTCGTCGTCGGCAATCAGCGCCAACGGGTCACGGATCACCTGCACTGGTGACGTCGTACCGGATGAAAGACGTGATGCGAGAGTCTCGGCTCTGGCGGTGTCTGGATCAGACACCGCGACGAGGCGGGCCCCCACGGTGTGGCGGGCGACCCGTTCGGCGTGGTCGGCGCCCATGAGTCCGACGCCGACGATGCCGATCCGGAGATCGGTCATGGCCCCTCCTTCTTCTCCGGCCCGTTGTCCTCAGCCGGCTCAACCGGGTCATCCTGTACGCCGGACTCCGCCACCTGAGCGGGGTCGACCACGAGATCCGGGTTGACGTTGCGCAGTTCGTGACTGAGCGCCTCGAGCTCGGAGCCACCGGCCATCTCGGTGGTCAGCTGCTCCAGCGTGATGTCGGCCCGGTGCACGTCCAGCGCGACCCGGCCGAGCTTCAGCACGACGAAGTGGTTGCCGACCAGGTACGCGTGGTGCGGATTGTGGGTGATGAAGATGACCCCGATGCCCGCGTCGCGCGCCTTCACGACGTACTTGAGAACGACGCCGGACTGGCTCACGCCGAGCGCCGCGGTGGGCTCGTCCAGGATCAGCACCTTCGCGCCGAAATAGATCGCCCGGGCGATCGCGACGCACTGCCGTTGACCGCCGGACAGTTTGCCGACCGGCTGCTCCAGGTTGGGGATGGAGATCCCCATCTTGGACAGCTCCTCCGCGGCGATCCGCTTCATCGTGGCCGAATCGAGCCGGCCGAACGGAGCTTTGGTGATCTCGTTGCCGAGGAAGAAGTTCCGCCAGACCGACATCAGCGGCGCCAGCGCGAGGTCCTGATAGACGGTGGCGATGCCGCTGTCCAGCGACTCACGCGGCGAGGAGAAGTGCCGCTCCTCGCCGTTCACCGACATCCGGCCGGAGGTGTAGTCGTGCAGGCCGGCGATGATCTTGATCAGCGTCGACTTGCCCGCGCCGTTGTCGCCGAGCACGCAGGTGATCTCGCCCTGCCGGACCGACAGCGACACGCCCCGGAGCGCCTGGATGTTGCCGTAGCTCTTGCCGCAGTCCTCCAGGTGGACGATCGGTGTGGTCGGGCTGGTGGCCGCCTCGGTCGCGAAGCCTTTCGTGGTGGTCATCGTGCTTCCGCCTTGTTCTTGACGACGAGGTTGACGATGGTTGCCAGCAGCAACATCGCGCCCAGGAAGGCCTTGAACCAGTCCGGGTTCCAGCCGGCGTACACGACGCCGAGCTGGACCATACCGAAGATGAGCGCCCCGACCGCCGCACCGACGACCGAGCCGTAGCCGCCGGTGAGTAGGCAGCCACCGACCACGGCCGCGATGATGTACAGGAACTCCTTGCCAACGCCCTCACCGGACTGCACGACACCATTGGAGTTGAACAGCAGCTGCATGCCGGTGAACCAGGCGAAGAAGCCCACGGCCATAAACAAGCCGATCTTGACCTTCTTCACCGGTACGCCGACGGCCCGGGCAGCGGCCGCGTCGCCGCCGACCGCGAAGATCCAGTTCCCGATCTTCGTCTTCAGCAGCACCCAGCCGGCGATGGCCACGAACACGACCCACCAGACGATGATGATCTTGATCGTGATGCCGCCCAGCTTGAACTCCGACGCGAACACCGCGTGCGCGGCGCTGAACCCGTCCATGTCGCTGATCGAGTTCGAAGCCACCGCGCCGGAGGCGATCCGGGTGACCGCGATGTTCAAACCTTGCAGGATGAAGAAGGTGCCGAGGGTCACCAGGAAGCTCGGCAGACCGGTCCGCATCAGCAGCCAGCCGTTGAACGCACCGATCAGCAGTGAGAACACGAGCGCTGCCAGTACGCCGATCCAGACGTTCAGGCTGAACTGGTAGGCGAGCAGGCCTGCGGTCAGACCCGAGGTCGTCACCGCGACACCGGCCGACAGGTCGAACTCGCCGCCAATCATCAGCAGCGACACCGGCACGGCCATCACACCGATCAGCGCGGCCTGGTACAGGATCGTGCCGGTGTTGTCGATGTCCCGGAACGGCGCCGCCGTGATCAGGAAGAACACCAGGATGACCGCCGCGCCGACGAGCGACCCGATCTCGGGACGGCTCAGCAGCCGGGCACTGATCGACCGCGTGGAGACGCGGTCGTCGGGCGTCGCAGGTGATGTGATGGTCGATGCCATGGGGTGCCTCAGCGCGTCCCGGCCGTGGCGTACTTCTCGACGGCGTCGATGTTCGACTTGTCGATGAAGGCCGGTCCGGTCAGCGTCGCTTCGCCACCGCCGATGGTGTCGCCGTTGTTCTTGTAGAGCCAGATCGCGTCGATCGCGAGGTACCCCTGCAGGTACGGCTGCTGGTCGACGGCGAACTGCACGGTGCCGTCCTTGACCGCCTTCGCCATCTCCTTGCTCATGTCGAAGCTGCCGATCTTGGCCGACGACCCGGCGTCCTTGGCCGCCCTGACCGCGGTCAGGGCGATGCCGGCGTTCAGCGCGACCACATAGTCGGCGGTCTTGTCGGCCTGCAGTTTGGACGTGATCGTCGCCTGGGTGCCCGGCTGGTCGGTGCCGTTGACGTTCAGGTTCTCGACGTTGCCGAACTTGTCCTTGATGCCCTGGCAGCGCGCCTCGAGGCTGACGTTGCCCTGCTCGTGGATGACGCAGATGACCTTCTTGGCACCGAGCTGCTTCAGCTTCTCACCGGTCGCCTGACCAGCGATCCGCTCGTCCTGACCGAAGTAGCCGATCGCGCCGGTGGACTTCCAGGAGTCCAGACCGCCGTTCAGAACGGTCACCGGGATGCCGGCCGCGATCGCCTTCTTCACGTTCGGGATCACCGCGTCCGGCTTGTTCAGGGTCACCGCGATGCCATCGACCTTGGAGTCCATCGCCGTCTGTACCAGGTTCGCCTGCGCGGCGCCGTCCGGGTCGGCGGAGTACGTCAGCTCGATGTTGTCCTTCTTCGCGGCCGCCTCGGCACCGCGCCTGACGATGTCCCAGAAGGTGTCGCCAGGCCCGGAGTGGGTGATCAGCGCGACCTTCATCCGCGGGGTGTCGGCGACGTTCCCGCCGCTGCCGCTCGAGCTCTGCTCCTCCTGCTTGCCCCCGGAGGAACTGCATGCGGTCAATGCCGCGGCGAGCGCGAACGCCGCGCCGGCCGCCGCCGCCTTCTTGTGCCACCGAATCATGACTCCAACCAGCCTTTCAGATACGCCGCGGCCACGCCGCGGAGTTGCGTGGGACCAGAGAGTTTCACACTCTGCTGGCCGTCAGCTCGATTCGCCACCCCCGTGGGATCTCAGATAGGCCAACGTGCGCTCCACGATCGGGAACGGCACGTCGGGCGGGCAGGGGAACATGTCCTGCCCGACGGTGTCCTGCGTGTCCACATGGCCATCCCCCGCTGTCATCGTCAGGCCGCGCCGGTCCAGCTCGTCTTTCAGCTGGACCGGATCAGTCGGAAGGTAGCCGTACGGCCCCAGCTCGATGCGGGTGTACCCGGCTGCCACCACCTCGTCGAGGAACCGGGTCCACGGGGTCTGCCGGGGATCATCGGCGTACCAGACTCCCCACGAGTCTGGCGCCGTACCGATGCTGACCGCGCCCATCTCAGCTGTCTCCCTCGACCGGAGTCAGGTAGGACCGCTGGGCCTTCTTGCTCTCCTCGTACTGCGCCGACGCCGCCTGAGTGGACTCGAGTTCCGAGATCTCGCTGACCGGGACGTCCCACCAGGAGTCGCTGTCCGGCGCGCCGATCAGTGGGTCCGTGGTCACGTGGATCGCGATCGGTCCGGTCGCGACCTTCGCGGTACCGATCGCCTTCTCCAGCTCGGCGCGGTCGTGCACGTCAATCACATCGACGCCGAGGCTGCGGACGTTCGCCGCGAGGTCCACCGGCAGGTAGTCCCCGTCGAGTCGTCCGTCGCCGCTGCGCCGACGGTACGCCGTGCCGAAACGCTGGGAGCCGAGGGACTCCGACAACGCGCCGATCGAGGCGAATCCGTGGTTCTGGACCAGGACGACGATGATCTTCACGTTCTCCTGGACCGCGGTGACGAGCTCGGACGACATCATCAGGTACGACCCGTCGCCGACCAGGACGAAGACGTCACGATCCGGAGCGCCGAGGCGTACGCCGATACCGCCGGCGATCTCGTATCCCATGCACGAGTAGCCATATTCGACGTGGTATCCCTTCGGGTCGCGCGTCCGCCACAGTTTGTGCAGGTCACCCGGCATCGAACCGGCCGCGCAGACAACCACATCAGATGCCGCCGACAATTCGTTGACGGCGCCGAGGACCTCTCCCTGTGTCAGGAGGCCTTCGGCGAGTTTCGCGGTCACGTCCTCGGGCGGGTTGTAGGTGGCCTCCACAATGCCGTCCCAGTTCCTTGCGAGTTCCGTCGCCGTGGATGTGTACTGGCCACTCACAGACCAGTCACCGAGCGCGGATCCCAGCGAAACAAGGGCTTCCCGGGCATCGGCGACGAGAGGAAGGCCGGCATGTTTGCCACCGTCGAAGCGCGCCACGTTGATGTTGACGAACCGCACGTCCGGGTTGTGAAAGGCGGTTCGGGAAGCCGTCGTGAAGTCGCCGTAGCGAGTGCCGATGCCGATCACCACGTCAGCCTCACGAGCCAGGGCGTTGGCTGCCGTGGACCCGGTCGAGCCGACCGCGCCGGCCGACTGCGGATGGTCGTAGCGCAGCGATCCCTTGCCTGCTTGGGTTTCCGCGACAGGAACGCCGGTGCGCTCGGCGAACTCGCGCAGCGCGTCCTCGGCGCGGGAGTAGTGTACGCCACCACCCGCGACGATCAGCGGCCGCTGCGCGGACCGTAGGAGATCTACCGCCTTGTCGACAATTGATGCCTCGGGCAAGGGCCGCGCGACGTACCAGGTGCGCTCGGTGAAGAGCTCCACGGGCCAGTCGTAGGCCTCGGCCTGCACATCTTGCGGCAAGGCCAGCGTCACCGCACCGGTCTCGACGGGATCGGTCAGCACGCGCATGGCGTTGAGCAACGCCGAGGGCAACTGCTCGGGGCGCCAGATGCGGTCGAAGTACTTCGACACCGGGCGGAACGCGTCGTTGACGGAGACGTCGCCGGAGCTGAAGTTTTCGAGCTCCTGCAGTACGGGCGTCGCCACCCGGGTAGCGAACACATCGGAAGGGAGGAGGAGAACAGGCAGCCGGTTGACCGTGGCGAGGGCGGCGCCGGTCACCATGTTGGTCGAGCCCGGGCCGACGCTTGCCGTGCAGGCGTAGGTCTGCAGCCGGTCGCGGGTGCGGGCGAAGGCGGACGCGGTGTGCACCATGGCCTGCTCGTTGCGAGCCAGGATGTACGGCAGCGCGTCCGGGTGCTCGAGCTCGGCCTGCAACAAGGCCTGACCGACACCGGCCACGTTGCCGTGCCCGAAGATGCCGAGGCAGCCGGCGAACAGCCGCTGCCGTACGCCGTCACGCTCGGAGTACTGGACACTCAGGAACCGCACCAGGGCCTGGGCGACCGTCAGCCGCACAGTCATGACTCATTCCTTCCGAAAGGTAGCCGCGGGTCGATCGACTGGCTGGACCACAGGTCGCGGACCCAGCCGTGCTGCGGGTCGTCGGTGATGAGCCACTGGCGTTCGGTGCCGGGGCCGGCCATCACGTTCAGGTAGTACATGTCGTAACCAGGAGGCGCCATCGCCGGACCATGCCAACCGTGAGGCACCAGGACCAGATCCCCACTGCGGACTTCCGCGAGGACGTCGATGGGGCGGTCCTCGGTGCCGTAGACCCGCTGGTAACCGATCGGGTCGTTGCCCTTGACACCTTCCGGGGCCGTGTCGGAGAGCTGGAGCTCGAAGTAGTAGATCTCCTCGAGAACACTTTCCTTACCAGGCTTGTGCTCGTCGTGCTTGTGCGGCGGGTACGACGACCAGTTCCCTGCCGGGGTGAGAACCTCGCAGGCGATGATCGAGTCGGCCTCGAGGACGGCCGGCGTACCGAAGTTGCGGACCTGACGGGAGGCGACGCCGGCGCCGCGGAGCTCGGTCTCCACCTGCTCGACGCCGATCCGGCGGTACGGGTAGTCGCTTGCTGCCTTCGCGTGCGGGAAGGCGATGCGGGCGCCACCTGCGCTGGTGACGGCGACGGTGGTGCCGCGTGGGACGTACGCGAAGTCGGTCGGTCCGGTGAAGACGTCGGCGCGGCCGCCCAGTGGGAGGGACTCGCCGTTGACGATCGCCTCGGCGGATCCGCTCAGCGGAAGGACGAGGTACTCGCAGTCCTTGGTGTCGATCTCCACGGACTGCCCGGGCCGAAGGGTCGCGACGTACAGACCGCTGTAGTCCCAGTCCTTCTCCCCCGGCGACACCGCTGCGTCGAAGCCGTCGCGTGACGTGGACCCCGCCGGCCTGAACCATTCGGTCATGCGGCACCTCCGCCGACTCGCGCGGCAGCCTGGCGGGCGACGGCTTGGCGTGTGGAGGCGGTCATGCGGCACCTCCGTGGACCAGGGCGGCGGCTTGGTCCACGGCGGTTGCGACGTTGCCGTCTGGCGGGA
>Ga0193707_1001027_pt1 | contig 10133 bp, 16 predicted proteins | sample U3c2metaG_FD_143043 | JGI IMG/M metagenome (GOLD analysis project Ga0193707, IMG submission 143043) | Soil microbial communities from a riparian zone of the East river system, Colorado, United States - U3c2 | ecosystem: Environmental > Terrestrial > Soil > Riparian zone | place: USA: East River...
AACACGATAGCACCGGCATCCCATACCGAAGCAGGCACCACCGGCATCCCACACCAGCAGGCAGCACGAGCATCCCCAATAACTCAGGCCCCCAAAACAAAAAATGTCAGGCATAATCGAGATCAAGGCGCGCGAAATTCTGGACAGCCGCGGGAACCCCACGATCGAAGCTGATGTCATGCTCGACAGCGGCGCGTTCGGCCGGGCCGCTGTGCCGAGCGGCGCGTCGACTGGAGAGCACGAGGCACTCGAGCTGAGAGACGGAGACGCCGAGCGGTATCTGGGGAAGGGAGTGGAGCAGGCGGTGCAGAGCGTGGAAGAGCGCATCGCTCCCGCGCTCAGTGGGCTGTCGGCGGGTGATCAGATCGTGATCGACCGCACCATGATCGAGCTAGATGGTACGCCCAACAAGGGTAAGCTCGGCGCCAACGCGATACTCGCGGTGTCGATGGCGACTGCGCGCGCAGCGGCGATGGATGTGGGCCTCCCCCTTTATCGCTACCTCGGTGGCCCGATGGCGCGCACGATGCCGGTGCCGATGATGAACATTTTGAACGGCGGTGCGCACGCGACAAACACGGTGGATTTCCAGGAGTACATGATCGTTCCGGTTGGCGCGACGAGCTTTCGTGAAGGGCTGCGCATGGGGACGGAGGTGTTTCACGCGCTCAAGAAAGTGCTGGTGAAGCGGAAGCTCTCGACCGGCGTGGGTGACGAAGGCGGGTTCGCTCCCGACCTCAAGAATGATGAGGAAGCGTTGCGCGTCGTCGTCGAGGCGATCGAGGCAGCGGGATACGCGCCGGGAAAGGAGATTGCGATCGCGCTGGATCCCGCGGCATCGGAGCTCTATAAGAACGGCACGTACACATTCAAGAAGAGCGGAGCGGGGAATCTCGACTCCGAAGGAATGATCGAGCTCTATCGCAAATGGCTGGACGAGTATCCGATCGTATCGATTGAAGACGGACTCGCCGAAGACGATTGGGATGGATGGGCGAAAATAACCGCAGCGCTTGGCGACAGGGTTCAACTGGTCGGCGACGACCTTTTCGTCACGAGCACCGAGCGCCTCGCGCGCGGCATCGAATCAGACTGCGCGAACGCGATCCTGATCAAGCTCAATCAGATCGGCACCTTGACCGAAACGCTCGAGGCGATCGAGATGGCGCGGGCGAACGGATATCAGTCCATCATCTCGCACCGCTCTGGCGAGACGGAGGACACGTTCATCGCCGATCTCGCCGTCGCGACGGGAGCGGGCCAGATCAAGACCGGGTCGGCGAGCAGGACCGATCGCGTGGCCAAGTACAATCAACTCCTCCGGATCGAGGAGCAGCTCGGCGCTGTGGCGGAATACCCGGGCGGTTCGATCTACGGTCTGGAGTAGCCCGATGAAGAGACCGGCGTAGCTCGATGAAGCGATATGTGTGGTGGGCGCTCATTGCCGTCGCGCTCTTTTTCGCGGTGCAGGGCGGGGAATACAGTACGCGGGATCTTTACGTGCTGCACGCGCGGACGCGGACTCTCACGCGCGAAGTGGATTCGTTGCAGCGGCAAGTCGATTCCCTGGGTCGCTTCCTCAGGCTGGTGAAGGGCGACAGCGCCACCCAGGAGCGGATCGCGCGCGAGGAATTCGGGATGGTGCGCGGCGACAAGGAGATTCTCTATCGCTTTGGCGAGGGGCCTGACAGCAGCAACCGAAAATAGGACCCGAGAGCAAAGTCAATCAGTTGACTTGATGCTGAGCTAGCGTAGATTGCTCCTCTTATCGCGGGGTGGAGCAGCCTGGTAGCTCGTCGGGCTCATAACCCGAAGGTCGCGGGTTCAAATCCCGCCCCCGCCACTCAAGCACGCGGCCGGTCCGAAAGGGCTGGCCGTTTGTGTCAGTAACCGGGAGCGCTTCACCGGCGTCGAACAGTTGCGCAGATTTGTAGCAGGGCTGGGTAGCTCAGCTGGTTAGAGCACGGCACTCATAATGCCGGGGTCGGGAGTTCGAGTCTCCCCCCAGCTACTTCGAAATACAACGACTTACGGCCTCCGTGATGGGGCCGTTTTTCGTCGCTGTAGTCAAATCTGTAGCAGTTGAGACGAGAAAACGCCTCTGCCAATACTTGAGTGCCGTGGCATGCGCAATGCTGTGATGCGAAGTTGTCAAGATAATCGGGCCGGTGTGCCGAAAGGAGGGTTCGAGACTATGCGGTTTGCCAGTATCGTGTCTCTAGCTGGAATCTTCTGCGCAGTAGGGATGATAGTTTCAAGTTGTGCACCAACCGACGACATGGTAAGCGTCAAGAAGGTACCAGTCGGACGAGCTGACTTCGGCGATTTCGAAAGCACAGATTCAACAACGCTTTGCCCCTCTTGGGGATGTCGTGACCTCACCTCTGACGAACTCAACTCGGCCCACACTATTGTCGACTGGCTTCAATCCGGCCCTTATACTGAGTGCGGTCAACTATCGAACGCGCTCTCGTCGGCTCTTAGCCGTAATAAGGTCAAGGCAGTGGACCATTTTGACTCCGACACCCAGAAAGGCGCGTATACTAACGACGATGGAATGATCTACATTCGAAAGGATATAATGGCCGGGGGCGCGGGGGGCTTCAACGTTCAATTGGGCCACGAGGCAGCCCACGCCGCCGGAATGGGTGCTTATAAAGATCACGAAACGGACATGAACAACCTTTCGTACACCTGTCAGCCAGCTTCAAGAGGGGGAAGTGGGGGGCCCGGGCCCCCTCCCAACACTCAGTAGTCGTTATTGATCAGCCATTCGGAGACCTTTGCTGTCGGAGGGAAGATGAAGTGTCTAGCGGCGATTATTGTACTCGCCTGTCTCGAATCGAGGGGTTCACCTGTCCTTGCGCAGGTTCAGGACGAGGACGTCAGTGCCTTTGCGGTCTCAATTCCCGCCATCATGACGAAAGTACCTGTCGGACCCACGGCTCTGATTTACAGTGAGCGGAACGCGGGGCTGGCGCAGAAGCTCGCTGTCAGAACGGGGAAGAAAATCGATCCCGAATCCAACAGGTTGGTTTGCCACGAAAGCTCCGTATCCCATGTAAATGTGTGTTCCATCAAGGATGCTGCCAGCTTGGTGGCACTCGGCAGCGTTCACTTTTCCGCCGAGACGGCGTCAGTAACATTTGACATAATATTTCCCGACAGATTCGGTGCGCTCGAGCACTCTCTCTACCGGATAAATCTGAAACGCGTCGGTGGGCTGTGGGTTGTTGTTGACGTAACGCAATTCGGAATGTCCTGAACTTTGCCGTTCGTGACGGAGATGATGCCATCCCGAAGAGGGGCTCTCACCACGGACCCGCCCCAATGTCAGATCGCGGTCCGAGGTTGAATTGGCGTTAATCGCGCCGCGGATGCCGGAGCGCCCTCGGCGTTAGCGGCCGCGTAGCGCGCGAGAACGGTGCGGTGGATGTCTCGCGCGTCCTCGAGAATCTCTGCGGCCAGACCCAGCCTCGACAGCGAGATGATGAACGGGTACACCTGATCTCCTCCGGCGGAACCGTGCGCGCCCACCTGATCGTCGAATGAGATGATGTCGTACGCGTCGTACTCGCCGAACAGAACGCAGTCGCCCGCGTTCGGCTGCCCCACTAGAGCCTCCACCGCGGCGTCGGCCGAGGGATCTAGATAGCGGGGGGTCCGAATGAGAAGGCAGCCGCCACGCATCACGAAGATGAATTGATCAGCGTTCATTAATTACTCGTGCGGGAGGTATGGGTTGCCCACAATAGAAAGCTCCTCATGGTTACGCGCGAGTTTTTTTCGGAGGCGGCCACCGCTGAGAGCTTGGTTCAAGCGCTTCTCGATGCTGTGCGATTGTTGCCGTCACGCGGCACCAGGAGTGTATGGGTCGACACTTCGCCGTGCACAGTTGCGCGCCTGGAAACCGTGGCGGCCGGCGGAAAGGTCGTCCCGCGATCACTTTGCAGTGCGGCCTCTATGAAACAGCCCTGCGCGCGTTCGACTTGGATGGCCGACGGCAGATCACGGTCTCTACATCATTGCGAGCGCCGTAGGGCACGAATAGAGCTAGAGAGGTGCACCTGTCCTGCCCGCCGGCCGTCTGTGAAACGCCAGGCGATGTTGACCCGTCGCATTTCCGCTGAGGCAGAGCTGATAGGAAATCGACAGTGCAGTGATACGAAAGTGGCATTCCCAGCGTCCACCGAATGCGCGAATCTTCGATGTGGCTGATCGGGTCTGGCGTCTGAACCGACATACAGTGAGGTTTCCAACATCATGCCAGCAGCAACTTTTCGCCTGATCGGTTCCGGAGTCTACTCCCTGCCTGAGGCCGAGCGCCTCACCAAAATCCCAAGAAAGCGGATTAGGCGCTGGATGGAGGGATATAACTTCATTTCGTCAGGCAAGCGCCATTATTCTCCGCCCGTGATCGAATCGGCGATTGGGCGCGACACCGGAGAGCTTGCGCTAACGTTTCAGGATCTCGTGGAAGTTCGTTTCCTCGAAGCATTCCTTCGGAAGGGCGTCACATGGAAGGAGATGCGAATCGGTGCCGCGCGAGCGAAGGCACTCCTCACCATGACTCATCCGTTCTCGAGCCGCCGGTTTAAGACGGACGGGCGGTACATACTCGCTGAGATTGCTGGCGCCGATTCACCAGTTCTCTTGAATCTTTCGAGGAACCAACTCGAATTCCATGCGATTATAAACCCGCTCCTCCAAGGTCTCGAGTTTAACCAGTTCGATGAGCCGGAGCGGTGGTTTCCCATGACCAAGCGCAAAGGTGTCGTGATCGATCCCGCGCGCGCATTTGGGGCTCCAATCGTGATCGATGGCGGTGTACCGACCCGGGTTTTGGCCGCATCCGCCCGAGCTGAGCGATCGCAGCGTTTGACCGCGAGACTCTATGATGTCCCTCTGCGCGCGGTCCGCAGTGCGGTGTACTACGAGACCAAATTTCTGGCTTGAGGTTTTTCCTCGACAACTGCATGTCCCCTTATCACGCCAAGGGGCTGCAGTCCTTTTGCGAAAAATTCAATGATGATAAGATCGTTCACCTGCGGACGATGTTCGGCGAAGCGACTAGAGACGCCGACTGGATAAAAGCCCTCGGTGCCGAAGGCGACTGGATAATCATTTCCGGTGATGGCAGGATCACGCGGAGTCCAGTCGAGCGCGCTGCGTGGTATGAGTCACAGCTTAGTGCGTTTTTCTTCGCGGAGCCTTTCCCCGAAGTGGGCTACTGGAAGCAGGCCGCGGCACTTGTCACCTGGTGGCCGCTGATCACACGCCAAGCGCGCGCCACACCTACAGGTCACGGTTTTCTACTGCCCAAACAGGGGAAGGAACTGAAACGGCTCTACCCGAAGGGCGGATAATTGCGCCGGTGGTGCTCGGGCAACGTTGCGAGGATCTTGTTCCGCATTCTCAAGATGTAAACCGGCTCCAGTTCACAAGTACAAAACACGCTGCTAAGAGCAGGGTTAAGGCAAATTGAAACCGATGACTGGAGTTGGACAGAAAGGACTTTTGCTCCAATCGAGCGCCTGAGAGTTTCTTCTCGGTGTCACCTGTGTAACGGAAATCCGCGAGAGAGTGAAGCTCCGCTTGGTAGTCCAATGCCCGCGCACGATCGAGCCGATTGGACCGCCAGATGCTATCATGCCACATAGCGTTAAGTACGACTACTGCCAAGGCAAGAAGCACGAGTGTAACTCGCCCTCCCGGGAGTTTTGGGAAAGCGGCAAGGTTTACGGAACCAGCAATAGCGAGCAGAAGCGTAGTCCAGAATGCGACGGACACTTGCACCTCGTACTTGCGGCGCTCGTTGAACTGGTCTAACGCGCGCTGGTAGAGGGCCAGGATCGCATCGAAATGGCGCTTATCAGATTCTTTCACGGCTGTTGTGTCTCTCTCTCTCTCCTAGTGCGGGTTAGCTAACCCAACCTCGAACGCACAAACTCACGACGCCAGAATCAGCGAACACTGCTGCAGGTGTGAGGCCATGCTTCCTTTTCCACCGCTCAATCGCCGCGTCCGTCGCATCCTCTAACGTCTTTCCGCTCGCGACGGGATAGTACGGCGGACTCGCTTCCCAGTGTAGAACCCTCTCCTGCCACATGAGTGTGACGTGGTCCGCGTGGAAAGCGACGTGCAGGCGAAACTTCGCGAGGAATCGGAAGCGCTCAGCATCGGAAGGCATCGAGCGAAAACTAAGCTGTGGCTGGCGGGAGCAATGCCTCGATGCGATCAGCGGGTTCCTTGTGCCTTCGCGCTCGGCCGACATACTTGTAGCGCTCGAGTTCGTCACCCCTGTCCTGCGCCTGACGAGCGAGCTCCATACAATCCCTCTCCGCATTCCTTTCGTCTTTTACGTCTTCCTGTGTAAAACCAAAAGGCTGACCGTAGAGCGCGAGGGCCGCGGCTCCGTGAAAGTCGGGCGCATCGTCCATATCGAGCGTGTTCTTAATCGCCAAGCCACGCTCAGGGGAACTAGCAATACCTGCCCTCGCCCATTCTTCCGCTGTTAGCACGGGCCTGACATAGCTCATTCTCAGGTCGGTCGCCTCGGAGAAATCTTCCATGCCCGGAAACTAAACCGACCTGGCACCGGGTGATAACTGATCCGTTGCGCCGGATTGTGGTACCGTTCAAGGGGTAGCTACACATACGCGAGGTCCGGCAATGAAACCCACGGCCAAGAATATCTGGGGACTTCTGGTCCTCGGCGTGGCGATTCTCCTAGCGATCGCACTTCTAGAAGACTGGCGCGGTATGATCTTCCCGTTGTGGCTCTTCTTCCCAATTTCAGCACTAGTCATGTTGGCTCGCCGCTTCTGGCGATACTTGAACGGGAGTGCAGTTGCAACGTCACCGTTAGAAGCACCGCCTGAGCCCCGCCCGCCTGCCCACCGTCTTCCCTTGGTATCAGCGATCCCGCTTCCTCCTCGCTTGCTGCCTCGGTTGGTTACGGGAACACGACGCTGGCACGCGGGCCAGCTCGCGACTGTCATTGTTGCCGGTCTGATTATCGAACGCTTCCTCTTCGCCTGGTATACCTATCTCGATGACAACGACGCCACCGGCGGCGAGGTTCTCTTAGTCTCGCTCCTGGCCTTCTCAATCGGAATCGCGCTGCTATGGCTTAGCCGGACGTGGTTTGGCGGCCGCCAAAGCCAGAAGCCGGGATGATTGCCAGCGGCGTTGATGTCCAGCTCCAAAGTTTCGGAAGCCACTATGCGAAGGTCAGTTGGGCAAACGGGTCGGTCTCGGACATCATGAGGTGCCAAATAAATTCGTACCTATCCTCTTCAGGCCAATCCGTCGGAAACCGAACCTGAAAGTATCCGCCGATCCCGCCCTCAGTACCGTCGTATTTCTCGCCGGGTTTCCACTTCAACGATCGCGCCGGTGTTAAGTCGTCCGTGTGGAACTGCGCAGAGAGGACAACGAGTAAACCTGCCACGGCATCGATGGTGTGCTCGAAATTCGCGCGGTGAAAACCTAGAGCGCGATCGTGTTTGCTGGCATTGTAAGCCTCATACCATGGCAAAGACTCGCCCATAGCCCAAGCCTCAAAGGGTTTCCGAACTCTAGAAGCGCCGCTCCAGACGGGCATCGTCACCTCGTGGGAGGAAAGACGATGAGTCGCGTTGAGCTTCTTGTAGTCGCTCATATCCAAGTAACCCTTTGGCTTCAGATAACCGTTCTCTAATAGGATCGCCTTACAGTTGGCTTCGACTTCTACGCAGGCTCTTAAAAGCAGTTCGTGCGTACGGAAAGAGTATGCCCCGAGATTCTCCTCTGCGGGCTCTATGAATTCAAACAACCGCTGCAGATCCTTCTGGATAAGGAGGAAGGCACGGATGTATTGCGTGGGCGCTACAGCGAATTTCGGGTGCCTGGTATACGCCCACATCGAGGTGCCGGCGTAGTCGTACTGACCGGACACAAATTGCCTGCACGTTCTGCGGAAAGGTCGTGACAGTGACATTGAGACTTTGTCTAACTTGGCGGATTCTTAGGCTGCGTACAGCGCGTCATCGATGTTGAGATGTTCGCTCATTTGTCTTTGGCGGGCAACCGATCGGCGAGCCGACGAAGACCGTTAATTACGACGAAGATCACGCGGCTCGAGTATCCACTGTTAGCAGGCCCGTAAATCGTTTCCGTTTCGCTGTCTCTCAGGTGAAGCCCCGCGAATTCGTCCCGCAAATGCTCGAACCGATCACGGAAGTTTGAGACAAACTCCCGGGCTGCGTCCATCTCAAGTGGGTCCCGGAGGCCATCAGATTCTCGATTCCCCCAGAATACCGCTGCATTCGCTACGATCGGTCCGATCCGGGCCGGCGTGGGCTTTTCCTTGAGCAGGTCGTAATACCATGTCTGGATGTCATCGGCCATCTCCAAGGCCTTCTTCCTGAGCTCTGCATACTCGCTGCATCGGTCATTGGCTGCGGCGCGGACTCATCGACTGCTCCCTCCGGGTCCTGAAAAGCAGGCAAAGCCGAACGACGTACACCTGTAGAGCGATGCCGGCGATTACATCGGCGGTCACGCACGGCGCCGCGGACGCGATCGTCAAAAAGGAAGTCATCGAGCAACACCGCGCGCGGATCGCGCACGCACAGATCCACATCATGCCCGATGCGGTTGCGATCCCAGCTTCGCGCCGTCTATAAAGCAATATGATCGCTGCCTTCATTATCGCCGCGTGCTTCTACGGCGTCGCCGAGTACGAGAACATGACGGGCTGGAAGTGGGCGGCCGCCAGCGCGGCCATCACATTCGTCATCATGAAAACTTTCGGGTTCATGCTGGTGGTGCTTCCGGCGCAGGCGACGCTCTTCGGTGTGTTGTGGTGGCAGAACGCAAAGCGGCTAGAGAAGCTCCCGGAAGACCGGGCCGCCCAGGTCTCGGAGGATCAGGCGATTCGTCGAGAGCGTGTCCGGCTCGCGCATGAGGCAGCCGACCGCCGCGCACAAGAGGAAGCCCACCGCAACCGACCCTCATAAAGCCGGGGTCGGGAGTTCGAGTCTGAGGACTGCTGAAACATTTATGGACCTCCCAACACCCTACGATGGCGTCCCGAAAAATCCAGTCAAGCGAACGGCAAAGCGGATTCTCGCGCTGGCCGCCAACACGCTACGCGCGGTCCCCGGTTATGATCGCGCCGTGCGCGCGGTCGACACCATTACCGGCGCTGACGGGTTCGGCTGGCAGCGCCATGTCATGTATCAGGAGGCCAAGCGACTGGTTGATCAGCTCGGGCCCGAAAAACTGGACGCGTTGGAAATATCGGGTAACCGCTGGGGATCCCTGGTCAAGTTCAAGAGCTTCAAGTGGGTCGATTTTCCGGAGTACGACCTCTGCGTTGCCCGCTCCCCGAGCAGTTCGATCTCGTCATAGCAGACCAGGTTTTCGAACATCTGCTCTGGCCGTATCGCGCAGGCAGGAACGTGTACGAAATGGTCCGCCCGGGGGGCCATTTTTTAGTGATGACGCCGTTTCTTGTTCGCGTCCACGCCCATCCAACGGACTGTTCGCGCTGGACGGAGACGGGGATGCGCCACCTGCTGGCGGAATGTGGGTTTCCGCTGGATCTGATTCGAACAGGTTCGTGGGGGAATCTTAGCGTCGTGCGAGCGGACTTGATTCGGTTTCGGAAATATCGCCGTCACCACTCATTGCGCGATCAGGTTTGGGCATTGGCGAAAAAGCCTGCCTGAAACAAAAACGCCCCGCCGGACGAACCGGACGGGGCGTTTTCGTTTCAGGAGCTTTACATGCCCGACACGATCACGAATTCGTCGCGCCTGTTCTTCGCGCGGCAGTCGTCGTCGCGTGAAATCTTGCAGGCCGGCTTCTCTTCGCCGTAGCTCACGATCTGAAGTCTCGACGCATCGACTCCACGATCCGTCAGATAACGGTTGACGATTGCTGCACGACGCTGGCTCAGCGCCATGTTGTACTCGTCGGAACCGCTGTCGTCGGCATTGCCTTCGACTCGTACGCGAACCGATGGATTCCGCTGAAGTGCGTCCACCTTCTGATCGAGGAGGACGATTCCTTCATCCGAGATCGTCGATTGATCGAACTGAAAGAAAACGGGCGTGGTGATCGCACTCTTATCGGTAGCCCGGGCC
>Ga0193707_1001028_pt1 | contig 10125 bp, 5 predicted proteins | sample U3c2metaG_FD_143043 | JGI IMG/M metagenome (GOLD analysis project Ga0193707, IMG submission 143043) | Soil microbial communities from a riparian zone of the East river system, Colorado, United States - U3c2 | ecosystem: Environmental > Terrestrial > Soil > Riparian zone | place: USA: East River...
TGAGAGCCGGTCGAGCCGTTCGATCGGCGTCGGCAATTGCGCCAGCCGAAAACGCGGGAGTGTTTCGATATGCATTGCCTTGAGGTTTACCCACGAACCCGGATTTGCGCAATCGCGCCGTGAACGGGACGCCTCGCGGGATGGTGTCCTACGAGTGTATTGCCGGACGAAGGGGAGGCTCGCGCAACGGATAATCTACGACAATGACCTTCCCGCGTGAGATCGCTTTTACGGCATGCAGCGTATTGGGTGGAACAATTCCGACGTGGCCGGGACCTAAGCGCTGAGTAACGCCGCCGATGGTTAGGTCCAGTTCTCCTTCGGTCACTTCGAAAACTTCTTCCTGAGGATGAGAATGTTCATGGACGGAAGAGCCAGCGTCGAACTCGTAATGCGCAAATGTCATGCTGGGAGAATCGAAATAGCGGCCTCTCCAGCCCGGCAAACGTTCGATAGCTGCGAGCTCGTTGGTATCGATGAATGTCATGCCTTTAACGAGCCGTGGTCAGCTCGAAAAGTCCGCCAAGGTTTTTTGCGGTTTCAATACTCATGATGAAGCTCTGCAACTTTTTGCATTGATCCTTGCCGATCACGTCGCCGCCAAGCGCCGTGAATTTTACCGCAATTTCTTCCTCGGTCATTGGATCGCGCGGATCACCCTTGGGAACATCGACGCGGGTGGAATGCGACTCGCCGTTGTTAGTGGTGATGGTCACGCGACTCGGCTGGAACTTGGGAAAGAGCGCTTCGAACTCTTCGTTAGGCACTACTTTCACCTTGTCCATGATCGGGATGAGGGCCTTATCAAGCACGCGTTCTTCTTTGAATTGCAACGGCGTTACCATGCCATCGACCAGTCCGGCGGCCATGCAATAAGGCAGCGAATGGTCGGCGGTTTCTTTCGAATCGGGTCGATATTTGTGCGGATCTCCCAGGATGTCGGCGGCGCGCGCGATCACTTCCACTTTGATTTCCTTCACGTCGTCCGCCTTGATGTTGTGTTCCTTGACCGTCTTCATCATGGCGGTGAGCGGCGCGTGACTGAGCGCTTCGATCGGGAAACTCTTCATCCCGCAATCAAGGATGCGGTAGTGCGAATCAGTGGAGTGGGGAAGGTCCTTGACCAATGCCTCGCCGTCGAACGTGGCCGGTTCTCCCTTGTATTGCACGTGATGGAAGACGGCGAACAAGCCTTCCTTGCCATCGATGATGTGCTCGGGACCGGAAAATCCGCCGCGAGCCAGAAGCGCGCTCTCCGCGCCCATGCGCCCCGCCCACGGATCAACCGTGTTCTTCATGTTGGTCAACTTGCCCGCCGTTACCGCGCCCGGACAAAATGTGCGCGACGCACTGATGCCCATGGCGGAAACCATTTGCGCCGGCGTGAGATTCAGCACCCGACCCGCCGCGATTGGCGCCGCGAACGCGCTCAAGGTGGCGTGATGCCAACCGTATTCGCGAACGCCCGGCCGGCCCACCTCGCAAAGACGCATTTCAATTTCATAGGCGATGATGGTGGCGAGAATCAAATCCTTGCCGCTCAAACCTTCGCTTTCGCATAACGCCAGCGGCGCGGCGATGAGATCGCTCGGATGACACGGATCAGCTTTCCAATAGATGTCGTTGTAATCCATGGCCCGAATCATGTGGCCATTCAAAAATGATGCATCGACTGGATTGGTCTTAAAGCCCGAGACAAACGTGGTTGCTCTGCCTGTCCCCCCTGCCTCGCCGGACGAGTCCGCCGTGTCGGACATCGCCTGGTAATGCTTCAGCAAAATCTTGGCGTCATCCTGCTGACTGCCGCCCAGAGCGCAGCCAATCGAGTCGAACCAGAATAATTTCGCCGCCTGAATCGCCTCTGGCGAAAGATGCTCGTATTTGAGAGCGCAGGCCCACTCGGCAATGGTGTAGGATAGAAGGCGCTTTGATTCAGTTGGTTGCTTTGTCATATGATCTTCATGGTTATTGGGCTGAAATTTTGAGTTCTTGCCCGCGAATGACACGAATCACGCCAAAATGACAGGGCAGCAAATCGAATCTAAGAAATCCCGGCAATTCGCGTCAACTCGCGGGTGTCTTCTGCTTGCTCATAAGTTGGCCGTATGCCACAAAGCAAGGCCATGAATCCGAGGGGTTTGTTCGGGGAGCTGAAGCGGCGCAACGTTTACAAGGTTGCCGTCGCTTATGCAGTCGTGTCGTGGCTGTTGATTCAGGCGGCGTCGATTCTGTTCCCAACCTTCGAAGCGCCGGCCTGGGTGATGAAGGTCTTTGTCACGATTATCATCCTCGGTTTTCCGGTCGCACTGGTTCTCTCATGGGCCTTCGAGATCACGCCGGAAGGAATCAAACGCGAGTCGGAGATCACGCCTAACGAATCGGTTGCCCGCCATACCGGGCGAAAGATTGTTGGAATTACGATCGTGCTGGCGGTGATCGCTGCTGGATTGCTAGCGTGGCAAATATTGCGGCCGAAAACGACAATCACGCCTCGACAGAGCGAGGCGGCTACAAATTCAACGGCAGCAGCGGGCGCATCGTTGGCGGCTCCGGCAAAATCGATTGCAGTTCTCCCTTTCGACAATCTAAGCGACGATAAATCGAACGCCTATTTCGCGGAGGGAATTCAGGATGAGATCCTGACCCGCCTCTCCAAGATTGCCGACCTCAAAGTTATCTCCCGCACCTCGACCCAGAAATACAAAAGCGCGCCGGACAACCTGCGCGAAATCGGTCAACAACTCGGCGTCGCCAATGTCATTGAAGGCAGCGTGCAGAAAATCGCCAACGCCGTGCACGTAAACGTTCAGATGATCCGCGCCGCCACCGACGAGCATGTCTGGGCCGAAAGTTATAACCGCAAGCTCGACGACGTCTTTGCCGTGGAAGGCGAAGTCGCCAGCGCCATCGCCGACCAACTCAGCCTCAAGCTTTCCGGCACCGAACAAAAGGCCGTCACCGCCAAACCGACGGAGAACGCCGCCGCCTACGATGCCTTTTTGCGCGGACTTGCCATTGAGCACACCAGCTACGGTTACGACACTTATCAAAGAGCCGCGCGCAGTTATGCCGAGGCAGTCCAGCTCGACCCGAAGTTTGCCCTCGCCTGGGCGCGACTCTCCATCCTGCGCAGCTTTCTCTACTTCAACACCATCGATCCGAAAACGAACTCGGCCGAGGCCGTCAAGACGGCCGCCGATCACGCCATGTCACTCGCTCCCGAGCTCGGCGAAGCCCACGTGGCGCAGGGAAGTTATCGTTATCGCGTCCTGCGCGATTTCGAAGCTGCGCTCGCATCTTACAAGCAGGCGCAGCAACTCCTTCCCAATAGCGCTCTGGTTAACGAGTACATCGGATATGTACTGCGCCGCCTTGGACGATGGGAAGAAGCCGAGCCCTACTATCGCAAAGCGATTGAGCTCGATCCCATGGACGTGCAATTGCTCAGCTCTTTCGGTGCCGAGTACTACGTCTATCTCCGCCGCTTCAAGGAAGCCTACGTCGGACTCGACCGCGCCATTCAGATTGCGCCGGACGCCGACAACGCGCGCGCCACCAAAGCGGGCGTTCTGATGGCCGAAGGCCGTCTGCCGGAAGCGGACCAGGAGCTCGCCAAAATCCCGCTCGACGCGTTCGACGACTTCATCGTCAACAGCCGCATGAATCAATTCTTGTACGAGCGCAGATTTAAAGAGGCTACTGATTTTATGCGCCGCCGGGTTCAGGCGCTTCCCGCCGATGAACCGGCCGACGCATGGGTCAGGCTGTTTATGGTTCAGGCGGCGTTCTGCCACGAGTGGTTAGGCCAAAAGGAGGAAGCGCGGAAATTGTTCGAGCGCGTCGTGCAGGAAACGAAGCCGAAACCTGACGCTATCGTCAAAGCGGAAGCGAATGGGCTTCCGTCGACCTTGGCGTTTGCCTATGCCGGACTGGGTGAGAAAGAAATGGCCCTGCAACAAGCCAATCAGGCCGTGAAAGATTACGAAACCGACGCCGTCAACAAGCCGGCCGCGGAAATCGTTCTCGCCCAAATCCAGGCGCGCTTCGGCCAGACCGACGCGGCCATCGCGGCCCTGCCACATCTTCTGCAAGTTCCCGCTGGCCTAACGATTGCAAACCTAAAGCTCGATCCGCTCTGGGATCCGCTGCGGAAGGATCCGCGTTTCCAAAAACTCTGCCAAGATCCTAACAAATGAGCAGCGATGAGATACGCAAACTTGCCGCGATCATGTTTACCGACATGGTGGGCTACAGTGCGCTGTCGCAGCGCGACGACAAGCTCGCGCTCGAGTTACTCGAAGAGCATCGCGAGCTACTCCGGAAAATCTTTCCGGAATTCAATGGCACCGAAATCAAAACCATCGGCGACGCCTTTCTCGTCGAATTCAACAGCGCCTTGGAAGCAGCGCAATGTGCGATCGAGATTCAACGGGCATTGGCCAAACGCAACGCCGATGCGCCAGCGGAACGGCAAATCCAAGTTAGGATCGGGATTCACATCGGCGACGTCGTGCATCGCGGTGGCGATGTTTATGGCGACGGAGTGAATATTGCCTCGCGGATCGAACCGTTGGCGGGCGCGGGCGGGATTTGCATTTCGATGGACGTCGAGCGCCAGATTCGCAACGCGGTGGAAACGCGCTTGGAGAAACTGGCGCCTACCGAGTTGAAGAATATTTCCGTGGCGATGGATTTGTTTCGCATCGTCCTTCCGTGGGAAAGAAAATCAGAGGTTAGAGGTCACAAATCAGCGGTCAGAGAGGGAGTCGCTGCTCCTACAGGCAGAAGGTTCGCCTGGATCAGCGGGCTCGCCTTGCTGTTGATCATCGGCCTCGGCTGGTGGTGGACGACCCTGCCGCACAAAAATCCGGCTGCACCCCAGGTGGAGGGCGGAGCTCCTGCGACGCCAAAAACAGAAGGTCTTACCGGAACTCGACCCTCCATTTCGGACAAGAGTATCGCGGTACTTCCCTTCGATAACCTGAGCAGCGACAAGGAGAACGCCTACTTTGCCGAGGGCATTCAGGACGAAATTCTGACGCGCTTATCCAAGATCGCTGCGCTGAAAGTCATCTCGCGTACTTCTACTCAAAAATATAAAAGCGCGCCGGATAACCTGCGCGAAGTGGGCCAACAACTGGGCGTCGCCAATTTGCTGGAAGGCAGCGTGCAAAAAGTCGCCAATGCGGTCCACGTCAATGTGCAACTCATCCGGGTCGCGACGGACGAGCATCTCTGGGCCGAGAGCTACAACCGAAAGCTGGACGATATTTTCGGCGCCGAAAGCGAAGTCGCCACCGCCATTGCCGATCAGCTGAACGCCAAACTGACTGGCAGCGAAAAGGAGTCGTTAAGCACGAAGCCGACCTCCAATCCCCAGGCCTATGACGCCTTCTTGCGCGGCCTCGCTTTCCAAGGGCGAGTCGATGGAATGCAAACAAACATTACGAAGTCGATCGAAGCGTTTGCAGAAGCGACGCGGCTGGATCCGGAGTTTGGACTGGCCTGGGCGCACGCGGTCCGGGAAGACGGTCTGGCCTATATGAATTTCGACCGGACGCCGCAACGAAAAGAGGCGGCGCGGCGGGCCGTCGAAAATGCGATCAGGCTGACGCCGGACCTGGCGGAGACGCAGCTGGCCGAGGGTTTCTATCAGGCTACTTTCGAGCAAAACTTCGAGGCCGCCCAAAGCCGCTTCGAAGCGGTCCGGAAACGCTTTCCCAACAACTCGTTCGCGGGCGAGCTCCTTGGCGGCCTTGCCCGGAAACATGGCCAATGGGACCAAAGTCATCAGTTTTACAAGGAAGCCGTCGAGCTCGATCCCCAGAACGTTTTTCTGCTCAGCGACGCCTCTCTGACTGACGTGGGAAGGCGCGACATTGCTTCCGCGAGACAACTGCTGGAGCGTGCCCGCAATCTCAGCCCGCAAAATTCCACGGTCGTCGCCATCTTGGCCGCGACTTATCAAATGACGGGCGACTTCGCACAGGCGCAGACGTTGCTGGACAGTGTCACACCCGCGGTGGGCGACGACTGGTATTTTGCCGTCATGCCCAACAACGCCGGCTTTTTGCGCAAGTATGAGCCGGCGATTGCGCTGTTGAAAGCGCAGCTGAGCAAACCTCAGGCGCTAGGTAGTTCGTTAGGCGGTTTCCAGACTACCCTGGCTGATCTGCAGAGACACGCCGGGGATACGGCCGCCGCCGCGCAAACTTATGAGCAAGCGCGTACAACCGTGGAAGCTGCACTGCGCGAGCAACCCGATAGTGCCAACCTGATCGGCAATCTGGCTTGGACGGAAACCTGTCTGGGCAACAAAAGCAAAGCGCTTGAACTGGCCCGGAAAGCCATGACCATGGACCCAGCCTCGAAAAACACTTATACCGGCCCCATCCGCGAAGAGCAGCTGGCCCGCATCGAAGGACATTTTGGCGAGAAGGACGATGCCATCGCCGCGCTGCAGCGGTTGCTCAGCATTCCCTATGGAGGGCCGCCCGTGACGCCAGCCTTGCTCCGAGTCGATCCAGATTGGGATAATCTCCGCGGCGATCCGCGGTTCGAGAAACTCTGTCAGGAACCGAATAAATGAGCGACGAGGAATTACGCAAACTGGCCGCGATCATGTTCACCGACATGGTCGGCTACAGCGCGCTGAGCCAGCGCGACGGCAAGCTGGCTCTGGAATTATTAGAAGAACACCGCCGGCTGCTACGAGAAATCTTTCCTCGTTTCAACGGTACGGAGATCAAAACAATTGGTGACGCTTTCCTGATTGAGTTCAACAGCGCGTTGGAAGCGGCGCAGTGCGCCATCGAAATTCAGCGCGCGCTGGCCAAGCGCAATGCCGATGTCCCACCTGATCGACGTATTGAAGTCAAGATCGGCATTCATATCGGCGACGTGGTGCATCGCGGCGGCGATGTTTACGGCGACGGCGTGAACATCGCTTCGCGGATCGAACCACTGGCGGGCGCGGGCGGCATCTGCATTTCGATGGATGTGGAACGGCAGATTCGCAATGCGGTGGAAACCCGCTTGGAGAAGCTCGCGCCTACCGAGTTGAAGAACATTTCCGTGGCGATGGATTTGTTTCGCATCGTCCTGCCGTGGGAGCGGCCCTCTGCGACGGCCGCCATATCCGAAATCCGAAGTCAACGCCAGTCCGGCTCGGACGAATCCGAAACAACGAGAGGCCCTCGATGGCCTTGGGCGGCTGCGGCAATCATCCTGTTACTCATCATCGGCATCGGCTGGTGGTGGACAACCCTGCCGCACAAAAATCCGGCTTCACCCCAGGTGGAGGGCGGAGCTCCGGCGACGCCGAATCCTGACGGTCTCGCAGGAGCTCGACCCTCCATCCCCGAAAAAAGTATCGCAGTCCTTCCATTCGATAACCTCAGCGACGACAAATCGAACGCCTACTTTGCCGAAGGCATTCAGGACGAGATTCTGACCAAGCTTGCCAGTATCGCGGACCTTAAAGTTATCTCGCGAACTTCGACAGCGAAGTACGAGAGCAAGCCGGAAGATCTGAAGACCGTCTCGCAACAACTCGGCGTGGCCAAGATCTTGGAAGGCACGGTGCAGAGAGCCGGTGAGAAAGTGCGGGTTAACGTTCAACTCATTGACGCTCGCGCCGATTCACATCTTTGGGCCAAGAGCTACGACCGCGATATCAAGGACGTCTTTGCGGTAGAGAGTGAGGTTTCACAGGAAGTCGCGGACGCGTTGCAGGCGAAACTCTCGCCCAATGAGGCCAACTCTCTCGCGGCAGCCCCGACAAAGGATGCGGAGGCTTACGATCTTTTTTTGAAAGGCGAGTACGAGGAGCGGGAAGCGGAAGGCTCGCTTAGGGCCGAGTCGTTCGATCGGGCGGCCGTCTTTTACCAACAGGCGCTGGACCACGACCCGAGCTTTGCCCTCGCCGCCGCCCGCCTCGTCGAAAGCAGGATGAATCGTCATTGGTTCGTGACCAAGTTAAGCGAAACAGAGTTGGCCAAGGTGAAAAGCCTGGCTGAGCACGCCCTGGTTCTCGGGCCGAATCTGGCGGCCGCTCATATGGCTCTCGGGAATTTCTACTACCTTGGTTATCGTCAATACGATCAGGCTCTGCAGGAATTTCAGCGCGCCCTCGATTTGCAACCGAACAATTTGAGAGCACTGGAGTTTTCTGCCTATGTGCATCGTCGCCAGGGTGATTGGCCACGCGCCTTATCGGCATTGACCAAATGCCTGGAACGCGATCCGCGTGATGCTTCGCTCGTGGCCAACACGGGCGCGGTCTACACGAACTTGCGAATGTGGTCGGAGGGGAAACGCCTTGGTTTGCGAGCACTGGCGCTGGATCCACACAATATCTTGGGCATGCGGCAGGTGGTTACTAGTGACGTCAATGGAACAGGCGACATCGCCGATGCAAAACGGGCGCTGGGCACCTTTCCCCCGGATCTGCGGTTAGTCAACAAAGTGGTGATCGGGAACGCATCCGCCGTTATCGGGGAAGGGACTTACCTTCATGTCCTCGAACATGACTTTGCTGGCGCACTGAGGGATTGGGAAAATGAGACAGCCGATCCTGATGAAAGCCGCATGCGACCCGCTGCGCGCGCAGCGATTCATTTTCTGGCGGGCGACGCCGCCGGTGCTCAACCGGAGATTGAGAAGGGGCGCGCCTTACTCGAGGCCAGATTGCATGAACGACCGCAGGATGGCTCCGCTATGATGCAATTGGCCTGGGTGAACCTCGCACTCGGGCATAAGGCGGAAGCACTCCATCTCGCCCATCAAGCGAGTGAATCGTTACCCATCGGAAAAGATGCCATCGGCGGCCCGTATTTCTTGTCCGGACTGGCCGAGATCGAGGCACAGACAGGCGAGACAAACGAAGCGATCGGAAATCTGCGCCAGTTGCTCTCGATTCCGGCGGGCCTTTTCGTTTCGATTCAGCGACTGAGGATCGATCCGGTCTGGGACCCGATCCGCAACGATCCCGGTTTTCAACAGCTGCTAGCAGGCAAAGAACTGGTTGGGCCTCACGAGTAGCCATGTCAGCCGACTCTCCTTCAGAATTGAAGTTCGAGATCGGGCACGTCTTGTTCATCGACATCGTCGGTTACTCGAAGTTGCTCATCACCGAGCAGAGCAATCAGATTCAAACGCTGAAAGAGATCGTGCGTGGGACTGAGCAATTCCGTCTCGCCGAAGCCGAAGGCAAATTGCTGCGTCTGCCGACCGGCGATGGCGTCGCACTGGTTTTTCACAACACCTCGGAAGCGCCGGTTCTTTGCGCCATGGAAATTGCCAAGGCGCTAAAGAATCATCCCGAACTTCGGGTCCGAATGGGAATCCACAGCGGTCCGGTGAATGAAATCACCGATCTGAACGCGCAAGCCAACATCGCCGGTGCCGGCATTAACATTGCGCAGCGCGTGATGGATTGTGGCGACGCCGGTCACATTCTTCTTTCGCGGCACGTGGCCGAAGACTTGGAGCACTATCCGCATTGGAAGCCTTACCTGCACGAGCTGGGAGAATGCGAAGTAAAACACGGTCACAAAGTCTCTCTGGTTAACTTCCACGACGATGAAACTGGAAATCGACAGATTCCGCAGAAACTCCGCCAGGCGAAAGCGGCTCGAGCAACCAAGTTCTGGACGATCGCGGTGGCTGCCCTGCTCGTGATCTTAATAGGAGCAGGTGGACTTTATTACTATTCGCGTCAAAGCAAGGCGTTGACCGATAAGGACACGATCGTCCTGGCGGACTTCACCAACACCACCGGTGATCCCGTGTTCGACGGCACCTTGCGGCAAGGGCTCGGTTCGCAACTGGAGCAATCGCCGTTTCTAAGTCTCATTTCGGACCAGCGCATCGCGCAGACTCTCGCGTTGATGTCACAGCCGAAGGACGGACGGCTCACGCCTGAGCTCGCGCGCCAGGTTGGCCAACGCGTCGGCGCGGCTGCCACGATCGAAGGCTCCATTTCCCTCCTCGGTTCGGAGTATGTCCTCTCCCTGAAGGCAGTGAATTGCCGGGATGGAAATTTGCTTTCGCAACAACAGGAGACCGCACCGGGAAAGGAGCAGGTCCTGAATTCGCTCGGGCGGGCCGCAACAAAGATGCGGA
>Ga0193707_1001029_pt1 | contig 10104 bp, 9 predicted proteins | sample U3c2metaG_FD_143043 | JGI IMG/M metagenome (GOLD analysis project Ga0193707, IMG submission 143043) | Soil microbial communities from a riparian zone of the East river system, Colorado, United States - U3c2 | ecosystem: Environmental > Terrestrial > Soil > Riparian zone | place: USA: East River...
CGAGCGTGACTGACGGTTTCTGGACGGGATTTCAGCATCGCGAGGTCGATGCGGACGGCTGGACGACGTTCTGGCGCCTCGACCCGCGCGGTCACGACTTCCGCCTGAACGACTGGACCGCTGACCCGGACCGACCGGAGCACCGCCTCTGGGAGCGGGCCGCCACCCCTGCGGGGGTGCGGGCATCCTGGCGTACGTCGGCCTCCTCGGTCGGACTGGCGATCCGGGCGACGCGCGGTATCGCCAAGACGATCGCGCCCGTGGACGTCCTGGTCGACGGCGAGCTGCACCAGCGCTGTGCGGTCCACGAAGGCGAGCAACGTCTGACCGTCGACTTGCCGGGCCGCTCGGTCGACGTGGAGATCTGGCTCCCTCAGTCCGGCGTGATCGCGATCCGGGAGCCGTCGTTCCACGCGCCTGACCGAGGCGGTGAGGTGGGGAAGGAGTCGGTCAAAGCCGAGCCGCTGGCGCCGACCGGGCCACGGTGGATCACTTACGGCAGCTCGATCACCCAAAGCGGCGGCGCCTACGGCCCGTCCGAAACCTGGCCGGCCTTGGTCGCCCGGCATCACGGCTGGGAGTCTGTCGCCCTCGGCTTCGCCGGCGAGTGCCACCTCGACCCGATCGCCGCCCGCACCATCCGTGACCTGCCGGCCCGTCTGATCTCGTTGTGCCTCGGCGTCAACGTCCACGGCGGTGCGACCTTCAGCGGCCGGACTCTCCCCGGCCAGGTCGAGGCCTTCATCGCCACCATCCGCGAAGGGCACCCGAAGACCCCCATTGTCGTGATCACTCCCCTTCTCGCCCCCGAGCGGGAAGCCCAGCCGAACGCGGTCGGCCTGACGCTGGACGACGTACGAGCGTGTGTGGAGCTGGGAGCACGGACCGATCCGGCGGTCCAGGTGATCGACGGGCGGACGATTCTCACCGAGGACGAAGCTCGGGCCCTGTATGCGGATGATGTGCATCCAGGGCCCGATGGCTATCGGCTGCTCGGCGAGCGCTTCGCCGCCGTGCTCACTCTCCCGGCGTAAGACTGGTGCCCAGGGCCTGCCAGTCCAGGACCGGGGCGGCCAGGGCGTTGATGGTGGCGAGGAGGCCGAGCCGGGCGGCACGGATGTCCGGGTCCTCGGCCATCACCAGGATCTCGTCGAAGAAGGTGGTGACGGGCTCGACCAGGACCGAGGCAGCGCTGACGAAATCCGCCAGCCCGGTCGGGGCCTCGCCGACCTTCTGGACGGCCTCGTGGAGGACGACCTCGGCGGGCTCGGTCAGCTTGCTCGCGTCGTACGACGCCTCGGTGCCCTCCGGAACGATCCGCCGTACCCGCTGGAGCACCGCGACCAGATCGGCGAAGTCACCGCTGCCGACCAGCCCCTGCAGTGACGCCAGCGTCTCGTCGGCGGCCCCCGGAGCCGTTGCCAACGGCAACACCGCGGCGACCTGGTGGTGGTCGGCCCCCCGGTCGAGCAGCTGCTGCTCGTACCGCCGGACGGTGAACTCGGCCACCTCGTCGAGCGACTCCGCCGGTACGTCGATGCCCTGGGCACCGATCTCCGCAGCAGCGGCCTGCAGACCGACCGGCAGTGTAATCGCCCGCAGCGACGGGTGCTCGCGCAGGATCGCCACCACACCAGCGGCCGCACGACGCAGTGCGAACGGGTCCGAACTACCCGTCGGCTTCGCGCCGATGCCGAACAACCCGGCCAGCAGGTCGAAGCGATCCGCCACCGCGAGCAGCGCACCAGGAGTCGTCGATGGCACCGGGTCACCGGCCGACCGCGGCAGCTCCATGTCGTACAACGCCTGCGCGACCGCCTCGGTCTCACCGGCCCGGCGCGCGTACTCGCGGGCCATCGTGCCGGCCAGGCTGGTCAACTCGACCACCATCTGCGAGCCGAGGTCGAATTTCGCCAGCTCGGCCGCCCGCTTCACCGTGGTCAGGTCGTCGTCGCTCACCTCGACCGTCGACGCCAGCGACAGCGCGATCCGGCCGATCCGCCCGGCCCGGTCCGCCATCGAACCGAGTCGCTCCTCGAAGGCCAGCTTGCCCAGCTCACCCAACATGTCCTCGAGCGACGTGTCCAGGTCGGCCCGCCAGAAGAACGCAGCGTCCTCGTAGCGCGCCCGCAGCACCGCCTCGTTGCCGCCGCGGACCAGGTCCTCGTCGACCGAACCGTTGGCCACGGCAACGAAATGTGGCAGCAGCTTCCCGTCGCCGTCACGCACCGGCAGGTACCGCTGGTGCTTGCGCATCACCGTGGTGAGGATCTCGCCCGGCAGCTCCAGGTAGTCGGCGGCGAAACCACCGAGGATGGCGGTCGGCTCCTCGACCAGATTGACGATCTGGTCGACCAGCGCGGATTCCCCGTCGACGTCGACCGTGCCACCGGCCTCGGTCGCCAGTCGTTGCGCCGCCTCGACGATCTGCGCCCGCCGCTTGGCCGGGTCCGCCTCGATGCCGTGGATCCGGAGCAGGTCCAGGTACCCCTCGGCAGCGGCGATCTCGACCTGCGGCTGCGCGGCAGTCCGGTGCACCCGCGTCGTCCGGCCGGAGGCCAGCGACGACACCGACACCGGGACGACCTGGTCGCCGAGCAGCGCGACCAGCCAGCGCACCGGCCGGGTGAACGACAGCTTGGCGTCGTTCCAGCGCATGTTCTTGTCCGACCGCAGCCCGCCGACGATCTCGCTCAGTACGCCGCTCAGCACCTCGGCGGCACCGCGACCCGGATCCGGCTTGGTCACCGCGACGTACTCGACGCCGCCGACGTCCAGGTCGTGCAGTTCACTGACGTCGACACCCTGGCCACGCGCGAATCCGGCGGCGGCCTTGGTCACGTTCCCGTCGGCGTCGTACGCGGCCGACTTCCGCGGACCACGCACCACCCGCTCGGCGTCCGGTTCACCGGCCTGGACACTGGCGACGAACGCGACCACCCGGCGCGGCGTCGCGTACGTCGTGATGTCGCCATGCCCGAGCCGCGTCGCGGCCAGCTTCCCGGTGAGGGCGGTCTTCACGGCCTCGGCGGTCTTGGTGACCTCGGACGGCGGCATCTCCTCGGTGCCGATCTCGAAGGTCAGCTGCCGGGTCCCGCTGATCGCCGGGAACTCGGTCGGCTCCGGCTGGGCCGGCGGAAGCTCGGCCAGCCCGAGCGGGTACTTCAGCTCTTCGCGCCGTTCGGCCCACAGTCGCGAGACCTCGCGGGCCAGGGTCCGCATCCGGCCGAAGGCCTTGGCGCGTTCCGTCGTACTCACGGCGCCGCGAGCGTCGAGCACGTTGAAGGTGTGCGAGCAGCGCAGCACCATGATGTGCGCGGGCACCGGGAGGCGGTCGTCGATCATCCGGCGGGCCTCGTTCGCGTACTCCTCGAACAAGCGCTTCTGCGACTCGACGTCGGCGTCGTCCAGGTAGTACCGGCTCATCTCGTACTCGGCCTGGCCGAACGCTTCGCCGTACGAGATGCCCGGGGCGTAGGAGATGTCCTTGAAGTGCGAGACGCCCTGCAGCGCCATCATGATCCGCTCGATGCCGTAGGTGATCTCCACCGACACCGGGTCCAGCGTCATGCCGCCGGCCTGCTGGAAGTAGGTGAACTGGGTGATCTCCAGACCGTCCAGCCAGACCTCCCAGCCAAGCCCCCAGGACCCGGTCGCCGGGTTGGCCCAGTTGTCCTCGACGAACCGGACGTCGTGGGCATGGATGTCGACGCCCAGGGTCTCGAGACTGGACAGGAACAGCTCCTGCGGGTTGCCCGGGTCCGGCTTGAGCACCACCTGGAACTGGGTGTGGGTCTGCAGGCGGTTCGGGTTCTCGCCGTAGCGGCTGTCGTCGGGCCGGACACTCGGCTCGACGTACGCGACCCGCCACGGCTCGGGACCGAGCACCCGCAGGATGGTCGCCGGGTTCAGCGTCCCGGCTCCGACCTCGGTGTTGAACGGCTGCACGATCATGCAGCCCCGGTCGGTCCAGTACTTCGTCAGCGCGATCAGCGCGTCCTGCATGGTGAGCACAGCAAACCTCAAGCCATCGTCCGAAGGGGGATCAGGGCACGAAGTCTATTAGCCCTGGCCGGGTGCTACGCCCCGGATTACCAGGTCGAGGAGCCGATCGGCCTGAGCGGCGTCCTGCTCGCTGGCCAAGGTGATGCCGTTGACCAGTTTCAGCAGGTCGGAGACCTCCACGTCGGCGGGCACCGAGCCGTCCTCCTGAGCCCGCTCCAGCAGGCGCCGACCGGCGGAGCGGATCCGGACGTGACACTGCGAGCCGTGTTCCTTTCGTGAGGAGTTTCAGATGCGGATCGGACTGGCGTTCGGGGACGCCCGCAAGCAACGCGACCTCGCCGGGATCACCGATCTGATGCTCGCCCCGATCGGAGACGCCGCCGAACAACAGCGCACGCTCGACTTCCTGTCGACCGTTGCGCGGTGACCTGTGTCCATGACGGCGGGGGCCGTTCGCGGAGGGAGGCGATGTTCGGCGGCCGTCGCGAAGGCGGCTCCGCGCCGAGCTGGTCCAGATGGGTGAGACGCCCCCGTGGATCCTGCGGAGGAGTATGTGAAGCTGGGGGTGTCCGGTGTGTGCGCTCGTGTGAACAGCGGTCGCAGCGGGCACCGGTCGGAGACACCGCGCGGACACGTTCCCCGAGTGGTGCCTTGACCTCAACCATGGTTGAAGTTTCAAGCTGGTTTCGCTGACACAGGACATCGGAGATACGGCCCCCGCGGGCCCCGACGAAGGAGCAGAGTTGACCACGTACACGCTTCCCGACCTCCCCTACGACTACGGCGCACTGGCGCCGAGCATCGCCGGCGAGATCATGGAGCTGCATCACGACAAGCACCACGCGACCTACGTGAAGGGGCTGAACGACACCCTCGAGAAGCTGGCCGAGGCCCGCGAGAAGGGTGACTTCGGCTCGATCGTCGGGCTGCAGAAGACGCTGGCCTTCAACCTCGGCGGGCACGTCAACCACTCGATCTTCTGGAAGAACCTGTCGCCGGACGGTGGCGACAAGCCGGCCGGCGAGCTGGGCGCGGCGATCGACGAGTCGTTCGGCTCGTTCGACTCCTTCCAGGCCAACTTCACCGCCAGCGCCACCACGATCCAGGGCTCCGGCTGGGCGATCCTCGGCTGGGACGCACTCGGCGGCAACCTGCTGGTGCACCAGCTGTACGACCAGCAGGGCAACCTGCCGGCCGGGCAGATCCCGATCGTGATGCTGGACATGTGGGAGCACGCCTTCTACCTGCAGTACAAGAACGTGAAGCCGGACTACGTGAAGGCCTGGTGGAACGTGGTGAACTGGGCCGACGCGCAGGCCCGCTTCGACGCCGCGCGCTCCGGCGCCGGCGCGCTGATCACCGGCGCCTGATCGGCTCCGGTCACACTCCGGGTCCGGCGAGCCGTCCGCGGCTCGCCGGACCCGTGCCTGCCAGTCGATCAAGAACTGTCAGCGGGTAAAGAAGTCTGTCAGCACCGGGGCGATCGCAGTCGTCGTGATCATGTGAGTCTGACCAGGCACCTCGCGGCACTCCGCACCCGGTACGGCGTCAGCCACCGAGCACACCGCGGTCTTCATCCAGGCGGGGCTCTTGCCGCCGTAGACCGTCAGCACCGGGCTGCCGATCCCGGCCCACTGCGCCGCGTCCAGCGGCCGGCCCGAGATGTTCGCTCCGACGACGCGCGCGTCGTACGGCAGCGTGGGGGCCATCGCCTTCAGCTGCTTCCAGGCCGGCATCAGCCGCATCATCGCGACGAACGGACCGGGCAGACCGATCACCTTCGTCATGAAGTACTTCACCGCCTCCGCCGGCTCGCGGGCCTCGAGGTCCTCGACCCAGGTCTCCGGCACCTGCTTGCGGCTCTGGTCAACGACGAACGGCGGCTCGAACGCGACCAGCTTCTCGATCGCCACGCCTGCCGCCGCGGCCGCCAGCGCCAGCGCCGCACCGGACGACGAGCCATAGACGTACGCCGAACCATCCGCGGCCTCGATCACCGCGGCCAAATCCTCGATCTCGCGATCCACCGCCGTCGGCCGAGTTGACCTTCTCCATGATGTTCCTCCAGGTTCGGTAGGCCACTCAGCTGGCCTCACCACTGCGTCGAACACCGGTCCCCGAAATCGACACGACCGCGGATATCAGGCTGTCCTGTCACCCTCCGTGGGCGTCCATGAACCCCGGGCCGGAACGGACCGGCGTACCCGGGTGGTTGCGTAGCGTTGCCGCAGATGGGGTACCGGGCGGACAGCCGAGCACGGGGAGGCGATCATGACGACGCGTCCAGAAGTTGTCCGGCCGGATGCCGGATCGAACGCCCAGAGCGAACACGTCGGCGCTCTGGTGTCCCAGCTGACCAGCGATCTGAGCCGGCTGGTCCGCGTAGAGCTTCAGCTGGCCAAAGCCGAGCTCAAGGACAAGGGCAAGGAAGCCGGGGTCGGCATCGGCCTCTTCGGTGGGGCCGGGACCGTCGCGCTGTACGGCCTCGGCGCGTTGATCGCGGCGGCCGTCATCGGCCTCGCGTACGCCGTACCGGCGTGGTTGTCGGCGTTGATCGTCGCGGTGGTGCTGTTCGCGATCGCCGGGGTCGCCGCACCACTCGGCAAGCGTCACGTCAGCCAGGCCACTCCGCCCATTCCGCAGCGCGCCGTCGACGGCGTGCACGAGGACCTCGAAGCACTGAAGGGCCATCAGCCGGAAGGGAAGATCACCGCATGACCACCAAGACGACGAAGCCCGCGAACCATCGCGAGCCGCTGTCCGAGACCGAGGCGCTCCGGATCGATCTCGAACTGACCCGGCAGCACCTCGCGGACACCGTCCAGGAGCTGAGCCGTCAGCTGAACGTGCCGCGCCGGCTCAAGGAGTCCGCCGGCCAGGCGGGGCGCCGGATCCAGGCGACCGCGGGCAGCCTCGGCACCGAGGCGAAGGCGATGCCGGCCAAGATGAAGGACATGCCGGGCCGGATGCAAGACGTGCCTGGCCGGATGAAGGACATGCCGGCCGCGAGCCGGCGGCACCCGATGACGACCGCGGCGGTCGGCGGCGCGGTCGTCCTCGGCGTCGGCGCGGCCGCCTGGATGGTCAAGCGGCACAAGTAGTGCCACGGCCCGGAAGCCCTGCCTGCGCAGACTCCCGGGCCGACCGCCTACTACAGAGTGCTCCACAGGTCGCAGTGGTGGTTGCGGCTGTCGTTCGCCGGGTGGGTTGCCCCCGGCGCAAGGACCTGCACGCTCGGCCACTGCGGCCAGACCGGCGTCGCCTTGCCGTTGGGGTCGCCCGTCCGGGCGAAGTTCGTCCAGTAACTGCGTAGTTGAGCCGCCAGCTTCTCCTGAGCCGCGGTCAGCTGGTACGGCTCACCACCCGCGGCATCGAACAGGTAGTTCAACTCCGAGCCGTGCGACGCGCCCGGCGGAAGCCCTTGCGGAAACCGCACATAGCCCGGCGCCGCCGGATCAGCGAACTCGTAGGCGTAGACGGCCGGCGCCGAGCGGGCGAACGCCTTCGTCGTGGCCAGCTGGGTGCAGGCGAAGACCTGGTCGGTGTCCATCGCCGACCACGCCAGCGCCTCCGAAGGGTACGCCGACGCCGGGTAGACCGCCGCCACTTCCCCGGCCCGGTCGCCGAAGGCCTGGGTCAGCAGGGTGAGGTAGTTGTCCGCGGTCACCGGGATGAGGAGCAGCTCCGCGATGGCCTCGATCGCACGCGCCTCGTCCTTGGTGTGGCCGGACAGGATCGGAATCTTCGGGAACAGTCCGGCCCGGACCGACTTCCCCGGCTCGATCGGCAGCGTCTGGGTGCCATAGGCAATGGATCCGAAGGAGCCGGACTCGGCGAACACCTTGATCGTGTCCAGCTTCCGCAGGCAGCGCAGCTTCGCCGTACTCGTGCCGGTGCAGCCCAGTTTCGTGGCCGCGGTCGTGCCGGTCTGCTGGACCTGGGCCAGCGAATGCCAGAACGAGCCGGCCGGCAGGGCCATGGCGAGACCGTTGGCCGGCCAGCTCAGCAGACAGGATCCGCTCTGCATGATCGCGCGGCCGACCAGGCCACGCGTGCCCGGCGAGGTGAGCAGCCCGCAGGTCCCGATGGCGCCGCCGGACTCGCCGAACAGCGTCACGTTGTGCGGGTTGCCGCCGAAGGCGCCGATGTTGTCCCGCACCCACCGCAGCGCGGCCTGCTGGTCCTGCATCCCGAACGTGCCGGAGCCCGGCAGGCCGCGGAGGCCGAAGTTGCCGAAGACACCGATCCGGAAGTCGACCGTCACGAGGATCACGTCACCCTCGGTCGCCAGCCTGGTCGAGTCGTACTGGCTGCCCGATCCGGAGCTGAACCCACCACCGTGCGACCAGACCATCACCGGCCGCGGCCCTGTGGACTTCGTCTTCGGCACCGTGACGTGGAGATAGAGACAGTCTTCAGAGGTCCCGGGCAAGAACTGGCCGTCACCGCCCGGTTGCGCACACATCGGCGTCGCCTTCGACGCGTCCCGGACACCCTTCCAGTGCGCAGGCGGGCGTGGCGGCGTCCACCGCAGTTCGTTCACGGGCGGAGCGGCGTACGGAATGCCCTGGAATGTGACGGTCGACGGACCGCTCACCCCGCGCACCAGGCCGTCGCGGACGCGGACGACGTTCTGATCCGTGCCGGCCTGGCTCGCCTGGAGCGGTAGGGCGGCCAGCAGCAGGCCGACCGCGGCTGGGAGGAATCGGAGTCTTCTCAACATGGCCCCCAGCCTGTCCAACAGACCCGGCCGACCGGCAGTAGCCACCTGGCCAGACCTGCCAGCCCATGGTCGACAATCCACACCCCGGGGACCGTAGAGCTTCTAGTCTCGAAGATGTGGACCAAGACGACGAACAACCCCGACCGCGGCGGCAACGCGTCGCCGACGTCGCCCTGATGCTGCTGGCCTACCTCGTCGCGGGGATGACGCTGGCCGGCGAGTTCGCGGCGCATCCGCAGCCCGCCCGGGCCTGGCTGGTGCTCGATGTCACGGCTGCGGTCCTGGGGCCGCCACTGCTCCTGTTCCGGCGGCGCCGGCCGATCCAGGTGGTCGCGGTGCTGCTGATCGCGACCACGGTGACCACCACGGCCGGCCCCGCCGCGGCGATCGCGGCGATCATCGTCCGGCGCCGCTATCAGCAGGCACTCGCGGTCGCCGGGTTCGCGTTGGCCGCGGTGACGGTCAACCTGATGGTACGGAACGGATTCGACACGTACTGGCCGATCTTCGGCGTACTCGTGCTGATCGGCGCGATCGAGCTGGGACTGTTCCTGCGGTTGCGGCAGCGGCTGGCCGAGGAGGCCGAGGACCGGGCGCTGCGAGCGCGGGCCGAGGAGAAGACCCGGATCGAGCACGCCCGCAGGTCCGAGCGGCTGCGGATCGCGCGGGACATGCACGATGTCCTGGCGCACCGGATCTCGCTGCTCAGCATGCACGCCGGCGCGCTGGCGTTCCGCCCGGACGCGCCGGCCGCGGACATCGCGGCCACCGCCGAGGTGATCCGCGGCTCGTCGCACGACATCCTGACCGACCTGCAGAAGGTGATCGGCGTCCTGCGCGACGACACCCTGCCGCCGGACCCGGACCTCCGGACGCCCGGCCTGCAACGGATCGCCGAACTGATCGACGACGCGGTCCGGTCCGGCCAGCCGGTCGAGGCCACGGAGTTGCCGAGCGCAACCATCCCGGAGGCGACCGGGCGTACGGCGTACCGGGTGGTGCAGGAAGGGCTGACGAACGCGCGCAAGCACGCGCCCGGGGCGGCCGTGCGGATCGAGTTCAGCTGCGACGACGGCTTCATGGTTGTCGTCAGCAACAAGCTGGCCCGGTCCGGTGAATCGGCGGTGCCCGGCGCGGGCCTCGGGCTGCTGGGGCTGCGGGAACGCGTCGACCTGCTCGGCGGTCGGCTCGCGTACGGGACGTCGGACGGCGCCTTCCGGCTGTCCGCCTGGCTACCCTTGGCGTCATGACTGCGCCTGCTGGCCGGCCGATCCGGGTGCTACTGGTGGACGACGATCCGCTGGTCAGGATGGGCCTGCGGACGATGCTCGGCGGTGTACCCGACCTGGTGGTCGCCGGTGAGGCGGAGGACGGGG
>Ga0193707_1001030_pt1 | contig 10097 bp, 4 predicted proteins | sample U3c2metaG_FD_143043 | JGI IMG/M metagenome (GOLD analysis project Ga0193707, IMG submission 143043) | Soil microbial communities from a riparian zone of the East river system, Colorado, United States - U3c2 | ecosystem: Environmental > Terrestrial > Soil > Riparian zone | place: USA: East River...
GGGGAGGCCGGGCCGGGCCTGTTGTTCCAGCTGCGGATATGGTCGAATTCGATCAGTGGTGCGTTGGTGGTGGACAGGGTGACCCCGCTGCCGTTGCCGTAGATATCGGCGTAGCCGCGTACTGACTGCCAGTCCATGGCCGAGCCAGGCATCTGGCCATCGACCAGCTGCACCGGCGACCCGGGAGTCTCGTAGGTGATGGTCGGGTTGTCCTTTTTGAAGGGGAAGGCGAAGTAGCCCTCCTCGGCCGCCGTCGTCTCCAAGGTCTTGTCGATGGTGTCGGCGATGTCGATGCGGGGCAGGCCGGCGTACAAGGTCACCGTGGCGCCGGCGGACTCCACACCGGTCACCTTGCCGCCCGCGTCCTTGCCGCCGGTGGTGTCGGGGTAGGCGATCTTGATGGTGGCGCTCACCGGCCCGCTGGAATCCAGCGACACCGTGCCGGCCGTCGGCGACCACTGATGGGCTGCGCTGGTCTGCCCTTCCCGGGTGCCAGGCCGGTAGACGTACTGGTTCAGCTTGAACGAGGAAGACGAATCGACGAGTTCACGGCCGGTGGCCTTGTTGATGATCGAGCTGATGGTTCCGCTGTCGTTGAAGGTCACCTTGTAGTACTGGTTCTGCAGCACCTCGTGGGCAGGGTCCCAGCTCGGCGCGCCGGTCGCCGCCGCGTTGGCAGTGGCCGCAGGTGTCAGGGTGTAGCTGCGGTATCCGACCGCGGGCACGTCGGTGGCGATGAACCGCACCGCGGTGATCTTGCCGCTGTTGTCCTTGATGGGGGCGAAGGGGATCGAGGTTCCGGTCGCCTCGTCGGTGACGGCGAACGGCGAGGGCGTGCCCGAGGGGACGTTGGCGGTGACGACGTCGCTGCGTTTCCATGACAGTGAGTTGAACACCACGATGCCCGGGTTCTTGGCGGTGTGGGTCACCTGCGCGGCCAGGTCACCGGTCGCGCTTGTCATCGCCTGCTGGCTGAAGCGGTCGGCCTTGTCGGCGAAGGACTTCTTTATCGGCCACTGTGGGTCATTGTTCGCGAGGCTGGGCCCGCCCCAGGTGTGTTCGGTGTACAGCTCCTCGTCCTGATAGGCCGCCTCCAGCAGGCACTGGCGAGCGGCGTTGGAGGCTTTGAGGTCGGCCAGAGTGCCGAGGGTCTCGGCGCTGGTGGTCCGGGCCTGGGACTCCATGTTCTCCCCGGTCTCCAGCGCCGAAGAGCCGGCGCCGTCCGACCACCAGCCGGTGTAGTCACCGTGCTTGACCGGCAGTGCGGACACGTCCTTGGATGTGGGGTCGGGCTGGTAGCCGCTCGGGGAGGTCTGCCCCTGCGGTGTGGTGGCGTCGTCGTAGTAGCTCGAGGGGGTGGACGTGACCAGCTTGGGCCAGGCGTAGGCCTGGTTGTAGGCCTTCACCACGTCGGCCAGGCCGACCAGAGGCGGGTGGGAGTCGTTGAAGACCATCAGTGGATATACCGACTGGGGGTAGTCACTGACCTGCAGGCCCGGGGTGTGCTGCACGACCGCGCCGACGAGGTTGTTGAGGACGTTGGTCACGGTGGTCTGGTCAGGCGGCGCGGGCGGCTGGTACGCGCCCTGGAGGCCATCGGGCCAGGGAGACAGCGAATTCAGACCGGAGCTCCAGATGTAGCCCTGCGGGTAGACACCGGCGCCGAACAAGGTCAGGACCTTGCTGCCATCGGGTGCCTGCCAGGTGAACAGCGCCGGCGTGTCCTGCGCGGTGTGCGGGCTCTTCAGCCGGTTGGTGTGGAAGGGATTGCTGCCGTTGATGAGCAGCTTGACGCCTTGCTGGGCCAGCATCTGGATGTGCTGGGCGGTCACCCCAGTCACATCGTCTTGGATCGCGCTGATCATCGGGTGGTTGGAACCGGTCAGCCCCAGCCGCTTGGGCAGTGTGTTGGTGCCCTTGTACAGGGACCGTGTCAGTTGCTCGGTACTGGCCAGGTCGTCGAGGTTGTTGTCATAGAGCGCGGTGAGGTCCAGCTGCCCCGACTGCAGGCATGCCTTCAGATCGTTGATCTTGGCGGCCGAGCGGTCCTCCAGGTAGCTGTCCACCATCCAGGCGTGCTCGATCGTCCACCGGAACCGGGACGCGGCGGAGTAGTCCTTGGTGCGGTCGCACTCGGCGACCGCCGAATCGAGGTACTCGTCGTTACGCTGCCGAGTCCTGGACTGGTCGTAGCGGTAGCCGATGTCCAGGTGGCTGCCGTTCATGACGTCCAGCTGCCAGCGTTTCTGGTACGGCAGCCTGGTGGTGTAGGCGCCACCGCCGCCGGCCGTGATCCCCAGATCCACGGCCCCGGACGACGGCGCGGGCGGCACCTCGATCCGCTGCGTCGAGGGACCGGCCGGAACCGACAGCGTCGTCTTCGCCTGCCGACCGTCGGCCGTAGCGGTGAACGTCACGTCCTGCTGTGCCCCGGTGTTGTTGACCTGCAGATCGACCAGCTGACGCTCGACCGGCCTATTGCCCACGGTCTCGTTCTTGATCAACACCGTCGGGTTGTCCGCCAGGATCTGCACCGCACCAGCGGGGCTGAGTACCGGGGTGAGGCTGACCGCGTCGTAGGCACTCCACGAGCCCGGGGTATTGGTGATGACCAGGTTGTTCGCGCCCTCCTTGAGCGTGGTCTTGGGGAGCACGAAACCGATCTGATACGGGTGGTTGTCAAGGTAGGTGGTGCCTTGAGCCGTGCCGAGACCGAGCGCCCCGGAGCCCCCGCCGGCGGGTGTGGCGACCGTCCCGGCATCGGTTCCGTTGGAGGACATCTGAACCTTGGGCGGACCGCCGTTATGGGTGTCCACGTAGCTGATCTGCAGCAGCAGATCGCCGGCGGCCTGCTCCTTGGTCAGGGTGTAGTTGATCGTGAACGGATGGGTCTTCGAACCGGCCCAGCCGTCTGACAGAGAGGGTTGGACGAAGGACCAGTCCTTCGCCGGGTCGCTCGCTCCGACCGTGTAGTTCACATCTTTGGGGAACGTCTTGACGTAGTCAGGGTAGTCGCCGGGTGCGAGCGCGAACTCCTTGTCGGACTGGTCACGGGTGCCGATGGTGAAGATCGGCGCCGGAGCGGTAACGCTCGGCGCCAGATGAGGGGTCGCCGCGCGGGCCGGGGTCACGACCAACGCGGCGAACACAGCGCACACCACGGCGAAGGCCGTTCTCGCCGGCAGACAGAGCAGTCTGACCGGGCTCCCTCTCCTATTACGAGTCGTTGGCAGGGGCAACATCGATCCTCCTGGGGTTGGAGATGCCGAAGATGTGGTCGAGCGCGGCGTCGGTCCGGCTCCTTGGGCCGGTGAGGGAGGACCGCCGGGCGTCTCGGTAGGTCGGTTGGGCTGATGAGGAGCGCTCGGCGTCGCCAGATGGCGGCCGCGCGACCTAGTCGGCGCTCGCCGCCCGCAGGTCCGGACGTCGCTTGTCCTGGCGGTGCCAGTCGGGTTGCGGATGGCGGGCCTTCAGGACACCGTTAACGACCGGGGCGCCACCTGCATGACCGCCCGCCCGCCGTTCCTGTCTCGACTGTGGGTACGGTTATCGGTACGTCGTGCGTGCTAGAGCGCGTCGACGATCATGGCGTGGTCCCTGATCAGCTCGCGTATCGTGGCCTGCTCGGGCAGCCTGAGGTGGCGCGGCCGATCCAGCTGGAATTTCCCGTCGCCCGCACCGCCCCCCGGATAGCCGCTGACAGACTCCGAGAATGACCGTCCCAGCCCCTGGATGGGCGGGGCCAAGAGCTCGGCGAAGGCCCGCTCAGACGGACGCGACCCGGCATGTTGACGGGTAATCGGGACGGCACCAACCCCTGCTCGTCGAGGCGCTCCACCGAAAGACACATACGCCAAGCTTGGACACTTCCACACTTGTATCCAAGTATTTGACCACTTCCCGCCAAGATCGTCGGCAATGGCGACTACACCTCAGATGGCCCACGGCGCCAACGGACGGGCGCAGAACATCGATCTGAGGCCGAAACGTCAGCAGTGTGACAACCACCGGCTATGCTCGCACTGGGAAACCCTGACTCCGCAGCGTTGCAGGAATCCGCATTCACCTATCGCCGCTGAACGCCGGAGTTCTGATGCAGGCGACTCATATTCACGGGGGCAAAGGTCGGTCATGTCGGCTGTAGGGCTAGATGGTGAGGGAGCGGAGCGAGCATCGGTCTTGACTCCGATTTCCCGCAGGCAAGGCGGATCGCGAACGTCTGACCGGGTGTTCGCTGAGCTGTTGGCCGCCATTCGGGACCTGCGCCTGGAACCGGGACGGTCGCTCTCGGAACCTGATTTGGCCAAGCAGCTACACCTAAGTCGAACGCCGTTGCGTGAGGCGATTGCCCGGCTGATGGACATGGGACTGGTTGAGGTGTACCCCCAGGTGGGAACCCATGTGTCATTGATCCGGATGAGCGATGTAGAAGAGGCGCGGTTTGTTCGAGAAAGTCTGGAGTTGGCCGCTTTCGAGGCCGCATGCGCTTCTCCCGCGCGTGATGTGTCGGTGCTGCGGGGGTTGCTGAAGCGGCAGGAGGCCGCGTACGCCGATGGGGACCTGAGTGCCTTCTTCGCGGCCGACGATGCGCTGCACGAGCAGATCTTTGCTCTCAGCGGCTATCCGGGGGCGTGGCAGGTGGTGCAACGACGGAAATTCCAGCTGGATCGGCTGCGCCACCTCAGCCTGCCTGAGCCCGCCACGATACGCGAGCTGATCACGGACCACACGTTGATCGTCGACGCGCTCGAGCACGGACGGCTGGCCGAGGGCCGCGCCCACATCAGCACACATGCCCGCCGGGCCTTGGCGCATGCGCCCCGGCTGCGCAAGAAGCACCCGGACTACTTCGAATGAGCGGGAGGGCGCCCGTGGGCACCCTCCGGCAGGCGACACAGGACTACTCCCCATCCCTCATGAGAGTTGCCTGACGCCGATGGCGTCGTAGACGTGCCAGGAGCCGCTCAGTGTGGTGATGGTGACGGTGTTGTCGCCAGTGCGGAGTTGGTTCGTCGGCAGGGTGAAATCGAAAGAGGCGGGACGGATCTTAAGGTTGGCCGATCCGTCCCAGCGGTAGCCGTCCCCATCGCCCGCGGGTAGCTGGATGTTGGTGGCATCGCCTTCGTTGAGGGCGAGGGCGAGTGCCGGGGGACCGGCCTGTTGGGCGTCGATCAGCCAGGCGGTGAAGGTGAGATCGCCCTGAGGTGCTTGCGGGAGGTTGAAGCGGAAAGTGAAGGTGTGAGACTGGCTTCCCGCCCAGGAATCGGACGGTCCCGGGTGGATGTAACTCCACGCGGTGGCCGGGTCACTGGTGCCGGCGGTGAAGTTGACGTCGTTGGGGAAGGTCGTGGGGTAGGCGGAGTAGTGATTGGGGCTAAGGGCGAACTCCGCGGTGGTCAGGTCGATTTTCCCGACCAGGGCGACTTTGCGGCCGACGGTGGCGGCGAGTTGTTGGGAAGCGCTGCCCCATGTTCCCCGAGCGGTCAGCGTGAGAGTGGCCGCCCCAAGGGTGTCCTGCGGGGGAGTGACGCTGAACGTCGTGGTGGCGCCCCCTCCGGCCGGGACCCGAACCGTGCGGGTGGCCGGCTCGACCTGCCAGCCCTGCGGGGCCTGCACGCCAACCTCGGCGTCATTGGCTTGGTCCCCGTCGTTGTTGGTGAGTCGCACCTGGAAGGTGGCCGGGGTCGCCTGCAGCAGACGCAGCTCCTGCGGTGCGCTCGACACCACCACGGCGGGTGCGTTCTGCACGTAGAGAATCGCGTCGGGGAGCGTTGTACCGTCGGCCGCCGTCGCGGAGAGCCGCACCCGATATACGCCCTCGGCGGTGCCTTCGGGGACCTCCACCGTGACGTCGTCGGCGGCCGTCCCGTTGGGCGGCACCGCCAGACTTCCGCTCGCGGGCTGAATCCGCAGGCCTGCCTGGGCGCTGGCCTGCCACTTGACGGTGACCGCTTTGCCAGTGAGGTTCTGGGCCCCCAGCTTGACCGTGGCGCTCTGCCCGGGGGCGATCCGTTTGGTATCGGGGGTCGTGTAGGGCACTGCGGGTGCTTCGGGCGACAGCGAGGGGGGCAATTGACTCACGCCCCATTTCTTGTTCGGTTGGTCGCCCATCCACAGCTCCAGAGTGCCGCCGTTGGTCAGCTGGTCGTGGTAGAACCAGGCGTTGTCCAGATCCCGCCCATTCAGCTTGGCCCCCTGGATGTACATGTTGGCGACGGAGTTGTCGTTGGTGACGATGCGAAACTGCCGGCCCGGGTAGTAATGCGGGTTCAGGTTGATGGTGATCTCGTCGAAGATCGGGGAGGTGATGTCGTAGACCGGCCGCTGCAGGCTCGCGCCCGTCACCTCGAACAGGCCGATCGCCATCAGCGCGCTGAGTGACCCCATCTGGCCCTGGTCCTCGTCGTGGTGACCGTACCCGTCGGTGGTGGAGACAGCCCCGTACACCGTCTCCTTCACCTGCCGTACCCAATATTGGGTCAGCCAGGGGTAACCCACGTAGTTGAACAGGTGTGCCAGCTCCAAACCGGGCTGGTTACCGTAGTTGACATAGGCACCCTGGTCGCCGTTCTGCCCGGCGCCGATGAAGTCGGCATCGACTGACTGCTCGAAGGCGTGGTTGAGCTTGTCGGCATAGGCGGCTCTGCCGCCCAGTCTGTTCGCCAGGCCGATGACGTCGTGCGGCGTGTACCAGGTGGTCTGCCAGGAGTTGGACTCCACGAAGTCGTTATCGGACAGCGGGTCGAACGGATCCAGCCACCGGCCGTTCAAGCCCCGGGGGCGGATGAACCCGGTGGATCTGTCGAACAGGTTGTGCCAGTTCCCTGACCGCTCGAGGAGGTAGGCGCCGGTGTCGGTGTCATCCCACACCTCGATCTCGTTCAGGCCGACGTTCTCCCCGGTGCCGCCGGTCGCCTGGAACTTCACCCACGTGACCCGCTTCGCCGGGAAGGTCACTACCTTGTCTCTGCCATCGGCGAAAATTTTCTGCACCTTGATCGAGCTGCCGTCGCTGAACGTCAGCATGCCGGAGTTCACATTTGAGCCAGCGTCCAAACGGTCGCTGAGCACCACCTTTTGGACTCGCTTCTCTTCCGTCCAGCTGAGCTTGATCCACGGATTCTGCTCCGTTGACGCCCACTCGACGTTCTGCGAAGGCGTGATGCTGGACCGCTTCGGCCGACCGTCCACCGCGCGCGCACCGGCGAAGTTGGAGTCGTTCACCTGCGACGACACCGCCACCTCGGCGAACTGGGAGACGTTCAACCCACGCTTGTGCAGCTGCTGGGCCAGGTGCCCCAACGTCCAATCCTGGAACGAGAACTCCAACGTCTCCCCAGCAGCGCGTGAGTGCCACGTGGTGTCCAGGTCGTGCGGCATGTATCCACGATCGAGGTAATACCTGCACTCCCCGGCGTTCCCCCCCACGACGCATACTCGTACGGGGCCTTGTCGAACAGCCCTCCGATGGAATGCGCGTCCAGCATGGCGTCGTAGGCCAGGTCGATATCGAAGTCGCGGATGCCTTTATTCCAGGAACCGGTGATGAACGAGGTCACCGCCGAGCCGTCCATGACGAACGTATAGTTGCCGCCCGACGGACCGCGCGGCAGCAGACCTCCGTCCGTGTACATCTGCAGTTGCGACTGGATGAGGCTGCTGTAGATCTCCGGATAGGCCAAACCGAGCACCGTGTTGAGGTTCCATTGGGTCAACCACAACGCGTCGTAGTTGTACATCTTGAACCGCGGCACGCCCTGGTCGTCCACCGGAATATGCTTGACCCGGCCATGTCCCCAGGTGTTGTCCAGGTACCTACCGTCCACGTCGCTGATCGCGCTGCGGCCGCACAACGCGTGAAACAGATCGGTGTAGAACTTGACCTGCTGCTGCTGGGTACCTCCCTGGACATCGATGCGCCCCAGCATCTCATTCCAGTGAGCCTGAGATTCCTCCCGGACCTTATCGAAGTCCCAGCCCGGCAACTCCGTCTGCAGGTTCTTTCTCGCCCCGTCGGTGCCGGTGAGCGACAACCCCACCTTCATCTGTACGACCGCACGTGCATCCAGTTTCTCGTAGCGGACATACACCCCCATGTCGTTCCCGGACAATTTATCGAGCGGCTTGCCGCCATTGGCGAGGTTCCCATCTGCCCAGCCGCGCAGCGAATCAAACGGCCGGTCAAACCGGATATTAAAGAACAGCGTCTTCTTCTCCGGGGGCGTCTGGGGCCAGTAGGTGCCGTCGGTCAGCATTCCCCCTTGGACGACGTACCCCTCGATCTCTTGGTCGCTGACCTTGGTGACCTGGGCATTCTTCATCTTCGCTTCACCGAGGATGCCGCCGAGGTTGATGATGATCTCGCTCGGACCCGCCTGGTCATAGGTATAGCGGTGCATGCCGACCCGATCGGTGCAGGTCAACTCCGCGGTGACGCCGTACCGATCCAGGTGCAGCCTGTGGTAGCCGGGCTCGACGACCTCGCTGTCATCATGTTTCACATCCGACTGCCACCCGGTGTCGCCTTGCGTCTTCGAGACACTCGCGCCGGTTGTGGGCATGACCTGTACACCCGAGATCTGCCAGTCGTGAACGTGGCTGAAACCCTTGATCTGGTTCTCGCTGTGCAGGTAGCCGGTCCCCCAGAGAGTATTCGTGCTCGAATCGGGCCGGAGTTTGACGAACCCGAACGGATTACTCGCCGACTGGAAGAAGTAGTACCTACCCCGGTCGGCTTCCACCCACGGATTGACCACACGCACATAATCCCGGCTCGTCTTAGTCGAGCCTTCTGCTACGGCCGCCGACGCGACACCGCCACCCGGGCCGGCGACCATGATTCCCGCGGTCACCGCCCCACCGGTCACCGACAGAAAGCGGCGACGACTCATCTGACGAGACACAGGACGCTGAGCCACGTTCATTCACCTACTTCGGGCTGGATGCCGGATTGCGACTTGCGTAGCCACCGCTACGCTCGACCACGTCGGCTTCGCCTGGCGTGATCGCCGCCGTCGCCGACCGTGGGTGCTGCGCTACTGGATATGCGTGGCGGGGGGGAACGGGACGTCCACACCGGCCCTCCCCCGTCCTGACCTGGGCCTGGTGGACCGCCGTGGTGGTCACCGGTCGCGTGATCGATGACGACGGCGCAGGCCGTCGCGCCGTGCATCCTCGGCGAGAAGACGACGGGGCCGACGCTCGGCCCGAGATGCATCAGCAGGTCCCTGACCTGCTGGGTCGTCCCTCGCGCCATGAACCCTCAGCTCCCGACGGTGACCGAGTTTCCGCACCCCGCGGGGCGGGCAGCGCAATACTTGCATACAAGTCTTTTAGAATGCAAGAATGCATGCGTGAAGGAAATTGAGACGCCGCGGGAGGTCGCGACGCCGTTGGCTGCGGTCGGACGAGAACGCGGCCGCACGCGGACCTCCGATCGGGTGTACGGCGAGCTGGTCGCCGCGATCCGCGATCTGCGGCTGCCTCCCGGCGCCTCTGTGTCGGAGACCGAGCTGGCCGAGCGGCTGCACGTCAGCCGCACTCCCCTGCGTGAGGCGATCGCACGGCTGGTCGACGACGGCCTGGTATCGGTCGTCCCGCAGGTCGGAACGCGTGTCGAACTGATCCGCCTGCACGATGTCGAGGAGGCGCGCTTCGTACGGGAGAACCTAGAGCGGGCGGCGTTCGATGCCGCGTGCGTCAGACCCGAGCGTGACCTGCGGGTGCTGCGCGAGCTCCTGGAAGAACAGGAGCGCAGTCACCGGCGAGGCGACCTCGACGCGTTCTTCGCCGCCGACGAGGCCCTGCACGCCCAGATCTTCACGCTGGCCGGTCATCCGGGCGCGTGGCAGGCGGTCCAGCGGATGAAGCTGCAGCTCGATCGGTTGCGCCGGCTGAGCCTGCCCGAGGCGTCGACCATGCGCCCGCTGATCGAAGAGCACCGGGCAATCGTGGACGCGCTCGAGGCCGGCGACGTCCCGGCCGGTCGTGAGCACATCAGCCGGCACGCCCGCCGGGCCCTCGAACAGGGACCGGCGCTGCGCGCCGCGCATCCCGGCTACTTCACCGAATGAGCGAGACCGCCTCCGACGGCTCCC
>Ga0193707_1001031_pt1 | contig 10092 bp, 7 predicted proteins | sample U3c2metaG_FD_143043 | JGI IMG/M metagenome (GOLD analysis project Ga0193707, IMG submission 143043) | Soil microbial communities from a riparian zone of the East river system, Colorado, United States - U3c2 | ecosystem: Environmental > Terrestrial > Soil > Riparian zone | place: USA: East River...
CCCCACCGAGTCACCAGAGACCCGACGACCGGCGCCTGCAACCCGATGGCGCGTCCCAGATCCGCAGTGGCCAGTGCCACCAGCTCCTCATCGGACCGCTGCAGGACGTGCTCCTCACCGAGCCGTCCGACCGAGGCACGCAGTACTGCCAGCTCTCCCCCGGCCTCCCCGGACCACGCCCACTTCGCATGCGAGTACGTCGATGCTTTGATCGTCCGCCCTTCCACCGACGGCACCAGGAACCCGGACCCGGTCGCCCCGGCCGGCCAGTCGTTGTTCCGCACGGCCAGCGTCACGATCGCCATGCTGGCGTACTCGATCGTCGCCAGCTCGGTCGATGCCGCCGGCACCAGGTCTGCCAGCAGCCGGGCCGCGGGTGCAGCCGGTACGGCGACGATCACGGCGTCCGCCTCGACCAGAGTCGGCGCCGGCACCGGCCCGGCCTCCAGCGAATAACCGTCCGCCGTCCGCGTGATCCGCCGTACCGTCAGCTTGCGGCGGATCTCGACGCCCCGAGCCGTCAGGTCCTTCTCGAGCGCGGCGATGACTCGGTTGATCCCACCCACGACGCCGGCGAAGACCGGCTGGCCGGTTCGGTGCTGTCCCGCCGCGCGCAGCTCGGCCGTCGCCGCGAGCAGGCTCGGCGCCGTCCGCAGCTTGGCGTAGAGGTCGGGTACGGCGGCCGCCAGCGAGATCTCCTCGGCCTTGCCCGCGTACACCCCGCCGAGCAACGGATCGATCAGCTTGTCCGTCACCGCCGACCCCATGCGCTCCGCGACGAACCGCCCGATCGCAACGTCCTCGGTGAGCGCCGGCGCGGGCAACTCGGCCTCGTGGGCAACCTCGGAAGCACCGGCGGACCCCAGTACGTCGGCAGTCGCGGCCGGATCGACCGGGACACCCATGATGGTCGGCGGGATCGCCCGGATCCGGTCACCGATCCACAGCCCGGCGGACGTCGTGGCCGGATGCACCACGTCGTCGCCGAGTCCGACCGCGCGGATCAGATCGACCGCCTCCGGCCGCCGGGCCAGCACCGACTCGGCACCCAGGTCGACCGGCACGCCCTCGAGCTCAGCGCCCGCGAGCTTGCCGCCCAGCCGCGGCGACCCCTCCAGCACCGTGATCCGCGGCGGATTCGGCCCGGTCGCCAGCGCGTGCGCCGCGGCCAGCCCGCTGATCCCGCCACCAACCACAACCACCCTGCTCACGACTCCCCCAGCCTCAACTCGAACCCCAGGCGAGCTGCCGGGTCGGCTACCCGGCGGAACCCGGCCCGCGTCAGCACCGCCCGCGACGCGACGTTCCGGTCAGACGTCCCCGCTCGCAGCGTCGTCAGCCCGTACTCCGAGGCCGCGAGCGCCGCGACCGCCCGCACCGCCGCCGAGGCGAGTCCGTGACCGGTCGCCGTCTCCGCGATCCGGTAGCCCAGCTCGGCCGAGCCGTCCTCTAGGTCCATGAGGTTCACCCGCCCGACCACCGCGCCGGAGGCGTCCACCAGGACGTGGAACCGGCAGGTCCCGGCCTCCTGCTCGTCCAGAAGCGCCTGGTGGCGAGCCGGGAAGGAGGTGAAGAAGTCATCGCCGCGATCCAGCACCCAGGCGGCGAAATACTCCCGATTCTGCAGCTCGAAGGCGAGGATGGCGTCGGCGTGCGCGGCGGTCAGGCGCTCCAGCGTCACCTCGTGGTCAGGCCGGTACATGGGCCGACTTCGCCTGGACGTACTGGGCGACGCGGTGCAGGACCTCCGGATCCGCGTTCGGCGGGACACCGTGACCAAGGTTGAAGATGTGTCCGGGCGCCGCCTGTCCCTCGACCAGGATCCGGTCGATCTCGGGCTCGAGGGCGTCCCACCCGGCGAAGAGCAGGGCCGGATCCAGGTTGCCCTGCAGCGGCTTCGGACCAACCCGTCGTACCGCTTCGTCCAGGGGGACGCGCCAGTCGACCCCGACGACGTCGGCGCCGGCCGCGCTCATCAGGCCGAGCAGCTCACCCGTGTTCACGCCGAAATGGATCCGAGGTACGCCGTACAACGCCATCGCCTCGAACACCTTGGCCGAGTGCGGCTGGACGAACCGCTCGTAGTCCCGCGGCGAGAGCCCGCCCGCCCACGAGTCGAACAGCTGGATCGCGGACGCGCCCGCCTCGACCTGAACGGACAGATAGGCGATCGCCACATCGGCGAGCCGGTCGGCCAGAGCGTGCCAGAGCGCCGGGTTGCCGTGCATGAGCGCCTTCGTCTTCGCGAAGTCCTTGCTCGGCCCACCCTCGACCAGGTACGACGCCACCGTGAACGGCGCGCCCGCGAAGCCGATCAGCGGGGTCTCGCCGAGCTCGGTCACAAGCTGCTTGACCGAGTCCGTGGTGAACAGAACGTCGGCAGGCGTGACCGGGCGAACCGCTTCCAGGCCGGCCGCGTCCCGGATCGGGTCGGCGACGACCGGGCCGACCCCCGGCTTGATCTCGATGTCGAAACCGGCCGCCTTCAGCGGGAGGACGATGTCGGAGTAGAAGACCGCCGCGTCGACGCCGTAACGGCGTACCGGCTGCAGCGTTATCTCGACGACGAGGTCGGGACGCATACAGGACTCGAGCATCGTGGTGCCCTCGCGGACCGCGTGGTACTCGGGCAGCGCGCGGCCAGCCTGGCGCATGAACCACACCGGAGTATGCGGACCGGGCTCACCCCGGGCAGCGAGCAGGAAAGGGGAACGGGCGGTCGCCGTGGACTCTGTCAAGGACACACAGTGATAATCCCACGCGGTCGTCGACACCATCGCTGGGAGGCCCCATGGCCCTGCCGGCGCCGAAGGCCCGGCAGAAAGTACGGCGCGTCGTCACAGGCGTCGGTGAGTAATCAGTCGTAGGCTGCGAAGCATGGGTGCCCGCAAGCAGGTCGACGCGCCACCCGCGGAGTTCGCCGAGGCCGTGACGCAGTTGCGCGGTGCCCGGTTCCGGCCCGAGGTCTTCGTCGAGGAGATGCCCGCGCCGCAGCGGATCGCTCCGCACGCGGCCGCGGTCAGCGCCGACGTGACGGTCGACGGTGACGATGTCGCCACCGGCCGCCTCGTCATCCTCTACGACCCGGACGGGAACGACGCCTGGCAGTCGACCTTCCGCTGTGTCGCGTACGTGCGTGCGGCCGTCGAGCCGGAGATGGTGACCGACGCGCTGCTCGGTGGCGTGGGCTGGACCTGGTTGATGGAGGCGCTGACCGACCGGGGCGCGGATTTCCTGGCCCCGAGCGGTACCGTCACCAGAGTGGTATCGGAGAGCTTCGGTGGCATGGCCGACGACGACGCGACGGCGGAGATCGAGATCCGCGCGTCCTGGAGCCCCGTCCCGGGACCTGGTGGCCTGGTGGACGTGACCCGGCACGCCGAGGCGTGGGGCGAGGTGCTCTGCACGGCCGCCGGTCTGCCGCCGGTTCCGCCGGGGGTGGTCGCGATGCCGACCCGGCGCGGACAGCGGGGCCGATGAGCCCGGCCGAGACCCAGCAGCCGCCGCCCGTCCCGAACGACCCGACCGCGAACCAGCCCCTGCTCGAGCTCCGTGACGGGCTGTCCGACGTCATCGACACCGACTCCGCGCTGACCGAGGTGGTCGACGCGTTCCGGTCCGGCACCGGCCCGGTGGCCGTCGACGCCGAACGCGCATCCGGCTACCGCTACTCCCACCGCGCGTACCTGGTCCAGCTGCGCCGCGAGGGCTCCGGCTCCGCGCTGATCGACCCGATCCCGTTCGGCGACCTGTCCGCGCTCGGTGACGCGATCGTCGACACTGAGTGGATCATCCACGCCGCCAACCAGGACCTGGCCTGCCTGGCCGAGGTCGGGATGGTGCCGCGGAAGGTGTTCGACACCGAACTGGCCGGCCGCCTGCTCGGGTACCCGAAGGTCGGCCTGGCCTCGCTGGTGAGCGAAGTCCTCGGCTACCGGATGCGCAAGGAGCACTCGGCCGCCGACTGGTCCACCCGCCCGCTGCCCGCGCCCTGGCTCGTGTACGCCGCTCTCGACGTGGAGATGCTGATCGAGCTGCGCGACGCGATCGAGGCGGAGCTGCGCCGCGACGGCAAGTGGGAGTGGGCCGACCAGGAGTTCTCCGCGATCCTCGCCGCTCCGCCCCGCGAGCCGAAACCGGATCCGTGGCGCCGCACCTCCGGCATGCACCGGGTCCGCAATCGCCGGAGTCTGGCCGTCGTACGGGCGTTGTGGGAGGCCCGCGACCAGATCGCCGAGTCCGCGGACATCTCCCCCGGCCGGATCCTGCCGGACGCCGCGATCGTCGAGGCCGCGGCCGCGATGCCGGCGGATCGGGACACGCTGCAGAAGCTGACGGCGTTCAAGGGTCGCGGCGCACACCGCCACATGCGGACCTGGTGGGAGGCGATCGACCACGCGCGCCGACTGCCCGACTCCGAGCTGCCCAAGCAGGGACCGCGGTACGACGGTCCCCCGCCGGCGCGCGCCTGGGCCGATCGGGACCCGGACGCGGCGGCCCGGTTGTCCGCCGCGCGGGCCGCTGTCGCGGAGATCGCCGAAGCCCACCGGCTGCCGACCGAGAACCTGCTCTCCCCCGACACGATCCGGCGGCTCGCCTGGTCGCCACCGCCCGGCCTGAGCCTCGACGTGGTGACGACCTTCCTGCGCGAGCACCACGCCCGTGAGTGGCAGATGGCCCTCACCGCCAAGACCCTGACCGACGCGATGTCCTCCGAGGCCGCGCCCGCCGAACCACTCGACTGACCGATCAGCCGACCGGGTCGTGCACCCGCGCCACCAGGTCACTGCGATCGGGTCTCATCAGCGTCCAGCATGACGACGTCCTGCTGCCGGTCCGGCCACGTGACCACAATCCTGGCACCGTCGACCTCCACCGCGATCCCGTCGGCGGCGGTGCCGGACGCGGGTCCACCGAGCACCACAGCGGCGGCGTACACGCCTCCGAGCACGAGTGGCTGTGCGGTCTCGACCCAAGGCGTGATCGACACGTCGCCGAAGGCATTCACCCCCTCTCGGGTCGTGGTGCCCTCTCGCCACTCGCCGACGAGCGGTTCGACCGTGGATGTCCGGTCAGTGCCGTCCGTCGCCAGGGCATAGCCCGAGATCGTCAGGGACAGCGGCTCACCGTCGTACTGCCCGTCCACACGGGCAAGGCGGACCTCTACGTGGCCACGAAGGACGGACGCGGTGAGGACCGACAGTCCAGCCTGCTCCTCCGTCCCGAACTGGACGGGAAACCGGCTGACGGCGGTCCGTGCGCCGAGGCGCAGGAGGGTGATCGGACGTCGTTGCGACCACCGGCCGTCATGAGTTCGTACCGCGACCTGGCTGTCCGGGACGTCATCGGGGTCCGCCAGGTCGGGCGCGGTGATCGTCGAGTAGCCGTGCCGGGAGTAGAGCGGGTTCTCCACCCCCGGCTCCGGTCCGGCGTGGTCGGTTCCGTGGTTGACGACGCGCACGATGCCATCGGCCGTCGTCCCCGAGATGAGCCAACCCGGCGGCCGCGCCACGACCGAGACGTCGGACCGCTCGAGCTCCAGCGGCTCTTCCCGGGCGGTCCACACCGGATGGGTAGGCGGCAGAACGAGCCCGGCGAACCCGAGACTCGCCCAGTACGGCGACCCCGGGCCCGAGTAGGCCTGGCGCATCGGCGGGAACGCCGTCCGCCAGCCGAGGCTCAGGAGACCGCGATCGTCCCAGGCGCCGGCCTCGGCGAACCAGCGGAGGATGCCGCTGGTCAGACGCCGGGTCGCACCTGGTGGCAACGGGCTCGCGTCGAAGATCGCGCCGGCCCAGTAGGGGCTCGCGGTCGCGAACCTGTAGACCAGCGAGCGGCCTTGGTGAAGAGGCGCGCCATCGGATCCGACGAGGTGCTGGACGGTACCCAGGTACTGACGCAGCCGGTCGCGGTAACGGCCGAACAGTTCCGTGGTCTCGCCGGACATGCGGCAGTACCAGAGCGCGAACAGGTGCATGACCCAGCCGTTGTACCAGTCGAAGTGCGTGGCTCTGCCGTCGGAGAAGCCATCGGTGTACCAGCCGTCACCGCGGTAGAACGAGTCCAGGGTTGCGATGTTCTCCTCGATCAGTGCCTCGTCGCACGGGCCGCCTACCGAGCGCAGGAAGGCCAGGCTGACGTTCTGGAACCACAGCCAGTTGCTCGACGAGTACTTGACCGTGAGCGCGGGCGCCAGCCACTCGACCACCTGCGCCCGGGCCCGGTCGTCCATCCGCTCCCACACCTGTTCGCGGGACTCGTGCAGAGCGATAGCGATCGCGGCAGCCTCGACGCGCGGCTGGCCGAACTCCGTCAGACGTGGCCATGCTTCCGGCGATGCGGGGTCCGCTCCCGCGGCGAGGCCCGCGGCGTACCAGCCGGCATGATCGTGAGGGTCGTCGGGCGACCCCGAGAGCCGGAACCCTGCGGCGAGAAAGGATCGGGCGAACGCTTCCAGCCCGTCGCTCGCCTGGCCTGACCTGGACGGCGGGCCGGGCAGATCGACGTGCGCGCGGTGGGAACTCGAGAAGTCCCGCAGTGCGAGGAGAGATCGGTCGGCGATCGCCTCCCAGTGCGCGCGACCCCAGCCGGTGTACGGCGAAAGCTCTCGATCCTCCGCAGGCAGCATCAGTCGCTGGGCGTGCCGTCGTTCACCCATGGCCAGCCCTCCGAGTCCCAGTGCAGCTCGTCCATCATGAGTTTGCGGGTCTGAACCGTCGGCAGGTGGTTGCCTTCGGCGTCATACCACGGGTAGCCGTGGTAGAAGAGCATCTGCCGCTGCCGCCCACCGATGCGAATGTCAGCCACGAACTGATGGCCGGGCGAGGCAACGCGGTCGTCGCCGCGCAGAATCGGCGTCGGATGCTTGTCGTCGTCGAAACGCCCGGTCGGTGACGCTGCCCGGGCGACACCGATCGCGTAGTTTCCGGTCGAGGTGTACAGGTTTCCGCTGTAGAACAGGTAGTAACGACGGTCCTGGGGTCGGTACACCATGCTCGGTCCCTCCACCGAGTTCCCCTCCCAGGGCAGCGTCACGTGCAGGATCTCGGTGGCAGGACCCACTCTGGTCAAGCCGTCCGGGGAGAGCCTGCCCACTGAGATGCGCTTGGTGAGCGTCCCCTGGAGATCGTCCTTCCAGACCAGGTACCTGGAACCGTCCCTGTCGAGGAACATCGTGGCGTCGATCATCGAGTAGTCGGGCGCGCCGGCCAGCGGCGTGGGATGGAGTCGCCAGCCTGTGTCGAGGTCGTGCGAGGTCGCCACATAGATCTTGTTGAACTGGCCCGGCGCGGTGCGCATGTTGAAGTAGGCGACCCATTGATCGCCGATCCAATACACCTCAGGCGCCCAGAAGTCGACGTAACCGGGAGGCGGTTCGACGAAGCGCCCGAGATCCTCCCAGGTGTGGCCCGCGTCGCGCGAGCGGTACTCCTTGAGGCCGGTAGTGAACGCGTACCAGACGTTGCCCCGGACAACGATGCCGGGATCGGCAGCGGGGCATTCGTGCAGAGGGTTGGGATAGGCACCAGGACCGACGCGTGAAGGGCAGGGCACCGCGGTTCCCGCCGAGGCCGGAACGGCAGCCACGACGCTTCCTGTCCCGACCATGATCAGCGCCGCGATCGACGCTGCCACTCGCACCAGTGCTCGCTGTGATCGCATGGATCCTCTCATCTCTTCGGGCCGTCGAGCCGCAGGAGTACCGCCCCGAGTTCCGGCACCCGGAAGTCGACGTGCCCACCGACGACGCGGCGACGTCCGGTCCTCGTGTCGTGCTTGCTCTCGCTGAACTCCCACAGCTCGCCGACTCCTCCCTGCACGAGTTCGGTCAGATCGGCGTCCACGTCGTACGCCGTTTCGCCCGCGGAGTTCACCACCAGCAGCCAGACACCTCCGTCGTGGTCCCGGGTCGTGATGGACACGACGTCCGGAGAGCCGGCGACACTGCGATAGGTCACGCGGCCACCTTGCAGGGCGCGGATCCCCATCCGGAGTGCGTAGTAGGTGACCCGGCGGGTGCCGTCCTTCCCGATCAGATACGCCCGGTTCGGTGCGTCGTACAGATTGACGATGCAGTTGCCGTAGACGTAGGAGTCCGGGCTGGACATCCGGATGAGGTTCTGCAGGATGAGGATTCCGGACGAGACCTGCAGATACGCGTCCGCCCCGTGGTTGTAGACCGGGCCCCATTCCGTCACCCACAACGGCCGATCCGGTTGGCCGGCGGCCGTCATGAGCTGGTGCACCTCGCGGAGGTTCGCGCTCGGATCGTCGGAGAAGTCGTGGTAGTCGACAGCGTCGAAGGACTCCGAAACCTTCTCGAGCGCGTCCTTGATCCAGCCGAACCGTTCGCCGGCCTCGTTGACCGAGGTACCGGCCGACACCGGCGCGTAGGTCCGGTACTCGCGCCGCGGGAGGAAGCGCTGATAGGTGTAGTCGATGGCGTCCTTGGTCAGCGTGACGAAGTCCCAGAAGTCGTCTTCCGTACCGAGCCAGCCCTGCCCCTCATGATTCGGCTCGTTCCCGAGCTCCCAGTCGTCGACCCGGTAGTCGTTGCGGACGTTCAGCCAGTAGACGCAGGCGAAGACGTGCTGCCACCACTCGTTGCGTCCCTCGGGCGTGTTCGGTGGGTTGAGTGGCGTGGCCCAGGCCGGATCCAGGGCCGCGTTCTGGACCCGCAGAGACACCATCGGTCTGACCCCGGCGTCCTTGAGGCTGCCGAAGATCTGGCGCCAGTTACCCTGCCACCCCTCGCCGGGATTCGTCGCGTACCAAAACGGGCTGCCCTCAGGCGGGTTGGTGAGGGCGTTGTCCCACCAGGCCCAGTTGACGACGTTCGCGTCGGCCTTGATCTCGTCGATCGTCGGCGAGCCGAACACACCGTCATCGTCGTCCCACTCCCAGGCATACATGTGGCCTTCGTAGAAACGATAGGTATTGATGCCGAGGTCCTTGATGTCTGCGATGTCGAAGTTCGTGACTCCGCGATCGGCCCCGATGTACCGGGTGCTCAGTCCCCAGGGCGTGCCGCAGACCGTGATCGTCGTCTTCGCGGTGGCGACTCGCATCGCCGCCGCGGCGTCCGGGAGCGGGGCCGTCGACGGCAGCAGGACCGCTCCCGACGCGATCGCACTCGCCTTGAGTGCGTCCCTCCGCGAGATCTTGCCAGGCATGTCGTCGTCTCCTTCGTCAGAGCGCAGTTCCTTCGGACCCTTCTCGCTCTTCTCCGGACGTGCCTGCCGCTCCGGCTACCCCGCGGTCTCTTCGGCCGACGAGATCGGGTCACCGACCATGCCGACCATGTTGGTGAGAACCAAGGCCGCCGCGCCGAGCGCACCGCCGCGCGCACCGAGGCGACCGAGGCGGATCATCGGAGGCGCGAACGGCAGCCGGCGGTTGGTGACCTCCCGCAACGGACCGACGACGAGCTCCCCCGCGCGCATCGTCGAGCCGCACAGCACCACCAGCGGTGAGTCCGTCACGCACAGGATCGCCGCGACGACCGCGCCCAGGCCGCGGCCGGCATCCGCCAGCACATCGGCCATCAGCAAGTCGCCCGACAGTGCCTGGTCGATCACGACGTCGACGTCGATGCTCGACAGCGGCACACCACCGAGTCGCCTGCGCCTGGACTCGCGGAGCCGTGCGACTGCGGCGCGCGTGATGGCCGAACTGCCAACCACCTCGGACACCTTCACCGGTGTCACGCCGCCGTTGCCGTCACTCAGGTCCAGGATCATCCGGCCGACCGCTCCAGCTCCGCCGTCGCCTCCGGTGAACAAGCGGCCGCCAGTGATCACGGCCCCACCGAGACCTTCGTCCAGCACGAGACACAGCAGGTCGGCTGCTCCTTGGCCGGCGCCGAAGAGATGCTCGCCGACAGCCACCGCGTGGGCACGGTTCTCGGCCACGACCGGGAGCTGGAACCGCTTGGCCACGAACGCATGCAGGTCCACACCGGTCCAGCCCGAGGTGTGCAGGGGAAGGAACATGCCAGGTCTCGAGCGCTGCATGCGGGTCGGCACCGCGACTCCGAGTCCGGTCACCCGGTCCGACTTCTGCACCGTAGCCAGGAGCTTGCGCACCACGCGT
>Ga0193707_1001032_pt1 | contig 10090 bp, 12 predicted proteins | sample U3c2metaG_FD_143043 | JGI IMG/M metagenome (GOLD analysis project Ga0193707, IMG submission 143043) | Soil microbial communities from a riparian zone of the East river system, Colorado, United States - U3c2 | ecosystem: Environmental > Terrestrial > Soil > Riparian zone | place: USA: East River...
GAAGTCTTCGCAGCAGCATCCGATCGAATGGTGGATGAACCGGGCGCACCTTGTTGTCCGAGGCTTGGAACAGCTTCACGCGGCGATCATCAACGGTGAGTTGAGCCATGACGGGGCATTCGCTCTGACACGGCACATGCTGAACGCGCGGCGCCGGCCATCGCGGTCCGGCCTGCAGATCGCTAAAGAAAACCCTGACTCGCCGAGGAAGATCGACGCAGCTATCGCAGCGATGCTCGCCTGGCAGGCCCGGCTGGACGCCCTCTCCAAGGGCATGGACCGCAAGTCTGCATCCGGGAGGGTGGTCGTACTGCGATGACGCTTACCGTGCCGGAACTGCCGCTGCTCACACTCTCGGATGACGAACGGAACCTGCTCGAGACTTTGAATGCCGAGCTGCTGTCATGCCGGTATGACCTGCAACTCCGGGACTGCTACTACAACGGCGAGCAGGTCATCCGCGACCTGGGGATCAGTGTCCCGCCGCAGTTGCGCGGTCTGCACACGGTCATCGGCTGGCCGCAGATCGGCGTTGACGCGCTCGAGCAGCGCCTCGACATCGAGACGTGGCGGTATGCCGATGACCCGGATTCGTCGCAGGAACTCATGGACCTATGCGAGCCGAACCAGCTTGTCGCGGAGTCGCAGCTCGCGCATCTGGATGCGCTGATCTACGGGCGGTCGTATGTGTCGGTCGGCTCGGGGGATTGCGGGACGGACGATTGTCCGCCGTTGATCTCGGTTGAGTCGCCGATGGACATGACCGTCTTCTACGACGCGCGTGCCCGAGCGGTCACTGCGGCGCTGCGGATCCACCGGATCGGCGACACGCCAGCCGCGGTCCTGTATCTGCCGGATCAGACGATCCACGTGATTCAGGAGTCGCACGGCTGGGAGGTCATCGACCGCGACATCCACGAGCTCGGGATCGTCCCGGTGGTGCGGATCTCGAATCGGCAGCGGACCGCAGAACGTGTCGGCAAGTCGGAGATCACGAACGCGGTCATGTCGATCACGGATTCGGCGTGCCGGACGCTGCTGGGCATGGAGGTCGCCCGCGAGTTCTACGGGGCGCCGCAGCGGTACATCCTGGGAGCTTCGGAGTCCGCGTTTCAGGATGCCGAAGGGAACGCTAAGTCGGCGTGGGAGACCTACATCGGGCGCGTCCTTGCGCTCGAGCGGGACGAGAACGGTGACGTTCCCACGGTCGGTCAGTTCGCTGCCCATGACCCTTCGACGTACACGAAGATCGTCGATCTGTATGCGCGGATCATGGCCACGCAGCTCGGCCTCCCGCCGCACTACCTCGGCTACACGACGGACAACCCGGCCTCGGCCGATGCGATCCGGTCGACGGAAGCGCAGCTGGTGAAGCGCGCGGAGCGGAAGCAAACCCTGTTCTCTGCGCCGTGGCAGCAGGTGCTTCGCCTGGCTCTGCTGGTGAAGACGGGTGATATCCCGGATCGGGCGAGGCACATCGAGACGGTGTGGACGAACCCTGCGACTCCGACGATCGCCGCGCAAAGCGATGCGGCGGTGAAGTTGGTCGCGGCTGGAATCCTTCCGCCGGACTCGGATGTGACCCTGAAGATGGTTGGTCTTACTGAGGCGGAACGCCGGCGTGTGACCGCCGACCGTGCCCGGTCACAGGCCCACCAGCAGTTGACGGCACTCGGCCAGCAGATCGCTGGGCTTAAGGCGCCGCAGGACCAGCAGCGGGCGCAGGAGGCTGCCAATGGCTTCGGCGGCAACGGCGGCCAGTGAGCAGCAGGCCGCGCAAGCCGGTCTGGTCGCTGCGATGCTCCGCGATCTCGTCAAGATCTGGCCGCTCCTGAAACCGATGGCGTTGGACGGCAGCCTCACCCGGTGGATCGCGGCAGTTCATGCGGTTGTGAGCCGGTACTCGCCGATGGCGGCGGCGCTCGCAGCGGATCACTACGATGCCGCCAGGATCGCAGCGCGGATTCCCGGCCGGTACGCCGTCGACCTTGCTGATGTTCCGGACGAGGAACATGTTGACACGGTGATGCGGTGGGCGACGAGCGGTCTGTGGGATCGGGATACAGCAACGCTTCCCGCTCGCGTGGCTGTTGCCCAGCAGCAGGCGTCCGCGTCTGCGTCGAAGCTCGTCGCTGATGTATCCCGCGACACGATCCTTAACGCCGTCCACGACGACGGCGACGCCGTCGGTTGGGCGCGGATCGCGAAGCCAGCCGCTTGCGCGTTCTGTCGTCTGCTCGCCACGCGCGGCGGTGTCTTCACCTCGGAGACCGTGAGGTTCCGGGCGCACGACGGATGCTCCTGTACCGCAGAGCCGGTGTTCAAAGGCCAGCGGTGGGAGCCATCCGCGCACGTCCGTGACTGGCAAGCCCAATACAAGCGTGCTGCTGCGATGAGCGGCAACACCATCACGAACTTCCGGCGCGTTGTCGAAGGCCGCGCATAACTGCCTGACCGTGCCGGATCTGTACCCCGCCTGGAGCGGGGTTTTCTCATGCCCCGACCCCTGGAGGGTTCCGACCCATGTCTGAACACGAGAACACGCAGTCGGCTGACGAAGCCGCTGAGCAGCACGACACCGCGGCAGAGGAGACGGTCGAAGAGGCCGACGCCGAGGTAGCGGATAAGGACGATGAGCCGGTCGAGGAGAAGCCCCAGGAGGGCAAGAAGGCCGATGGGTTCGACGCGAAACGCGCCGAGGCGAAGATCCACAAGGCTAACAGCGAGGCCGCGAATCTTCGGAAGCGCCTGAAGGAACTCGAGCCTCTCGCCGCGAAGGCGAAGGAACTCGAGGACGCGCAGAAGACCGAAGCGGAACGGCTCCAGGGCCAGCTCGCTGACGCCGAGAAGCGCATCGCCTCCATCCGTGCTCGTGCAGTGAAGAGCGAAGTTCGGGCGCTCGCCGCGAACACATACGCGGACTCGACCGACCCGGAAGCGCACCTCACCTTGACGGACTACGTCAGTGATGACGGCGAGATCGACACCGATCAGATCAAGTCGGATCTTGCTGACCTGCTCGAACGCAAACCGCATCTCGGGAAGCCGAAGGCCGAACCGGAACGGAAACGGCCGGCTCCTGACCGGACGCAGGCGTCGAGCGCCAACAACCAACGCACATCTGCGGACCCGTCGGAGGAATTCGCCGGGTTCTTCAAATCGCAGCTCAAATAGGGCTGCTGAAAGAGGTAACCATGGTGGCCACTGCGCCCCTGAAGCTGTCGGACGTCAATGACGCCCTGCTGCCCCGCACCCTCGCGGGACCGATCTTCGAGAAGAGTGTTGAGCAGTCCGCGATCATGACGCTGGCTCGCCGGGCGCCGCTCGCGATCGACGCGACCACGTCGATTCCCGTGCCGCTGGACGTCCCGACCGCTGACTGGGTCGGGCAGGCCGCCGCGAAGCCCCTGTCGTCCGGTGGTGTCGCGGTCAAGCAGATGACGCCGAAGAAGATCGCCGTCCTCATCCCGGTCGCGGAAGAGGTCGCGATGACCAACGCCGGCGGCCTGTGGACCCAACTCCAGAACGACCTGCCGACCGCGTTCGCCCGCGCGTTCGACCACGCCGCGATCCACGGTAAGTCGATGCGTGGCGCGACCGGCCCGTTCGCCGACTACCTGGCCGCCACCTCCAACACCGTCGAGCTCGGCACCGCCGTGCAGACCGACGGCGGGATCTGGGCTGACCTGGTCAACGGTATGGCCCTGGTCGTCGATGGCGACTGGGACTTCACCGGTACCGCCGCGGACCCGCGTCTGAAGCCGCAGCTAATGCTCGCCACGGACGCGAACGGACGCCCGATCTTCGTGGACACCACCACGCCGGGCACCAACCAGGCCGAGGCGGGCACGCTGATCGGTGAGCGTCTCGCGTACTCGCGGGGCGTGTCCGGGAAGCAGCGTCGCCAGTCCACCAGCACTGACTCCGGTCTCCGGGCAGTCGGCGGCGACTGGTCGCAGGCCGCGTTCGGTGTCGGCATGGACATCACTGTCCGCATCTCCAAGGAAGCGACCTACGTCGACGAGGAAGGCGCGGTGCACTCCGCGTTCCAGGAGAACCTGGTGCTGCTGCTCGCTGAGGCGTTCTACGGCTATGTGCAGGGCGACGCGGACGCGTTCGTCACCTACACCTCGGCTGGCGGCGGTTCGTGACCGAGGGCAGCCCGCGGCCTGCCCGCAAGCCTGCCACGCGGAAACCGCGGGCGAAGAAGCCGGCCGTGCCGGTGACGGTGGAGGATGCTGCAGTAGCGGGTCCGAAGCCCGAACCGGCCCGGACACCGAAGGCAGCGGAGAAGGCCGCGGTTCCGATGCGGATCGTGGTGCGGGTGCACGGCTACCCGCCCCGCCACAACGCGGGCAGTGAGTGGATGGTCCATTCGATGCTGCGCGCCCTGGTGGCGCGCGGCCACGACGCGACGGTCTGGCTGTCCCGCTACTCCGCAGACCGTAAACCGTATGACCTCGACGGGGTCCAGGTGATCCCGTTCGCGGCCCGCATGGACTTCGCGGACGCGGCGAAACATGCGGACGTGATCCTCTCGTACTGGGAGAATGTCCCGGCAGCGGGTGCTCTCGCACGGGGATTCGGCAGGCCGTTCGTCGTTGTCGCGCACAACGCTTCGCGGCTCGCGCTGCGGAACCTTGGCAGCGCTTCGACGGCGCTGGCGGTCTACAACAGTCAGTTCGTTCAGGCTGAAGCAGAGCAGATGTTCGCTGAGTACCGTCCGTCGTCGCGTCCGGACCGGTCGATCGTGGTCCGCCCTCCAGTGTTCGCCGATGAGTATCGGACGACGCCGGGGGACTGCATCACGTTGATCAACATGTGCGCCGACAAGGGCGGCCATGTGTTCTGGCGGCTCGCGGAGCGACTCCCGGACAGAAAGTTCCTCGCGGTGACGGGCGCCTACGGCGACCAGATCATCGAGCACCTCCCGAACGTGGAGGTGCTCGAGCATCTGCCCGGTCACCGCATGCGGGACGAGGTTTATGCCCGCACGCGGATCCTTCTGATGCCGTCGGCGCACGAGTCGTGGGGTCGTACTGCTATCGAGGCGATGGTCTCCGGTATCCCGGTTGTCGCTAGCCCAACGCCGGGCCTGGCAGAGTCGCTGGGCGAGGCGGGAATCTTCGCGGAGCGCGCTGACGTCGATGCGTGGGCGAGTGTCCTGGACCGGCTCGGCGACGACGCCGAATGGGCCGCGGCCTCAGAGCGGGCACTGACCCGGGCGAAGGCCCTTGATCCTGCTGACGATCTTGCCCACTGGTGTGAGGTAATCGAGTCGCTGAAGGGGTGACCCCTGGTGGATGTCACCGCTGAAGACCTCGGCTTGTACCTCGGGATGCCGGCGATCGATGAGGCTCGGGCGGATTTCCTGCTGGCGCAGGCACTCATGCTGGCGGCATCGATCGTTTCGCCGGTCCCGGACACAGCCGAACCGATCATCCTGGCTGCTGCCGGGCGGGCGTATGCGAACCCGCAGGCTGTCACGCAGGAGACTGTCGGCCCGTACAGCGTGCAGAGGCCCCCGGCGGGTCTGTATTTCACGCGTGCGGAGCAGGCAATCCTGAAGCGCCTTGCGGGCCGCGGCGGGGCCTTTACTGTCGACCCGACCCCTGCTGATGTTGATCCGACAGTGACGTGGCCGGTTGACCCGGAGAGCCCGTTCTACCCGTTTGAGGACGAGCCAGGCTGGGAGCGCCTGTGACCAGTTGGCCATTGGGCGAGCCTGTCACTGTGCTCCGAGCGGGAACACCGACACACGACGTTTACGGCAATGACGTGCCGGGCGTGGACGCTGAGACCCGCTATGAGGGCTGTGCCGTGTGGCCGCGCATGTCGACCGAAGGTATCCAGACCCGCGAAGACGTGCAGGCCCGCGACCAGGTTATCGACGGTCTGAATGTCCTGTTTCCGGTCGGGGCAAGTGTCCTCGCTACCGATCGGGTTCGGGTCCGCGGCGTCGTCTATCTCGTTGAGGGCGAACCCGGGTCGTATCGGTCGCCGTTGACAGGAACGACGCTCGGCCCGCAAGTGGCGCTCACTCGTGTTACCGGATGACTGCAGGAGGTAAGCGTGGGCGCCGAGTTTTACGAGTCCTATACCGGAATCGGAGCGTTGCTCCGCTCCCCGGAGATGGAAAAGGAAATGCTGCGCCGTGCTCAGAAGATCAAAGCGCGGGCTGAGGCGACCGCGCCTGTAGGGGACCCGAAAAACGATCCGCATGCTGGTCGATATCGGGACTCCTTCACAATCATCTCTGGCCGAACTGGAGGCGGTCTGCGCCATAATCGGGCATTCGCTGAGGTCCGGAACGTCGCTCCCGAAGGCTTTTACGTTGAGTATGGGACGTCGAAGGTCGAGGCCCAACACACCCTCCTGAACGCCATGTTTGCCGCTAGGGAGTAGTGGTGTTCCCCGACATCGAGCAGCTCCTCGTCGCCTACCTGGACGAGGTGCTGGATGAGCGGACCCTCACGGACCTGCCAGCGGACCTCGATCAGATCCTTCCCGTCGTTCGCCTGACTCGAGTGTCCGGCGCTGACGACGATTACAAACTCGACCGGCCGATCGTCGATGTTGACGTCTACGCCAAGGACCGGGCTGGCGCGTTCGGTTTGGCGCGCCGCGTGCAGGCGCTCTTGCGGTTTGAGCTCCCAACGGTCATCTGCCCTGGAGGTGTGGTGACTGCGGTGTCAACGATCGTCGGCCCTAGGTGGCTGCCGGACGCCAACACCAATCTGCGTCGCGTACAGGCGACCTATGAGGTCGTCGCCCACGCCCCGGTCGGCGCATAACCGCACCTAACCCAGACATCCAAGCCCTGCCATTGGCGGGGCTTTTCGCATTGAAAGGACCCGATCGATGCCTACGATCGAGCGCTCCTCCGACCTCGCTGTCGTCGGAGCCAACGGCGGTGCATGGGCCGTCGACCTTGGGGTGGACACCCCGTCCGCTCCGGCTGACCTGAACGCGCCCGGCAACCCCTGGTTCGCCTGCGGCGCGATCTCGGATGATGGCCTTACCTACGGTTTCGACGAGGACAGCGAAGAGTTCACACCGTGGGGTCTGTCGACGCCGTTCCGTACTGAGGTCACCAAGAGCATCCGCACGTTCGGGATGACGTTCTGGGAGACCAACCGGCGGATCGTCAAGAGCCTCCAGTACCGGCTCGCTGTCGCCTCGTTCAACCCGGACGGCATCAGTGGCCTGTACTCCTTCGCGGAGAACTCTTCGCCCGTTCCGGACCGCAGGGCGTTCCTGTTCGACGTCTATGACGGCACCCGTATGGAGCGGTTCTTCGTTCCCTCCGGTGAGGTCACTGACCGCTCCGACGTGAAGTTCGCGTCGAAGGAGATGGCCGGCTACGAGGTCACTGTGACGGCCTACCCTGACGCGGCCGGAAACAGCGTCTACCACATCGGCATCGGCACGTCCGAGACCGACAACACTGGAGGCGGCTCCTGATGCCTGCGGCCGTACCGAAGATGATCACCCAGGACGGTGAGCCAGTCGTCCACTTCGACCTCGACGCGTTCGAGGACGAAGCGAACGAGGTTCCGTTCACCTTCGCCCTGGGCGGCGAAGTCTTCACGATGCTTGGCCCCGAGGACGCAGACTGGCTGGTTCAGGACAATCTCGCCGATGGCGGCGCCCTGAAGGACTTGATGCGTGAACTCCTCGGCGACGAGGACTACGAGCGCTTCGTCAAGCACAAGGTGTCGGGGCGCAAGCTCGGCGCCTTGATCGAGGCGTGCAAGAAGCACTACGGCATCAGCCCCCCGGAATCACGAGCCTCCGCGGGCTCTACGCGGAGCACGCGGAGGCGATAGAAGCCGACTTCGCGCACCACTACAACGGCCTGGATTCACGTGACGTACTCCGGCCGGGTGGTGGCGCGAGTCGCCTGACATGGCGGCGGTTCGGTGGCCTCTTGAAGCACCTGCCGCCCGAGTCCGCGACCATGACCGCGCTCCGGAACGCGAACCCCAGCGTGGTGGATGAAGACGGGCCAGATCCCGCAGAAGGCCGCTGGTCACAAATCGAGATCCTCATCGCCTCCCTGGTCGATGAGGTCAGATACCTCCGCCATGACTACAGGACCTCACACGGGGACAAGCGAGGCAAAAGGCCGGATCCGATTCGCCGGCCAGGTGCGGCGGCTAAGAGTAAGAGCCAGCTGAGTGACGCTCAGTACGACTGGCTGTACCGGCACATCAACGGACTGGACCACCCCGACGGTGGCGGGTTCGTAGAAGTGTCGATCGACATGAAGCCGCTCAACCCGCCCACCTAGCGCACCGAACGGGGGTGGCCGGGTGGTAGCGATCTCCGTCGGTTCGGTTGCCGTCGATGTTGTTCCGAGCGTTAAGAACTTCGCGGAGGACCTGCGCAAGCAGCTCGTACCGCAGGCGGCACAACTTGGCGAAGAACTCGGGAAGACGATCGGCGCGGGGATCACCAAGGGCATCGGTGACCCGCTGACCGGCCCGCTCGAAGAGTCGACGAAGAAGCAGCGCAGCAAAGCCCCCAAGCAGGGCGAGGATGTCGCTGGGGCGTTCGCGAAGGGGTTCCAGAACCGCCTGAAGGCAGCGTTCGCTGCGCTGCCGAAGGCGGAGATCGACGCTGACAGCAGCGCGGCTGACCGCAAGGTCTTGGAGCTGCGTGCCCGCCTGTTCGAGCTGTCGGGGACGACCATCGGTGTCGACATCGATGAAGGTACGGCGCTCGCCGAGTTGGCGGCGATCAAGGCGGAGCTGGAGTCTCTCGACAGTTCTGAGAGTATCCAGGTCCGCGTTGACGCTGCTGCCGCGCTCGCTGAGCTCGCAGCGGTGCAGGCGGAGGTCGACCGGCTCGACGGCCGGACCGCGAACGTCCACGCCAACGCGGATGTGTCGGGTGCTATCGCGAGCCTCGGGACTCTCGCAGTATCCATAGGTGCGGTTGCGGCGATCCCGCTGGGTGCGTCGCTCGGCGCGGGCATCCTGTCGATGATCGGGCCGCTCGGCGCCGTTGGTGTCGGGTTCGGATCGCTCGCGGCTGTTGCCGTCCCGGCGATTACACACGTCAAGGACGCATTGCAGGCGCAGAAGCAGGCGGCTGCATCATCGGCTGCGGGCGCGGTTCAGGCGCAGGGGCGTGCTCTGGCTGAGGCCGGCGCTCAGCAGCAGTTGGCTACGGCGGTCCGGAACGCCGGATTCGCTCATTCTCAGGCGGCTGCTCAGGTTCGGACCGCGGAGCAGCAGCTGACGTCCGCTCAGGTCTCGGCGGCGAGTGCTCAGCGCGCGCTCAATCAGGCTCGGGCAGACGCCCGTCGGCAGCTGCAGGACATGGCGGCCCAGGTCGCTGATGCTCAGCTCGCAGTCCGCCAGTCGACGTTTGACGTTGCGGATGCGCAGCGGTCGTACAACCAGGCACTGTCTAACCCGCAGGCCACCCAGGACCAGATCGCACGCGCGAGGCTCGCCTTGGACCAGGCGCGGCAGGCACAGAAGGAGCAGCAGACTGCCCTAAAGCGATTGCGTGCAGACCAGAAGGCCGCGGATAAAGCCGGCGTGGACGGAAGTAACGCCGTCCGCTCTGCTCGCCAACAACTCACCGCAGCGAACCTGCAGGTCGCCAACTCGGAACGGGGACTCGCCGCCGCTCGAGCGAACGTTGCCCGGACGGACCAGGCCAGCGCCGATCAGATCGCGTCAGCTCGTCGATCAGTAACCCAAGCGAGCCTGCAGGGCGCCAACGCGAACGCGAAGCTGGCTGCGTCGATGGCGGCGTTGACACCGGCCGAGCGCCGGTTGATGAACGGCTGGAAGGGCCTAACCAAGGCTTTCGGCGACTGGTCGAAGTCCCTGGAGCCGGACGTCTTGCCGCTCCTCTCCAAAGGGATCGGTCTCGTCCGCCAGGAACTCCCGCTCCTGACCCCGGCCGTACACGGCACCAGCGAGGCCGTGGACGGCCTGCTTGATGATGTCGCCGTTGCGGCGACCTCGCCGTTCTGGCGTCAGTTCACCGACAACGTGACGCAACTGATCCCGGTCGCGGTCACTTCGCTGGGCCACTCCACTGGGAACGTCGCGACCGGTATGGCGGGGGT
>Ga0193707_1001033_pt1 | contig 10081 bp, 6 predicted proteins | sample U3c2metaG_FD_143043 | JGI IMG/M metagenome (GOLD analysis project Ga0193707, IMG submission 143043) | Soil microbial communities from a riparian zone of the East river system, Colorado, United States - U3c2 | ecosystem: Environmental > Terrestrial > Soil > Riparian zone | place: USA: East River...
GCCGTACGGGCCGGCGTCGCCGCGGGCGCACGGCTCGTCTTCGCTCCGGAGCCGGCGATCGCCGCCGCGGGCTGCGACCACCGCGCGTCCGCCGAGGTGAGCCTCGAAGAGGGCGCGGAGCTGGTCTGGCGGGAGGAGATCCTGCTCGGGCGGCACGGCGAACGACCCGGCCGCTACGTCAGCCGCCTCGACGTCATGTTCCGCGGCGTCCCGCTGCTCCACCACGAGCTGCGCGTGGACGACGACGCTCCCAGCGCCGCCGTCCTCGGCGACGCCAAGGCGACCGGCACCGTCCTGCTGGCCGGGGACGAGATGACCGCCGAACCGTACGCCGCCGACGGCCTCGCCGTGCTGCCGCTCGCCGGCCCGGGAGTCCTGGTGACGGCGCTGGCCCCCGACACCGTACGGCTGCGGGAACGCCTCGACCGGGGCCGCGCGACCGTGTCGCGAACCACCGAGCCGCCCGCCCCGGCGCGGGCCGGACGCCCTTAACGCTGGACCGGGTCGATGCGGCGCCCGTCCTCGCCGAACAGCAGCATCTGGTCGGTGTCGATGGCCAGGCGTACGTTCTCGCCGGCCGAGATCCCGGATCGCGTCTCCAGCCGGAAGACCAGGTCCGACCGCCGGTGAGTCCCTCCATGCGGCGGGGGCTCGGCGGGAGCCTCCTTGGAGACGATCCCCGTCGTCCGCAGCATGCGCCGCAGGAAGCCGCTGTCGTCGCCCGGGACGGCGAACTGGGTCTCGTCGTCGCGGAACGCCTCGGTGTCGACGAGTGCCACGCCCGCCTCCACGTGCGCCAGCCACTCGTGGCCGTGGAACTCCAGGGTGCGGACCCGCCCGGAGATCAGGCCGTCCGGGGCCGGGCGCAGGGCACTGGCGCGGATGCCGACCGTGACGAACCCTCCGTGCCGGGAGACCAGGCCGGTGGCCCTCGGGTCCGACCACGGCATGTGCAGCTGCCGGTCGGCGATGCCCAGAACGACACCGTCGTTCTGGTCGGCGCGCACCGAGGCGCGTACGAGGTTGATCGGCGGGGAGCTCAGGAACGCGGCGGTGAACACCGTGGCCGGGTCGTTGTACACCTGCTGGGGTGTGCCGACGTCCTGGAGGATGCCGCGGCGCAGGATGGCGACGCGGTCGGCGAGCGTGAGGGCCTCGGTCTGGTCGTGGGTGACGTACAGCGTGGTCACGCCGAGGGAGCGTACGAGGGCGCCGATCTCCATCCGGAGCTCGGTGCGCAGCCCAGCGTCCAGGTTCGACAGCGGCTCGTCCATGAGGAAGATCCCGGGCTGCCTGATCAGTGCCCGCCCCATCGCCACGCGCTGCCGCTGGCCGCCGGACAGGGTCGAGGGCAGGCGGTGGAGCGTCTCCTCGATGCCGAGCGCGCGCGACAGCTCGACGATCCGCTCGCCCGCTTCGGAGGTGTTGTCGCCGGCGACCTCCAGCGGGAAGGCGATGTTGCCGCGCACGTCGCGGTGCGGATAGAGGGCGCCGTTCTGGAACACCATGGCCAGGTCGCGCTCGCGCGGCTGCAGGTGGTTGGCGAGCCGGCCGCCGAGCCACAGGCTGCCCGAGGTGATCTCCTCCAGGCCGGCCACCATGCGAAGGAGCGTCGACTTTCCGCAGCCGGACGGCCCGAGCAGCACGAACAGCTCCCCATCGGGGACCCGCAGGCTCACGTCGCGGACCGCGTGAAAGCCATCGGGGTAGACCTTGTTAACCGCGTCTAGGACGACTTCGGTCATCGCTGACACCTCGTGCTTACTGCGGCGGTCGAGAGAAAGTAACTGCCGCACGCGGGATTCTGCTCGCCGGAGTTGCCGGGACACTCGTTGGCGAACAGCGGCGGAATCCGCTACGGCCCGCCGAAGTTGAGCCAGTACACCGCGTAAGTGAGTGATTTGTCCAGTCGATGCGAATGGTCACACGAGGTCTCGATCGTCGCAGCACGAGACTAGACTGCGGACGTGGCAGGCCGGATCCGAGATGAAGACATCGCCCTCGTACGTGAACGGTCGCCGATCGATGCCGTGGTGGGCGAGTACGTCCAGCTCCGCAACGCCGGAGGCGGTGCGCTCAAGGGGCTGTGCCCGTTCCACGACGAGAAGTCGCCGTCCTTCAACGTCTCCAACGGCCTGTGGCACTGCCTGGCGGGAGAGACACGCGTGCTCACCGGCGCCGGCCCGCGGCCGATCCGCGAGCTGGCCGGTGGCACCCATCGCGTCGTCGGCCGCGACGGCCGCTGGCACGACGCCCCGTTCCACTCCTTCGGCGTCCAGCCGTTGACGCGCATCGCCCTGACGCGGGGCGACCGGCGCAAGGAGCTCCACGCCACCGCCGGGCACCGCTGGTTCGTGGCCGACCGCGAGGTCGTTACCCGCGATCTTCAGCCGGGTCACCGCCTCGTCTCCGTTCGAGCGGCGTCGACAAACGCCGCCGAAGGTGTGCGCGGGCGGCTTCTCAATGAGCTTTCTTCCAGCGATGAATTTCCATTCGGCGGCAAATCAGCGACAAATGGCTCTCGCGCCGGCACGGCCGTGCTCGACCGCCCGGGCCGTGAGGCCGGCTGGACCGTCGAGTCCGTGACCCCGACCGAACGGATCGAAGAGGTCTACTGCGCCGTGGTCGACGAAGGCCATGCCTTCGTTCTCGAAGACGATATTCTGACCGGTAACTGCTTTGGTTGCGGCGAGGGCGGCGACGCGATCGCCTTCATCCAGAAGATCGACCACCTCTCGTTCGCCGAGGCCATCGAGCACCTCGCGGCCAAGGCGGGCATCCAGCTCCGCTACACCGAGGGCGGCTACGTCCCCGGCCGGCAAAAGGGAGAGCGCACCCGGCTGGTCGACGCGCACCGCGCCGCCGCCGAGTTCTACACCGAGCAGCTCATGACCCCGGCCGCCGGGCTCGGCCGCCGGTTCCTGTCCGAGCGCGGGTTCGGCCGCGAGGAGGCGGCGCGCTTCGGCGTCGGCTACGCGCCGAACGAATGGGAGGCGCTGGTCGGCCACCTGCGCGGCCGAGGCTTCAGCGACAAGGAGCTGATCACCGGCGGGCTGGCGAGCCAGGGCCGGCGGGGCCCGATCGACCGGTTCCGCGGGCGGCTGATCTGGCCGATCCGCGACCTCACCGGTGACGTGGTCGGGTTCGGCGCGCGCCGCCTCGAAGAGCGCGACGACGGCCCGAAATACCTCAACACCCCCGAGACCCCGCTGTTCAAGAAGGGGTCGGTGCTGTACGGCGCCGACCTGGCGAAGAAGGAGATCGCCCGCAGGCGCCAGGCCGTGATCGTCGAGGGCTACACCGACGTCATGGCCTGTCACCTGGCCGGCGTCGGCACCGCCATCGCAACCTCGGGCACGTCCTTCGGCGACGAGCACATCAAGATCCTGCGCCGGCTCCTGATGGACCAGGACGAGGCGAGCGGTGAGGTCATCTTCACCTTCGACGGCGACGCGGCCGGCCAGAAGGCCGCGCTGCGGGCGTTCGAGACCGAGCACAAGTTCGCCGCGCAGACGTTCGTGGCCGTGCAGCCCGACGGCCTCGACCCGTGCGACCTGCGGATGAAGCAGGGTGACGCCGCGGTGCGCGACCTGGTCGCCTCACGAGTGCCGCTGTTCCGGTTCGCCATCCGCGCGACCATCGAGAAGTACGACCTCGACACGACCGAGGGCCGTCTCGCCGCCATCGACGCCGCCTCGCCGATCATCGCGGGGATCCGCGACCGCGGGATGCGCGACCGCTACGCCATCGACCTGGACAAGTGGACCGGCTTCCTGGACGAGCAGTTCGTCCTGCGCCGCGTCCGCGACCACGCCTCACGCCGCCGCGACACCCGAGGGCGCCGTCCCGAGGCCGCCGAGCCGCCGCGTAGGCCGCCGCCCGTTCTCTCCTACGACCCGAACGACCCGATCGTGCGCGTCGAGCGCGAGACCCTCAAGCTCGCGGTGCAGCGGCCCGCGCTGCTCGGCCCGGGCTTTGACGCCATCCCTGTCGAGGCCCTCGTCGTGCCCGGCCACGCCGCCGTACGCGAGCTGATCGCGGAGCTCGGCGGTACGGCCGCGGCCACCGGACCGGAATGGGCAGGCCGGCTGCGTGAGGCGGCGCCGAACGACGAGGTGAAAGACCTGGTCACCGGCCTCGCGGTCGAGCCTCTGCAGTCCAGTGGAGATCCGGACAACCGTTATGCCCATGCGATGCTGTCCAGATTGCAGGAAGTGCAGGTCACTCGAGTGATCACCAAGCTGCAGTCCAAACTAGGACGGCTGAATCCGGTCGAGCACCAAGAGGAGTACAACCGCCTGTTCGGCGACCTCGTCGCCCTTGAGCAGGAGAGACGCACGTTGCGGGAGCGAGCGATCGGGACTTTGTGACGCGGGGTATAAAAAAATAGGTCCCCCGTTACGCGGTCACCTTGACGCACACTGTCATCGTGGGCCCTTCGGTGCTGCCAAGCGAGACGCCATCGGTTGAACAGGTGGCGGACCTCGTCGCACGCGGCAGAGAGCGCGGCGTGACCGTCGACGACGTAGCTGCCGCGATCGACCGCTCTGACCTGCCGGCCGACTCGATGGATCGGGTCGTCCGGATACTCGGCGAGCAGGGTGTCGAAGTCCTCGAGTCTTCCAGTGGACACGAGGACTCGGCGCGCGTCGACGGAGATGACATCTCCCGGCGTGCGCCGACGAGCGACCTGGTCCGTATCTATCTGCGAGAGATCGGCCGCGTGCCGCTACTCACGGCAGAAGAGGAAGTAGAACTCGCGAAATCGATTGAGGCGGGACTGTTCGCCGAGGAGAAGGTGGCCAGGGCGGCCATCATCACCCCCGGCGAGAGGATCGACCTCGAACTGCTCGCCCGCGACGGAGTGCGGGCGAAGCAACGACTCATCGAGGCCAACCTGCGCCTGGTGGTGTCCATCGCCAAGCGTTATGTCGGCCGCGGAATGCTGTTCCTCGATCTCATCCAGGAGGGGAATCTCGGGCTGATACGTGCCGTCGAGAAATTCGACTACACCAAGGGGTACAAGTTCTCGACCTACGCGACTTGGTGGATCCGCCAGGCGATCACGCGAGCGATCGCCGACCAGGCCCGGACCATCCGGATCCCGGTTCACATGGTGGAGACCATCAACAAGCTGGTGCGCGTGCAGCGCCAGCTCCACCAGGATCTCGGCCGGGAGCCTGCTCCCGAGGAGATCGGCGCCGAGATGGGCCTGTCCCCTGAACGGGTCGTCGAGATCCAGCGCGTCGCCCAAGAACCTGTGTCCCTGCAGTCGCCGATCGGAGAGGAGGACTCCGACCTCGGCGACTTCATCGAAGACGCCGACGCGGTCGTTCCCATCGAGGCGGCGGCGTTCATCCTGCTCCAGGACCAGCTCGACGGCATCCTGGGGTCACTGTCGGACCGTGAGCAGCGGATCATCCAGCTGCGTTTCGGCCTGACGGATGGACACCCGCGGACCCTTGAGGAGGTCGGCCGGGAGTTCGGCGTGACGCGGGAGCGCATCCGTCAGATCGAGTCCAAGACTCTGGCGAAGCTGCGCCACCCGACGCGCGCGCAGATGTTGCGGGAGTATCTCGAGTAGAACGCCCGCGGGCCGGCGCCCCTCCGTGACGCCGATCCGACGCATTACACCCGCGTGCCGGTCGGGGTGCGCGGGTGTTCGCGTCTCCGGGCGCAGGTGGTGGGCAGGCTCACAAAGTCGGGGGCCCGGGCGGCTTGACGGGATGAGGTTAGGTAAGGCTAAGTTAGGCACGCCTAGGCTAACTAAGCCGTGCCTGACCCCTTTCGTCTGCTGGAGATCCCATGCGACCTGCCCACCTGTTCGCCACCACGGGCGCCGTGCTCATCTCGTTGTCCGTGCTGTCCGCATGCGGGAAGGACGACGACACGGCGGCCGGCAAGGACGCGGCGATCAAGGTCACCGCCACGGACTCGTCCTGCGAGGTCGGTGCCAAGAGCGGTGCGGCGGGAGCCACCACCTTCAAGGTCACCAACAAGGGGTCGCAGGTCAACGAGCTGGAGGTCCTCGCTCCGGACGGCAAGATCGTCTCAGAGCGCGAGAACATCGGGCCGGGCACCGGGACCGAGGTCACCGTCACGCTGAACGCCGGCACGTACAAGATCCTCTGCAGTGCCGGGATGACCGGCAAGGGGCCCTCCCAGACCTTCACGGTGACCGGCCAGGGCAAGGCCGCCGACCCGCGTCTGGACCAGGCGGTCGCCGCCTACCGGATCTACGTCGGCGAGCAGGTCGACGACACGCTCGCCAAGGCCAAGACGTTCGCCGCGTCCGTGAAGAAGGGCGACGCCGCCGGGGCCAAGGCGGAGTTCGCCCCCTCGCGCCTCGGCTGGGAGACCACCGAGCCGGTGGCCGAGTCGTTCGGTGACATCGACCCGAAGGTCGACCTGCGCGAGGCGGACCTGAAGAAGGGCGACACGTGGACCGGCTGGCACCAGATCGAGAAGGCGCTCTGGAAGACCAAGTCGCTCAAGGACGAGGGCCCGTACGCCGACCAGCTCATCAAGGACCTGGAGACGCTCAAGGTCCGCGTCGGCACGGCGTCGATCACCGCGACCTCGATGGCCAACGGCGCCAAGGAACTGCTCGACGAGGTCGCCACCGGCAAGATCACCGGTGAGGAGGACACCTTCTCCCACACCGACCTGAGCGACTTCAAGGGCAACGTCGACGGCGCGCAGAAGGCGTTCGAGCTGCTCAAGCCGGTCGTACAGGAAAAGGACGCCGAGCTGTCCACCGAGCTGACCGATGAGTTCGCCAAGGTGCAGAAGCTGCTGACCAAGTACGAGAAGGGCGACGGCTACGTCTCCTACGACACCGTCGGCAAGGCCGAGCGCAAGGAGCTGTCCGACGAGGTCAACGCGCTCGGCGAGCCGCTGTCCAAGCTCGCGGCAGCGGTGGCCAAGTGACGGGCCAGCGCGTCAGCAGGCGTCGGTTGCTCGGTTACTCGGGTGTGACGCTGGCCGCGGGTGCCGCGGCCGGCGCCGGCCTGGTCAGCGTCGCCGAGGCCGATGAGGGCGATCCCGGCACCGGCGGGTCCGTGCCGTTCTTCGGCGCGCACCAGAGCGGCATCGCCACCCCGGTGCAGGACCGCCTGCACTTCGCCTCGTTCGACGTCGTCACCGACGACCGTGACCGCCTGGTGCGGATGCTCAAGGAGTGGACGGCGGCCGGCGCGGCGCTGACCGGCGGCCACCCGTACGGCTCGGCGGCCGGCGGCCTGCCCGAGGCACCGCCCGACGACACCGGCGAGGCCCTCGGGCTGCCGCCCGCCCGGCTGACGCTCACCGTCGGCTTCGGGCCCACGCTGTTCGACAAGAGCGGCAAGGACCGGTTCGGCCTCAAGGCGAGGCGCCCGGCCGCGCTGATCGACCTGCCGCACTTTCCCGGCGACAACCTCACCGCCGACCGCAGCGGCGGCGACATCTGCGTCCAGGCGTGCGCCGACGACCCCCAGGTGGCGGTGCACGCCATCCGCAACCTCGCCCGCATCGGCTTCGGCGTGGTCGCCGTGCGCTGGTCCCAGCTCGGCTTCGGCAAGACCTCCTCGACGACGCCGGACCAGCAGACGCCGCGCAACATGTTCGGGTTCAAGGACGGCACCCGCAACATCTCCGGTGACGACCACGCGGCGCTGGACCGGCACGTGTGGGCGTCCGCCAAGGACGGCGCCGCGTGGATGGCCGGCGGGTCCTACCTCGTCGCGCGGCGCATCCGCATGCACATCGAGACGTGGGACCGCACCTCGCTCAAGGAGCAGCAGGACGTCTTCGGCCGGATGAAGGGCGAGGGCAACGCCTACGGCGCGAAGCAGGAGCACGACCCGGTGCCGCTGGGCAGGCTCCCCGCCGACTCGCACGTACGCCTGGCGCACCCGGACAGCAACGGAGGCGTACGCATCCTGCGGCGCGGCTACTCCTTCACCGACGGCAGCGACGGGCTCGGGCGGCTGGACGCGGGCCTGTTCTTCATCGCCTACCAGCGCGATCCGCGGACGCAGTTCGTCGCGCTGCAGAACCGCCTCGCCGGCACCGACCACATGAACGAGTACGTCGAGCACGTGGGTTCCGGCGTCTTCGCCTGCCCGCCGGGCGTCCAGAAGGGTGGATTCTGGGGACAAGCCCTCCTTGGCTAGTTTTCTCGCCAAAGATAGGTTTTCTCGGTAAAGGGCCGCAGGCATCGCTCTTGCTGCGGCCGGACCGTACTCTGTGATAATGGGTCTCCGGCTCACGGGTGACGAGACGGCCGTCTGGGAGGCCGCCGCACGCGTGCTCGACGCGAACTGGAACGGTACGGCCACGGTTCCCTCACCGGGGCTTTACCCGCACCAGTGGAGCTGGGACTCGTCCTTCGTCTGCCTCGGACTGGCGCGCCACCGGCCCGACCGGGCGCGGGTCGAGCTGCTCTCGCAGTTCCGCGGGCAGTGGGAGACGGGGCTCGTGCCGCACATCGTGTTCAGCTCCAGCCTGCCGCGCCACGCCTACTTCCCGGGCCCGGAGTTCTGGCGCAGCCGCGCGCAGCCGGCCGCGCCCCGCGGCGTCGACACCTCCGGCCTGTCCCAGCCGCCACTCCAGGCGCTGGCCGCCCTCCGGCTGGCACAGGGCCTGGGCCGGCCGCGGGAGCACCAGGCGTTCCTCACCCGCCTCTACCCGCAGCTGGCCGCCCAGCACGCCTATCTCGAACGCGACCGCGACGTCGCCGGCTCCGGGCTGGTCAGCCTCTGTCACCCGTGGGAGTCCGGGCTGGAGAACAGCCCGGCATGGGACCGCCCGCTCTCGGCCGTGGAGCCGCTCGCCTCGCCGTACGCGCGGGAGCCACGCGGCGGTGAGGGCGCCGACTCCGACCGGTACGTGTCGCTGGTCACCTCGATGCGCGACGCCGGCTATCGCGCGGAGTACCTCCGCGACGACCATCCGTTCGTGGTGGAGGACCCGCTGTTCAACGCGGTCTTCCTGGCCTCGACCCATGCCCTGGCCGAGGTCGCCGAGCTGGCCGGCGCCGACCCCGGCCCGCACCGCGAGGCCGCCGGGCGGATCCACGAGGCCATGCTGGAGCGGCTGTGGGACCGCGAGGCGTGCTGTTTCCGCGCCCGTGACGTGCGTACGGGCCAGCTGATCCCGGTGGTCACGATCGGCGGCTTCGCGCCGCTGCTGGACCCGGAGCTGCCCCCGGCGATCGTGCGCGGGCTGGTCGAGCTGCTGCTGTCCGCGCGCTTCACCGGGGCGACCGGCTATCCGGTGCCGACCTGCGACGTGCAGTCCGCGGCGTTCGACCGCAGCGGGTTCTGGCGCGGGCCCACCTGGGTGAACACGAACTGGCTGGTCTGGCTGGGCGCCGTCACCCACGACCTGGAAGCGGTCTCGGACCTGCTGCTGGGCTCGACGCTGCGGCTCGTACGCCAGTCGGGGTTCCGTGAGTACTTCGACCCCTTCGACGGTACGGGCCGGGGCAGCCACGACTTCAGCTGGTCGGCCGCGCTCGTCCTGGACCTGCTGGCCTCCCGCCGGTGCCGGGAGGCGTGAGCCTGAGCGGCGCCCGGCACCGGCCGTCCGTACGGGCTCAGGCGGCGTCACCACCGCGTACGCCGGGCCTGTAGCGTGATCGCATGCGACTGACGCGGTGGCGGAACCTCCCGGACGGCTTGGCCCTGCACAAGGGCGAACGGATCCTGGCGGTCAGCGGAGACACGGTCGCCACGGACACCGCGCTGCACTTCCCGGCCGGGGAGGAGTTCGTCCGCGTGCCGTGGGAGCGCGTCGAGCAGGCCGTCTGGAAGGACGGGGTGCTGGTCGTCCGCGAGGTCGGCGGCGTCCGCCATGCCGTCTCCCTGCCGGAGCCGGGCTCGGTGCCGGAGACCGTACGCGAGCGCGTCACCTCGACGGTCGTGGTCAGCACCCACGTCAGCCTGCCGGGCGGGGGAGTGCGCATCGCCGCGCGCCGCCCGGCCCGAGGCGGAGGCGAGCCGCGCTGGAGCCTGGTCTTCGACCAGGGCCTGGACCCCTCCGACCCGGGCCTGCTGGCCCAGGCGGAGCAGGCGATGGAGGAGATCCGGCGCCAGAC
>Ga0193707_1001034_pt1 | contig 10074 bp, 7 predicted proteins | sample U3c2metaG_FD_143043 | JGI IMG/M metagenome (GOLD analysis project Ga0193707, IMG submission 143043) | Soil microbial communities from a riparian zone of the East river system, Colorado, United States - U3c2 | ecosystem: Environmental > Terrestrial > Soil > Riparian zone | place: USA: East River...
TCCAATTACCACCCCAAAGCAGGTCCCTAGTAAGGGCTACGGGCACCTCGAAAAAGTTGTGGCTTCTTATTCGCAGTAGCGCGCTTCCCCTCCCGAAATCGCGAACATCGATGACCAAATTAAGTCGGCCCAGTTCCCGAACATTCCGAGGGTGGCCCCAACTGAGCCCGAAAACTGCGCGACGAGCTTCAGAGTTCCACGCAGCAGCGCGAAGCTTCGCCTAAAATTGCTGAAAGTTGGAAGCCAAATTTAATCAGCGGGCTCATTATTATTGCGATCTGGAAAGAAAATACAGCGGGGCAGAACAGTTAATCGTTAAACGCCCGAAAGAATGTGAAACGCTTAAGCGCGAAGCGGACGGCAATCCTCCATCATCAAATCGATTCAATTTGAAAGATCGTTTTGGGATTGAGCCTGAAATTATCGCCAAACTCGCCCGCACCGGCGCTAGAATTTACAAGCTTGGCATTTCATACAATGGACGCACCTACAGGGAAGGTAAGAGAATCAACTGGAAGGAGGGCCTCAGGGCCCTTATTCATAGTGAAATATAACCTCTGTCGATAACCATTGCAGCCGAACGAGAGAGCTATGAACAGTCTTTCACGACGAGTCACATCTGAAGCGGCGATGGCACTCTTGTGTCTGGCTCTCACCTTTATGTTTTTTCATTCCGCGGTGTTTCCACGAACTAAAACGTTCCTGTGCGGTATTGACAATACGTATCAATACTACCCATGGATGCACAAGCTCGCGGACGACTGGCGGGCGCTTACTCCTCCGCTCTGGGACTTCTCAGTCGAGGCTGGGTTTCCATTTCCTGGGGAATGGCAAACGGCTGCGTTCTACCCAATTAACATTCTCTATGTCTGGCTAACCGGAATTCCGACGCCCCCAAAACTTGACGTACTGATTCTGTTCCATTTCGCGGCGGCGATGTGGGGCATGAGCCTGTTTCTCCGGCAACGGGGCGTCGAACGGTGGCCGAGTCTATTTGGGGGTGCTGTGTTTTGCTGGATTGGGCCGGTTGCAACCCGTGCTTACGGACAAGCCAATATTTTCGTGGGACTTATCTATCTTCCATGGCTTCTTTATTTCTTTGAACGTGGCCTCGCTGCTAAAAGCCCGTGGCGCAATTCTTCGACGGGCCTCGCCGGATTCACGCTTGCCTTGTCGCTTCTCGCGGGCCATTTGCAGCCGTTTATTCACAATAGTCTGATGCTCGGTTTATTTGCCGTGTTTCTGTTGTTTGGTAAGCACACGCCGCATTTGAGTTGGACCAGTAATCTCTGGCGGGTCGCTAGCGCGCTTCTCACGGTTGCCGTGATAGCGTTCCTCTTTGCTTATATTCAGCTAGCCTCAAGTCACGAGTATTTTGCACGGGCTTATCGTTGGGTCGGCCTCGACAGTCCCTTAAAGGCTCTTCAAAATGTGGTGCCGCTCGAAATCTATAACCGATATAGCCTCTCCATTCCGGATTTGTTCAGCATTTATACTGGTCGCAGCCGCGCCGCCGAAAGCGGCACACTTTATATGACAATCACCGCTTTGATCTGCGCGTGCTTCGGACTGGGAGTGCCCGGAACCTGGCGCTGGTTTGTGCTGACAGTCACCGGTTTCGTCTTGCTTGTCGCGTTGGCGGGAAATACTCCGTTTGGTTGGTTGGCTTATCGGCTCCCACTGCTGAACATGGTGAGGCAGCCGGTTCGAATCCTGTATCTTTATCAGTTTTGTTTCGCGGCGCTGGCAGCCTCCGGCCTCCAGATGGCACTTAATGGAATTCCACGACGCGGCGGAAGATTTACGATCTTCGTTATCTTCATGGGCATTTTTGCATGCGAGGCTCGGCAGAATGGATTTCCCTCGTGGGCCTCGACGAATTCTCCATTAACGGCAGATCAAGCTTACAGGAAAACGCCATTGTTCACCTTTCTCGAAGAACGGAACCGTGCGGATCCAGGAATGTACCGCGTACTAGCACGTCCTAAGGATCTGATACCACCTAACAGCGGGGATATTTTTCGACTTAGCACCGTTCTCGGCTACCGCTCTAGCATGTTGATCACCTACTTTGATCTGCTGAGCAAAGATTGGAGCCTTTCATCGCAAGCCCTTGATCAGCTTGGGGCTCGGTACGTTGTAACCGATAAGCCAAGCGAGGGTCTGACGTTATTATCGTCTTTTAATGGCTTGTTGCTTTACGAACGTCCCGCAGCGCGCGCCGTTTTTCGTTGGAGCGGTAGCCCAGACCAAGCGGTATCGGGGACCATGGGCCTCGTGAAGTGGCAGAGAAACGGTGTAAATTTAGAGGTAGCAACGAATCAGCCAAGCAAACTTACCTTTGCCGAGAGCAACTACCCTGGATGGCATGTCCGCATTAACGGCGTCGCGACTGCTATCGATCGAAGTTGGCCCCATTTTATGTCGGTGACTGTACCTTCGGGAACAAGTACAGTTCAATGGTCATATCATCCGTGGTGGCTGATCCCAGGAATGTGTTGTTGGTTGTTAGGAGCTGCAATGTTGACCGCTATGAAGCTGTCTGCCCGTTACGAGAACGCCGCTGATTTGAGGATTCGATTCTTTGAGCGTTTCCGTCATCATCCCTTGTTACGACGAAAAGAATACAATCGAGACAATTGTTAGCTGCGAAGGCTCTTGCTATCGGTCGAGATATTCACGGAGAATGCGACGGGTGGAATCCGACATGCCTGTATCGTCGGCACTAGATAGCGCCTTCAATTTGTTTTTCATCTCAGACGAAATCGGGGAGCGAGCCGTGTCATTTGCATGAATCTGCAAGACGTTTGGCCGACCGAAAACGCTACCAGAGTGAGTCGGACCCATCTTATTGCGGTCATAGTCATTTCCAAATTGTTTGATGTCTTGCAACCCCTTACTCGGTTCGTTGTAACCGTAGGCCTGAGTCATGGCACTGCGCGGCCGGGTATCAAAGCATGAGTTCCCTATAAAGAGAGAACCGGATGCAGCATTCGGCAACCTCTTGTGAGCAACCGCTACGATCCCGCTGCCACCGACGACTCCGCTAAGGCCGGCGTTGTTCCAACAGCGATTTCCTATCACTATACAATTGTTTCCGCCCACAGCGATTCCAGAGCCGTCGTTGTCATAGGAGGTGTTGTTCGCAATCACTGAATTCGGCGCCCATAATTCAAAACCACTCACGTAGGTCTTAGTCTCATCGCGGCCGCGCCCGCCAGAGCAGGTGTTATTAATTACAGAAATATTGTCGCTGTGGACTCCCGTGATGATGCCAGTGCCAAAGCGCGAACCGCTTATCCGGTTCCTCGCAATGACGCAGTCCTTCCCGTCCTTGAAATAAATCATGGAGTTTACACAAACATTCTCGATGATGTGGATATTAATTGGCAAGTGGCCCTTGCCATCTACCACACTAATAATCGCCGAATTGTCAACAGGGCTCGCTGCTGTCTTGCTGATAAGATTGCCTTTGATATATCCATTTGCGCCACCATTAACAAGTATTCCTCTGCGCCCGATTTTAATAATTGTGCAGTTTACTATTCGCCAGTTGCTGCCGGTAGCGACGATAGCGGCAAATCCGGCACGCCGTATGAAGTAGTCCTGCATGTCAATCGTCAGGTTTTCCACGCTCCAGTTATCCCCGGAACAAAACAGAAAATTCCCCGCCGGGATCCCGGCGATCTTCAGGATGGATACTCCGCGCCCCTCGCCCACCAGGTGAACATTCGACGATACGTGTGACGTTATGGCAGGATTGGTGGTAGCAGAAATAAGATAAGTTCCTTTTGGAACGAGACATGTTCCGCCGCCCGCCTTAGCAAGCGAGGCCAAAGCCGCATTAAACGCCTCGGTATCATTGGTTGCGCCGTCGCCGACTGCTCCGAATGTTTTAACGTTTACTACTTGACCGCCTTTGTCTTGGATTGGACTCGTAGTGGCATCGGTGATTGAGTTCTCGACCGCATGCATTTTAGCATCGAGCGGGGGCTGCTCGCTTGCGTTCTGGGCGTAACCACTCTGCAATTGCAGGGCCGGCGAAATGCTTGCCGCGGCAACGACGAAAAATAGTAGACCCGTCTGCGCTACAAATCGGGATGTAAGCTTAGAAGCTACCATTTTCGCTTATGCGGCCGCTTTTTCCCGCATTCTAGTCCTGATAATTCCGAATTGCCGGTTTAGAGCGCCAAAAGCGACAGGCGCTTACAGAGTACATAGACGTTCTTTCCAAACCATCGGCCGAACAGCTTATCCAAGACGCGGCTTGGTGCAAATAGCCAGCGATCATAAAGGCTAATCGTGTTCGCGGTCACCGTCGATGCGCTCCTATTGAGCAGCCGAAAAATGAGCGCGGCAATAAATCCGAGGCAGTCAGCATAGCGAACGTATTTAATTGTCAAATCTTCTTCCTCGACAAGGCGCCGAAGGCTCGTTTTTGTGTAGCGCCGATAATGACCCAGTTTCTCATCCAGACCTGTCCAGAGACACGCAAACGCAGGCACATAGATCAGGAGAGCGCCTCCCGGTTTTAACTTTCGGCGAATTTCCCTTATGGCTCCCGAGTCATCTTCGATGTGTTCGATGACATTTAACGCAAAAATGCATGGCGCTGAATTGTCCGCGACCGCGGCAATATTCCCCAATGTGTCGAAACCCTGCTCCTCGAGTCTTTGTCTCTGTAGCGGATCCGGCTCGATGCACGTAACACGATAGCCGGCTGTCCGCAGGCGTTTGGAGAATGTCCCAATCCCAGCGCCGAAATCGATTAGATCCTTTGATTCGGTTGATTCGCGGACCAAGCGAGTTATGTAATCGTTGTAGTTGTGCGCACTTTCGAGCGCTTCGAGGATGTCGACTCCTGAGTATCGCTCTTCCATAAAACTTTATTCCTTCGAAATAGGTTATGCTTAACAATCACATAAACAGCTCTCACACCGTCACGCCACCCTATCTTTTTTCCTTCTTCGTACGTTCGGCCATTATATGAAATGCCGACCTCGAAAACTCTACAGCCGGCTTTCGCTACCTTCGCGGTAATTTCAGGTTCAACCCCAAACCGGTTCTCTTCAATAGTAATGCCGTCCAGGAATTCGCGCCGAAACATTTTGTAACATGTCTCCATGTCCGTGAGATTCAAGTTTGTAAACATGTTAGAGAGCAACGTGAGAAATCGGTTTCCCACCATATGCCAGAAGTAGACCACCCGATGAGGTCTGCCACCCAGGAACCGGGAACCAAACACAACATCGGCACGATTTTCCAGAATCGGTGCAAGAAGGATGGGATACTCGCTCGGGTCATACTCCAGGTCGGCGTCTTGAACGATGACTACGTCACCCGTAGCTGCCTGGAAACCAGTAAGCAAAGCTGCTCCCTTCCCGAAGTTGCGTTCCTGCAGCACGAGTTTGTCAACCCATCCGGTAGGTTTCCCTTGGAGAAGTTCTCTTGTTCCATCGGTCGATCCGTCATCCACAACTATGATTTCCACGTCTTCGATTGGTGCCGAGCGAACTGCTTCAACTACAGCTTCAATCGTCGATCGTTCATTGTAACAAGGGATAACGACGGACAACTTCATTCGGCATCAGTCCATTGAGCGAGACGTGGAGTCTAAGGTTGGAGCAGCCGCATCCGTTGTCAATGTCATGATTACAGCTCTTGAATTGGATTTCTCGCTCCGTTTCCAACTGTGCCCTTGGATCGACGGCAGGCGCTGAACGTCCTTATCATCATCTATTGAAGGTAAAAGAAGGACGTAGATAGGGGTCGCGTGATCGAGACCACTTTGGACTAGTCGGATCGCTTCGACTTTCCCGTAGTGCCAGAGCTGGCTGAAACAGTAGTTATGGTGATCGTCAATCGGAGCCGCTATGAATGGCTTCGGCAATAGGGCATTCAAATAGGAGGGATCGATGTCGGACAAAACGATACCAGGAGCGTCTCGGAAGAAGCGAATGAATTCCTTTTGCGCCTCGTACCAGACTGATTTTCCATTGCCGTTTGCGTAATGAAGAGCGTCCCAGGCTTGGGATCGATTCAGGTTCGGTTTAAAACCAGATTGTGATGGATAGCCGATGCAGCTAAGCAGGAATATCATCAGCACCCCAAGCGCTGAGATCGAAAAGTGCATCTTTAAAGCTTCGTTCAGTGCCCACTCCGCAGCTAGAACAGCGAGCGCAACCAAGAGGAAAAAAATAGGGATATAGAACCTGGCATCTGCCCAGGTGAAAGTTACGGTGGCCACAAAGTAAACAATTCCCGCTAAGAATGCGCTAATTTCAAACCGCCGCATTCGGACGAAGACCAGTCCAAGAGCAGAGAGAAGAATGAAAGCAGGCACTACATAAGTACCAGTGCCAAAGAGGTTCGCTACCCGAAATTGGTCCCGAGTGCCGGTAATCTCAGACCAGATCATGCCCACTTGGGTAGGGACATTGTGGAAGGAAAAAGCAGCTCGCTTGTCCGCCAACGCCGGTACCCAGAATTCGTAACCAGTCTTTAACGGATGGCCGAGCTCGACGGTGTTCAGAATAAAGTACGGGCTCGCGGCCACGGCGAACACGGCAAGGGCAAGGCAGCAATGCATGAACCACCTCGTCCAGGAGCCGTTAGCGGGAAAGAGAGCCATAGCTATTAACAATGGCGCGAAGAACACTAACTGAGGCCGTATGCACAAAGACAGCCCGAGAACAATAGCGGCGCAGTAAATCGGCAGGCGGCGGTGCCAAGCGAGACCCAAGTAGATCAGCGCAAAAGCCAGCACTATGACAGCGCCACCGCTGAGGTCGCTCAGCGATGATCGGCTAAACGTAATGAAGGCAGGTTGAGTGGCAAGCAACAGGGCGGCCAAGCCCCCAGCGAGCGGCCTTCCAATCGCAAAATAAAATATGAACCCACTTATCAACAGCAACAGTCCGACTGTTTCATTCGTTCTAAACGGGGCCAAAATCTCGTTGTGCGGTAAAAGCTTCAACCAGGGAAGCATCAGGAGCGGGTAACCCGGAGGATAGCGCGAGGGCAATTTGTCGTAGCCGATCTGAATCGTCGGCGCGCCTTCTTTCAAGATTGACTCAGCCTGCGCAAAATATTCCACGGCATCCGGATAAGGACCAAGATTAAGGAAGTGCGTCCGCTTAAAATCGATGCGAAGAACGGCACCGTAGTAGAAGAGCAGCGCAAGAACGAAGCAAAAAGTACCTGCCGCTACCTGGGGCGAAAATCGACGTGACGCCGTCGGTAAAGACGGTGAAATCTTTTCTGTTGGGCCGTAGTCCGCGAGTTTATCGTTCGCTGCCATTTCCCGAAATCGGGCCGAACCTAATACTCATCAGTATCATTGTCGATCTACGCCGCCTACCGATTTCTCGAATATTTGATGGGTCTGCGCATGGATGACGTCCATCAAATTTCGATTTCGTACATAAATAAGGGGAGCCGTGGTTGCGTCCCGCTTCTCCCACCTACTCTCGACGTCAAAACGCCTCCAGAGGCATTTTCCGCGGTGTCGCTGTCCGAGCCGGCATTCGGATGAATGCGCGGCAGAACAGTCCCGGGGTCTTCCCGGTCTATTCACCCAGCGACTCGCCGTGCGTCTCAATTCGACACGCTAAGAAATAAATGCGTCTCGTCGAAATTTTTTCTGGACTTGAACCGCCTTTTTTGACACGGTCGGCACCCTATTAGGAGAAAACATCTAAAACCAAATATTTAATGAAAGCATGCTCACTAATCATCGTCGGCGCCGTATTCATGGTCTTCACCCATCTCGCCAGGGCAACCCAGGCAGATGACACCACGATAACGATCACCGGCCACACGGCCGGTGCTACGCCTTTTATCAGTAGATTGACGCTGGACGTCAGCAACACAAGCGTTCTGAAGAGCATTCAATTCGCGATCGACCCGAAACCGGGCTCGGTCACCCGTTCACTGTCGGGCACTTATTCCAATGATTACCTCGTGAGTCGGGGGTTTGAACATTCGCCAGAGATTATTTTACCAGTCTACGGACTTTACGCTGCATACACGAATACCGTTACACTGACTTATCGCTTTCTGGACGGTTCATCGAAGCAAGCTGTCACCTCCATCACCACCGCCACTTTCGATGATCAAGGCTGCGGCTACAATAATCCGACCAGGCTTCAACCCAGGACGAGCAGCACTCAGTTGAGTTATGATTATTTCTTTGACAGGTCTGCTTGCGGTGACTATGGACCTATCATTCTCGACTCCGATGGAGCATTGCGCTGGGTGAGCCCACTAGCCACGATGGGCGCTCTTAATGCGGCTTCCACGTTCTTCGACAACGCGGTTTACACAACACAAAGCAGCCAGTTGGTTCGCATCGAGCTTGATGGGACGATCCTCGTCGTGGCAGACTATAGCAATATCGGTGCGGTCAACTTCCATCATAATATCGACTCCGGTAAAACGGGACTACTTCTTGAGCCGGATACGACAACCTACTTCGAGTCCACAATCTGGGAAGTTGATAAAGACGACGGTCACGTCCTGAAGACGTTTAACTTTGCGGACATCATCAGGGCAGCTATGATTGCTGGCGGTGATGATCCGAACGGATTTGTCTTCCCAACTCCGACCGATTGGTTCCATAACAACGGTGCCACATATAACCGGGCCGACGACTCTCTGATCGTTTCAAGTCGCGAGAATTTCGTCATATGTTTCGATTACAACACAACCGCTATCAAATGGATTCTGGGCGATCCGACCAAGAAGTGGTTTCAACAATATCCGTCTTTAAGGAAATTTGCGCTTACTCTTGCGTCCGGCAGCCTGCCACCCATTGGGCAACACGCGCCGTCGATTACTTTCGATCAAAATCTTTTGGTCTTTGATAACGGTCGAAACAGTATTTTTCAGACTCCTCCAGGGGAGCAACGCGACTATGCGAGTCCCCGCAAGTATCGCTTAGATTTGGTAGAGAACGTGGTGACTGAAGTGTGGAATTTCCCAATGGATCAGAATATCTTCTGCCCGTTTTGCTCAAGCATCTATGAGGATGCCCCGTACAATTATCTGATTGACTATGCGTTCGTTAATGGTGGAGTACCAGGCGTTCCCTCGTTCGCTCAATTCCTCGGCCTGGACGCTGATGGCGAAAAGATTTTCTATTATCAATATGGGACCGTGGGTTGTAACACTGCATACAACTCCATTCCGATGCATCTGGAAAATACGAAGTTCCCGACAGTGGGGCCTCAAGCGCTCAACCTCTCTACCAGGGGGCTCGTTTCGGGTGGTGACAACGTTCTGATCGGTGGCTTTATCGTTACCGGCACCGCGCCCAAGCCGATGGTGCTTCGTGCGCTGGGGCCATCCCTCAGCGACTTCGGGCTTTCCGATGTACTCAGCGATCCGGTTCTCAGCGTGTATGACTCTTCCGGCAATCTCGTCGGAATGAATGACGACTGGCAGTCCGATGTAAACCACTCTGTAGTAGAGGCCAACGGGCTGGCGCCGGCTAATCCATTGGAATCGGCGCAAGTACGGACCTTGGCGCCGGGCGCCTACACTGTGATAGTCACCGGAAAGGACGCCACCTCGGGGATTGGCTTGGTTGAGGTCTACGATATCACGACGCAAGCCAAGTCTGAGTTCGTAAACCTGAGCACCCGCGGTTCGGTTGGCACCGGGGATAACGTGCTTATCAGTGGCTTTATCGTTGGTGACGTAGACAGCGCTACCGTGATCGTGCGCGCTATTGGCCCGTCGTTGGCTTCTCACGGTGTCAGCGGAGTGCTAAGCGATCCCACACTGACGATCTACGATTCGAGTGGCTCTGTCATCGCGAGCAACGACAACTGGGAAGTCGATCCTAACGCCGCTCTCGTCCAGAAGAATGGGCTCACGCCGCCGAGCGCGTTTGAATCGGCATTAGTGCTTCACCTGCCCGCAGGGGCTTATACCGCCATCGTGCGGGGAGCCAATGACAGTACGGGCGTTGCATTAGCCGAAGTCTACACCCTCCACTAATCTACAAGCGGTCTAACAGCAGCAAACATTAGGGCATACGCACGTGTGCAGGAATTGCGGCGCATTGAAGTC
>Ga0193707_1001036_pt1 | contig 10055 bp, 9 predicted proteins | sample U3c2metaG_FD_143043 | JGI IMG/M metagenome (GOLD analysis project Ga0193707, IMG submission 143043) | Soil microbial communities from a riparian zone of the East river system, Colorado, United States - U3c2 | ecosystem: Environmental > Terrestrial > Soil > Riparian zone | place: USA: East River...
GCTGGGTCCGTTGTCCGGCTCGGCGCCGAAGATCCTGACGCTCGTCGAATCGACGGTTCCATCCTCGGCCACGACGTTGCCAACGATGTCGTCGGTAAACGCGGAGACGATCTTGTATCCAGCGGCGTGAAGGCGCTGCGCCAGATGCGTCGATCCGTAGAGTCCTTCCTCCTCGCCGGAGTAGGCGACGAAGATCACCGACGCCTCGAGGCCATGGGGGAAATGCTTAGAAAAGACGCGCGCGAGCTCGACGATCGTTGAAGTGCCTGATCCATCGTCGTCGGCGCCGGGCGCGTCCTGCGTTGCTTCGAATCGAGCTAGCGGCCCGAGATCGCTGCGCGCGCAGATGCACGAATCGTAATGTGCGCCCATCACCAGAACTCTTGTCGTGTCGCGACCCGGGAGCCACGCGAGAACGTTCACGATGTTGACCATCGGCCGTTGGGGGTGGCCGCGCATCTCCATCATCGCCGGATCGTACTCGATGCGGAGGCAGCCGCCGCACGCTGCGCTGTAGCCGCTCAGCTTGCCGAAGAGATACCGTCGTGCCGCGCCAATCCCTCTCGTGGTGCTGAGGGTGTCGCTCATCGCGTGGCGTGTGCCGAATGAAACAAGAACCGAATCGGTCGCGCGGATCTGGGCCGACGAGATCTCGGCGATTGTCGCAACGAGAGCAGGATCGCGGTAGAGGCCTAGCGTCGAAGCTGGAGTTTGGGCTTGAGGCGCGGATGCCGCGAGCAGAGCTCCGAGGACAATCACACCGAAGGGGCTTTTTCGCATGTTATTTTTATCCAGTGAGGACGGGTTCAACGGCTGAGAATAGGCAGAGGTAATGAGTAAGACAAGCACACGCAGTGCGTCGAATCGAGCAATCACCGCGCCGAATTCCGACAGTTTCTTCTGGCAGTGGTCCCGCTTCAGCGAGCTGACAACGGCCGATCTCTACGCCGTCGTACGACTCCGTGAAGCGGTTTTCGTCGTGGAGCAGAACTGCCCCTATCCTGACGCCGACGGACGCGACCCCAACGCGTGGCATCTCCTCGGGTGGCTGCAGGGCCCGCAGGAGCGAACACTCGTCGCGTACGCCCGCATCTTCGAGCCGGGTGTGAGATACGATCAAGGCTCGATCGGTCGTGTAGTCACGGCGGCCGAGGTGCGGGGAACCGGAGTCGGGAAGGCTTTGATGGCTGAAGCCTTGCGACGCCTCGAGTCGCTGGCACCAGGTCAGCCCGTTAAAATCGCCGCTCAGCGTCGGCTGGAGGATTTCTACCTCGGCTTTGGATTCCGCACCGTATCCGATCCATACGAGGAAGATGGGATCACTCACGTCGACATGATCATCTAGAATTCAAATCCCATGATAACGAAGGCACGTTTTTGCGAAGGGGAAACCTTCGCCGACTTCCTGCTCCGCCCGATCAAGAACCATGATCTGTGGGTTGCGATCACCAACCACGTCGTCATTCCGGTGGAGCTTTCGGCGCGCGTGGACGCGCTGGGCGGACACTGGCATCTGCTGGTGCTGAGCGAGGACTGGTGCGGCGATTCGGTGAACATCGTACCGATCCTTGCCAAGCTCACCCAGTCGGTGACCAACATGGACATGCGTATTCTCGGGCGTGACGAGAATCTGGACATCATGGATGCTCATCTCACCGGCGGGAAATCGCGCTCCATCCCGATAGTGATTCTGTTGAACGAGAAATACGAGGAATGCGGCTGGTGGGGTCCTCGTCCGAGCCCGTTGCAGAAGTGGGTTGTGGAGACGGGAATGTCCATGCCGAAGGAAGAGCGATACAAGGAGGTCCGGAAGTTCTACGCTCGCGATCGCGGGCTCACGACGATGCACGAGATCGTCGACATGCTCGAGACGCGTTGTGTAATGGGATCCAAGGGAGCGGTCATCCGCTCTGCTGCGTCCTGAGTCTCGCAACGGACACAGCGACCGCCGTGAAGACGGAAGCGGCCGGGCCGACTAGCCGGAGCGCCGCGCGGAATGCCGTGCGATTTCAGCCTTCTGGAGCCGCAGCGTAAAAGTTGAGCCTTTGCCAAGAGTGCTCGTCGCGGTCAGCGATCCACCCATGGCGATCGCGAGTCTGCGGCTGATTGCCAGCCCGAGTCCGGTCCCGTTGCACGACGCGTTCTTGTCCCTGATTTGAACGAAGGGCTCGAACACGGCTTCCAGCTTGTCAGCGGGAATTCCAATTCCACTGTCGACGACTCTGATCGCCACGTGTTCAAAATCGCCGGCGCACTCGAGTCGGATCGCGCCGCCACGGGGCGTGAACTTAATCGCGTTCGCGAGCAGATTGAGCAGAATCTGCTGTACCTTGACAGCGTCTGCCTGTGCGGCGATGCGCGCGTCGCCGGGCCGAAATTCGTAGCGCAGCTGTTTGGCTCCGAGCTGTGAGCCGACGAGGCCTTCCATGCCATGAAGGATTTCGTTCACGAGGGTCGGCTGAACTTGGACTTCGACGCCCTGCCCGCTCTCTATCCGTGAGAAGTCCAGGATCGCGGTGATCAGTCCGAGCAGATGCTGCTGACTCTGTTGAATGCGGTGGAGATCGCCCCGCTGGGCATCGGTGAGCGGTCCGTGAATCTCGCGCTCGAGCAGCTCGGTGTATCCGAAAATCGCCTGGAGTGGAGTGCGGAACTCGTGGCTCATGAGCGCCAGAAAATCGGTCTTGGCATTGTTGGCGGCCTCTGCTTCCGCGCGCGCACGGCGCTCGCCTACCAGCAGCTCGTCTTTTGCGCCGTAGGCGGCGGCGAGCTGCACGGTGCCCTTTGCGACTCGCACCTCGAGCTGACGGATCAACTCGCGGACCTCATGCTCGGCCTTCCGTAGCTTGGTGACGTCGCGGACAATCCAGCGATATTCGGCAGCCAGGTAGTTTTTCGAGGATCGCGAGACAGTGGCGCAGACGGATGTCTTCGCGCCGTGTCGAGGCTGTAACACCAACTCCCAGTCGTCGAGAGTATCCCGGTCCCAAAGCTGATCGAGCTGATGGGGAAATTCCTTTCTGGCTGATTCCTCGAAGAACGAGTGCAGGGCTTTTCCTACGAGGGATTTCGGCTCGGCGCCGAGCAACCTGCCCGCGGCGACATTCGCGTCGTGTATCGTTCCGTACAGATCGGTGGTGAGGTACGCCTCGGGCGCGAAATCGAACAGCTCGCGATACTTGATCCGCTCTTCCGCGAGAGCATTGCGGCTGTTGGTAAGCGCCTCGCTCCGGAGTCGAAGCTCCTCCTCGGTGAGCCGGAGCTCCTCGATCGTAGTGAGAAGTTCCTCGCGATCACTTCTTCTTCTGGGGGCGTCGGCGATCTCCACGTCGGCCAGCCGGTTCTCCGGACGCACTTCCGCATCGAGCAAGTTACGCGATGATTTTCGGATTTTGTCTGAAGTCGATTGTGGCCGCGGGTCCATCATTCAGCGCCGGCGATGAGTAGCTTGCGGGCTTGCCGTCCAGAAGAGTATCAGGATGCAACTACGAGGCCGAGCGAGCGGAAAAACGAAGAGGCACGGAGAGTCCGTGCCTCGTTCGCTTCCGTCCGGTTTTGTCGGTCAGGTAGTGCTTTCGTTCTCTCCGCTCGACCGGCGACCGCCGCGGGATGCTTCACCACCCTTTCTTCCCGCGATTCTGGCCTCTTCGCTTGTAAATTCGTGCGCGGTTCCTTTCTGGTGGGCGGCACGCCCACCCTTTGCAGCGATCGCGCGCTGCGCCTGGGGATCCATCGCCGCGAATCCGCGGGGAGTCTTTCGACCCGCACCGCCAGTACTCCTCGTCTCCACTCCGCTCTCTCCTCTTGTGCCGTTTATAGTGGCGCTGTTTCCACCGCCAGCTCCGTTGCTGCGTCCGCTTCTCTCGTCCATCATATCCCCGTGGTTGTCGGCCTGGTCAGCCATTATCCATCTCCTGCCGCAAATTTTCGAGTTGGTCAGAGCGGCTGCTCGACTTCCGTCTCTGTGAGTAACGAAGTGGTCGAAGCGTTGGCCGCGCCTGCATGAAGGTTCTGGTGCGCGAGGCACAAGCCGCAATTTCCGGGCGAGGACGGTTCAAGCGCCCCATCCGGGCGAAATGTGGATTTCTTCTTCTCTCTCACTTGTGTGAGGCTTATGATTAAAGGGAGTGCCGTCGAAGCCCGGCCAGGACGCGCGCGGCGGTGTGTGTTTGTGTAACTTCTGCTTCTCCGCTTCGGCCCCGCGGGGCCGTCGTCGCGTCGTTAATCCTGTGAGAGGTCGCGAGTGAATCCAGTAAATCCAGTAGAAGAAGAGACGCTGTCGAAAATCGAAGTGCTCAGCGATCTGGAGCCGCTGGTTGTGGAGTTGATGACGTCGCACGAGGCCAAGCGGGTGCTCTGGTTCCCCGCGGAGCTGCTCGAGCCGGCGCCGGGAGAAGACCCCGACCATCATCTGAAGGCGCTGAGGGAACGCGCCCGGGGAATAAGCGATCCCGCGCGGGTAGCGCTGGCTCTCAATCTCCTCACCGAAGAGGGACTGCCCCACTTTCATCGCCTACTCGCAGTTTACCTTGGCACCGATAGCATCTGGGCTAAGTGGAACAACCTATGGACGGCGGAAGAGGATCGGCACGGCGCGATTCTGCACGACTACACGCGGGACGCCGGCGTGTTCGATCCGGTGGTGATCGAGAAGATGCAGTTCGAGTACATCAAGGCCGGATTCGAGCCGGAGTGGGACCGCGATCCCTACCGCGTGTTCGTGTACACATCTCTCCAGGAGAGAGCGACCCAGGTGTCACACGCCAACACCGGCAAGTTCGCATCGCAATACGAGCCAACGATCGGGACAGTGCTGGCGAACGTCGCGAAGGAAGAGGCGCGGCACTACACGTTCTATCGCTCGGTGTTCAAGGCCGTGCTCGAAAGGGATCCGAACCAGGGGCTCGTTGCGGCCTCGAAGATCATGCCGGCGATCGACATGCCGGGCGTCAACATGCCGCATTTCCGCGAGCTCGCGGATGTCGTGCGGAGGGCCGGGATCTACGGGCCGCGGGACTATCTCGCCATCGTCCAGGAATTGATCAAGTACTGGTCGATCGAATCGCTCGATGGGCTGAACGATCTGGGGAGGATGGCGCAGGAAAAAATCATGGGGATTCCAGCCCGTCTCGAGCGGATCGCGGAGATCATGGAGAAAAAGACTAAGCCCAAGAGCTTCGCGTTCGACGTCGTTTTCAATCGCGTCTTCGCAATGGAATGAGCCTCGAGCTCTTGGGCCTATAGATTTTTGCGCGTCGGTCAGTCGGAGGGGGTCCTCTCCGACTCCGGGCTCTCGCTCGTTGGTGGTCCTAGGCAGGTGGAGCGGAACCGGGCATCAGTCGCTCGGAGGCGGCGTAAGCGCACCGATTGTCGCTCGTGGGTCGTCGCCTGCGAGGACCCCCTCCGACTTCCTCCAGGCGTGATCTTGGGACCGAGCGCGGGAACTCCTGATTCGTCCGACGCGACTGAGCCAGCGCGAACGCTTCGCCTCGCACACACGACATTACGCACTAAGGCGGCGCGGTGAGCGCTGAGACGGTTGCCCGGCGCACGTGCGCGGGAACTTGCGCGAATTCCCACGCATCACGCGCCGTAAGGCGCGCGCAGTTACGGATCTGTGCAGGGAGGTGAGGGTGTCCTCGCAGGCGACGACCCACGAGCGACAATCGGTGTGCCGATGCGGTCTCAGAGCGACAGATGCCTGGCTCCGCCGAGATCGCTCGGACGCCGACGAGCGAGAGCCCGGAGCCGAAGAGGACACCCTCGCCGACCCCGTACAGAGATGTCAGTCGCAGCGCGCGCCTGACGAGCGCAAAGCTGCGTCGGTGGCGCGCAGGGAGAAAGCTATGAGCCTGAGAGGCCGAGGTCGGCCGAGCGCGCCTGCATAGACGCGATCACGAACGATATGTGCTCGTCGAGTTCGACTCCGAGTTCGTTGGCTCCGTTCACCACGTCTTCCCGACTCACGCCGCGCGCGAAGGCTTTGTCTTTCATTTTCTTGCGCACCGAGCGCGCGTCCACTTCGTGGACACTCTTGGTCGGACGGACCAGCGCCGTCGCCGTGATCAGGCCGGTCAGTTCGTCGACCGCGAACAGGGTTTTCGCCATCTTCGACTCGCGCGGCGTGTTCGTGTAGTGCGCGTGGCCGAGTATCGCCTGGAGAATGTCCTCGGGATAGCCTTTGGCCCGAAGGACGCGGACGCCTTCTGATGGATGCTCCTCCGTCGGCGAGTGAGAGTTGTTCGGGAATCGCTCGTAGTCGAAGTCGTGAACGAGGCCGGTGGTTCCCCAGCGCTCTTCGTCCTCGCCGAACTTCTGCGCGTAGGCGCGCATCGCGCCTTCCACCGCCAGCATGTGTTTTCGCAGCGACTCGCTCGCGGTGAATTCGTGCACGAGCGCGAGCGTGTCCGCGCGTGACGGGAGTGTTCCGCTGTCAGTCATGACCCGTTCCCGGCTCGAGGTGCTGGGCACACAGGAGATCCGTTCCGTCCGAACATTCTCAAGATCCTTTTTTCCCAGGTGGATTCGGCGTCGGCGTGTTGCCGAGCCTCCCGAAATCTATGAAGCCCCGCTTTGGATTTGTCGAGAGGAGCTGGACGTTGATCTCGTCACCGACGTCGACGCCGGCGCCTCCGCGCACGAGCATTCCCTCCACCGGCGGGCTCACCACTCTCACGAACGTCCCGCTCGGCTTCTTGCCGGTGACGATCGCGTTGAAGTGCTGCCCGATCCGATCGCTGAAAAGAATCGCGGCCGCGATCTTCCGCACGTTCCTTTCCACTTTGCGCGCTGCGTCCTCCTTGAGGGTACAGTTGCGCGCGATCGCCGACAGCTCGTCGTCGGTGTAGGGCGGGGGAGCGCCGGCGAGGACTGCTTTCACTATCCGCTCGGTGACGAGATCCGCGTACCGTCGGTTCGGCGCCGTCGAGTGCGTGTAATCCTGCACAGCGAGCCCGAAGTGACCGGGCTCCTCGACACCGGGCTGATCGAGGATGTATTCGCCGGGTCCCATTAGCTTGACTATCGCCAGAGATAAATCGGGGAAAGTGTTCGGGTCCGCCGCTTTGCGCTCGAGCAGGAAATCGTGGAGGGCAAGCGGATCGGGCGTTGGCGGAAGCGTGTTTCCGTACTGCTTCGCCAGCTCGACGATTCTCTCCCACCTTTCGGGACTCCGCACGATTCGCCTGATCCCGGAGACGTGGCGCGCCTCCAGGAATCTCGCGACCGACCCATTGGCCGCGATCATGAAGTCCTCGATCAAATCAGTGGCGCTGTTCCTCTGCGTCTTCTCGATAGCCGTGACCGTCCCGTTGAGCGAGACCGCCCGCGCCTCAACGGTCTCGATCTCGAGGGCGCCATTGTCGGTTCTCGTTTTGCGCAACGCGGCGGCGATCTTCGCCTGGAGTCGGAGCTGTGATTCGAGTTGCGGAACCTTGGCGATCGCTTGCGGTATCGCAGCTCCCGAGTCAAGCCAAGCGCCCACGCTCGAGTAGGCGAGCTGCGCCTTGTTCGTCACCATCGCGCGATAGATCTGTGCTGATTTGACGGTGCCATCGGCGGCGACGATCATGTCGATCACCATCGCCTTCCGGTCAGTGCCCGCGAATATCGACGTTGCGCCCGCGGAAAGCTCGGGCGGAATCATCGAGAAGATCGCCGCACCCGTGTACACCGAGGTTGTCTGCGCTGACGCGTGGGCGTCGATCGCGGATCCTTTCGGCACCTCGCAATCGACGTCCGAGATCGCGATGTAGAGTCTCCACTCGGCCGGTTTGCTTCCCGTCGAGTCAGACCCGGATGCGGAGACAGTGCCGCTGATTTCTTCGGCGAACTCGATCTGATCGAGGTCTCGGGTGTCGTCGTTGTCGATCGAGGACCAGAGCAGGGCGCGCAAATCCTTGAGCGGCGCTCCAGCGTCGGGATGCTTTCCGATATTCTGCAGCTCGGCGCGTACTGCGGGACCGAAGTCGGGGTCGAAGCCTTCTTCGACCATGGCCTTTCGCGCGACATCGCGAAGATCGGGCGTCAGCATTTGGAGAGCGAGCTCATCGGCGAAAGCATCGGGAAGAGGATTTGATCAACACTTGGGAAGCGATTTCACAAGCAGGTGCGCGACGTCGATTGTGAGCTGGAGCGCGAGAAGCGCTCCGAGCATGATCGAGACATCGACCCATGGGCGCCGGCGAGGAGGAAGCGTTCGGGCGTAAAGCAATGCGCCGGCCACGATCACGATTCCCTCGGCGATAAAATCCGCGACGGGATGATTGTAAAGCTCGAGGCCGATCATCGGGCCGCCCGGCCACGTCGGCTTGTAGCCGGTGATCCAGTCGAGGAGCATGTGCGAAAGAATCACCGCGGCGACGACGAGCGCACCGGTCCAGTCGCGTGTGACCGCTCCGTAGCCAGTGAACCCGATGAGCATCAGGATCAACACCGCCGGAATGGAATGGGATAGGATCCCGGCCGGATTGTATGCGCCGCCAACGCACATTCCCATGTCGACCCAATCGGGCGCGTACGTCGCGACGAGAAGAACCAGCAGCCCGATGCTGCCGCGCACGCGCTTCGCTGCCAGCGCGGCGCCAACGTGACCGATGTACATCTAGCGGCGGAAACGGCGGTCGATCAACAACGGCACCAGCGTAGCGGCGAGTAGTGCCGCAAGGAGGCGAGCTGCGTAGAAGAGGTGTTCTCTATCAAATGTCATGTAGTTTTGTAAAGTTAAGCCGCGTCTCGTCAACTCGCCGGAATCCGGCATCCTGGTTGCTCTCTTTCGAACACTGATGCACGTCAAGAATCTCGAGTGCTCCTTCTGCCACCGCGAATACGAGGCGAGACGTCTCCACAACGTCTGCACGGATTGCGGAAAGCCGCTGCTCGTGCGCTACGATCTCAAGCGCATCGCCAACTTTCTCACGCGCCAGGCTCTCTATGCGCGGCGATCGGACCTTTGGCGTTACCGGGAGCTGTTGCCGGTGAGGCGAGAAGACAACATCGTGACGCTTGGAGAGGGATGGACCCCTCTTACGCACGCAAAAAACCTCGGCGCAGCTCTCGGCATGACCGAGCTGTTCGTGAAGGATGAGTCGCTCAACCCGACTCAAAGCTTCAAGGCGCGCGGGATGTCGGTCGCGGTCTCGATGGCGAAGGAGCTCGGCGTCAAGAAGATCGCGGCGCCCTCCGCCGGGAATGCGGCTGGGGCGCTCGCTGCCTACTGCGCCCGCGCGGGGATCGAAGCCTTTCTCTTCATGCCCCGCGACACGCCGCGGGCGAATCTCATCGAGTGCGAGGTCGCCGACGCGCAGATAACGCTCGTGGACGGCCTCATCACGGACTGTGGCGCCGAGGTCGCGAAAAGGAAGGACGCCGAAGGCTGGTTCGATTTCTCCACTCTCAAGGAGCCCTATCGCGTCGAGGGAAAAAAGACCCTCGGCTACGAGATCGCCGAGCAATCGGAGTGGACGTTGCCTGACGTGATCGTGTACCCGACTGGAGGAGGCACGGGGCTCGTCGGAATGTGGAAGGCGTTCGACGAGATGCAGGAGCTGGGATGGATCGGCGAAAAACGTCCGCGCATGGTGTCGGTTCAGGCGGCCGGGTGCGCGCCGATCGTCCGCGCCTTCGAGAAGGGTGAACGTTTCGCCGAGGAATTTCCGAACGCGACGACGATTGCGTCGGGATTGCGAGTGCCGAAGGCGATCGGGGACTTTCTTATTCTCGATGCGATTCGTGAATCGGATGGGACGGCCATCACGGTCACGGACGAGGAGCTGATCGCGGGCGCGCGGGAGCTGGCCCGCAGGGAAGGGATCTTCGCGGCGCCGGAAGGCGGCGCGTGTGTGCCGGCGCTACGCAAGCTCCTCGAGCGCGGGAAGGTGAAGCCCACTGAGAGGGTGGTGCTGTTCAACACCGGGTCGGGCATCAAGTATCTCGATGCATTTGATGCCGAGGTGAAAGAGAGGACGCCGCGGAGTCAGCGTCCCAGTGCACTGGGTCCCGCGCTTCGGACCTGAGAAACAACTACAAGTATGACTACCTGCTGGGGGCTTTGAGCC
>Ga0193707_1001037_pt1 | contig 10053 bp, 7 predicted proteins | sample U3c2metaG_FD_143043 | JGI IMG/M metagenome (GOLD analysis project Ga0193707, IMG submission 143043) | Soil microbial communities from a riparian zone of the East river system, Colorado, United States - U3c2 | ecosystem: Environmental > Terrestrial > Soil > Riparian zone | place: USA: East River...
TGATTGAAGCGTTTCGTAATCCACAATCCATAACCGCCAAATCGCCATGATGTACTTCCTTCATCACCTGAGCGACCGGTTCATCGGGTTCAACGTTTTCCTTTATGTCACGTTCCGAGCCATTGCCGCGGCGGTGACGGCGTTCCTGCTCACCTTGATCTTTGGGAATTTCATTATTCGAATACTGATTGCACTAAAATTGGGGCAACCAATTCGGGGAGCGGCGGAAGTTCATCGCCTGGCTGAACTACACGGTGGTAAACAAGGAACGCCCACCATGGGTGGCGTGCTGGTTATTGGCTCCGTTTTTGTGTCCAGCCTTCTCTGGGCGCGTCTCGATAATCGTTTCGTTTGGCTGGTCTTGTTTTGCATGATTTATCTCGGTGCTCTCGGTTTCGCTGATGATTATCTCAAGGTGACGAAGAAGAAGTCCGACGGCATCAGCGGCCGGATCAAACTGGTTTTTCAGATTGCTCTTGCCTTAATTGTCACGGCCGTTTTTCTCAGCAGTCCGCTGCTGGAAGTGCAGGCCCGTGCTCTCTATGTGCCGTTCGTAAAATCACCAGTTATTGCGAACATGGGCTGGTTTACCTTCGTATTTTTTCTCCTCGTCATTGTTGGTTCCTCGAATGCCGTCAATCTCACCGACGGGCTCGATGGTCTGGCCATTGGTTGCACCGTCACCGTGGCATTTGCATATGCGCTACTTTCTTATGCAGCTGGAAATTTTCGGATCGCCGAATATTTACAGGTCCCGTTTTATCCATTTGCCGGGGAACTGACTGTCGTCTGTTCCGCACTGATCGGCGCGGGTCTGGGCTTCCTCTGGTTTAATTGCTTTCCAGCGAAAGTTTTCATGGGCGATACCGGATCGCTGTCTATTGGCGGGATGATTGGCGTCGTGGCGATCTGTTGCAAACAGGAGCTGCTCCTGGTGGTCGTGGGCGGGGTCTTCGTGATCGAAGCAGTCTCTGTGATTTTGCAGGTGATGAGTTTCAAACTGACGGGCAAACGGATTTTTGTCATGTCTCCGCTTCATCATCACTTCGAATTGACGGGCTGGAAGGAAAACACGGTCATCGTTCGGTTTTGGATTCTCTCGATCATCTTTGCGTTGCTTGGTCTTGCAACACTGAAACTGAGGTAAAGAAGGTGCACTACAAGAATCAGAATATTGCCGTTCTTGGTGCAGGGCTGAGTGGGAGTGCCGCCGCGTTGCTGCTCAGGTCGGAGGGAGCGCAGGTTGCAGTGCTCGATAGTGCCGAGGAGAAGAACTTACTTAAATCAACGATCGATAATCTGCGGGCGCAGGATGTCCGCGTAATCTGCGGGGCGGCTGCGGATGAAGACTCGTCTGCTTATCAAATGGCGGTCTTAAGTCCGGGCATCGATCCGGCTTCCCGACTGGTGCACAATTTCTCTTCGCGCGGAATCGACATCATCGGCGAGCTCGAACTGGGTTGGCGCTCTTGCGAAATTCCCGTGATCGCAGTCACCGGCACGAACGGCAAAACGACAACGACCGAATTGCTCGCCCAGATGTTGAATGCTTGCGGCCAGCGAACGATCGCCTGCGGAAATATTGGGAAACCGCTTTCCGAAGTAGCACGCGAGAAACAGCCATACGACGTGCTCACGGTAGAGGTGAGTTCGTTCCAACTGGAAACGATTCGCACCTTTCATCCGTCCGTCAGCCTCTGGCTTAACTTCGCTCCGGACCATCTCGATCGTTATCGCTCGGTATCGGAATATCGCGCGGCCAAGCTGCGCATCTTTGAAAATCAAACGGACGCCAATGTGGCTGTGGTGAATGCCATCGAAAAAATACCGAATATCCATGCCCGCACGATCACCTTTAGCGCTTATGCCAACGGCGGAGACTTCCGAGTCTCAGAGGGAGCGATTCTTTACCGCGACGAATCAGTGTTGCGATTGGCGGATACGAAGCTGCGCGGCTTGCATAACATCGAGAATTTGATGGCGACCCTCGCCGTCGGCATGGCGCGCGGATTGTCCTTCCGGGAGATGGTGCTACCGCTCTCCGCTTATGAGCCGCGGCCGCATCGCTGCGAATTCGTGCGCGAAGTCAACGGCGTTGCCTATGTGAACGATTCCAAGGCAACCAACCTCGACGCGATGGACAAAGCGTTGCGTGCGCAAAGCAAACCTGTCGTCCTGATCGCCGGTGGCAAGGACAAGGGGTTTAGCTTCGATCCGCTTCGATCGCTCGTGAAGGAGAAGGTCACATCGACGATCTTGATCGGCGAAATGGCCGAGAGCATCAGCCGCTCCTGGGATGGTGCGGTCAAAGTCGAAATCGCAACGTCGCTCACCGACGCGGTCGAGCGTGCACATGCCAGCGCTAAACCCGGGGAAATCGTTCTTTTTTCCCCGGGCACGTCGTCCTTCGACATGTTCAAAAGCTACGTCGATCGAGGCGATCAATTTCGCTCGCTCGTGCAAGCTCTGCCTCAAACCGACCGATGAAAATTCCGCGCCTCCTTAGACATAACAAACTCTGGGCGGCCACTGCGCGTCGCTCCTCGGCGGCGTCTGCGGGAATGGACTTTGAAGAAATGCCGGAGCCGAACATGAAATTATCGCGAGCACTGCTGATTGTTTTGCTTCTGCACGTAGTCGCCGTGTCGGGAATTATCGCATTCAACGCGATCAAAACCCGGGAGAGTTCGTTTGCTCCGGCATCTTCGACAACCGCGGAACCCAAACCGTCCGCGACCGTGGACGCCGCAATTCACACTGGCGGCGCCAAACCCCAAACTGCAGCGGCGCAAAAAGAGAACGCGCCCCGCGACGATCCGAAACCTTCATATTCGCCTTCGAAATTATCTTCAAAAGATGACCACGCGAACGCGCCCTCCGTCGCCAATCGGCCTTCGCACAAGGCTACGGCGAGTCAGGAGGCTACGCCAGGCGGGCCCGTGTCTTCTGGAAAAACATACGTCGTGAAAAAGGGCGATAATCCGGTGACCATCGCAAAAAAACTAAAGGTCCCTTACGACGATTTGATGGCCCTCAACCATATCGAGGATCCGCGCAAATTACGGATTGGCCAAAAGCTGTTAATTCCCAAGACAACAAAGCCAAAAGCGACGAACGGAAAAGCAGCGAACCCCAAGCAGAAGAAAAATGAAGTGCGCCACACCAAGCAACAAGCGCGCTCCACATAACCATGCATCGTAAGAGCGCCTATATCCTTTTTCTCGCTGTGCTGGGACTTCTCGTAATCGGGATTGTCATGCTCTTTAGCACGAGCGCGTTTGCGCGCGACAGTCATGGAGACGTTTATTTTTTCATCAAACGGCAGGCGATTTGGTTCGGGATTGGGCTTGCAGTCTGCATCCTTGCCGCGCTGATTGATTATCACTTTTGGCAGCGCACATGGTGTTCGCGCTGGCACTTGTCGCATTGTCGCTCTGCTATTTTCCGCATATCGGGATGCGCCTTAACGGATCGCGCCGCTGGATCGGCCTTGGCACGCTAACTTTTCAGCCCTCAGAACTGGCGAAACTGGCGGCAATCCTTTTCCTCGCTGCCTGGTTTGCCCGACGCGAAGAAGCAGGGAGGAATGTTCTCTACGGACTTATTCTGCCGCTTGCAATCATTAGCATCCCGGCGGGACTTGTTCTGGCAGAAGTCGATCTGGGAACGACAGCTCTGCTGGGAACAACAGCGTTCGTCGTCATGTTTGTTGCAGGAGCGAATCCATTATGGCTCGGGATGATATCCTTCGTCGGCCTGGGCACGCTTCTGGTCGTTGCCAGCCGAATCTCCGAACGCATGGGACGTCTGGCTGCTTTTCTTCATCCGCAGAACTACAAGGAAGATGCTGGCTTGCAGCAAATGCAGGCATTGATCGCCTGGGGCAGCGGCGGAATGGAAGGACTCGGCCTGGGCAATGGTCGCCAAAAAATGCTCTATCTGCCGTACGCGCACACGGATTTTATTTTTCCAATTATTGGCGAAGAGCTCGGTCTGCGGTTCAGTCTGCTCGTGATCCTTTTGTTTCTGGTCATCATTGTTTGCGGCATCATGATCGCGCTGCACGCCAAGGACCGGTTCGGTCTGCTCCTCGGCTGTGGTGTTGTTTCGTTGCTAGCTCTGCAAGCCGCAGTCAACATCGGTGTGACCACGTCGCTCCTGCCCAACAAAGGACTGCCGCTGCCGTTCATCAGTTATGGTGGTTCGAACCTGGTCGCGTGCATGTTCGGCATCGGTTTATTACTGAATATTTATCGCCAGGGCATTCTTGGGCCGCCGCCCAAGAAACCCGTGGCCATGCGGGTCCGAGTAACGCCGCGTATTTAGGCCGATGAATTTTATAGATTGTATAAGTCGTATGAGTCGCAGGAAGGATCAGATCTTATGAATGCAGTGATCGCATGCGGAGGAACTGGCGGACATCTTTTTCCCGGAATCGCCGTGGCAGAAGTGCTGCGCGACCGCGGCCACGAAGTGATGCTGTTAGTTTCTGAGAAAGATATTGACGCTCTGGCGCTCTCCGGTCGCGCAAATTTTCGAGTGGAAAAATTGCCCACCGTGGGACTGCCGTCGCCATTTTCTCCGGCGTTTTTTGGTTTCCTTCGCCGTTTTTACGAAAGTCTGGCGCTTTGCCGATCCATCTATGGGACATTCAAACCTCAGGTCGTCCTGGGGATGGGCGGGTTCACTTCCACCGCGCCGGTATTGGCGGGCCGGATACGTGGCATTCCCACTTTTATTCACGAATCAAACGCCGTCCCGGGAAAAGCGAACCGTTTGACAGCGCGGATAGTGCGCACGGTCATGCTCGGTTTTAAAGAATGCGCGCCCTTTTTTCCAAAAACCAACACGGAAGTTACAGGCACTCCAGTCCGGACCGAGCTGGTTCATTTGGATCAATGGGTGGCGCGTCAAAAACTCGGGCTCCGCGAGGACGTCCCGACACTGCTTGTTATGGGAGGCAGCCAGGGTGCGAGCGGAATTAATCAGGCGATGATTAAAGCGCTGCCGCTTTTGCGGGGGGCTCAGCTGCAAGTAATTCACCTTTCCGGTGCGCGCGATGAACGTTTGGTTGCAGACAATTATCGTCGCGAAAATATTCCCGCCCACATCGCGGCCTTCCATCATCGAATGGAAGAAGCTTATAGTGCCGCTGATCTCGTTGTCGCGCGAGCCGGCGCTGCCAGTCTCGCGGAGTTCGCCGCCTTTTCATTGCCCGGCATCCTGATTCCATTTCCGTACGCGACCAATGATCATCAAACCCGCAATGCGGAGATCTATGCTCGTGTTCAGGCAGCTATTCTCCTTAAGGAGTCAGAGGTCTCGGGGGAGTTACTCGCGCGCAAAATTCGTGAGCTGATCGAGGATCGGGAACGGATTCGACAGATGGCTGCGAATTCCTCGCGCCTCGCGCCGAAGGACGCGGCCGGGCACGTCGTCACGACTATGGAAAGATATACCGCTCATGAAGCCCGTCTCTGAAGAACGCAGCACACCTGAGCAGCCTCCGCCGTGGACCGGTCCCGTTGCCACGAGCGAGCGCGCTATGCCTCTAGATCTGCCGGGATTTCTGACACGTGAGCATCACCGGATTCATCTTGTCGGTGTCGCGGGCAGCGGCATGAGCGGTATCGCTGCCCTTTTAATCGAGCTCGGCCACACAGTCAGCGGCTCGGACAAGGTTAGTACGATGGAAACAGATCGATTGCAGCGGCTCGGTCTGCGTTTTCGTGAGCAGCATCGACCGGAAGAGGCCGACACCGCTGATCTCATCGTCTCTTCTTCGGCAATCAAGAGTGACAATCCAATTCTTGTCAGCGCGCGCAACTACGGAAAACCGATCGTGCGCCGGGCGGAAGCGTTGGCCGCAATCATGCGGAGCAAACACGGCATCGTCATCGCCGGAATGCACGGGAAAACGACAACCTCAGCAATGACGGCCCATGTCTTGCGCGAAGGAGGCCTGCATCCGTGTCATTACGTCGGCGCAGAGATTCCGATTCTGGGAACCAATGCATACTGGGATGCGCGCGGCGAGTATTTCGTTGCCGAAGGGGATGAGAGCGACGGCACGATCACGCTCTTTCGACCCGAGCACACGTTGATTCTAAATATCGAGGAAGAGCACCTGGATTTTTATGCTGATCTCGACGCGATTGAAAGGGTTTTCGCGCAACTGATTACTCAGACCGCCGGCACAGTTTTTTATAACCTCGACGACAAAAATGCCGCCCGGGTGTGTCGATCTTTGCCACGCGGAATTTCGTACGGTTTCGCCGACGAGGCCGATTATCGCGCAGTGGATATCCGGCTCACGGGCTTCGCTTCGATGTTCCGAGTCGATCACCGGGGACAGGATCTCGGCGAAGCTACCTTGAATGTACCCGGACAACATAACGTTCACAATGCGCTGGGAGTGATCGCGCTCGCGTCAGAGCTGGGTATTGCGTTTGAAAAGATCGCGAAGTCGCTGGCGAAGTTCGAGCACGCGCGCCGCCGGTTCGAAATCAAATACGACAGTCCGCGTTTTCTTCTGGTGGACGATTACGGGCATCACCCAACGGAAATCCGCGCCACGCTCAAGGCGGCGAGATCGGTCGGCCGCAAGCGCGTACTCACGATGTTTCAACCGCATCGTTATTCGCGCACCAAAGCGTTGCGGAAGGAATTTGGTTGCGCGTTCGACGACGCGGACCGGGTAGTAGTGACCGATGTTTACGGATCGCATGAAGCGCCGATTCCGGGGGTGACCGGACAAATCATCTCTGACGAGATCGTCGGGCACGGACACCGGGGCGTCAGTTACGAGCCGCGCTTGGAATGTGTGCATCGCGCTGTAGGGAACATGCTCGAGTCCGGCGACCTCGTTCTGAGTCTCGGTGCCGGAAATATTCACGAGCAATTATCCGCCCTCGCTGCCGACCTGGTTATTGCGGAAAAATTGAAAGAGGTCGTGGGCGAAGACGGCGAAGTGCGTCTCTACGAGCCGCTGTCGAAGCACACGACTCTGCGAGTAGGCGGTCCGGCGCAATTTTGGGTTGAGCCGCGAACTGAGAAGGCCTTTGCCGAGTTGATCCGGTTTTGCCGGGACGAAAATCTTCCGCTCTTCGTGATGGGTCGCGGATCAAATCTTCTGGTTCGCGACGGCGGCATTCGCGGCATGGTCGTTCATCCGTGCGGTGGCGATTTCGACAAGATTGAGATCAAGGGCGCCGAGATCACCGCAGGCGCCGGGGCGAAATTGAAAGAAGTCGCGTACGCAGGAAAAGCGGCCGGCATTGGCGGGCTGGAGTGGTTGGAAGGAATTCCGGGCACGGTCGGTGGCGGCTTGCGCATGAACGCGGGCGCGATGGGCGCGCAAACTTTCGAGAACGTTGTGCGTGTTCGCTATCTCGATGCTAACGGCGAGGCGCATACAAAAACACGGGACGAACTGGAAGTGTATTACCGGAATTTCCCGTTGCTGGAGAAAAATTTTGCAGTGTCTGCCGTTTTTCGCGGCGAGCCTGCTCCGCTTGAAGAAATTGTTCGCAAACTGGAAGCGTCGCAGGAGAAACGGCGCACATCGCAGCCCGCAGCGAAAAGCGCGGGCTGCATTTTCAAAAATCCAGACGCATGTCCTGCGGGAAAACTGGTTGACGAGTTGGGATTGAAAAATTCGTCTGTCGGAAAGGCGCGAGTCTCGGAGGTGCACGGGAATTTTATTGTCAATGACGGCGGTGCCACAGCGGCAGAAATGCTGGAGTTAATCGAAAAGATCAAAGCGACTGCTTTGGCCAAGCGCGGAATCGAGTTGGAGACCGAAGTGCAAATCGTGGGAGAGACAGGGTGACGATGGCGACAGATCAAAGTTTACCGAAAAAAATTGCGGTGTTAATGGGCGGGCCTGGGTCTGAGCGCGATGTGTCGCTGGCGACTGGTCGCGGCGTTTCTAAAGCGCTTCGCTCCTTAGGTGCAGAAGTGATCGATGTCGATGTTCGTGGCGAAAACTTCGCGCTTCCGAAAGATGTCGACCTTGCGTTCATCACCATTCACGGAACCTTCGGCGAAGACGGTCAGCTCCAGAAAATTCTGGAAGAGCGCAGCGTGCTTTACACCGGTGACGGTGTCGAACCAAGTCGGGCGGCATTCGACAAGATTTTGTCGAAAGAAAAATTTCGCGAACACAACGTCGTCACTCCGGAATGGGAAGTCGTCGAAGTCGGCCAGCGCCCAACGATTTCGGTTCCCCTGGTAGTAAAGCCGGCGAGACAAGGTTCTACCGTTGGCGTAGTCATTGTAAAAAACGCGAGCGAACTTGATTCGGCAATGGCTGAGGCCGGGAATTACGATCAGAAATTGTTGATAGAAAAATTTGTCCCGGGCCGCGAGTTGACGATAGGTGTTCTTGGTGATCAAGCGCTGCCGATTCTTGAAATAATTCCAAAGGGCGGTTTTTACGACTTCAACAACAAGTACCCGTTTCTGAATCCGCAGGGTGGCGGCGGTGCCGAGCACGTTTGCCCTGCGAAAATCGATCTGAATAAGACGAAACAAATTCAGGAGCAGGCGCTGCATGCGTTTCGAGCGCTCGGGCTGGTGGTTTACGGTCGTGTTGATGTGCTGCTTCCCGATTCGGGCGAACCGTTCGTGCTGGAAGTGAACACGATTCCAGGTATGACAGAGGCGAGCTTGCTGCCCGAAGCCGCTGCGGCTGCCGGTATCAATTATGTCGATCTTTGCGCGCGGATCATCGCGCTTTCTCGCGCCAGAGCGGAAAGGAGCCGGAGATGAGACCTGCTCAGAAGCGCCCCCAATCGCGCAATCGGCGAGTCTCCAACGTGCGCCAGCGACGCCAGCAACACTTGCTTGATGTAAAAGTTCGCTCCCGCAGAGTTGCACAGCATCGCGCTCGAAGGGCACTGGCGGTTCTCTCCCGAGTGGTATTGCTCGCTGCGCTGTGCGCCGCGATTTATGCGGGAACACGTGAAGGCGCGCGGCGTCTATTTTTCGAGAATCAGGATTATCAGCTGAAGACAATTGAATTCCAGACGGACGGAACGTTGCAGCGCGAGCAGATTCTAAACACCGCTGATCTACGCGAAGGCGAAAACATTTTCCGCGTAAATCTGGGTCGCGTCCACGATTTGATACAACAGCTTCCTCAAACCGATGAGGTGCAGGTCATGCGAAAATTGCCTTCCGAGATCGATATTCGTGTGGTGGAACGAAAGCCGGTCGCGTGGATCACGAGCGAGAAGGAAATTTCCGATCCATTTGCATCAGACTCGGCTTTTCTAGTGGACGCGCGCGGTGTGTTGATGAAAGAAAAGAAGTTGTTGCCCGAATACCTCGGATTACCGGTCATTCTGGGATGCTCGAACGAATGGCTCGAGGTGGGCAAAGTCGTTGAATCGCCCGAAGCAAAGACGGCGCTCGAGCTGCTGCAGTTGAGTTCGCGCAGCTTTTTGCAAATGCGCTTTCAGATCCGCGAGATCGACGTTTCCGAGAATTATCGCCTGCTGGTGACCGACAAAAATCATAGCCGCGTAATGTTTGGTTATAACGATCTCGAAACGCAATTACGCCGGCTCGAGCAATTTCTTGTTTATTGTGACGATTCAAAACAGGAACTGGCGACGTTGAACCTGCTTGTGCAACGAAACATCCCGGTGACGTTCGCCCCGCGGCCGGTCGCGGTTATTAACGATACCATCGAGCCTGCCGTGGAACCGCGGATTATGAAGGCAATCCCGGTGCATCCTTCTGAAACCATGTCACCAGCGCCCAAGGCGCGCCCCAGTTCAAAACCACCCCTAAAGACAATTCCCACTCAGCGACAGAAAACGGATTAACACAATGGCGAGCAATAATTTAGTGATTGGTCTTGAGATTGGAACCTCCAAAATCTGTGTGGTTGTTGGAGAGAGCCGGCCCGACGGCACCGTCAAAATTCTCGGTGTCGGGCAGACGCCGTCACGGGGCGTGCGCAAGGGCGAGATCGTTGATTTTGAAACGGCAATGAAATGCGTGCACGAAGCGGTGGTCGATGCCGAACAGAAAAGCGATGTCATG
>Ga0193707_1001038_pt1 | contig 10049 bp, 10 predicted proteins | sample U3c2metaG_FD_143043 | JGI IMG/M metagenome (GOLD analysis project Ga0193707, IMG submission 143043) | Soil microbial communities from a riparian zone of the East river system, Colorado, United States - U3c2 | ecosystem: Environmental > Terrestrial > Soil > Riparian zone | place: USA: East River...
CCCGGTCCCAGGCGTCCCAGACGGTCTCGACGGCATCCCAGAGGCGCACCGGTCCGGTCTGTCGTGCCTGCCAGCCGCCGGCGCTCCGTGTCACGGTGGCGACCGATCCGGTGGTCACATCGATGAGCCGCACGGTGTCTCCGCTGGACGCGAGCTGGGCACACGGGGCGGCGAGCTGGGCGAGGAACCGCGCGAAGAAGCCTTCGCTGGTCGCCTCTTCGAGGCGTTCGGGACTGTGCCTGGCAGAGCGCGGGTCGGCGTCACGAGTCAGGCCGGCCCAGTGGGCCGGGTTGCCGACTCCTGGTGGGTTCTGTGTACGGGCGGCCATGAACGATACGGTCCCTGGCAAGAGTGGTCCTTCGGCGATGCCCTCGCGGACGGTCAGCAGCACGCGCGCGTAACCGTAGAGCCAGCCGCTCAGGGTGGTGAGGATCTTTCCGCCGGGCCGCGTTTGCGCCAACCATGCATCAGGGATGCTACGCACGGAGCATCCGGCGACGATCCGGTCGTAGGGAGCGAAGGGCCAGTAGCCGTACAGTCCATCGGCGACCGCAAGACTCGGATTGTGGCCATCGCCATAGAGCGTCACCGCGGCCTGGTCGAGCCGGCGCGGGTCGACCTCGACAGAAGTGACCGAGCCGGAGTCGCCGAGCCGCTCGCAAGCCAGCGCGGTGGAGTATCCGGTTCCGGTCCCGATTTCCAATACGTCGTGTCCGTCGTGCAGATCGGCGTCGACCCACATACGGACGACCAGGGACGGCAAGGTCGACGAAGAGGTGGGTGCGCCACCGATGCGCGGTGTTGGCCGGCCCCAATCGGGCTCGTCCCCGTCGAACTGGGTGATCAGCGTCTGATCGGTATAGACGGCTTCCAGCCAGCGCGACCGGTCGGCCTGGGCGGTAACGGGCTTCCAGGTCGCCAGACCGCCTGCTGACCTCTCCGCCTCCTGCAGGTAGAAGCCGGGGACGAAGTGGTGCCGGGGCACGGTCTCGATCGCACGCCGCCACGCGGGATCCTCCAGCAGCCCTTCGCCGGCGAGCCGTGTGGCGAGTGCGCGCCGAAGCGGCACTGCGGCGAGATCGACGTCCTGGCGGCTGACGGCTGGGGAGCTCATGCTCTCATCCTGCCTGGAGCAGCGCGGCGAAGGCGTCCGCGATCAGGGCAGAGTCGGGCAGGAATCCCCACTGCCCGTTCGGATTGCACTCAAGCCAGTGGAAATGCCGTTCGCGGTCGACGACGAAGTCGAAGCACCCGAAGGTCAGCCCGAACCGGTCCAGATAGCGGTACATGCCCTTCGTCACCCGCTCGGGAACGTCGACGGGTGTGCAGGACAGCTGATCCCAATCACCCGCACGCCAGTCGAGCAGTCGATCGGGTGTCTCGATGAGGGACGCGAAGACCTTGCGCCCGACTACCGTTACCCGGGCGTCGGCGATCTTGTCGACCATCTCGGCTTGGAACAAGTGCGCGGTGACCGCCAGCGACTCATCCAGATCGTCCGCCTCGATCCGCTGGGTCCATATCGCTCCAGCATGGCCATCGGCGGGCGGGACACCGCGAAAGGTCTTGTACACCACCGGACTGTGCTCGGCCACGAACTCCCGAGCCGCCGCGAGGCTGTTGGTGATCAAAGTGGCCGGAACCCTGAACCCGAGCTCGGATGCGACCTGCAACTGGGCCGGCTTGTACTCGGCACGGGCGTTGGCCAGGGGATGGTTGACGTGCAGCACTGGGAGAGCCGCGAGCAGGCCACCTAACCCGTGTCTGGCCTCTGCCGTCGAAAAGTCACGGGCCTGCCCGGGCAGGTACTCGAACCGCCACGGACCGGGCCGCCCATGATAGACGGAACGGACCTGCGTGAGATCGAGGTCGCGACTGCCGGTACGTAGTTCGCCGCCCCATCCGTCGCCTGGATCACCGATGCGGGCGGCGAAGGTGAGCGTGGCACCGATGCCAGCCGGGTCGACCCGCGTGACCGGGACTCCCCGCTGGTTCAGCGCATTGATGACCAGGTCCGCGGTGACGTCTTCCAGGCTGGTGACGACCAGCACTGTACGATCGGCCACCGACTTATTCAGTCTGATTCGTAGTCAGTGGTGGAATCGTCGTTGGTCTGGGGTTGTGGCCTGGCACCGTCACCGCCACCGGACTTGCTGGCGGTGCTGGTCTGCTTGTTCGTCCCGTGCCTGCCCATATCGATCACCAGCCCCTGACGGTCGTAGAACCGAGCGGTCTGACTGACCGGGTCCAGCACCACCCCATAGTAGGGAGGCGGCGACGCGGGCAGCCGATCGGTCATCCTGGTCAAACCCCAGGGCATGCCGAACTCGATGTCCATCAGGTCTCCTCGCCGCGCGGCAGGCTCCCCATCGTGAATCTCCTTCACCGTGCAGGACGTCACTCCCCCGGTCAAGGTATGGCTGCATCCTGCTCACTGCCGAGTGACACGCTGGCGGCCGTTTCTCACTCCCCGGAGAAGTCGAACTCACCGTTGCGCACACCGGAGAGGAATGCCTCCCACTCGCCGCGCGTGTAGACGATCGTCTCGGCGTCGGGGTGGTGGCTGTGGCGTACGGCCACCCGCCCGCTGCCGTCGGCCAGCGGCCCGGCCTCGACGCAGTCGCCGCCACCGTTGGGGCTGAACGTACTGATGTGCCAGGCGACACGGGCCCGCTCCTGGGAGCTGAGAGTTCCGCGCGGCTCTGTGCTCACTGCCATTCCTCCACTATCGCCAAGATGAGGTCAGCAGAATCGGTCGGCTCAAGAGCCAGATTCCTGTGAGCATCGTACGCGCGGGTGAACCGTTCGGTATCGGGTGACTCCACATAGATCGCACCGGCCAGCGTCTCCGCGTACGCGACCTCGGGGAAGGGCTCAGGCATCCGGAAGATCTCAAATGAGCCATAGACGCTCGCCAGCGTGCCCGAGCGGAGGGGAAGCACACGGACCTCGACCGCCGGTGAGGCCATGCGTTCGGAGAGGTGGCGAAGCTGGCCTGCCATGATCTCCGGGTTGCCGACCTGACGACGCAGCACCGCCTCGTCGAGGATCACCGACAAACGCTGCGTGTCACCTTCCAGCACCTCCTGGCGAGCGATGCGCAGGTCGAGTCGGCGTTCGATCTGGTCGGGCGTCTTGTCGACGTCGTTGGCGCGGATCACCGCCTCGGCGTACTCCGGGGTCTGGAGCAGGCCCGGGACAACGATGGCGGCGAAGGACTGGACCTCCTCGGCGCGGGACTCCAGCCAGACGTAGTCGACCAGGCTCCCGACCACGTCGCCCGCGAAGCCGTCCCACCAGCCCTTCTGCCAGACGTCCTCGCTGAGACTCATGAGCGCCTCGCGGCGCTTGCGCTCCGAGACGCCGTACAGGCCCAGCAACGCCATCAGGTCCGGCCGGCGGATCGGGTAGAAGCCGGACTCGAAGCGACTGACGGTGCCCGGGTCGCGCTGGAGGTACTCGGCGACCTCCTTGATCATCAGGCCGTTGGCATCGCGGAGTTCGCGGAGCTGCTGTCCGAGCCACTGGGAGCGGAGGGTCACCCACTGCGGAGCGGCCATGGCCAACTCCTTCCGGAGTCGTTCGGGGAGTTTCACAATTATCTTGTCACACAACTTGTGGAAGTCGCGTCACGGTGAAACCATACCAACCGTAGCGGCCGGTAACACCCTGTTATCGCGAATCGGCGAAATGAGGGGCCGGGACGGATCGCATGTCAGGCAACGCCGTCCCGGCCCCGGTTCGCCCGGAAAGGAGCACCCCAGAATGGATGGCGTCCACGACACCGAGCGACCGCCTGTCTACCACGAGCTCGAACCAGGCGCGATCGTGGCCGAGCTGTGGCCCGGCGGGCCACCCCGGCTGTTCGCGCTCGTCTGGGAGGGCGACGACGAGAACGACCAGATCGTACGAGAGGTGACGGCGTACGGGATCGCGCTGCCGAACGGCTCGGCCACCACGGTCGGCCCGGCGGGATCCGGCTGGGCCAACTGGCGCAGCGCGGACAGCGCCTGCTGGCGCATGGACTCGGACCTGGTCTGGCTCTCGCAGTGACACGACCGCAGTGACACGACGGCCGCGCCGGGACGTGGTGTACGTCCCGGCGCGGCCGGTGGGCCGTCAGTGCGACGGCGGAAAACGGGTCAGTACGACGGCAGGGACGGGTCGATCTGGTTGACCCAGGCGAGCACGCCGCCGCCGAGGTGTACGGCGTCGGTGAAGCCGGCGTCCTTCACGATCGCCAGGCACTCCGCGCTGCGGGCGCCGGACTTGCAGTGCAGCACGACCTTCTTGTCCTGCGGCAGGCGGGCCAGCGCGTCGCCCGACAGGAACTCACCCTTCGGGATCAGCGTGGCGCCCGGGATGTTCACGATCTCGTACTCGTTGGGCTCGCGGACGTCGACCAGGAAGATGTCCTCCTCGTCGAGCATCCTCTTCAGCTCCGGGGCGCCGATCGTGGAGTCCTTGGCCGCGTCGGCCGCCTCCTCCGAGACCGCGCCGCAGAACGCCTCGTAGTCCTCGACCAGCTCGGTGATCGTGGGGTTCTTGCCGCACAGCGGGCACTCGGGGTCCTTGCGGACCTTCACGGTGCGGTACGTCATCTCCAGGGCGTCATAGATCATCAGGCGGCCGACCAGGGGCTCGCCGATGCCAATGAGCAGCTTGATCGCCTCGTTGACCTGGATCGAGCCGATCGAGGCGCACAGCACGCCCAGCACGCCGCCCTCGGCGCAGGAGGGCACCATTCCCGGCGGCGGGGGCTCGGGGTAGAGGCAGCGGTAGCACGGCCCGTGCTCGGCCCAGAAGACCGACGCCTGGCCGTCGAAGCGGTAGATCGAGCCCCAGACGTACGGCTTGCCGAGCAGCACCGCGGCGTCGTTGACCATGTAGCGGGTGGCGAAGTTGTCGGTGCCATCAACAATGAGGTCATAGCCCGCGAAGACGTCCATGACGTTGTCGTTGGACAGCGCCTCGTTGTGGACGACCACGTTGACGAGCGGGTTGATCTCCTTGATGGAGGACGCCGCCGACTCGGCCTTCGGGCGGCCCACGTCGCTCTGGCCGTGGATGATCTGGCGCTGGAGGTTCGACTCGTCCACGACGTCGAAGTCGATGACGCCGAGCGTGCCGACGCCCGCGGCGGCGAGGTACATCAGGGCGGGTGAGCCCAGGCCTCCGGCGCCCACACACAGCACCTTGGCGTTCTTCAGGCGCTTCTGGCCCGCCATCCCGACATCCGGGATGATCAGGTGACGCGAATAGCGCCGGACCTCATCGACGGTGAGCCCGTCCGCGGGCTCGACCAGGGGTGGCAACGACACGATGTCTCCTGCGCGTGCTCGGGATTGTCCGGACGGACACTCGGTGGCTGAACCAGTGTCCCTATCCAGGCGACAACTCTCCCATACGGCCTCCCATTCCCTCGGAGCCGACAGGGCAGGTTGCGCCCGCGCCACACCCCCTGATCGGCATAGATCGCTAAATAGCGGGCATGTGCCAGCCGTAACAGCCTCTACGAGGAGATGCGGAGAAGATGAGTCTCATAGACAAGGTCAAGAACAGGCTCCAGATGGCTAAGGGCCACGGCAAACAGCGTGCCGGCCGGGCGACCGACGACCCCGGCCTCGAGGCGCGCGGCCAGGGCGAGCGCGCTCAGGGCGGCGCCAAGCAGATGGGCGAGCACCTCAAGGACATGGGCAGGGACATCAGGAAAAGCTTCAAGCGGTGAGTCAGCCGGCGGCGGAGGTCGTGTCCTCTTGTATCGCGATGTCCTCGAGCATCGCGCGGAACTCCCGCGCCACGACCTCCGGACGCTCCATCTGCGCGACGTGACCCACGTCGGGTAGCACGACGACGCGTGCCCGCTTGAAGATCCGGGCCGCACGCGCCGCCATCCGAGGATCCACCAGCCGGTCGTGACGACCGTAGATCAGCAGCGTCGGCGCGGTCACCCGCGCGGCATAGCGCCAGAGCGTCCGCCGTACGTAGGCGTTGACGATGGCGCGGGACGACGCGATGAGCGCCTCCGCGTTGTGCGGGAGCCCGTCGCGGCGGCGTACGTCCTCCACGAGCTCCATCAGCCGGTCCGGGTGCACACCCGTGGGGTCGGCGAAGCACATGTCGAGCGTGCCCTGGACGCGCTGCTCCGCCGACAGCAGGATGAACCGGCGGACCGCCCACGGCCCGAAGCCGGGCATGGTCGCGGCCAGGATGCGCGCCGGGCCGTACCTCGGCCGCAGGTCCGGCAGGGCCGGTGAGATGAGCGTGAGGGTGCGTACGAGGTCGGGGCGCGTGCCGGCGAGGCGGGTGGCGATGGCGCCGCCGAGGGAGTTGCCGAACAGGTGCACCGGGCCACGGGCGCGCTTCTCGATCAGCCGTACGACCGCATGGGTGTGCGCGTCGATGGAGTAGGTGCGGTCGGGCGGCGGGGGTGAGTAGCCGAAGCCCGGCAGGTCGAGGGCGTCGCATGCGAAGTCGCCGGACAGCAGGCCCATGAGGTCGGTCCAGTTGGAGGCCGAGCCCGCGAGTCCGTGCACGAAGACGGCCGGCTCGGCGTCGGGCTCGCGCGCGGGCGCCGTCCGAGTGAATATCTCCAGGTCGCCGACCGAGACGAGCTCGCCAGGCCAGGACGGAATCGGAGCGCTCATGTTGAGGAAAACAATACGCGCGTCGAATCTGTGCCCTCGCCCGTCTTGACCCGATCTTGGGCATAGTCAGGGCCGCCCACCACGAAGTGGACGGCCCTGGCTCTGACCTGCGAAGAAGCGTCCTTACGGGCGCTGCCTCACGCTACTGCGCGGTCTCCCGCGGACGGCGGGTGTCGGGACGGCGGCCCTGCCGGTCGTCGTGACGCGGACCAGCCGTGCGGCCCTCGTGACGCTGGCGGGAACCCTCGCGACGGTCACCCTGGCGCGCCTCACGGCGTTCGCCGTCGCGGCGCTCGCCGTACCGGCCGCTCGAACGGCCACCGCCGCCGGGGCGACGGTCGCGTCCGGCGCCCGTACGGGGGCCACGACGCTGCGGGCGCGGCTCCGGCTCGACCTCGACCGGGATGCCGCTCGGCGCCTGCGCGCCGGTGATGCTGATCAGCGTGTCGTCGCCGACCGTGACCCGCGACCGCTGCGCGCGGACGCCGGCCCGGCGCATCATGCGCTCGGCGTTGCGGACCTCGTTGTGCGCCACCAGCGTCGCGACCGTGCCGCGCTCGCCGGCGCGCGCGGTGCGGCCCGCGCGGTGGAGGTAGTCCTTGTGGTCGGCCGCCGGGTCGACGTGCACCACGAGGGTGACGTCGTCCACGTGGATGCCGCGCGCCGCCACGTCGGTGGCGATCAGCACCCCGACCTTGCCCTCACGGAACTCCGCGAGGGTGCGGGTGCGGGCCGACTGGGTCTTGCCGCCGTGCAGCGCACCGGCACGGACGCCGACGCGGGCGAGGCGCTTGGTGAGGGCGTCCACGCCGTGCTTGGTGCGGACGAACATGATCGTACGGCCCTCGCGGCCGGCGACCTCGGCGATGACGTCGTGCTTCTGTGCGCGGTCGACGATGAACAGGTGGTGGTCCATGGTCTCGATCGACGCGGCGGCCGGCGCGACCGAGTGGGTCACCGGGTCGTGGAGGTAGCGGCGGACCAGCTTGTCGACGTCGCCGTCGAGCGTGGCCGAGAACAGCATCCGCTGGCCGTCGTTCGGAATCATGTCGAGCAGCGCGGACACGGCCGGCATGAAGCCGAGGTCGCACATGTGGTCGGCCTCGTCGAGGACCGTGATGCGGACGTCCTGCAGCGAGCAGGCGCCCCGCTCGATGAGGTCGGTGAGGCGGCCCGGAGTGGCGACCAGCAGGTCGACGCCGCGGCGCAGCGCCTGGATCTGGCGGGCCATCGACATGCCGCCGACGACGGTCTTGGCGTGCAGGTTGAGGCTGCGGCCGAGCGGGGCCAGGGCGTCCTGGACCTGCATGGCCAGCTCGCGGGTCGGAACGAGGATCAGCGCGGTGGGCCGCTTGGGCGCGGCCGGGGCGCCGGAGATGCGAGTGAGAAGCGGAAGCCCGAAGGCGAGTGTCTTGCCCGAACCGGTCTGCCCCCGGCCGAGCACGTCACGCCCGGCGAGAGTGTCCGGCAGGCAGGCCGCCTGGATCGGGAACGGCGTAGTGATGCCGCCACGCTCCAGTGCGGAGACCAGCCGCTCCGGAAGGCCGAGTTCGGCGAAGGAGGGCACGGTCGATGAAGCTGATGTCAAGTAAGAACCTCTCAGAAAGGGCCCGCATCGAGAGGTTCCGCAACATCGGGGGGTCGCGGACTCGCAGCCGGCCAGCGGCGCGGGAGTGCGCCTGTACTCGAAACACAAAGCCTACAGGGCGTCACAACCAGCCCGTAGGTCGGATCTATTCCCGGTGACGTGGATCTCGCCGGTCAGGCGGACTTACGAGTGCCGCTGCCGCTCTTCGTTTTGGGCTTCGCATTGCTCGTCTTGGACTTGGCGTTACTCGCCTTTGGTTTGGCCGCGGGGGTGCCGGTTCCGCTGTCGGTCTTGCCGTCGTCCTCGCCCGTATCCGCGGCGTTCTTCGCCCGGCCGGAGCGGCCTTTCTTGGCCGCTTCGACGCTGGCCCGCAACGCGCTGAGCAGGTCGGACGCCGCCGGGGCGGCTTCCTCCGGCTCCGGGGCGACGATCTCCTTGCCCTCCACCTTCGCGTCGATGATCTCCTTGATGGCCTCGCGGTAGGCGTCGGTGTACTCAGTGGGGTCGAAGTCGCCCTCCATCGAGGCGATCAGCGACGACGCCATCTTCAGCTCCTGGGGGCGGAGGTCGACGTCCTCGTCCAGGAACTTGAACTCCGCCGGGCGTACCTCATCGGGCCACAGCATCGTCTCGAGCACGAACACGCCGTCGCGTACGCGGAGCGTGGCCAGCGACTCGCGCTGCCGCAGCGCGATCTTGACGACCGCGACCTTGCCGGAGCTCTCGAGCGCTTCGCGGAGAAGGACGTACGGCTTGGTGCCCTGGGCCTCGGGTTCGAGGTAGTAGGTCTTGTTGAAGTAGATGGGGTCGACCTGTTCCATCGGCGCGAACAGGAGCACGTCGATGCGGCGGCTGCTGGAGACCGGGACGCTCTCGAAGTCCTCGTCCGTGAGGACGACCATCTCTCCGCTCGGGAGCTCATACCCCTTGGCGATGTCGGAGTACGGCACTTCCTCGCCGTCCTTCGTACAGACGCGCTTGTACTTGATCCGGCCGCCGTCCTCGCGGTGGACCTGGTGGAACGCCACGTCCCCCTGCTCGGTGGCGGAGTAGAGCTTCACCGGGATCGTGACGAGCCCGAAGGAGATCGCGCCCTTCCAGATGCTGCGCATGAGGTTCCCCTACCCGTCGCGCCATCGATCTATTTTTCCGAATTGCGAAGTATGTTCGAATATACGGTGGCGGCTCCGTCACGGCCAGTACCCACCAGGTCCCCGCGGAATCACAGGTCGGTGTACTCGCGATCAGTGGGCGTCATTTACCGGCGAGATGGGCAGAAACGCCGTATGGGTGACCCAATGCCCGACATCCAGCCGATGCTCGCCACGACCGGTGACCTGCCGGACGACGCCGCCCGCTGGGCCCTGGAGGTCAAGTGGGACGGCGTCCGCGCGATCGTGTACGTCGCCGACGGACGCGTACGAGTGGTGGGCCGCCGTGGAATCGCGACCAGCCGCTACCCCGAACTCCAGACCCTCGCCGACCTGCTGCCCGACCAGACCGCCGTGCTCGACGGAGAGGTCGTCGCCTTCGACTCGGAGGGACGTCCCAGCTTCGAACGGCTCCAGGCCCGCATGCACGTGAACCATCCGGACACCCGGCTCATCCGCCGCGTACCGGTGCACTTCGTCGCCTTCGATCTCCTCTACCTCGGTGAACACCCGCTGTACGACCTGCCGTACCAGGACCGGCGCGCGCTGCTCGACGAGCTGGAGCTCGCCGCCGGACCGATCGAGGCCCCGCCGTACCTGCACGGCGCCGAGGTCGACCAGGTACACGAGCTGCAGGAATGGACGGCCGAACAAGGGCTGGAA
>Ga0193707_1001039_pt1 | contig 10045 bp, 8 predicted proteins | sample U3c2metaG_FD_143043 | JGI IMG/M metagenome (GOLD analysis project Ga0193707, IMG submission 143043) | Soil microbial communities from a riparian zone of the East river system, Colorado, United States - U3c2 | ecosystem: Environmental > Terrestrial > Soil > Riparian zone | place: USA: East River...
TTTCGACGCGCTCCAGGAATTCGCGTGTGAGCTGGAAGTTGACGTCAGCCTCGAGCAGCACCCGGCGGACTTCGCGGAGGCCCTCCCTGATATCGGCTTCGGTGAGAACACCGCGGCCACGTAGGCGGGCGAATGTGGCTTCGAGCTTTTCGCTTAGATCTTCGAACATAGCCTTTAAACTTAGGCGCCGTTAACTTCTGAAACAACTGAAGCATCACGCCGTTCGCGAGGGACTGGATGCCGCCTGCCCAGCGTAAAGACGACATACTGCACGCAGAAATACCATCGACGCTACCTCTCATGGCGCTTCGATCGACAATCGTATATCCGCTCGGCACCATCGCCGTGCAAATGGGCGCGCCGGAGAACCTCGCGCTGCTCAAGGCCAACGAGCACGCAGGCCTGATCGTGGGATTGGTGGTGGCGAGCGGTGATCACGACGATGTGCTCGATCCGGAGCGATTCGTGGGACGCGTCGGCGTCGCGGCCCGAGTGCACGAGCGAATCAATCTCCCGGGCGAGACCGTTCAGATCACGCTACAGGGGCTGCGTCGCCTGGTGGTCGAGGGAGTCGTTCAGACAGACCCGTTCGCGATCGTCCGCGTCAAACCGGCGAAAGAGATCGCGCCCGATGCGAACGAGGTGGATGACCTGATCTCCCGTATCGTCGCCGGCGCGGAGACGCTGGCCGAGCTGATCGAGCGGATTCCGGACGAAGTGCCGGCAATCCTCAAGATGAACATCTCCGATCCGGGGCGCTTCGCCGATCTCGCCGCGACGAATCTCAACTTCAAGGTCTCCGACAAGGACGAGATCCTTCAGCGACTCAACATCGGCCAGCGCTTGAAATTCCTGCTCGGCCGGGTTGAGCGTGAAGTGGGCCGTGCGCGCGTGGCCGAGGACGTGAAGCGCCAGACCGAGATCAAGATCGAGCAACATCAACGCGAGTTTTATCTGCGCCAGCAGCTGCGCGCGATCCAATCTGAGCTTGGCGAAGGCGACCCGGGCGAGAAGGAAGCGATCGAGACTCTGAAAAAGCTCGAGGAAGCGAATCTCCCCGAGAAAGCGGCGCAGGAAGGGCGGCGCGAGATCGAGCGGATGCGGAACCTGTCGCCCGCCTCGAGCGAATATCAGGTCATTCGCACCTATCTCGACTGGATGCTGGCGCTTCCGTGGAACGTCAAATCGTCGAAAGACGAGATCATCGAGCTGAAAAAAGTGGAAGAACTTCTCGATTCAAGACACTACGGCCTCAAGGAAGCGAAGGAGCGCATCACCGAGTACCTCGCCGTGCGGAAGCTGCGTGGCGGCGATCCGCATGGTCCCATTCTGTGCTTCGTCGGCCCGCCGGGCACCGGCAAGACATCGCTTGGTGAAGCGATCGCGATGTCGATCACTCGCGCGTTCTACCGAATTTCGGTCGGCGGGGTGCGCGACGAGGCCGAGGTCCGCGGACATCGCCGCACCTACGTGGGCGCGATGCCGGGCCTGATCCTTCAGGCGCTGCGACGCGTGCAAGTACGGGACGCGGTGTTGATGATCGACGAAATTGACAAGATGACCAGCGGCGGCCCGTCCGGTGATCCTACCGCGGCGATGCTCGAGGTCCTCGATCCGTCGCAAAACTCGAACTTCGTCGACCACTATCTCAATCTGCCGTTCGACCTCTCGAGCATCCTCTTCATCTGCACCGCCAACAACCTGTTCGACATTCCCGCGCCCCTCCGCGACCGCATGGAAGTCATCCGTGTGCTCGGCTACACGGTGGAAGAAAAAGTCGAGATTGCCTGGCGCTACATGCTGCCGCGCCTGCTCGAGGAGCACGGGATCACCGACAAGGACATTCAGTTCACCGACGAAGTCCTCGGCTATATCTCGAGCCGCTATTCGCGGGAGGCCGGCCTTCGGAATTTTGAGCGGAACATCGCCGCGTTGATGCGGAAACGCGCCCGCAAAAAAGCGGACGGCGAAGAGGGCGCCTGGATCGTCGACAATCCGATGGTGACCGAGATTCTTGGGAATCCTACCTACACGCTTGAGGACGCGGAGCAGGAGCCGGAGATCGGAGCGGTCACCGGCATGGCGTGGACGGCCACCGGGGGCGATCTGATGGTCATCGAAGCTCTCCGCATGCCCGGTTCAGGGCGCCTCACAGTCACCGGACAGCTCGGTGACGTGATGCGCGAGTCGGTCGATGCGGCGTATTCCTATGTCCGCTCGCGCGCGCACACATTGGGCGTCGCGGATATCGAGTTCAAGGAGTGCGATCTCCACGTTCACTTTCCAGCCGGCGCGATTCCAAAGGATGGACCAAGCGCGGGCGCCGCGGTGACGCTGGCGATCGCAAGCGTGTTGAGTCGCCGCCCAGTCCGTCGCGACATCGCGCTCACGGGGGAGATGACGCTTCGCGGGAAAGTGCTGGAGATCGGCGGCGTGAAAGAGAAAGTCATGGCCGCGTACCGCGCGGGGCTCAGGCAGGTACTCCTGCCGAAGGCGAACGAAAAAGACCTTCGCGGTATTCCCGACGAGGTCGTGAACAGCATGACCTTCACTTTTGTGTCGACGATGGACGACATCATTCACCTCGCGCTTCTGCCAAAGCCGCCGGGAACCTTTGCTGACGCCGCCGAGCCGCACGGCGATGTGCCGGCGAAGAATGCGGTCGGCGATTCGAGCACGGCGTCGATCAACCGGTCGGAGTCGGCGGCGGCAGTCACGAAGTAGGTGAATCTCGAGAGTAGCTGGGTCCAGTTCGGCATCCACGTCTTCGTCGGCACTCTGGCGGGAGGACTCTCCGACACGGTGGCGGTGTGGATGCTCTTCAATCCGAAGCAAAAGCGGTTCGGATTCATGGGAGCGATCCCCAAGAACCAGGCGCGGCTGGCGAAGAGTCTCGGTCGCACGGTCGGCGAGCGGCTGCTCACGCCCGGAGACCTGCAGAAAGAGCTCGCCCGTCCCGAGCTGTTGGCGGCGTTCCAATCCCGGATCGAGGACGTCATCACGACGATCCTGACCTCGCGTGAGCCGCTCATCGACAAGGTTCCGCCCGCGGTGGTAACGGCACTGGAGGGCGCGATGACGGCCTACCTACCCGTCGCGATGACGAAGCTGGGCGCATTCCTTGGTCAGCCGACGACACGACTCAAGCTGCGCACCGCACTGCATTCAATGTTCAACCGCTTCGTCGACGACATGCGCTTTCACGAGCGCGTGTTCGCGAAGCTGATGATGACGGAGAAAAAATTCGACACCGTCCTCGACGCGATCGAGAACGATGGCGTCGAACAGGTCGTCGGGCTGCTCGAGGAGCCCGAGATCAGGGATGAAATCTCGAAGGCGATTCACGACGCGATTCTCACCTATTTGCAGCAGCCGATCTCCGATATCCTCGGCGACGTCGAAGCGAAGAAAGATCCGGAGGCGCCGAGGAGGCTAGCGGCGCAGGCGGCACCGGTTATCTGGGAGTGGGTCCACGACCAGCTTCCGGAGCTGATCAAGAAGCTCGACGTTCAGGCGATGGTCGAGCGCAAGGTGATGGCGTTCAGCGTGGACCGTGTCGAGGAGATTCTGCGCAGCGTGATTCAGAACGAGCTGAATCTGATCATCACTACCGGTTACGTGCTCGGCGGCCTGATCGGAGTCTGCACTTTCGGCCTGCAGAAGCTGCTGGGCCTCTAGCTACTCCTTGAGCGTCACCTGCGCCGTGTTGATGATGTTCGGGTTCGCTCCCGCGGGAATGTCCACGTAGATCACAACCGGGCGCCCCTGAATTTCCATGGTCGAGACCTGGAGCGTTCTTCCCGCCGCTGAGTAATTCTTGACGAGGTCGGTCGAAGTCTTTGCCGCCTTGGTCGAGTGGCGTTTCTCGACACCCTGCCCGGCGAGATGGAAGAACTCTCCTGCTTCCACGGGCGAGTCCCAGACGGTGAGCCACACTATCCCCTGACCCTGCGGCGTGTTCACGACCGCGTAACGATCGCCGTCCCATCCGGTTGCGCCGCGAACGGCTTCGTTCTGGTCGTTCAGCTGCTGGTACAGGAAGAGGCGAGTCTCGAATTCGCCGAGGTCGTTCTCGTACACCTTTGTCGCGTTCGAGAGCGTGCCCAGCGTCACTCGCGTGGGAGCGTCGCGCGTCAGGAAAAACGCCGCGGGATGAATTATCTGCTCGGTTGATACCGGCATGTCCTGGTAGATGATCGAGCCCGGCTTCCGTTCCTTGTAGTTGCGATAGAACTCGGCCCCGCTCAGATACGGAAAGATCAGCGTTTCCTGGATTGTTCGCGGAGCGGCGGCAAAAACCGGCTGCGATCCCTGGTTCTCGCGTATCATCTCCCTGATCCGGTCCCAGCCTCCAGGAAGGTTGATCGCGATGTTGGAGCCCCCGAGCATGATCGAGATCTGCTCGTAGACGGCTTGTCCTTCGAAGACGGACTGAGCTGCCGATAGCCGGTCGTTGTCGTCCTTGACCTTCTGGACCGAATCGAGACTGATGTACTGGTCCTGCAGCGCGTGCACGAGCTCGTGGGTGATTGTCAGCCCAACCATTTCCTTTGGAGCGCCATCGACGACGTAGAGCACCTTCGTGTGGGGGTCGTAGTAGCCGACGATCTGCTCCTCGAACAGGCTGGTGAGAAATGCCTGCAGCTTCAGCGAGTCGGGGATCATGCCAAACAGCTTGTACGCCGCCTCCTGGCCCGCGATGTCGTGCTTGGCCAATGAATCGGTGAATTGCTTCGTCACGAATTCACGCACCTGCTCCTTCGAGCGTGTCTCTACTTTTGGCGGAGTCTTGTATTTGAGCCCCACTGCCTTCTCGATCATCGGAATGGCTTCCGTAACTTCCGCGGCGTAGGGGCCCTCGTATTTCGGCTTCTGCCTTTCACACGCGGGCACCGACGTCAGAAGCGCGCCACAGACGAGAACGAGACTTCGCTTAAGCTGAACGCTCATTGCACACAGATTAGAGGAGACCTACGAGGTGTTACTGCCGCTTCAAAGACCGGAGACGCGCAGATACCATGCGATGATCGCATTTCCGTGAACCAGCGCCACGAGGGCAGCGGGCGCAAGAAAGACGCCGAAAGGAAGCTCGCGCTTGCGCCATTCTCCTCCGGTTTCGAGCGCGAGCTCCGTCTGACCTTTGTCGTCGGCGAGTCCGCGCGCGGACAGCGGGTACACGATTGAGAGCAAGACTATCGGAGCGATCACCGCGGCAATGAAGATCGTGAGCAATGACCGCGTGGGCCCCACCGCCGCGCCCACGACAGCCATGAGCGTCACGTCGCCAAAACCCATCGCCGGACGCTTGAGCCACACCTCGCCTAGCCAACCAACGATCGAGATCGCGCCGGCGCCGACGCACATCCCGAGAATCGCGTCCCACGGCCCGGCAAACGGCTCCGATTCCCCGAGGTACAACGCGACAAAGCACGTCAGGAGGACGAAGAACAGCCCGAAAACCGTGAAACCGTCGGGAATAAGGAAATGCTTCGCGTCGGTTATCGCGATCCCGAGTAGCACTGTCACGAAAACCGCTGCGCGGAAAGCCGTGAACGTCATTCCCAGGTGGCCATAGGCGTCGAGCCAGATCAGCCCCACCAGCAGCTCGACGATCGGATACTGGATCGAGATTCGCTCGTGGCAGCTGCTGCACTTGCCACGCAGTATCAGCCAGCTCACGATCGGGATATTCTCGGATGCCTTGATCTGATGGCCGCATTTCGGGCACCTGGACCTCGGCTTCACCACTGAAAGGCCTTCCGGCCAACGTCCAATGCAGACGTTGAGGAAAGAGCCGATTGCGGCGCCGATCGCGAACACGTAAATGCCTTCAAGAATTTCAATCATGATCGAAGCTGGTAGAGTATGATTCCGGTCGCAACCGCGACGTTGAGGGACTCGACGTTGCGGGCGATCGGAAGCGAAACAGTGCGTTGCGCCTTCGCGCGAATCGCTTGAGACAATCCGGAGCCCTCATTTCCGACGGCGATCGCGAGTCGCACTGGAGCGCGGCCGTTTTCCAGTGGGCTTCCACCGGCGTCGGTCGCCCACAGGTCGATCTTCCTGGTCGTGAGAAAACTCAGTAAATCGTCGATTCCCGCGTGAAAAGCCTGGTGCTGAAACTGGGCGCCCATTGAGCTCCTGATCACTTTGGGGTTCCAAAGATCGACCGTGCCCGGTAGCGCGATCGTTGCGGTGGCACCGAGTGCCGCCGCCGTGCGGACAATGGTGCCCGCGTTGCCGGGGTCCTGCACCCCATCAAGGACGATCAAGCGGCACACTCCGGCGACATCGAGTGTATCAAGTGAGCGCTCGGGAACTTCTCCGATCGCGATGACACCCTGCGGCGACTCGGTTTCGGCGGCGGATCGGAAGTCTTTTTCGGAGACCTCGGTCACCTCGATGCCGGACTCGTCCAGTGTATTTCGCAAGGCCCGGCCTCGGGGAGCGTCGACAAGCTGTGGAGCGACGAGCGCGCCGCGAACGGCGAGATCGGAGCGAAGCAGCTCCTCGACCGAGCGAACGCCCTCGGCCACGAAGAGCGAGTGCTTTTCGCGGGACTTTCTGCGACCCAGATCGCGGGCTAGTGTAAGGAGTTTCACGCGTTGTTTGTCAGGGCTGAGCTGGAATAGGACTTGCCTCCGCGTCTCATTTGAAATCCCATTGCTGGAGTAACAATGAAGCGAATTGTCGTAGGTATCGCGATTACCTGCTCCCTTACTGCGTGCGCCATTTCGCAGCAGCAGGAAGTGCAGATGGGACAGGAATATGCGCAACAGATCAACGCGCAACTACCGATCGTTCAGGATCCGGAGATCAATCGCTATATCAACGTCCTTGGAGACTCGATCGCCCGGCTCACTGCCCGCCGTGATCTCGACTGGCAATTCTTCATCGTCGACTCCAAGGAAGTGAACGCTTTTGCGGTGCCCGGCGGCTTCGTGTACGTGAATCGCGGGCTCATCGAGCGCTCGGACCAGATGGACGAGCTCGCGGGCGTTCTGGGTCACGAGATCGGACATGTGGTGAGACGTCACACGGTCAAGCAGATGGAGAAGGCGCAAGGAGCAAATATCGGCGTGACCCTGGCGTGCGTTCTAACGAGTGTTTGCAACAGCCAGGCTGCCGGTGCCGCGATCAATGTACTCGGCGGCGCCGTGTTCGCGCGGTTCAGTCGGCAGGACGAAGCCGAAGCGGATCAGGAAGGATTCAAGAATACCGTGCGGGCCGGCATCAGCCCGGTCGGAATGGTCACCATGTTCCGGAAGTTGCTCGAGGAGCGGAAAGCCCATCCTGGCGCTGTCGAATCGATGTTCCTGACGCACCCCCTCGAAGAGGATCGCATTCAGGCGGTTCAGGCGCAAATCAACCAGCTGCCACCCGCCACCCTCGCATCACTCGGCTCCGATACGCGCAACTTCCACGCGTTCAAGGCGCGAATTCTGTCGTTGCCGCCGTCGCCGCCGCCGCGCCAGGTCCAGTAGCAGCGGTCGGCTTCCCGCTCGATCATGCGCCGTGATCTTTCGCGGCGCATCTTTCGTTTATGAGGATTGCGCTCACAATCGCGGGCTCCGACTCGGGGGGCGGCGCCGGGATCCAGGCCGATCTGAAGACATTTCAGAGATTCGGTGTGTTCGGAACCTCGGCGATCACCGCCATCACGGCGCAGAACACCCGGGGGGTCAGCGGTTGGGACGCCGTATCGCCGGCGATGGTTCGCGCGCAGATCGATTCCGTCGCCGAGGATCTCTTCCCCGGTGCGTTCAAGACCGGAATGCTCGCCAACGCGGCGGTCGCGATGATCGTCGCCACGGCGATCCGCGACCACGACCTCCGCAACTACGTCCTCGATCCGGTGATGGTCGCGACGTCGGGCGATGTGCTGTTCGAGCCTGACACGATCGAGGTCATCCGGCGCGAGCTAGTTCCGCGGGCGGCTCTAGTTACGCCGAACATCCACGAAGCGGCGATTCTCATCGGCGAGGAGATCGACGATGAAGATTCCATGGAGCACGCAGCCGAGGTGCTGGTGAACGACATGGGAGCGCAAGCCGCTCTCATCAAGGGCGGGCACCTCGATTCGGGCAACAGAGTGGTGGACGTGCTTTACGACGGAGACATCCGCACTTTTCGCGGGCGGCGCCTCGACACCACGAGCACCCACGGGACCGGCTGCACTCTGTCGGCGGCGATCACGGCGCAGCTGGCCAAAGGAGAATCGTTGCACGCGGCCGTGCGCAGCGCGATCGACTACGTTCACAACGCGATCGCCACCGCACCCGGGCTCGGATCCGGACACGGGCCCCTAAACCACCTTGCCGCCGACACCTGATTTCGACGGGCAGCCGCCGACACCTGACTTTGGCGGCAGCCGCCGACGGTCTATCTGATCGCGGACAATCGAGGCGCGGCCGAGCGCGCAACGAACTCCGTCACCAGCGACTCGAAGGCGGCGCTGACACGATTGGTTGTCTCCAGCACTTCGGCGTGACTGAGCGCCGAGCCAGTGACCCCGGCCGCGGCGTTGGTGATGCAGCTCACACCCGCGACTCGCATACCCAGCGCTCTCGCCACGATGACTTCAGGAACGGTCGACATTCCAACGGCGTCAGCGCCGAGCAGCCGCAACATCTTCACCTCGCTTGGAGTCTCATAGGATGGGCCCAGTAGTCCGGCGTACACGCCTTCCCGAAGCGTGATGCCGAGCTTTTCCGCCGACGTGCGCAGAATCCACCGAAGACCGGGGTTGTACGCGTCCGTCATATCTGGAAAGCGGATCTCCCCTTTCCTTGCCTCTCCGACGAGAGGATTCGTTCCCATCAGATTGAGATGATCCGAGATCATCATGAGGTCTCCTACCGCCAGCTTGGGTGAGATTCCACCGGCGGCATTCGACACGAAGAGCTCCTGCGCGCCAAGCGCGTGAAATACGCGGACAGGAAACGCCGCGAGCGCGGCGGGATGTCCCTCATACACATGGAATCGCCCGCTCAGCGCGACGACATCACGCCCGCCCAGTGAGCCGACGATGACGGCGCCTTCGTGTCCCGCGACCGTTGCTTCGGGAAAACCGGGAATGTCGCGGAACGGAATGCGTGCGGCATCGCCAATGGACTTCGCCAGCCCGCCCAGCCCCGAGCCGAGTATGATTCCGATCTTTGGCTGTTGAGATGGGGCGCGCACCCGAATCGCGGCGGCAGCCTTGATCGCCGCTTCTGTCGAATATTCGCTCTTCATTCGTCCGGCCCGATCAACTGTTCGATCTTGTCCGACACTTCCTCGATCAGCATGAGCCGCTCCTCCCACGGAAGAAATGCGCTTTCGAAGCCGTTGAGCGCAATGCCCGCCAGCTCTTCCACTGTGAGGTCTAAGTGCTCCGCTGCAAAGACGTATTCGTCCGTAAGGGTGGTCGCGCTCATCAGACGGTTGTCGGTGTTGAGCGTTACGTTGAGGCCGCGGTCGAAGTACTCGCGGAACGGATGCGTCGCGTATGAATCGGCGACACGCGTCTGCACGTTGCTGGTGAGACAGACCTCGAGCGCGATCCGCCGATCGTTCACGTACTGAGTCAGATCAGCATCCTCTATGAGCCGCGTTCCGTGCCCGATGCGATTTGCCCCGCACACGTGCACGGCCTCCCGCACCGACTCGGCCCCATCACCTTCACCCGCGTGAACCGTGACTGCGAGATTGTGCTCGCGGGCGTACCTGAACGCCTCGACGTGGCGCGCCGCCGGATTTCCCTTCTCACCTCCGGCCAGGTCGAACGCCACCACGCCGTCGTTCCTGAACTCGACGGCGAGCCTGGCCATCTCGAGCGAGCTTTCGGGCGGCAATTGGCGCAACGCGCAGATGATGAACCGCGCCGTGATGTCGAAGTCCTTCTCGGCGCGACGAAGTCCGCGCAGCGGCGCCTCGACCGCCTGGACGAGCGTCAGTCCCTGAACGACGTTCAGGAGCGGAGCATTTCGCACCTCGATGTAGCGCACCCCATCTTCGACCGCATCCTCGGCCAGCTCGTAGGCGATGCGCTCGAGCGCATCCT
>Ga0193707_1001040_pt1 | contig 10042 bp, 7 predicted proteins | sample U3c2metaG_FD_143043 | JGI IMG/M metagenome (GOLD analysis project Ga0193707, IMG submission 143043) | Soil microbial communities from a riparian zone of the East river system, Colorado, United States - U3c2 | ecosystem: Environmental > Terrestrial > Soil > Riparian zone | place: USA: East River...
ATCACGGCGGGATACACCGTGACACTCTCCGCCACGCATTACATGTCGCTCACCAATCCCGTCGCCAGACGGCTCTATCGCCTGCTCGAGGTCGCGAGAGAAGAAGGAATGGTGACATGGAGAGTGCCCCTTGCCGCTCTCGCCGAACAGCTGCCCCTGACCCAGCGGTATCCCTCCCATTTGCAACGAGTGCTCCAACCCGCGCACGAGATGCTGCTTGCCGCCGGCCTCCTTCGCGACGCCACCTTCAGGCAGTTGAATCGCGACTGGCTCGTGGACTACGTGCTCGCCTCCCGCGCCGCCTGAGTTTGATTGTTCCGCTGGTGCCTTTTGTGCGTCAATGAAAGGAACACTGACTCGCCGAAGGCGTATCTATTACGTTACCGCCTTCTTCTCTCTACCTAGAGCCGTATGTCCCGACACAGAAAGAGTTTGCTGTTCGGCCTCGCGTTGATTCCACTGATGGCCGGAGGCTTCGTATTTCAGCAGCACGAGAGCCAGCAAGGCGCTCGTTTGCTCGACCAGGTTCTCAATATCGTGTCCACCCGCTTCGTTGACACTGTCGACGCAGCCACTCTTTACGAGAAGGCGGCCCGAGGGCTGGTCCACGAGCTGAATGATCCATACAGCGTCCTGCTTTCCCCGAAGGAGCTTTCCTCGTTCAACGCACAGACGAACGGACGCTACGCGGGCATCGGAATGGAGATCGCTGAGACGCAGGGGTTCATCAGCGTGCAGCGGGTCTTTCCGCATACACCGGCCGAAGCAGCCGGGGTGCAGGAGGGCGATCGGATCAACTTCATCGACACGACCAACACCCGCGGTTGGACCGTCCAGCAGACGTCCGATGCTCTGAAGGGAAGTCCGGGGAGCAAAGTTCTGGTCAAGTTCTCGCGACCAGGCGTGCCGGAGCTCATACCAATCACCTTCACGCGCGCCGTCGTCACCATCCCGGCCGTTCCTTACGCAATAATGCTCGACAACAGGGTCGGGTACATCCCGCTCCTCCAGTTCAATGAGAGCGCGAGAGACGAGCTCGAAGGCTCGATCACCCGCCTGTCGCGCGAAGGGGCAAGGGGAATCGTCATTGATCTGCGCGGAAATCCCGGTGGGATTCTCGATCAGTCTTTGAGCGTCAGCAATCTTTTCCTGAAGAAAGGGCTGCCTATCTCCAGCATCCGCGCTCGCAACGGGGAAAACCAGAACTTCGTCGCCAGTGATGATCCCGTCGCGCCGACGATTCCACTCGTGCTTCTCACCGACGGAAGAAGCGCCTCGGCTTCCGAGATCGTCGCCGGCGCGCTCCAGGATCACGACCGCGCCCTGATCCTCGGCACGACCTCGTTCGGGAAAGGTCTCGTACAGTCGGTGTTCCCGCTCGAAGGCGGCTACGCGCTCAAGATGACGACCGCGAAGTGGTACACTCCCAACGGCCGCTCCATCCAGAAAGAGCGCAAGCTTCTGCCAAGCGGAGAGTTCGTCGAAGTGATGCCCGATTCTCTCGAAACGGATTCCGCCCGCCGCTCGCGCCCCGCGTTCAAGTCGGACGCCGGTCGTATCGTATATGGTGGCGGAGCGATCACGCCCGACATAATCGTCCGTCCCGACACGCTTAGCACTGCGGAACAGAAGGTATTCAATGCCTTCGCTCCGAAGACGGCCGATGTCCGGGCGACGCTCATGGACTACTCGCTCGAGTTGAAGAAAACCGTCAAGCCTGACTTCACCGTACTTCCGGCTTGGCGCGAAGAGTTCTACCGTCGCCTGCAGACGAAGGGTGTCACGATGGATCACACCCAGTACGAGCAGGCGGGCTCAGAGATTGATCGGCTGCTCGGCAACACGGTCGCCCGGCTTGCATTCGGTGACTCCGCGGCCAAGCGGCGTAGCGTCGCTGACGACAATCAGTTGGTACACGCGTTGTCGGTTCTCAAGCAAAGCGCATCCCAAAAGGATCTCTTCATCATTGCTCAGCGAGAACAGGCAGCCGCCGCCGCGTCGGCCTCGGCTAGTCGTAACTGACAGGCAGCACTACTGAGAGCTCCGGCGGGATCATCCGCCGGAGCTTTTTTTTCGGCTATGGCCAGCGGTGTTTGTTCGAGTACTTGCTCCCGAACACCTCGAGCAGAGTCGGTTTCGGATCCTCGGTCCTGATGATTGCGTCGAGCCTGTTAGCGAGAATGATCGGACGCGTGAACTCCCGGTATCGACCGTAGCCGTGACAGAAGCAAAGCGGCCCTTTGCGGGTTATGTCCCCGAGCAGGATATCCGGCTCTCCGAAAATCGTCATGGCGTAGAAGAAGTTGAGCGTCTGGGGTCGCGGCAAGTCGCTCTGACGGACGTTTCGGGGAAGGCTGCCATGCTTTCCCCATTGGACATCGATCGCCACCTGGGACCGGGGCCATGGCGTGTGAAGGATCTGGCCGTGCCAGTAGGTCCAGACATCGGTAGGGGCGTAAGTCGTGTCGTAGCCTACCCATAGGACCTCTTCGTCCGTCGGGACCGTGAACGGAATCCACGAGCCGTGAACATCGTCCCGCCACAGCAAATGGTACGCGATTATCCGTCGGACGGGGTGTAGAACGGCCACCACCCTTTCCAGCGGGAACGATTCATCCCGTTGTAGGTATAAGACCGGTGCCAGGCGCCGTGCCAGGAGTGCTCCGCTGTCAGTCGGTGCCAGGGCGTCAGGCAGATTTGCCGGTCGGAGCGGGATATGGGCATGCGGGCCGCAGGCGATAAGAAAGCCCAGGGCCAGCCCCAAATAAATCCGCTCGTGAATCTCGGTGGCGTTTCTTCTCAATGGATGTTTGTCAAGAAAGCCACCTCACCATGCGACGCATACCGTGCAGCGCCGTGTCGAAGTAATGGAGAGCTCATGCGCAAGCCACGTCCGAATGCGTACAATCCTGCTCAAGCGCTTTTTCTGATCAGCAACGACCGCAGCGGATCCCCACTCAGCTGCCCCTCGTGCGCTGGATCAATCGAACGCGACCCGCGGCAGATTCCTCCGCCGCCCTATACACATGTGACGCTTCGCTGCCAAAGTTGCGGCCGGTCCGCCCACTATGTGGCAGGGGCAGCGTAGAGTCACAGTCTGTTGCACAAAACTTGCCCACCTCTGCCAGCGCCGGATGAATAATGCGTCACGCGAATCAGTACCGGCGATGCGGCGCATGCCCTTTCACGTCGCTAGCCTGTCGGAGACGCTTCACAGATTGCCCTGCGGGGGAGAGAGAGGATTAGTTCAATGGCACGCATCACTGGAACTGTCAAATGGTTCAACGACGCCAAAGGATTTGGCTTCATTTCACGAGAGGGAGGCCCAGACGTCTTTGTCCATTTCAGCGCGATCAGTGGATCTGGCTTCAAGTCTCTCGCTGAGGGCGATAAGGTCGAATTCGAGGTGGTCCAGGGCCAGAAAGGACCTCAAGCCGCCGACGTAACCAAGGCAAGTTGACCGTCGGTCCATTCACCCACAAAAAGCCCCGCCTCGCGGGGCTTTTTTGCATCCGGCATCACGATGCTCGAGGTGCACGAGGGCATTTGATTTGCCCTCAAGCACCGGGTGCCGTGTGCTGACTCGTGACTGGAGGCTCGGATGGCTGCAATCTGGAAGGGCTCGCTGACATTCGGGCTCGTCAACATTCCGGTGGAGTTGAGGACCGCCATCCGGTCTGATCATATCAGCTTCCGCCTGCTCCACGAGAAAGACCTGTCTCCCGTCAAATACGAGCGCATCTGCCAGTCGGAAGACAAGCCCATCCCCTGGGACGAAATCGTGAAAGGGTACGAGTATACCAAGGGGAAATTTGTCGTCCTGACTGACGCGGATTTCAAGACTGCGGCGCTCGAACGCTCCCAGACGATAGACATTCTCGATTTCGTGAAGGAAGACGAGATCGATCCGCGCTACTTCGAGACACCGTACTACCTGGTCCCCGGCAAAGGCGGCGACAAGCCGTACGCGCTGCTGCGCGAAGCCATTCGCAAAACGGGATCAGTCGGCATCGGCAAAATCATCATTCGCCAGACTCAGCATCTCGCTGGAGTGAAGGTCGTGGGCGATGCGCTTGTGCTGGAGATCATGCGATTTGCCAATGAACTCGTTGACGCGAGCGAATACAGCTTCCCCAGTCGAGAAGCAATTCGACCACAGGAGCTGCAAATGGCGGAGCAACTCGTGGGTAATCTGGCAGAGCCCTTCGACCCGAGCCGCTACACCGACGAGTATCGGGCGAATCTGATGAGAATCATCAAAGCAAAGATGAAGGGCAAGAAACCCAGCCTGGAGGAGCCAACAACCGAAGCTCGCGACAGCGGCGTTCTGGATCTCATGTCGCGTCTCCGCGCGAGTCTGGCCGAAGGCACCGGGAAAAAAGGCGCCGCACGTCCGAGGAAGAAGACCGTCGCCGCAGGTCGTAAAGTCAGCAAGGCGAAGAAAGCAAAGACCGCTTAGGGGCTCAGGATGGCCGTCAAAACTAAACGCAGTTCAACGGCGAACACCCGCGCCCAGCTTACCGAGTATCGGCGAAAGCGTGATTTCGCCCGGACGCAGGAGCCGTCGGGAGACACGATTGAGGCGACTGCCCGCCCGGGAAAGCTTCGGTTCGTCATCCAGAAGCATGCGGCGCGTAATCTCCATTTCGACCTGAGACTCGAGCTCGATGGAGTGATGAAGAGCTGGGCCGTGCCCAAGGGCCCCAGCCTCGATCCGTCGGTGAAGCGCTTGGCAATGCAGGTCGAAGATCACCCGATCGACTACAACACATTCGAGGGCACGATCCCAAAGGGTGAGTACGGCGGAGGAACCGTCATGCTCTGGGATCGTGGAACGTACACCGCCGATGCGGCCACCACGCCCGGAGAAGAAGAGGACGCGATCCGACAGGGACTGGCCCGTGGAGATCTCAAGATCACCTTCCACGGCGCAAGACTTCATGGCTCGTTTGCTCTCGTTCGTATGAAGTTCTCTCGCGACGGCTCGTCTTCGTCGAAGCCGCAGTGGCTTCTCATCAAACACCGTGACAAATTCGCGACCGATGAAGATGTCGTCGCCGAGAACATGGCTTCGGTGGAATCCGGCCGCACGATGGAAGAGATCGCATCGGGGAAGAGCAAAGTCTGGCGAAGCAACCGGGCGTCGAATGACCCTATGGTAAAGTCTCGACCGGCGAAAGAGGTTGGGGCGGCGGCGTCATCCGCGTCCGCGCCCTCATTCGGGTCACTCGAGCCAATGTACGCGAGCATCGGCACGGAGATACCGGGCGACGGTTGGACCTTCGAGCCCAAGTATGATGGCATGCGGGTTCTCGCGTTTACGACCGCGACCGACGTAAAGCTCATCACCCGCAACGGTAAGGACAAAGCGGCACAATTCCCTGAGGTGGTCGCCGCGTTGAAGAAGCTGGCGTCACAGACAAAACGCTCATTCCTCCTCGACGGTGAGATTGTGGCGCTGATCGATGGAAAGCCGGCAAGGTTCCAGGAGCTCCAGGGCAGGATGCACGTCAAGGAGCCGCGAACGATCGAGAGACTTTCCACCTCGAACCCGGCGGCAATCGCACTGTTCGATATTCTCGTGGATGGCGATGATGCCCTCATCACCAACCCGTGGACGGAACGTCGAGCGCGACTGCTGAAGCTCGTTGGAAAGCGGACGGCCCCGCACCTCTGGGTTACAGAATCCATCGAAGGCGACGGCAAGAAAATGCTCGACCGCGCTCGGCGTCAGGGGTGGGAAGGGATAATCGCCAAGCGCATGGATTCCATCTACGAGCCGGGAAAGCGGCCACGTTCATGGCTCAAGCTGAAGATAGAATTTCGCGAAGAGTTCGTGGTCGGTGGCTACACCGATCCGCGAAACGCGCGCGAGCACATCGGTGCTTTGCTGCTTGGGTATTTCGACAAGAATCGATTCATTTATGTGGGCCACACGGGGGGAGGATTCACTCGTCAGGGTCTGAGCGACATGTACGACCGACTCAAGCCTCTGGAACGAAAGACTTCTCCATTTGAAGAAACGCCGAAGTCCAACGAGAAGGTTCACTGGGTCAAGCCTGAAGTCGTTGTCGAGGTGAAGTTCAGCGAATGGACAGCGGATCGGCGCTTGAGACAACCCATTTTCGTTGGGCTTCGCGACGACAAGGACGCAAAGGATGTCGGGATCGAGGCGGCAAGCGTGCAGCGGAAGCCCGTTCGGAAAGGCGTAGCAGCCAGCCGCAAGACTCGCGTCAAAGTCCCAGCACGGGCAAAGGGGGCGACCAGGACGAGCGTCGCGAAGAGTGCTCGCAAACCAGCGGCGGTCGAAAAGGTCGATAAGAGCGATTTAATGGAGCAGCTCTCGTCCATCGAAAAGGCGCGAGGCGACGGAGCTCTCGACTTTGGCGGAGGAAAAAGGCTCAAGGTTTCCAACCTCGACAAAGTCTTTTTCCCGAAGGAGAAGTACACCAAGGGCGACGTAATGCGGTTTTACACGCGCATCGCCGACTTCATTCTTCCAACGATTAAGGACCGTCCGTTGGTCCTGAAGCGATTCCCGAACGGAATAGATGGAGAAAGCTTCTACCAGCAGAAGGCCGCTGAGACCACTCCGCCGGATGTTCGCGTCGAGACGATCACGACCGATGGCGGCGAGAAGCAGCCCCGATTCATCGGGGGAGACCTCCTCACCCTTCTCTACACCGTACAGCTCGGCGCCATTTCAGTGGATCCGTGGCATTCGCGGGTGCCTTCGCTGGAGTACGCGGACTACACAATCATCGATCTCGATCCCGGCCCGCGCGCGAACTTCGCCCGGGTCGTGCAGGCCGCACGGTGGGCAAAAGAGGTCATCGACGGATTTGGACTTCACGCGGCCATCAAGACATCCGGATCGACGGGATTGCATATCTATCTACCTCTCCCGCCCAACACCCCCAACGATGCCGCAACGCTCGTCGCTCAGATGATCGCGACCAAGGTAGCGGACGCGCATCCGAAAGACGCGACGATCGAGCGCTCCGTCAAAGCCCGCGGCGCCGCGACGATTTACGTCGACTATCTCCAGAATATCCAGGGGAAAACGGTCGCCGGCCCTTACTGCGTCCGGGCAAAACCTGGAGCAACGGTCTCCACTCCACTCAAATGGACCGAGCTGACGGATGACCTCGACCCACGCGAGTTCCATCTCGGCAATGCGGCCGAGCGTTTCGAAAAGTTTGGTGATATCTGGGACGAAGCGATGAGGAAAAAGAATTCGCTTCGGGCGCTTGTCTAAAGCGTTCTTGCGAGCTTCCTAGCGCCCGCCGTTTCCGACTTTGCGAAGCGGCAATTCCATCTGCCCGCCTTCGGCCTCGCTGTGCTTGGAGGCATCTCCAAAAATCGGATCGCTCGACTCATCTACCATGTGAGTGAGCTTGTAATAAAAGTGGAGCGAATGAATCGGCGCCATGAAGCTGCGGTTGCCTGCGCGCGAGATTGCCACAGCTTCCTCACGCACCCGGCGGGGTAGATCGCGCGCCGCGGGAAGTGCAAGAAGCCGCTGTATCTCTGCACTGTCTCTTGCGAGCAGTGCGGCGCACAAACTGTCGAGATAAGCGAGCATAGCTACCAGGCTCCCAGTTGAGGGCATCCAGCCTTAGGTACACATTGCAACTAATACACCCGAACCGCAAGAGGTTCCGGCGTCTGGTACGGGCTAGATACGGGCCTGTTACCGATACTACGGATAGAGGAAATCGAACCTCACACCGCGGTGTGCCCTACGCCTTTTCTTCGGTAAATACCTGAAAAGCTGGGCAGGTCTGCCCCGGCCTTCGCTGCGCCATTCATCCATGGGTTCGACGAGCCAGGCGGCCTGGAGGGCACGTCTGAAACTCGCTTTGTGCAAGCGTTTACCCAGGAGCAGCTCATACATTTGTTGCAGTTCGCTCAGGGTAAACGTCACCGGAAGCAGCCGGAAGGCAATGGGGGCCTGGTCAAGGCTCCGTTGAATGGTTTTGCTTGCGCCTTCGACCATCGCGCGCTGCCTCGGAGCAAGCGGTGGCAGGTCCGAAACCTGGAACCAAGTGTGGCCAGCGCCGGGCCTCGCGGTCTCATGGGGAATCAGCCCGACATACGCCACCGACGCATCAGCATCGCTCGGATGCCGCTTGGCATCGCCAAACGCTCCGATCTGTTCGATCCAGGTTGGCGGTTCGCCGAGCGCGTCCTTGGCCGCAATTGCCGCCGCGGCGTCGAAGGTCTCCGATGTTTGGGGAATTCTCCACGGAAGCGACCACCGCTCCCTCTCGCTCGAGTTCCGCGTCAGCAGAATCGCCAACTCGTTTCCCATCGCCGTTATCAGAACAGCATCAACTGAAAAAGGGCCGGTCCGGGAGGGGCGATCTCGCATCGTAGTGCGAATTAGTCACTTTATGTGACTAAAGTCAAGGCCGCACAGGATGTATTTGTTGGGAACACGTCGCGAGCTCGGCTGCGATCGTGTGCAGGTAGGCCGACAAGTGATATAACGACGTTCTGATCAAATCGTCAACAGAAAATTTTGGGAAATTTTTCTGTTTGCGTGTCAACGATTGTGCGTTGCAAGACGGAGTCCCGTTCAGGGCGATCTTGTCGCCCTTTCCTCGCCCCTGCCGCGGTTCACGTAAGGAGGGATGCTGATCGGCAGATGACCAGAAATAGCTGAAGTCCCGAGCAAAGCTCGCGCTGCCGCCGTCTGCGAAACAGGAAAGCCACCCCACGCAACGAGATACGTACCCACCCACGGCAGCTGCTGAAGCAGATATGGATTCCCGAACGCGACAACGATTGGCTTTCGCCCGTGCTGGACGAGGGTCTGCACGAAATCCGTGAACGCTTGCGGCGCGCTGGCGGTTAACGCGTCCCAGCTTTGTCCCACGTAGGAGCTGACAATCGTCACATCGGCTGAATCCGCTGCCGCGATCAGGCGCGGATAGTTGAGCGTCGCGTCTTCCGTCGCGACAAATTCAGTCCGCAAATTTGGCAGACTCGCCCGCAGCTCCACGTTGAATGCGTTCCCCGCTGGTAGATCAGCTCGACGCGCGAGCGTTACGGAAAGCACTCGCGCGGTCGGGACAGCCAAAGGAACCTGCCTTAGCGAATCTTTGACGAGAGTGATCGACTTCTCGGCAACGCGCCGCGCGATCTGCAGGTTGGAGCTATCCCCGACAAGAAACCGTAACGCACTCAGGTCGACCAGCTTGTTCTGTGCGAGACCCAGCTTACGCTTTGCCTCGAGAATTCTCCGTACCGATGAATCGAGGCGGGCTTGGGTGTAACGTCCCTCCGCCACGCCAGCCACGACCGCATCAATCGTCTGCGTTACATCGAGAGGCTGGATGAGCACGTCGATCCCCGCGGCAATCGCCCGCTTGACCGCCTCCGCCGCGCCGAACTGGTCTAGCACACCGCGCATGTCCATCGCGTCGGAGATTATGATCCCGCGAAATCCCATCTCTCCCCGAAGTAGACCCGTCAGTACCTTCGAAGAGAGAGTGCCCGGCACGCCCGAGGAATCGAGCGCGGGCATCGATCCATGAAACGACATGATCGCGCCCACGCCCCCATTGACCGCCGCCCGGAACGGTACGAGCTCCACCGTATCGAGCCTGCTTCTGCTCACCGTCACCACCGGCAGCGCCAGGTGTGAGTTGACGCCAGTATCGCCATGACCGGGAAAGTGTTTCCCTGTCGCGATCATGCCGTGATCCTGCAGGCCGTGAATGAATGCGACTCCCATTCTGGCGGCAAGCTGAGGATCCTCGCCGTAGGAGCGCGTGTTGATGACGGGATTGTCCGGATTGTTGTTGACGTCGAGCACCGGAGCGTACGCGATGTGGATCCCCAGCGCGCGCCCTTCGAGTGCGGTGAGACGTCCTTGTTCGTAAGCGAGCGTGGTGTCTCGTGTTGCGCCAATTGCCATTTCTGGTGGGAATACGATCGCCCCTCCCAGATCGATGGCGTTGGGAACGAAGTATCCGCCGCGAGCGCGAAATCCGGCGCCCGCCTCGAGGTCCGCTCCGAACAGAAGCGGAATCTT
>Ga0193707_1001041_pt1 | contig 10041 bp, 9 predicted proteins | sample U3c2metaG_FD_143043 | JGI IMG/M metagenome (GOLD analysis project Ga0193707, IMG submission 143043) | Soil microbial communities from a riparian zone of the East river system, Colorado, United States - U3c2 | ecosystem: Environmental > Terrestrial > Soil > Riparian zone | place: USA: East River...
CGCGGCGGCGGTCGGTGAGATTCTCGACCTGGATGCCGGTGAGGTGCGGTACGGCGGAGGCGGGGATGACGAAGACCTGGGCGATCTTGCCGGGTTTGTTACGCGTCCACGGGTGGTCGCTGTCACCGCAGAACGTCGGCAGCGGGTAGCCGTACGCGTTCTGACCTTCCCAGATGTTGCCGCGGTCGTCGCGCAGGTTCGCCTGGCAGTGGAAGCCGTTGTCCTTCATGTAGAGACCGTCGAGCGGGGTCAGCGTCACCGTCGCGACCATGATCACCGCGCCGGCCGGCGCGTCCAGCGAGATCTCCTCGCCCTCGTCGTCGATCAGCTTCGTGTTGGCGACCAGCGAGTCCAGCTTCCACTCGACGTGGTCGATCGTCACCGGGCGCTTGCTGACCACCTCGGTGACGTTGCCGGCCTTGAAGACAGTTTCCTCGTCGCCCAGATACGTCCGCAGCACCAGGAACCCGCTGGTGGCCAACAGAGCCAGCAGCAGCGAGATCTGCGCTGCCAGTCGGACAGTGCGATTGACGACTCTCATTCGGCCACCCGCTGAACCGTCTTCGGCATCACGTACTGGTCCGCCGCTCCGTCGACGAGCTGCTGGACGACCTTTTCACTCGGGATGCCGAGGTCGACGTCGACCACCTTCCACAGCACGTTGTAGAACATGGTCGGCCGCAGATGCAGCGTGAGTCCCTTCACATCGGACGGATTCACCTCGAACAGGACGGCACCGGTCGTGCCGAAGCCCGGTTCGCCGAAGGTGACCTGGGCGCCCGTCGTTCCTCCGACCGGCGTGTAGACCGTGCCGCCGTCGGCGGTCAGGGTCGCGTCCACGCTGGTCGGATCCTTCGTGCCGCGGACCGTGTCCCACTCGAGCGCGACGTACACGCCGTTGGTCTCGATCGGTTTGTCGTCGTCGCCGGCGCTACTCTCGAGGTACGTCTTGGCGAACTTCATCCGCGTCACCTCGAAGGTCGAGTCGCCGAACTTGAGCCTCGCGCCGACGGTGCCGTGCACGGTGATCAGGTTGGACTCGTCGTTGTAGACCTGGTCCGGTGTGGCGAGCCGGGTCAGGCCGCCGAGCAGGACAAAGAGGACGCCCACGAGCACGGTGGCCGGGCGATACAGCTTCACTTGTCCTCCCCGTTGTCGACGACGACTGTGGGTTTGAGCTGGATGACCGCGTCCGCCAGTTCGTTGTGCCAGTAGGGATCGTCGTTCGCACCGAGCACGGAGGGGTCGGATTCGTAGCGCTCGCCGAGGACGCCGACCTCCACCACGTCCGGGTTGAAGTCCGCCGGGATGTCGAACTGGGTGAAGCAGCTTTCCGCCGGCAGGCCGTAGACCAGTTCCCAGCCCAGGACGCCGCGGCAGTTGTCGCCGTTGGACTGCAACAGGTCCTTGGTGCCGGACTGGACCAGCCGGAGCAGCTCTCCGCTCACGCTGTGGCTCGTGTGTTCCTCGGTGTCGACGTTCTTCGCGTCGAAGTAGACCTTCAGTTCCGCCTTCGCCTCGTCGTACTTCGTCTTCGGCGTACGGACGATCTCCGCCTTCGTGAAGCTGTACTCGAACCGGCCGGAGGTCAATGTCACGGGGGCGGTCAGGGTGGGGACCTTGCGGCCCTCCTTCTGCTTCCAGCCGCCGGTGAGCAACACAACCACGGCGAGGATGACGACGATCGCGAGGGCGATCAGCCATTTGCGCCGGTGCCGGTGAATCACTCGGTCGGCGATGATGGCGTCGATGACGTCGTCGAGACTTTCCACGGCAGCGATCCTAAGGGGCGGCGGGTGCGCGGCGGGCACCATCGTCCATCCGACCCTGACCGGTCTGGACCAGTCGGCCGCGTCTCGTCACTCAGACCGTCAGTGGCGAAGTGCCCGGAGGCCACTGAGCGCCCGTGAGCGCTTTCCGGCACCCCATCCGTGAGTGGGGACATGGCGATGAGGGAGAAAAGACTCCCTGTCCACAATTTCAGGCGCCTGGTGGCCGGTTCTGCTTCGGGCGACAGGTAAGATGGGCGGTGTAGGGCGAGCCGCACCTCTGTCAGTGCTGTAGGGGGCGGCTTCCACTGTGCCGCGATGCCTCGCGAACGCGGGGTCCGAGGAGGACAACAGCCGGTGACCGACGAGCCGACCGAGATCGACGCCAACCAGTCCGCCGACCCCATCGGCACCGTCGCACCCGACAGCGGTGAGATATCCCTGATCAGCGACGAGATCCCGTCCAACATCGTGGAGCGGGAGTACGACGCCAGCGCGATCCAGGTGCTCGAGGGCCTCGACGCGGTCCGGAAGCGCCCGGGCATGTACATCGGGTCCACCGGTGAGCGTGGTCTGCACCATCTCGTCACCGAGGTGGTCGACAACGCCGTCGACGAGGCGATGGCCGGGTTCGGCGACCGGATCCTCGTCACCTTGTTGCCCGACGGCGCGGTCCGGGTCGAGGACAACGGCCGCGGTATCCCGGTCGACATCGTCGAGTCCGAGGGCAAGCCGGCCGTCACGGTCGTCCTGACCGTCCTGCACGCCGGCGGCAAGTTCGGCGGCGGCGGGTACAAGGTGTCCGGCGGTCTGCACGGCGTCGGTGTCTCCGTGGTGAACGCGCTGTCCAGCAAGCTTCGCGTCGACGTGAAGCTGAAAGGCAAGCTCTACACGCAGACCTTCAGCAACGGTGTCCCGGACGCGGACCTCGCCGAGATCGGTACGTCGGACTCGAACGGGACCACCGTCACCTTCTGGGCCAGCCACGATGTCTTCGAGACCACGACGTACTCGTACGAGACGCTGGCCACGCGGTTCCGCGAGATGGCCTTCCTGAACAAGGGCCTCGAGATCGTCATCCGGGACGAGCGGCTGGACCACACCGAGGACGGCACACCGGCCGAGCAGTCGTTCAAGTACGACAACGGCCTGGTCGACTACGTGAAGTACCTGACCGGCATCCGCGAGACCGTGCACCGCGACGTCATCTCGTTCGAGGCGGCGGCGCACGAGAAGAACAGCATGAGCCTCGAGGTCGCGCTGCAGTGGAGCGGCTCCTTCCAGGAGTCGGTGCACACCTTCGCGAACGCGATCAACACCCACGAGGGCGGCACCCACGAGGAAGGCTTCCGGGCCGCGCTCACCTCGCTGGTCAACTCGTTCGGCGAGGACCAGGGGATGATCAAGAAGAAGGAGGACAGGCTCACCGGTGACGACATCCGGGAGGGCCTGACCGCGATCATCTCGGTCAAACTGGCCGAGCCGCAGTTCGAGGGCCAGACCAAGACCAAGCTCGGCAACACCGAGGTCAAGGGTTTCGTCCAGCGGGTCGTGAACGACCGGCTCGGCGCCTGGTTCGAGCAGAACCCGGCCGAGGGCCGCGAGATCATCCGCAAGGCGACCGCGGCGGCGAGCGCCCGGATCGCGGCCCGCAAGGCGCGCGACCTGGCCCGCAACCGCAAGGGCCTGCTCGGCGGCGGCGGCCTGCCGGGCAAGCTGGCCGACTGCCAGTCGACCAACCCGGAGGAGTGCGAGGTCTACATCGTCGAGGGCGACTCGGCCGGTGGCTCCGCGAAGGGCGGCCGGGACCCGAAGTTCCAGGCGATCCTGCCGATCCGGGGCAAGATCCTGAACGTCGAGAAGGCCCGGATCGACCGGGTCCTGCAGAACAACGAAGTACTGGCGATCATCTCCGCCCTCGGCACCGGCATCCACGAGGACTTCGACGAGGAGAAGCTCCGCTACCACAAGATCGTGATCATGGCCGACGCCGACGTCGACGGCCAGCACATCCGGACCCTGCTGCTCACCCTGCTGTTCCGCTTCATGCGGCCGCTGATCGAGCGCGGTCACGTGTACGCCGCCCAGCCGCCGCTGTACAAGATCCGCTGGAGCAGCCAGCCGGACGAGTTGGCCTACACCGACCGGGAGCGCGACGGCCTCCTCGAGGCCGGCGCCGAGGCGGGCAAGCGGCTGCCCAAGGAGAACCCGATCCAGCGCTACAAGGGTCTGGGCGAGATGAACGCGAACGAGCTGTGGGACACCACGATGGACCCGGCGAACCGGGTGCTGCTGCAGATCACCCTGGACGACGCGGTGCGTGCCGACGAGACGTTCCAGACGCTGATGGGCGACGACATCGAGGCCCGGCGCAGCTTCATCCAGCGCAACGCCAGGGACGTCCGTTTTCTTGACATCTGAGCGAGACGCGGCCCGGCTCCCCCGGGCCGCGCTCCGCCCGCGCCACTGACCGACGTACTGATCTGAACGGGACGAGCTTTTCATGACCGAGACCCCCACTACTCCCGGCCACGACCGGGTCGAGCCTCTCGACCTGCAGACCGAGATGCAGCAGTCGTATCTGGACTACGCGATGGCGGTCATCGTCGGCCGCGCGCTGCCCGAGGTCCGCGACGGCCTGAAACCGGTGCACCGCCGCATCCTCTACGCGATGTACGACGGCGGCTACCGGCCGGACCGTGGCTTCAACAAGTGCTCCCGCGTCGTCGGTGACGTGATGGGTCAGTACCACCCGCACGGTGACTCGGCGATCTACGACACCCTGGTCCGGCTGGCGCAGCCGTGGGTGATGCGGGCGCCGCTGATCCAGGGGCAGGGCAACTTCGGTTCGCCGGGTAACGACCCGGCCGCCGCGATGCGGTACACCGAGTGCCGGATGGCGCCGCTGGCGATGGAGATGGTCCGCGACATCGACCAGGACACGGTCGACTTCCGGCCCAACTACGACGGCAAGTCGCAGGAGCCGGTGATCCTGCCGGCCCGCTTCCCGAACCTGCTGGTGAACGGCTCGTCCGGCATCGCAGTCGGCATGGCCACCCAGATCCCGCCGCACAACCTGCGCGAGGTCGCGGCTGCGGTCGACTGGGCGCTCGAGCACCCGGACGCGACCCCGGAGGAGCTGCTGGACGCGTGCCTGCAGCACATCAAGGGCCCGGACTTCCCGAACGGTGCGCTGATCGTTGGCTACAAGGGCATCGACGACGCCTACCGCACCGGCCGTGGCTCGGTCACGATGCGCGCGGTCGTCGACATCGAGGAGGACGCGAAGGGCCGCACCAGCCTGGTCGTCACCCAACTGCCGTACATGGTCAACCCGGACAACCTGGCGCTGAAGATCGCCGAGCTGGTGAACACCGGCAAGATGAGCGGGATCGCCGACATCCGTGATGACAGCTCGTCGCGGACCGGTCAGCGGCTCGTCGTCGTGCTGAAGCGGGACGCCCAGCCGCGCGTCGTACTGAACAACCTCTACAAGCACACGCAACTGCAGGACACCTTCGGCTGCAACATGCTCGCACTGGTCGACGGCGTGCCGCGCACGCTCAGCGTGAACCTGTTCATCAGCCACTGGATCGACCACCAGATCGAGGTCATCCAGCGGCGGACCCGGTTCCGCCTGCGCGAGGCGGAGAAGAACGCGCACATCTACCGCGGCTACGTGAAGGCACTGGACGCGCTGGACGAGGTGATCGCCCTGATCCGGCGCAGCCCCGACGTCGACGAGGCGCGCACCGGCCTGATCCAGCTGCTGGAGATCGACGAGGTCCAGGCCCAGGCGATCCTCGACATGCAGCTGCGCCGGCTGGCCGCACTGGAACGGCAGAAGATCATCGAGCGGCTGCAGGAGCTCGAGGCGATCATCGCCGACCTCGAGGACATCCTGGCCAGCCCGGAGCGGCAGCGCAGCATCGTCAAGGACGAGCTCACCGAGATCGTCGAGAAGTACGGCGACGAGCGTCGTACCGAGATCATCGCGGCCGATGGCGACCTGTCGGTGCAGGACCTGGTGCCGGACGAGGATGTCGTCGTCACCATCACTCGCGGTGGCTATGCGAAGCGGACCAAGACCGACCTGTACCGCACGCAGAACCGCGGCGGCAAGGGTGTCCGCGGTGCTCAACTGCGGGCCGAGGACGAGATCAACCACTTCTTCGCCACCACGAACCACCACTGGATGCTGTTCTTCACCACCAAGGGCCGGGTGTACCGGGCCAAGGTGTGGCAGCTGCCCGAATCGCTCCGCGACGCGAAGGGCTCGCACGTCGCCGGCCTGCTGTCGTTCCAGCCGGACGAGCAGATCGCGCAGGTGCTGACGCTGCGCGACTACGAGCAGGCCGACTACCTGGTGCTCGCCACCAAGCGGGGCCTGGTCAAGAAGACGGCGCTGACCGACTACGACTCGGCCCGGCAGAGCGGCATCATCGCGGTCAACTTCCGCGAGGAGGACGACGAGCTGATCGGCGCCGACCTGGCCACCGCCGAGGACGACCTGCTGCTGGTGTCCCGCAAGGGCCAGTCGATCCGCTTCACCGCGACCGACGAGCAGCTCCGCCCGATGGGCCGGGCCACCTCCGGCGTCACCGGGATGAAGTTCCGCGCGGGCGACGAACTGCTCTCGATGTCGGTGATCCGGGCCGGCGCCGACGAGGACTCGCAGTACGTCTTCACCGTGACCGACGCAGGGTACGCCAAGCGCAGCCGGGTCTCGCAGTACCGGACACAGGGCCGCGGCGGGCTCGGCATCAAGGCGGTGAAGCTGAACGACGAGCGTGGTTCGCTGGTCGGTGCGATCATCGTGGTCGACGTGGACCAGGTGCTGGCGATCAAGACGAGCGGCCAGGTGGTCCGCAGCCGGGTCGACAGCGTGCCGGTCAAGGGCCGGGACACTATGGGCGTCCGGTTCGCCGGGGTCGGCGAGTCCGACGCTGTGGTCGCGATCGCCCGGAACACCGATCTGACCGTGAATGGGGAGGAATCCGAGGACGCCGAAGCGGGTACAGCACCCGAAGATGTTCAGGATGTGGACGGATCGACAACCGAATCCACCCCTGAGAGCGTCCAGAAGGATGACCAGCGTTCGACGGACGTCGACGGCGCGGCTACCGTCGAAGACGACGATGCCGGCCAGGAGGGGTAACTGATGACCAACCGCGCGAGGCCGACCTGGCCGGAAGGTGCGGCGGACAGTTCCAAGAGCCAGCGGGCATCGCAGGCCGGGAAGTCCACCGGACCGGCCACTCCGGCCTCCAACGGTCGTTCCGGCGCCGCGCCCAGCGGCAACGGCCAGCAGAGGACCGGTACGCCGAACGGCCAGCGGCCGGCGGCGGACTTCCGCCAGCAGCCGCGACCGGGCTCGAGTGCGGGTGCCGCTCCGGCGCGCCCGCAGCAGCCGGCCCACCCAGGGGTGAGCCCGAGTACTCCGGGCCGGCCTGAGCCTTGGCCCCCCACGCATACGCCGGTCCCGCCGGCGACCGCTCCGGCGAGTGCGTCGTCGTACGGGCTGACCGGCAACACGGAGGCGAAGACCGAGTCGTTCGGTGACCGCGTGAGCGCGGCGCGTCAGGCGGTGCTCGACAAGGCTGCCTCGGTGAAGGCCGACAAGGCGGACAAGACCGACAGCCGGCTCGCCGCCAGGGCCGAGCGCGAGCCGAAGGCCTCGAGCCGTCCGCAGACCCGCAAGGCGCGGCTGCGGATGTCCCGGATCGACCCGTGGTCGGTGATGAAGACGGCGTTCCTGCTGTCGATCGCCTTCGGCATCGTCACCTGGGTTGCGGTGTTCATCATCTGGTCCGCGATCGGTGCGGCCGGGGTGTTCGACAACATCAACAGCACCGTTCAAGAGGTGCTCGGTACGCCGACCGCCGAGCCGTTCCGGATCGAGAACTACATCAACACCGGCAAGGTGATGGGCTTCACCACCTTGCTCTCTTGTGCGGATGTGCTGATCATCACCGCGCTCGCGACGCTCGGATCCTTCCTCTACAACATCGCCGCCACGCTGCTCGGCGGCCTCGAAGTGACGCTGGCGTCGGAGGACTGACACCGCCCGGCCAGGCCCCGGGTGGGCCCGGCCGGAATCGGTTTGGGAGACAGGCACTTGGTGCGGTAATCTCTGCCGGGTTCGATCCCGCAGTGCGGGCCTATAGCTCAGACGGTTAGAGCGCTGCCCTGATAAGGCAGAGGTCACTGGTTCAAGTCCAGTTAGGCCCACCACCAGAATCCCTGATCCGAGGAGTCTCCAGTGCTGAGAAAGATCCTGCTGGTGCTACTGGCCGGCATCTGTGGATACTTCGCCTATAAGAAGACCCAGCAGTCCCGCGCCGAGAAGGACCTCTGGGCCGAGGCCGTCGACCCGGTCACCCCGGGCCGCTGACCACCCTCACGGGGGCGTAGCTCAACTGGCAGAGCACTGCCTTTGCAAGGCAGGGGTTAGGGGTTCAAGTCCCCTCGTCTCCACTATCGCTCTCTGAGCGTGAATCCCGGTCTCCGAGGCTCTTGTCCTCGGAGCCGGTTGGGGACTCCGTGCCCTCCGCGTGCCCTTTCCCGTCGTTTCCGTCCTTCGGTCGAGCCTGACGGAGCCGGTCGTTGAGCTTGTCGGCGATGACGCGTGAGCGGCCCTTCGAGACGTGCAGGTAGATCATCGCCGCACGAGTGCTGGAGTGCCCCATCCGCTCCATCAGCTCCCGCAGACCGGCACCGTCATCGGCGGCGAACTGGTTCCCGGTGTGCCGGAGATCGTGGAAGTGGACCTCCCGCACCTTGGCATCCTCAAGTGCTTTGACCCAGATCTTGCGGAAGTTCTGACGCCGGAGTTTGCCGCCCTTCGGTCCGATGAACACCCGGCCGCTCTCCCCCGCTTCGGCGTACTTGGCCAGGTGCTGCTTCAGTTCGTCCAAGAGATCGTCCGGGATCGGGGACGGCGCGGCGGCCGGCGGCCGACTTTGGGTCCTTCAAGAACAGCTCGCCGTTGCTCAGTTGGGCTTGGTTCTCCACGACTGTGACAAACCCTGTGGATAGATCGACGTTTCGTCGGGCAAGCGCGGCCAGCTCGCCGAATCGCAGACTCGTGAAGGTGGCTAGTAGCACCATCATCCGGAAGTGCGGCGGCATAGCGTCGACTACCCGCAGCACCTCATCAATCGACAGCACCGGACGCTCAGCGCTCTTGTCATCGCCAGCGCCCAGGAATACGGCACGGATTCCGCTTGATCATGCCGTCATCCAGAGCCGTGTTCAGCATCGCCCGGATGACGCGGTATGCCTTGGCCGCGCTCGCACGACCGGTCTCATCAGCGAGCATTCCCGCATACCAACGGCGCACGTTCGCTTCCCGGATCTCGTTGACCGAGAGATTGCCGAACGCCGGTTCGATGTAGCCCTTGAAGGCGAACTCGTACCGTTCCCGCGTGGTCTTGGCGAGCGGACGTTCTGCGAGCCAGGCTCTCCCCCAGGGACCAAGCTTGATCTTGCCGGCGTCTGGGTCGTACCAGTCGTCACGGGACAGATCAGCCTCCAACTGGGACAGCTTCAGTTCGGCGTCCTTCTTGCGCTCGTACGTCTGCGGAGCTGGACGCCGCACACCATCCGGACCCCAGTAACGAACCTGCCATCGGCCCGAGGCGAGTTGCCGAACACTGCCGAAAGCGCGTTCGCGACCCATCAGGCGGCCCTCCCCCGGATCGCAACTGGCTCAACAGTCCGCCGTTCGATGTACTCGCGGACCGCCGATTCGGGAATGCGGATATAGCGGCCGACCCGGACGAACCGGATACGCCGTTCTTCGACCAGGCGGCGAGGGAAGCGAGGCCCGCTCGTGGACCACGTGCCCAGCACTTCGGCCGCCTCCGTGTACGTCAGCAACTTCTCCATGTCGTCGTTTCCCCAGTGTCATGCCGCCGTGGAGGCGGACAGTTGATCGACTGCCGAATTGGTGTTGTCGGGTAGTGAGGTGCCGTCGCGGGCGCGTTGTTTGGCGTGCTCGTACTGCTCGCGCCAGCGGATGCGTTTGGTGATGCTGTAGGCGAGGACTTCCTTCTGTGTGGGTGCGTCCTCGTCGCCAGGCCGGACGGCCGACCAGATGAACCGCGGTTGTTCGTCGTCGCTGGTGTTCTGGTTGACCGACATGGCGGTTTGGTCGTCCATGTCGACGCCGGCAGCGGCCAGGGTTTGGCGGATGACTTCGGCGCGGTCGGCGCGGTGGTCGGTCAGGGACTTGCCGGTCCACTGCCGGGAGACCAGGACGCGGCGGCCA
>Ga0193707_1001043_pt1 | contig 10039 bp, 7 predicted proteins | sample U3c2metaG_FD_143043 | JGI IMG/M metagenome (GOLD analysis project Ga0193707, IMG submission 143043) | Soil microbial communities from a riparian zone of the East river system, Colorado, United States - U3c2 | ecosystem: Environmental > Terrestrial > Soil > Riparian zone | place: USA: East River...
TGACCAGATGCTCCAAGCCGTGTAGCGCGATCGGGCCCTGCCCTTCCACCGCTTCCTTATCGTCCGGATGCCGCTGGATGTATTCGTAGCTCGCATTCTTGCGCCCGCCGGGCGCAAGCTGCTCACGGCCGGAGAGCGCTTCGGGTTCACCGTCGGGCAACCAGCGAATGCTCGCGCCGAGTTGATGGGTATCGTCCACCGGCACGCAGTAGCTCACCGCACGCACCCGTTCGGTGTTGGGCTCATCGGTATACACCAAGTGAACGTTGAGCGGCATGATCATCTCCCAGATGAGCTCCCACCACTTGCCGGTTTCCAATTTCCGTGTGAGCACGAAGCGCATGCCCATCTGGGTCTCTTCGTACTGCAGAGCGTCGGGATCGATGCCGTAGACTTGCGAAGGGAACTGCGCGCCGCTGTGCCGCGTATGCAGCCAGAAGGTGTGCAGCGCGTCCATTAAATTTTCCTCGGCCTGGAGCCAATTGCAGTTCACCGGTCCGCCGACCCGCGGCCCCATGCGCGCCTTGAGCGTGCCGCCGGCCGTCTGCCAGATATCATAGACCGGAAATTCCGGCAGCTTGTCGAGCGGCCCCATGTAAGCGAACACCAAGCCGGCGAATTCGCGCACCGGGTAACAAGGATGGTGGATCTGTTTTAGATACGGATTACGGGCGAGCTCCAGCGGCATTTCCAAGACGTTCCCCTCGACATCGTAAAGCCAGCCGTGATAACAGCAACGAATGCCGCGCGCTTCGACGCGGCCATATTCTAGCGAAGCACCGCGATGGCTGCAGCGAAAGAATAATAACCCCGCCCTGCCCTCGCCGTCGCGAAAGGCGATCAAGTCTTCGCCGAGAATGCGCACCGCTTTCGGCAAGTCTGTGAGGTCTGCTGATAAGCACACCGGCTGCCAGTAGCGGCGCATCAGCTCGCCGCACGGCGTGCCCGGGCCGATCCGCGTGAGCGTGGGATCGGGTTCAGGAATCTTTAGACCGTAAGCGCTTTTCATACCATGGCCCTCCACGAGACGAGAATTCAGCGCAGCAACGCACGCTCACGAGAAATAGCTGCGGCTGGTTGGTTATATGCCAATGGCGCGAAATTAGAGTCAAGCGAAAATTGTCGCAGCGCCTGGACCCGACGCGAGAAATCTTATCTTGACAGCGCCTTGTCACCGCAATACCTTCGATTAGCGCCAGAGGCCTGCGGCCGAAGGGAGAATCGCCATGAGCCATTCAATTCCAATCATCGATGCCGACGCCCACGTCATTGAGACCGAGCGCACTTGGGATTATCTCGACGCCTCGGAGCGTAAATTTCGCCCCAAGCTCTATTCTGCGCCCGAAGATCCGACCCGGCAATATTGGGTCATCGACGACAAGATCGCCGGCTTTCGATTCCCAACTTTATCCGAACAGGAGCTGCGCGCGTTCGCCCAACGCGCGGGGCGAAACTTCGAAACGCCGCAGGCCGCGCGCGAGCTCGACGACGTCGATCTGCGTTCGCGGCACATGGATGAGCTCGGCATTGACGTGCAGGTGTTGCACAACACTTTCTGGATCGAGCGGATCACCACCCGGCCCGACGCCGAGGTCACGCTGTGCCGCAGTTGGAACCGTTGGCTGGCGGATATTTCGAAAAAAAGCCGGGGTCGATTGTTTTATTCCTGCGTCGTGCCGGCGATGAATATTGCGGAAGCGATCGAGCAAGTGAAGTTCGCCAAAGTTAACGGCGGCGCGGCGGTCTGCATGCGGCCGCTGGAAGGCGATCGTCATCTATCGGATCCGTATTTTTATCCGCTCTACCAGGTCGCCAGCGACCTCGACATGGCAATCGCCGTGCACATCGCCAACGGCAATCCGGAGAACGCCGATCTCTACCGTCTAGCGCCGGCTGGCCGCTTCGCGCAATTCCGCGTGCCCACCGTAACCGCCTGCTTCGACGTCATCATGAGCGAACTGCACGATACGTTCCCGAAGCTCCGCTGGGGCTTTATAGAAGCCTCCGCCCAATGGGTGCCATGGATCTATCGCGAGGCAAAAATTCGTTACAGAGTCGCTAATCGATCTTTCCCGGAGAACGTCTTCGAGGCTTACAATATTTTCGTTACCTGCCAAGTCAACGACGATGTGCCCTATATCGTGAGTTGCGCCGGCGAAGATCGCCTGGTGATCGGAACCGACTACGGCCATACCGACCCGTCCAGCGCCGTGACCGCATTGAACGAATTCCAGCGCATGGAAGGTATCGACTCGGGCGTTAAAGAAAAAATTCTCTCCCATAACGCCAAGGCGCTATACGGGCTCTAGTCTCCCGTAGCTCACGTCGAGATCGTCGGATGCGGTTCTCTTCGCTCATCGCGCCCGACACTTGAGAAGGTAGCCATCCAGGAATACACATAAGCCAACCGTAGAGGAGGTGTTTGCGATGCGGGTCATCGATGGCGACGGTCATGTCGAGGAGAATCTCGACACCTTTAGCGATAAATATCTCGATCCGGCCTTTCGTTCTCTGCGTCCGCGCGTGACGGCCGTGGACGGTCTGGTTTACTGGGTTATAGACGAACAGCTCTACCCGCGCCGCGTCGGCCCGGGTTGTCATAATCTCGGCACGCCGACAAATTTTAACGGCCAAGTCGCGGCGCACACGCAAGGCAAAGCCGACAGCATCGGCAGCATGGAACTTTCCGATGTCGCCGCGCGCATCAAAGCGATGGACGATGAAGACATCGCGGTTCAAGTGATCTATACGACGCTGTTCCTTGCTTACCCTTTGACCAAGAACGTCGGACTCGGCACGGCAATTACCTCGTCATTTAACCGCTGGATGGGCAACCGACTTTCCGGTCACCAGCGCTTGAAGTGGGCGGCGGTGGTTAATCTCGATGATATCCCCGCGGCGGTGCGGCAGGTTCATGAAGCGAAAACCCTCGGCGCCGTGTCGGTGATGGTGCTCGGGACAGCCGGCGACGACATGCTCGATCATCCGCGGCTCTTGCCTTTTTATGAGGCGATGTGCGCAGAAAATCTCGCCCTCGGCGTCCACGTCGGCTGGTCCTGTCCGTCGGTCAATAATCTTTACTCGCACATCTATCCGTCCGGCGTCATCGCCTTTCACGTGCCGTTGTTGATGGCTTTTACCGCGCTGGTCAGCGGCGGCGTGTTGGATCGTTTTCCCGATTTGCGCATCGTGTTTCTCGAAGCCGGTTGCCAGTGGGTGCCGTTCATTCTCGAACGCATACACCACCGCTACAAGAACCAGGGGTCGACGTTGAGAAAGTTTTTGCCGCAGACCGCGCCGATCCAGAAACTACCGGTGTTGGAGTACATCAAACGCGGCAATATCTTTTTCAGCACCGAGGTCGAAGACGAAATCTTGCCCAACGTGCTAAATCTAGTCGGCGAAGGCCAAGTCATTTTCGGCAGCGACATGCCGCACGGTGACCGCGAGCGCTGCGCCGCGCGCATGCTGCAGGAGCGCACAGATATCAGCGAGTCGGCGAAAGAAAGTATCCTCGACAAAAATCCCGCACGGCTGTACGGCATCGCGTAGACAAGCGATTTGGCTGCCTTGGATGGTTACATCCTACATGACTTTGCGCGCGTTACTTGAGCTTGTCGAAAAACTTTTCCTTCTCCAACTCCTGCATCAAGCTGAGATCGACGAAGTTCTCCGGCTTTGCCTCCGGCCGTTTTAATTCGTCCAGAACCGCCTTGATCTCATCCAACGTCGGTAATGGCTTAGGTTGAATAAATCGCAAGGCGTAGCGGTAACCTTCTTCGAGAATTTCCGGGTCGCTGATACGCATGTATTTTTTCAATACGTTAACAGCAAAGTTCTTCTGCGTGCGGATGGCATTAATGCCTTCGATCTCGGCGCGCAAAAAGTTCAGCGCCGCGGAGCGCTGGCGCTGGATAAAACTCTTAGTCGTAGCGATGGCGACGGCAGGATATTTGTAGTCGAGGCTCGCGAAATCGCCAAACTCTTTAAAGCCGGCCTTTTTCGCCGCTGTGAGCACGGGCGGAGACAGGGAGCCTCCAGAGATTGCCCCGGCCTTCATCGCCGCCAGCAGTTCGGGAATCCCGCCGACCTGCACAATCGTGACATCTTTGACCGGATCGAGGCCGAACTTTCTAAGATATCGGCGAATGACTAGATCGCTCAAAGCGCCGAAACGGCTCACGCCGAATCGCTTCCCCTTTAGATCGTCGGCCGTCTTGATGTCCGGAGTCACTACCAGGCTTTGAGGAATGATCGATACGAGCGTGAGCACATTCACGGTGTCCGCTCCCTGCAAGGCCGCTTGGATCGTGCCGTTTCCGCCGAGCTGAATCATCGGTGTTTCGCCGGCGATCAGTGCCGACGTAATCGTCGCTGCGCTGCGGATCAATACCAAGTTGACATCGAGGCCATATTTCTTGAAGTAGCCGGCGTCAAAAGCAACCCAAGTCGCGAGCGACCACGAGCTTTCCGCCGAATAGGCTGCGTTGAGCTTTGTCAATTGCCCGGACGCGCCAGGCGTCAACCAAAGACCTAAAAAGAGAAATCCGGCCAAGCCTTGTACCATCACGTTCACCATAACGCCTCCTCGCTAATAGCCTTCACCCCACGTCACGTCGATGCCGAGTTTGTTCTCTCGTGCCCGTGTCAGAATGAGATCGGCGATTGCCAACTCGGCGATTCCCTGCCCGCCATTGTTTTTGAAGACCGTGATGTCAGTCGTACTGCGCCTGCCCTGCTTCTGTCCGCCGACTATCTCTCGCAACTCTGCAATGTCGTTCCAAGAAAGTTTTCCGGCCTCCACTTGATCGTAGATATCGCCTTGCTGGTCCTGCACTGCAAGTTCGCGCGACGCGATGCCGATCACCGCGGCGCGCGCCAGCGTCGTGTCATCCAACTCGCGGCGCTTATGAGCAATCACGCCTGCCTGAACCATGCCCACGTTACTGCCGACGATGGAGGTTACGTGAGATCCGTCTTGCAGCCGGACACCGGAAAACACCGGTACATTGGTATTGGTCGCGGCAAGGATAATGTCGGCGCGCTGCATCGCGCTATTCACATCATCGGTGGCGACAACATCCAGCTTGAGGGCATGACTCATTTCGTCAGCAAACTGTTCGCGGTGTTCCTTTGTCGGGCTAAAAACGGAGACATGTCCCAATGCGCGAACCGCCTTCATGGCCAGCAAATGATTGCGCGCCTGCTTGCCGGAACCCAAGAGCAAAAGATTGCTGGAATCGTCGCGGCTCATCCACTTGGTGCCGACCGCGCTGATCGACGCGGTCATGAGATCGGATGTGCGCAGTGGGATGCCATCCTTGGTCATGCCTCGCTGCGTGGACGACAAGATCACCGCCACCGGCAATGCCGTCTGGGCGTCGAATAAGACATCGACTAACGGACTGCGTGAAGGATAAGTTTGCACGCCGCCGCGTACCGCGAGAATCTCGCTTTGAATGCGCAGACCGGTTTTATCGGCCGATGGCAGCGCAGCGGGCATCCAACAAAGTCGGGCGTCGCCGAAATGGAGCCGGCGGCGCACGAAATTGATCTCAGCGTGAGCGCCCCAGTCGCCAAACGCTTTTTCTACCGCGTCGATAGCTTCTGCCATCGTGAGCAGGCCTTCCACTTCCTCGGGTCGTAGGATCAGCATAAAAGTTCTATCTAGTTACGGCGACGGCATGAAGCCTTTATCCATCCATGCGCTGAGATCCGCGCCGAACCATTCCCCGGGCAGCTCTCGTCCTAAGCCCTGTTTCTTGCAGGCTTCGTAGATCAGCGCACCGGCGGCGGCGAACTGGATGCCAACCCCGGTGTTGCTCTTGTAGTAAATGATTTCCTGATCGCTGTTTCGTCCTGCATGAGCACCGACGAGCACCTGGCCGAGCTCGCACACCTTGTCCCAAGAGACTTTCTCTTGGTCGATCAAATCGAGAAGCTCGCGTTGTTGATTGTTAACCGCCGTCTCGATGTTGTTGAGCACGATGAGATCGCTGCGGGTCATCGTTGTCGCGTCCGCCTCAGTGCGCCGATGCACGCCGTCGGAATTGGCGATGGTGACCACCAGTTGGCCCGGCTCCAGCCAGCTTCCCTCGAATACCGCTTGGCTGGAGTTGGTAGCGCACATGACGATATCCGCGCCCTTGACGACCGCGCGGGCGGAGGTGACCGGCTGTACTTCGACGTTCAAGGTTTCGGTCATTTCTTCGGCGAAGCGGTCACGGTGCTCTTTGGTCGGGCTGTAGACCAAGACCTTGTCGATCGGCTGTACGGCGCAAATCGCTTCGAGGTTGGTGCGTGCCTCGTTTCCGGAACCGAATAAACCGACGATCGTCGAATTTTTTTTGGCCAGCGCCCGATTAGCCACGCCGGTGGTCGCGCCCACCCGGATGGCCGACAAGCTGAAGTCGTGGATCAGCGCCAGGAGCTCCGCCGTTTCCAGACTAAAAAGCAGCACAAATCCCCAGCTCCGTTTGGTCGGAGACGGGAAATCCATTCGCTTAGTTCCGGCGAACATCCGCTCCTGCACGATGGTCGAATCGTAACGCAGCGCCGCGACCCCCGAGCTCGGCACCGCGCCGGGAATAATGTTGGCCATATAGCCGGGCTTGTCCAAGTCAGGCGGAACTTTGTAGCGCGTGCGCGGCTTGTTCACGGCGATGCCACGCGCCTCTTCGGCAAACGCGCGCTCCATCGCTTCGATGCAATCGTCCATCTTGAGAACTTTTTTCACTTCCGGATCCGTGATGAGCAGCATAGGGGTTCTCCCGATTACTTTTTATAGAGAGCGCGGTAAAATCCCTGTTGTTCCAACTCGCGAACCATGCTCTCGTCAACGATATCGCTGTATCTGATCTCTTTTTCTTTGCCCCCAGCGGGAGTGAGGGCGATCGCGGCTTCCATTCCGGGGCGGTTCAAGTAGGGAATCTCCGGTACCCAAGCCCGGTAAGCTTCGTAGCTTTTTTCAAGAACCAGCGGATCCATACCTTTCAGATAGCGTGCGATCACTCCGATCGCGGTATCTTTTTGTTTGTGAAAGACGGCCAACGCCGCAGAATAAGCGCGTAGAAATTTACGAAACATATCCGGCGACCTTTTCAACAACGACCTGGTGGTCAAAACCACCGTGTTTTGATACTCCAGGCCCGATTTGGACAGATCTAAAAGCTCGCGATAGCGCAGTTGTGCGGCCAAGATCGTCGACGGCGGCTGCAACGTAGCGGCTTGGATCGCGTTACCAGCCATGGCGCCCATTAAGGCGCTGGCGTCGCCTATTTGAATAACCGCAACGTCCTTCGCCGGCTGTAAACCCCATTTCTTAAGCGCGTATTGAGCCGAGAAATCCGTCAGTCCGCCAAAGCGGGTGATGCCGATGCGTTTGCCGCGAAGATCTTCTGCGCCGCGGATTTCCGGGCGGGCAAAGACTGAAACATTGATTTGATTCACCGTTCCCGCGATGGCCACGGGGTCGTTTCCTTGGGCATAGGCCGAAACCAGCGGGCTCACGCCCGATAGAGAGATTTGCACGTCACCCGCCAAAATTGCCGCCATGACACGCGGCGCGGCGTTGATATAGAGCAGCTGTGTCTTGAGACCTTCTTTTTCGAACAACTTGAGTTCCTGGGCGATCCAAAACGGTGCGCCGGAAGGGACCAGAGCGGAATAGCTGAGATTGACCGCGTCGAGTTGCGCAGCGTGCGAAGTCTCAAGACATTCGACGAGGAGTATAACGAAGCAAACCATCAGGAGGAGACGCTTAGCATTTAGACGTACCGTCGAGATCATGACGATCATTTCCTCCATCGCGCTATGGCAATTGTCATTGCCGAGCATCAGCCACAGGCTGAGCTGGAAACCCGGGCTATTCGAAAATCTTTCGGAATCCCACTCCCTCGTCAGCCGCAGCTTCCCGATCATGCGCCCGTCGTAATCACCTTTACACGAGGTTCCCTAAGGGCTATACCAATCCCAAAATTCCTCTGTCAACGCTTTCTGGGGAGACGTGAAATGATTTTTCTCACCAATGAACATATCGAGCAAGTTCTCGACATGAAAACCTGCATCGCGGCGATGGAAGACGCCTATCGCGAATTGAACGAGCAGCGCGCCGGCTACCGACCACGCATCGATTTCTATGTGCCGCAAGAACCGCACTATTACCGCTGGGGCACGATGGAAGGCGCATCGCGGCAGCTTGGCGTTTTCGCCATCCGGATGAAATCCGATATGCTCGCCTGGGAAAACCAGGACGGCTTCATGGTCGAAGACAAATACTGCATGGAACGGGGGCGTTACTGCGGCCTGATTTTTCTGCTCAGCACGCGCAACGCCGAGCCGCTCGCGCTCATGAACGACGGCTATCTGCAGCACATGCGCGTGGGCGCCTGCGCCGGTCTCGGCACGAAGTATTTGGCGCGGACGAATGCCAAAGTGCTCGCCATGATTGGATCCGGCGGCATGGCGCGCAGCTATGCCGAAGCGATCAAACAAGTCCGGCCTATCGAAGTGATGCGCGTCTTCAGCCCGACCAAGGCAAACCGTGAGGCCTTTGCCGCAGAGATGACTGAGAAACTGGACATCGAAGTTATCTCGGTCGACTCGCCGGAAAAAGCGCTCAAAGACGCCGACATCGTTTCGCTCACAACCGATTCCTTAGTGCCCGTCATCAAGGCCGAATGGCTAGAGCCCGGCATGCATATCAACAACGTGCGCAACAACGAAGCCGGCCCTGACGTTCTCGCTCGCGCCGATGTCCGCGCGCGACTCGGAACCTCGACGCTATTTGCCGACCGAAACGCGCCGGAAGTCGTCACCGGCAGCGACGGCATGTTCGGCTTCATCGCGTCACCGCATCATGAGATCGACAACCCGAACATCGGCACGATTCCCGATATCATGGCCGGCCGCTGGGTCGGCAGAGCCAACGATCAACAGATTACGTTTCTGAACAACCAAGGAACTCAAGGACTGCAATTCGCGGCGGCGGGTGGAACAGCGTATAACTTGGCAAAAGCCAAGGGCCTCGGTCATCCGCTGCCGCTGGAGTGGTTTACGCAGAATATTCGCGATTGATTGAACGGTTGTGAAAATTCTCGTCATCATCATCGCCCTTTCTTCTTTGGCGCTTTCGAAACTGAGCGAAACGAGCGCTGCGAGCGTAGAAGAAGCACTAGATCAACTTAATCGGCGTCCCGCGGCCGAGCGTCAAGCGATCTTAGAGCGTGAGGCGCGTAAGGAAGGCCGGATAGTTTTCCACACCACCCTCAACGTCGCCGACCTGCAAGATCTCAAGCGGCTCTTCGAGCAAAAATATCCTTTTCTCAAGATCGAATATTTTCGTCTTGGCCACGCGCGCTTGGCAAACAAGATTCGGACCGAAGCCTTGGCCGGCAGCTTGGAAGCCGACGCCATCTCCATGCCGGCGCCCTACCTGGATGAGTTGCGCAAAGCAGGCGCGATCACGCGATTGCGCGCTCCATTCCGAAATCAACTCCACGAAGGGTTTATCGATAAAGAAGGTTGGTTGAACGGCATTTACAACATCAGCTACTTCCTCCAGTACAACACCAAGCTGGTGCGCCCTGAAGAGCTGCCGCGCGACTGGAGCGATTTGTTGGATGCGAAGTGGCAGGGTCAGTTGGCTGTCGATCAAGAATCCTACGAGTGGTTCGCCGCTCTCCTCGACAGTATGGGCGAAGACAAGGGGCTGCGGTTTACCCGCCAACTCGCTGAGCGCGGCCTTTCAGTGCGTCGCGGCCACACGTTGCTCAGCCAACTCGTCGCCGCCGGCGAGTTCAAAATGGTTATCGACCAGTATGATCATATCGCCTATCGCGCAGCGAAGTCCGGCAGTCCGACCAATTATTTTTTCTTCAACCCCGTGTTGGCTGAGCCGCCCAACGCCACATGGATAACTCGGCAAAGCCAGCGGCCTCACGCGGCGGCGCTTTTCGTCGATTTCCTCTTTGCCAAGGAGTCCCAGCTACTATTGAGCCAGCTTGGCCGACGGGTGGCGCACAAAGAAGTTGGTTATCTT
>Ga0193707_1001044_pt1 | contig 10033 bp, 9 predicted proteins | sample U3c2metaG_FD_143043 | JGI IMG/M metagenome (GOLD analysis project Ga0193707, IMG submission 143043) | Soil microbial communities from a riparian zone of the East river system, Colorado, United States - U3c2 | ecosystem: Environmental > Terrestrial > Soil > Riparian zone | place: USA: East River...
CGCTCGGCTATCACGCGCTTCCGGATTCCAAGCGGGCGATAGCCGAGCGCGCCGAGGCGTTCACCAAAGCTGCAGGCGGCATCCCAGCTCATGACGCGCAGCGCGCTGATCGTCGCGCGCATCGTGTAGTACTCGGCGCGGTGCGCGAGACTGGGTTTGCGCACGGGCCTGTCCGGTTTCCTCGGCGCGGTCGCCCGTGTCACGACACTGATATTTTCTTCTGCGGTCGGCGGCGTCACCCCGTTACGATAGCGGATTCACCCAGGCTTCGCCGGAAATCAGGTTGTGAATTCTCTGGTCGAAGGTGTGATGCTCGCGCACGAACACCTGCCCCTCGCGCCTGATGCGCTCTCGCGCCGGTGAGTTCTGGAGGTAGTAGCCGATCTTGGCGAGGCACGAATCCGTGTCCTTGTACCAGGCACAGTGATCTCCCTCGCGCAGCATCTCGGTGAGGCCGGGAGTTCCGTGTCCCAGGTAGAACCCTCCGGCGAGAATCACCATCCAGGTGCGATCCGAAGTGTAGGTGCTTCCGCCCTTCGCGCGATCGGGATTGATCCCGAGGGAGATGTTGGAGCTTGAGCAGACGGCGGCAAAATCCTTCCCCTCTACCGGGCGCCCGCCCCAGTTGAGCTCCTTCCGCCATTCTTCCCAGCCTTTGCCCCACACTTTGATGTCGTACTTCTTCGCGACCTTGAGCAGCAGCTGGGCGCGCGCCGGATCGTAACCCGTGCCGATGAAGGCGACATCGGAATGGAATCTCTTCTTCTGGGGCACGGGACGGATATCGCGATCGCCCGCGGCCGGGAGAAACTTTGCCCGCAATCCCAGCGCTCTCCACTGAGCTTCGAATCCGGAAACAAAGAAAGTCTGTGACAGCTTTCCGACGGCGACGATGTGGGCGACGTCGGGGCGATACGTACTCTTGTACCACTGCGGATCCTGGTACCACATCGAGTTCGGCTTGCCGTCGATGATGGTCTGCACGGTGTCGAGATTGAGTCCGAGGCACTTGCTGAGAATGACAAAATCCGCCTTGAACCGCTTTGCCTTCGACAACGCCCACTTCTGCGTCAGCTTGCGCCCGATCAGGCGGGCCGCGCGCCGGTCGTCGATGAGGAGGGTCTTGTGACCGGCCCTCTTCAGGGCGCGCTCGGTGCCCTTCTCCATTCTCCAGGTGTGATTGCTGCCGATGATGAGGATTCTCAAGCTATTGCGGGCCTTCAGCGCTCATGACGGAGCGATCGTTCCCAGAGACGCGCGTACTTGGCCATGACGCTGGCGGCCGCGAGGCACGCGAGGACGAGTCCGTGAGCGCCATCTCGAAATCCTCCTTTGAGGAAATACATGCTGGCGAACCGGGCCGGCGGCTTGAAAAACACCGCCGCGGCTGTGCCGCGCCGTCCCCTGGCAAAATTCTGCTCCGCCCACCAGCGACTGTACCTGTTGAACTTCTCAAAGTATTGATCCAGAGAAATGTACGTGTAGTGGAGGAGCTTATTCTTGACTTCACCGACGGCCCCGTTCGTCACATCGACGTGCTCGTGGACAAGATTGGCGTTGTATCGCAGCTCGCGCCTGAACAACCGGATGGGTTTGTCGCTCCCCCACCCTCCGTGGCGTATCTCCCTGCCGAGAAAGTAGTTGCGGCGCGGAACGCGAAAGGCACTGATTCCGCCAGCTGCACTCACCACACGGCTGATCTCGTCGGCCAGCTCAGCCGTGCAACGCTCGTCCGCGTCGAGGACAAAGATCCAGGCTGTTTTCGCCCGTCCGATGGCGTGATTGCGCGCCGCTCCGATCGTCGTGAACTTCGGGCTGATCACCGTTGCGCCGGCGCCGCGCGCGCGATCGATCGTGTCGTCCAGTGAATCGTTCTCGACGACGATCACCTCGCGAGCCCATTCGACGCTCGCGATGCAGGCCTCTACGTTCGCGGATTCATCGTGAGCCGCAATCACCGCCGTTACGTCGGAGGAGCCGCGGTTCGAAGGACTCACCCCTGACGACGGCCTTTAGTCCGCGCGTTGTTGGCCGCGCGGTCGAAGCCTTCGATCGTCGCCGTCTCCGGAAACTCTCTCGCCACCCTGGTGCGCGCGGCTTTCCCCATCGTTTCGCGCGCGTCCTCTTTTGTCAGCATCCCCGCGACCGCAGCCGCAGTCGAGGCGGAGTCGTCCGGCGGATAGAGCGCGCCGCTGATTCCATTCGCGATGTAGCGTTGCGCGACGCCGTCTTCGCTCGCGACCGTTGGAACCCCTAGCGCCATCAGATCGAGAATGCCGTAGGCGCCCGTATCAGCGTCGGCGACGACCCAGCCGAGATGGGCGTCCTGCATCAGGCTGATGACGTCGTCGCGCTCGCCCAGGAAGCTCACGAGGTGCAGCACTCGCAACGCGGCTGCCTGCATCCTCAAGTCTTCGTCGTCCGAGCCAGGGCCCACGATCATCAGTCTCAGATTCGGATGACGGGGCGACAGCATCGACATCGTGCGGATCGCGGTGGCCGCGCGGCCGCGCGAAGTGGGATCGTAAACGCAGACGATATACTTGAACTCGGCTTGTTTAGGATCGCTCGACTGCGCTTCACCATCGGCGGCCGGGGCCTTGTCACCATTCGCCGGATAGGTCGAGACATCTACACCGATCTCGGCCACCGACGACTCGATTGCGTTCTTCGGGACGATGGCGGCGCGCCGGTCCGTGTCGCTGGCGAAGAGGTACGACGTCGGCGCGAGCCGGGAGGCCCAGCGTCCGGAAAGACCCATGTCGAGTCTCTTTCCGGCGGGAGTCCAGCGCACCACCGAGCCGTTCCGGCTCATCCAACACGCTGTCGCGGCGATCAGGTGCTCTCGATCGGTGCTGACGAATACAGCGTCCGCGTCCCAGCGGCGAAAGATATGTCTCAGTCGCCGCGCCGCCGAAAAGAACAAGCCGTCGGTTGCGAACGGGATGATCTCGAAGGGCTCGGGGATTGGCGTGTGGCGCGCCTGACCCGGGTCGCGACGGGGCGACACCGCCAGATGCACGTTGCTGTCCGGCGCCACGAGCAGCGTCACCTTGGCGCCACGCTCGGAGATGCCGCGACCGGCTCTCGCGAAGAGACGCGCGGTGCCCGACCATTCGCGGGCGGTATGAAGAAATAGAACGTGCACTCTTTGCTTACCCTGCTGAAGGAACCATCCGGCTGGGAGTGGATGCCGCGGCGCCGCCGGCCTCTCCATTCCCGCCACCGAACTGCAATGTATAGAGCCTCGAGTACGCCCCTCGCTTCGCCAGCAGCTCGGCGTGCGTTCCCCGCTCGACGATCTCACCGCGATCGAGAACGATGATCTGATCGGCGTGCGTGACCGTTGACAGCCTGTGCGCGATCACGAACACCGTCCTTCCCTGCAAGAGCCGGTCAACCGCCTCCTGCACCAGCCGCTCCGACTCGGTATCGAGCGCGGAAGTGGCTTCATCGAGAATGAGGATAGGCGGGTCGCTGAGCAAGGCCCGCGCAATCGCCAGCCGCTGCCTCTGGCCGCCGGAGAGCCTGGTTCCGCGTTCTCCCAGCATGGTCTCGTAGCCGCGTGGCAGCTCCACTATAAACTCGTGCGCGTTCGCAGCCTTTGCCGCGGCCTCGATCTGTGCTTGCGAGTACTTGTCGGCCGCTCCGTAGGCGATGTTGTTGCGAACCGTATCGTGGAAGAGGACCGTCTCCTGGCTCACGATTCCGGTCAGCGCGCGTAGTGCCGGCAGCTTGATCTCGCGCGTGTCGATTCCGTCGAGAAGGATTTGTCCCTTGGCCGGCTCGTAGAAACGCGGAATCAGATCCACCAGCGTGCTCTTCCCCGAGCCGCTCGGACCGACGAGCGCGACCACTTCTCCCTTGCGGGCGACGAGATCGATACCGGAGAGAACGGTCGCGTCCTCGTAGGCGAACGTGACATTGTCGAACCGGAGATCGCGCTCGAACGCCGCCTTGTCGCGCGTGCCGGGATCGCGCTGAAACTCCGCGGGCGAATCCAGGATCTCGAACAGTCTCTCGGCGGACGCGAGCGACGATTGCGCGGTCGTGCGCATCTGCGAAAGCTGCTTCAACGGCTGGAGGAGGCGCAGAACGAGCGTCAAAAACGCGAGCAGCGTCGCGCCGGTCATCGTTCCGCTCGACAACACCTGCCACGCCCCGATCCAGAGGACAAGGACCGCGATCAGAGTTCCAATGACCTCAGTGATCGGAGGTGCCACCAACGCCAACCTTGTCATCTTGAGACTGCTGCGCGCGTACTTATTGCTTCCGTCGGCGAACCGCGACTCCTCGTAGCTCTCGGTGCCCGACGCCTTCACCAGACGGATGCCGCTGATCGTCTCCTGCAGCACGCTCGTCATCTCTCCGTGCATGTTCCCTCGACGGAGGTTGCCCTTCCTCAGCCTCCTGAGCATCGGCTGGAGCGAGATTCCCAGCAGTGGCAGGATGATCAGCGCGATCAGCGTCAGCTTCCACGAGATGCTGAACAGGATCGCGATGTAGACGATAACAAGCGATGCGCTCTGTAGCCCCTGCGTCACGATCTGCGTGAGAATGAGCCGCGCCTCGAACGTGTCGTTGATCACGCGCGAGAGGATCTGCCCGGCCTTCATCTGGGTGAAGTAGCCGAGCGGAAGGTGCGCGAGATGGCGATAGACGGCGTTGCGCAGGTCGCGTGTCACGAACTCCTGGAGCGTCGCTCCGAACTGCCCCGCGATCCACACCAGCAGGTTCTTGAGCAGCACCGACGCCATGACGAGCAGGATGACATTGCGGAGCGACCGCATCTCGTCGCCGGGAATGATCTGACTTCCCACCGTCGCGTTCAGCAGCTTCGCCACCCACCCCGACTTGAGGGATGTCGACGGTTGATGGAACAGGATGTTGAGGAACGGGATCAACAGCGCGATCGCGAAGCCGTCCAGCAGCGCCGCGAGCAGGTTGCACGCGATCGTGATCGCCATGCGCCAGGCGTGTGGGCGCAGGTACGGGAGAAGCCTTTTGCTGATTGGGTTTGGGGCCCGCAATCGAGTTACCGTCGCGGCGTGAGCAGCGCCAGCGGGAGAATTACTTCCTCCGGCGTCACGCCGCCGTGGAGGAACGATCCGCGGTACCGGCTCTGGTACTCGCGCAGCTTCGTCGGGTAGACGAAGAAACAGTCGTTCGTCGCGAGCAGCGTGTTGCCACCCGCGCCGCGCCGCGGCAGCCGCAGCATGTCTTCGTTCGAGAACAGGAGCGCCTGGTCCGGACGCTCCGCCCGCAGATCCTCGCCGAACTTGTAGCGCAGATTGGCGCTCGCGTCACGCTTGGCGTACACGGTCGCGGGAGTGTTGCAGTGGATCGAGCCATGGTCGGTGGTGAGGAGCACGGAGATCTTCCGGCGCGATGCTTCTTTCAGCACGCTGAACAGCGCCGACCGCTGGAACCACTGTCTAGTTATTTGCCGAAGGGCAATTTCATCCCGTGCAACTTCATACAGTATTTGCGACTCGCTCCGGCCGTGGGTCAACAGGTCCACGAAGTTGAAGACGAACGCGCTCACACCCTCGGGTCCGATTGCGGTGCCGAGGTGCCGCTCCAGCTCGTCGGAGTTGGCGGCGGTGGAAATCTTCTGGTACCGCACCGGCGTCTTGCCAACCAGCTCTTCCAGATGGGACTCGAGCAGCTCCTTCTCGTGGGCGTTGAGCGATTCGTCCTCGCGATCGGCATTGCCCCACCAATCCGGAAGACGCGCCGCGATCTCCCCCGGGAAAAGTCCGCTGAAGAGCGAGTTGCGCGAGTAAGGCGTCGCGGTTGGAAGCACCGCGAAGTAGTGCGTGGTCTCGGTGTCGAAGAACGGAGCGAGCAAGGGCTCCAGCACGCGCCACTGATCCAGCCGCAGGCAATCGACGACGATGAACACCGCCGCCTTGTCGCGCTCGAGAATGGGCAGCAGAAATTCAGCGACGATGTCGATCGAGAGCGGAGGCCTATTGCCCTCGAGGTTCTTCAGCCACGAGGGGTAAAACTCTTTCATGTACAGAGCGAACTCGCGATGCATGTCGGGGTAGAGTCCCTGCAGCGATTCGTAGAGCCCCATTTCGCCGGCGGCGGCGAGGTCCACGTCCCAGCGCACCAGCTCGTCGTACCGATCGATCCACCCGCGCCAATCGAGATTGCGCTCGCGCTCCAGCTCGATCGCGCGGAATCGCTCGACGAAGCTTCTCGCGATCGCCTGCTGACGTATCCGTGGGCCCTCGAGAATCCGCGTCACGACCGTGAGCACCTGACGCGGGTTGATCGGCTTGACCAGATAGTCGCGGACGTTGACGCCGAGCGCTTCCTTGAGAGTCGAGTCTTCTTCGCTCTTGGTCACCATCACCACCGGCATGGTCGGATCGATCTCGCGTACGTCGCGATAGACCTCGAGACCGCGCTTGCCGGGCATCTGCTCGTCGAGCAGCAGGATGTCGAACGGACGACGCTTCAGCAGCTCTATCGCGTCGTCGGCGTTGGACGCCCACTCTACGGTATAGCCCTTGGAGCGAAGGAAGATGCGGTGAGGCTCGAGAAGCTCACCCTCGTCATCCACCCACAGTATCGATTTTGGGGGGTTCAGGACCGGAACGGCCATACTTCGGAATGTAGCCGGGGGCGGAGTCCGTGCCTAGATTCGGAGGGTGATCGGCCAGATGCCCCGCTTTGCTCTCGCGACCCCGGTTTTTCGATTCCGCGCGCTCACAACGCTGTCGGGACGGGCATCGCTGGGCGGCGATCGGGAGACGCTGGTAGCCTGCTTCCAGATGGGTCGGCTCTGCGCGGGAATCCTTCCTCCGTACGAGCTGTCACGGGAACAGATGCTGGAGCGCACCGAGAACACCAAGCAATGGCTGTCGTCGCTGGCTATTCCCAGCGGAATCAGGTCGACGGCGTTTGGCATTTTCGGCGCGCTGAGCGGATTCGACCGGGAACGCTGCGTGATCGCATTTGCTGACCTTGTAAAAGCCGCTTCCGCGCAGTTAGATGAGGCATCACGCGCGGAGTTGACACTACTCATGCAAGAGCTATCCGCGTCGCCGGCCGTAGTACAAGCGCGACACACAACGACTCAATCTCAACCGAGCTGACATGGCCGGCCATTCCAAATGGAAGCAGATCAAGCACTACAAGGCCGCGACTGACGCGAAGCGCGGAGCGCAGTTCACCAAGCTCATTCGCGAGATCACGATGGCCGCGAAGCTGGCTGGTGGCGATCCCGCCCACAATCCACGCCTGCGAACCGCGATTGATGCGGCGAAGGCCGGATCGATGCCCAAGGACAACATCGAGCGCGCGATCAAAAAGGGAACTGGTGAGCTGGAGGGCGTCCACTACGTCGAGGTGACGTACGAAGGCTATGGGCCAGGAGGGGTCGCCATCCTCATCTCGGCTCTGAGCGACAATCCCACCCGCACCGTGGCCGAGATCCGGCACAAGCTTACGCGACTCGGTGGCAACCTCGGCCCCCCCAACTCGGTGTCGTACCTGTTCGATCGGAAGGGTCAGATCTACATCGACGCCAGCAAATACGACGAAGACATGGTGCTCGAGGTGGCGCTCGATGGCGGCGCCGAGGATTTCAGGGCGGAGGGCGAGCAGTACATCGTGACGACGGATCCGCACGGGATGCACACCGTCGAAGACGCGATCAAGGCAAAAGGAATAGCGATCGACGAGGCGGAGGTCGCGTTCATTCCGAAGTCGACGGTGCGTGTCGAAGGAAAGAACGCTGAGTCGCTGATCAAGCTGCTGGATGACCTCGAGACGCTCGACGACGTGCAGAAGGTCTCTGCGAATTTCGACATGGACGTCGAGCAAATGTCCGGTGCGTGATGCCGCACCCGTCGTAATACTCGGGATCGATCCCGGCACCGCGGTAACGGGCTACGGGGTAGTTCGGAAAGAAGGTAATAGTCCCCTCGCGCTGATCGAGTGTGGGGTCATCCGGACGAAGCCTCGCGACGAATTGGCGCAGCGGCTGGCGGAAATCCATGACGGGATCCTGGAGCTGATCCGCCGGCATAAGCCGACGGTCCTCGCAATCGAAGACATCTTCTACGCGCGCAACGTGCGGACGACGGTCGTGCTCGGCCACGCGCGCGGGGTGATTCTCCTGGCCGGCGCGCACGCCGCGATGGAGATCCACGAGTATCCACCGTCGGAGATCAAGAAAGCGGTGGCTGGAACAGGCGCCGCCACCAAGGTGCAGATCCAGTTCATGGTGATGCGCCTCCTGCGCCTGAAATCGGCGCCGCAGCCGAGCGATGCGGCGGACGGGGTGGCGGCGGCGCTGACTTACGCGCTGATGCCCAACCTGCCGAAGATCCAGGCGATTCGATTCCCCTCGTCGACGGCGATTCGCTCGCCCGCGGATCTGGGAAGAGCCGAGCGTTGATCGCGCGCATCGAAGGCAAGCTCGTCGCCAAGGATCTGGACGCGCTCGAGGTGATGACGAGCGGAGGAGTCGCCTACGAGCTGAAGATTCCGTTGGGCGTGTACGAAACGCTCCCGCGCACGGGAGAAATGGTTTCGCTGCACACATCCCTCGTGGTGAAGGAAGATTCCTGGCAGCTGTTCGGATTCGCCAGCGTGTTCGAGAAGCAGCTGTTCGAGAAGCTGCTCACGGCAAACGGCGTCGGCCCCTCTCTCGCGATCGGGATGCTATCGGCGCTCTCGGCCACGCGGCTCATTCGGGCAATAAGGGAGAAAGACATTCCCACGCTGCAGAGCGTTCCGCGTGTCGGCCGCAAGAAAGCCGAGCGACTGATTCTCGATCTCGGCGACAAGCTCGATGGGCTGGGCGAGACGACCGGCACGTCGGCCGCTCCGGCGAGCGCGGCCGCCGACGATGCTCTGCGAGCGCTGGTTTCGCTGGGGTACTCTAGCGCCGACGCGGAGCGCGGGGTCCGGGCGGCACTCGACGCTGGCGGGGGCGGCAAGGCCGCTACAGAATTGATCAGGGCGGCTCTGGCAAAACTTGGAGGCAGGTAGTGTCGACAAGACCCTTACTCACGCGCTCGGCTGCGCGGGTTTCCCTGCTGGTTTTCGTCTGTGCGTGCACCCACCCGGGCACCCGCGCGATCCGGCGGCTCACGGCCGAGAGTGAAGTGCGCCAGGCGGAACGCCAGCGGTTCGAGGCGATGATGAAGCAGGACGTCGCCTCGCTCGACACGCTGCTGGATGACGAGCTGGACTACATCCACACCGGCGGCGATCTACAGTCGAGGCAGCAGTTCATCGACATGATCAAGAAGCAGACGCTGGTCTACGAGTCGATCGCGCCGAAGGAGGTGCGGGTACGGGTGTACGAGGGGTTGGCGCTGGCGACCGGGCGGGCGCAGATGCGGGTGCGCAGCGGGTCCGGGATATCGACCTTCGACATCCGGTTTACCGAGGTGTACGTGCGCCGGGGCGGGCGTTGGCTGCTCACCGCCTGGGAGGCTACCCGTGGTACGGGACAGGTCGCGAGTAAGGCCTGGCATCTACAAAACGGAAGCAGGGGGCTCTCTGCATTGCAGCTAATCGCTCGGCGCTTTCATACTGGCATAACCCGCCCCCTAACCACTGGCGCAGCCCGGCCCTAAGCGCAAAGGCCCACGGCATAAGGATTTACCCAGTCACTCGATAAGATGAATTGCAATTCACCTTATGGTGAACTATAATTCACTTATGAGCCAGACTGCCGGTGAATCGCCCGTCCCAAGACGTCGGCTGGCGGCATATGAGCCGCTGCCTACAGTCCAGGAGCGGAGTCGAAACACTCTCGAGCGGTTGCTAAATGCGGCGGAGCAGACCCTCGAATCTGCCGGCGTGGAGGGAGCCACCGTTCCCGCCATTGCCACCCGGGCCGGCATGTCGGTCGGGAATCTTTACAAGAGATTCTCCGACAAGGATTCGCTCTTCCGCGCCGTGTACGAGCGCTTCTTCTCGGACGCGCTCGCGTCGAACGAGTTCGCGCTCGACCCTGCCAAATGGGAGGGGATTCCGACCGCTGAGGTGCTTTCGACGCTGG
>Ga0193707_1001045_pt1 | contig 10032 bp, 12 predicted proteins | sample U3c2metaG_FD_143043 | JGI IMG/M metagenome (GOLD analysis project Ga0193707, IMG submission 143043) | Soil microbial communities from a riparian zone of the East river system, Colorado, United States - U3c2 | ecosystem: Environmental > Terrestrial > Soil > Riparian zone | place: USA: East River...
ACGGCTCCAACCGCTCCCACTCACCGCTCGTTAAATCACCTCGGCCACCCACACCGACCAGCCTGAACCCAACCGCATGATCACGTCAGGAGATCCAGGAAACAGGGCCTAGCCCGCCGCCTCGTGGTGCGGGTGACCAAGCACTGGTCCGTCGCCGAGCTGGCCGACGACACACAGCTCATCGTGAGCGAGCTGGCGACCAACGCCATCAAGGTGACGCGCGACTACAACGCGTCCATGGGCATTACCGAGCTTGGGCGTATTCGCCTGCGCTTCCGGTGGAACGCACCGAGCCTCATCACCGAGGTCTGGGACATCAACCCCCTCCTACCGCAGCGCCGCGAGCCGGACGATTTAGACGAGTCCGGCCGTGGGCTTGGCATTGTCGAAGCGCTCTGTACGCGCTGGGACGCCTATCACTGCGCCGAAGGAAAAATCGTCTGGGCAGAGCAGAGGATTCCTCAGCCCACTCACCCCTCGATCCTGTAAACAAGATTGGCTTTCGTTATGCCTTCAGAACCCTCCAATCCCGACGATGCCCTGCTGACGCCAAGAGAAGTAGCGGCCTTGGTGGGGGTGACCGTGACAACGGTCTCCAGGTGGGCACGGGCCGAGATCCTCAAGGCCTCCGCGCTGACGCCCGGCGGGCAGCGCCGTTACCGACGCGCCGACGTCCTCACATTCCGCGACAACCGCCCGAACATGGGTCCCGAGCACCAGCAACTAGAAAGAGACGCGGTAAGGCTCTACGAACAAGGATGGTCGATTCGCCAGGTCGCAACGAGATTCGGGTACAACTACGGAAGCATGCGCAGACTCCTCCTCAGGAACACGTCTTTAAGGAAGTAGTGATGACTTGTAATTACGTTAAAAAGGTCGGTGTGCGACAACAAGCCACTATCTGGGGAGCATATGCGAAGATCATAGGCGTACTCCGGGAACGCATTACCAGCGGTGTCCTTGCCCCCGGGGCCCCTGTCCCGTCCGAGGCGACACTGTGCGAGGAGTTCACCGTGGTCCGCAACACCATCCGCCGCGCCCTGGCCGCCCTCGAAGATGAAGGTCTGGTCGAGACGCTTCCCGGCAAGGGACGCATCGTGAGCGGCGGCACACCCGCCCAATGCGCATACCGGCGCATCGCCACAGACCTTCGCGGACACATCAGGAGCGGGCGACTCGCGGCCGGCGACATCCTGCCGAGCGAGGCCGGGATCGCCGCCCAGTACGCCGTCGCGCGCGGAACCGCACGCGCCGCCCTCGCCACACTGGAAAACGAAGGACTCATCGAAGCACGCCACGGAAAAGGACGCTACGTCCGCCTAACTCCTGGACCACCCAGCGATGTGGTCGGGCCACCACTGAACGTTATTCGGCCGGCGCCGGGAGTTCTTTAACGATCTTGGCCGAACCTCTCAGGGTTTCTGGCCGCGCCGGATGAATCGGATCACCACGCCAAGGCCGACGATCGCCGCGCCGATGGCGAGCCGACCTCGCTGACGATGGTCTGCGCCATGCGAAGGTGCTCCCGGCTCGGGCGGCGGTATGGCCGGAGTCGTCAGCAAACGTTGGTATTCATCGTCAACAATCTCGTGGAAGCGCCGATTGAGCTTTCTCTCTGACGTATCATGGCGCGCCTGACGCGCAAGGGCCCAGAATTCCCTTCCGATGGTTCCCGATAGGAACTCAGCAGCCAGCAGCCTAAGGTGGTCGTCTGTTAGCGTACGCGTCGCGTAGGACATCTCCCACTGAGAAAGGATCATATTCGCGTACATGTTCTGGTGCTGCTGGACGAATGGGTCAGACAGCCCCGACGGACCCCAGACCTTGTTTAGTTCAGGGTCGTTCATCGCCATCTCCATCAGGCGAATGTGCGATTCACGGATCGCCTGCAGTCGGAGGGCTCTGGAGTCGCGGGCCTGGAGAACCAGAGTCACGGAGACGCCGAGGACGGCCAACACCGACAGGACGGCCGATGCAGCACCGTACGTTTGGCCGATTGCACTCAGGCGATTCCAATGACTTGTCGAGCCGCGGAAGGCATCGAGCGCAAGCGGTGAAGCGCCGATCAGACCAACGCTCAGCACCACAATGAGCAGCAGGATAACGATCAGTGAGATCCTGCTCGAACCCGGCGCGCCGCGCCGCATATCAAACGTTCTCTCGTCAGGGTACGGGGGCAGGAAGCGGAGCGATCTCTCTCACGAAGTAATCGAGCAGCGGCTCGGTAGCGACGTACAGGTCAGCGACCTCCCTGCCAGCCTCCGCGATGACCTGCGGATCGTCGATCCGTCGAGCACCGTACGCGGTTCCCTCCGCGTCATACAGCACCTCAAACAGGGCGCGATCCCCGAGAATCACGACTTCCGGCAGCAGGCGATCGGCCTCCAAATGCCGGACGCTGGACGCATCGATGACTCGCAGATCCTCGCCGGCCTCGGCCAGGAGCCGGAAGTACTGCATCTCCCACTGGAGGTACGGCGTGACCGGATGCTCCACCACACGAAGCCGCCGCGACTCCACTCCAAGACTCTCGTCTTCGGCGACCTTCGCCCGCACCGTGTCTCGTTCGCGCTCGTTGAGTTCGAGCGCGCGGTCCCAGTCGCCCGCCGCGAACGCCTCCCAGCTCGGCATGCCGGGCTCCCGGAAGGTCTGCCGCCGCTCGAGCTTCCAGAAGACGATCTGCTTGTAAGCCTCATCAAAGGCGTCTGAATAAGAGGCCAGATCCAGCTCGGGCCCGGGTACGTCGGGTATGAGATCAAGCATCGGGAAGTTCTGGCTTGGCTGCAATGACCATATTTCGCGGGATCACTACGAGTCGCTCGTGCGCTCCGACAGATACATCACCTGGCAGACGGGCGGCGAAAGCCTCAGTGACGTCTGTTCCGACGATAGCGATGTCGCCGTTGCTCAGCTCCCATATGTCAGGGCAGGTCTTGCCCTGACTAGTGTTGCCTAATTCGGCCGCAGACCTCCCGAGGCGTCGTACGAACGTCGCTTCGGAGTCGACCGACCATCCCTGAGTCATCGCTGCCCCTCATCTCCGCTGTTCGAAGGGTCGCACCCAACGTAAGACGCCGCAAGGAAGGCGGTCGCCGAAATCCGGGTTTGTGAATGCGGATGCCGATCAATCAACCGACCACAGCCGCACGCCGGCTCGGCAGGGCCGTCGGCAACGGTGCTCGCTTTGATCATGACCGCCCCGACCTATTCACACTGCGCACAGCCAACGACGACGGCACCATGTCGTACCTCTTGTGACCCAAACCGCTGACCGAGGCTACAGGGGCCGAGGGAGCCAGGATAGGGAGCCAACTCCCCCGGATTCACCCTGACGGCTTCCCCTTCCATGAGATCGTCACCGGGCGTCCGGTTCGCGGCGCAGGATGAGTAGCAGGTTCCAGGTCAGGAGTTCGCGCAGCAGGGGCAGGCGTACGAAGAAGGCGCACCAGCGCGGGTAGTACCTCGGCCTCGCCTCCAGCACCGTGACGTCCTCGCGGGCCCGTACGAGGCGCAGTACCCGGCCCGCGCTGATCGCGAACAGGCTCTCCCCGTACCGGTTCTTCGGCGGGTGGCCGTGGCGGCGGGCGTAGCGGCGGGCCGCGTACCGGCCGCCCAGGAAGTGCCACGGCGACGTCTCGTGGCCGCCCCACGGCGAGAGCCAGAGCGTGTACGACAGGTAGACGATGCCGCCCGGACGGGTCACGCGGAGCATCTCGTCGAGGAACGCGCCCGGGTCTGGGACGTGCTCCAGGACGTTCGAGGAGAAGCTGACGTCCAGGCTCGCGTCGCGCAGTGGTAGCCGCAGGCCGTCGCCGACCACGGCGTTCGGATGCGGCGCGCCCCGGCTGCTCAGCTCGGACGGGTCCGGCTCGACCAGGACACACCGCGCGCCGCGCTCGCCGAAGGCGGCCGTGAAGTACCCGCCACCGCCGCCGACGTCCACGACCGTACGGTCCGCCAAGGTGACGTGGCGCTCGATCTGGTGCGCCGCGTCGGCGGCCAGGAGCGTGTAGAAGCCCTCCGGGTCGGACTGCTCGGTCCGGAAGGCGCGGAACAGCCGCAGCGAGCGAAACCGTCCAAGGGGCGCGACGTCCCTCAGGGGCGCGGGAGCCGTGGAGGCACGGGGGGCCATGCGGTTTCTCCTGGTACGGAAGCGTGCCGACGGGAAAGCGGGATCCTGTGGTGAAGCCAGGGGCACTCCTGACCGACCGACAATAGCCGCAAATCAACACAAAGCGACGTTGACAGTCCATCAATAGCAGCCACAGAATGTCGCCGAAAGATCTCCCCGGCCTCACCGCGGTGATCGAGGAGGCGGCGTGCGTCGACGGTACCGGCCGCGGAAGGGAGCGGTCAGGTGACGACGACCGAGACGCCGCCCGCCGGCGACGGCGCTCTGCGGCACTTCTACGAGGACCCGCGGGTCCCGATCGGATCCGGCTCGGGCCGGGCGCAGCGGCAGCTGCGGATGCTCAGGGCCCTGCTCGCCGAGTCCGGCGAACCCCAGGTGATCGTCGACATCGGCTGCGGCGACGGCGAGGCCACCGGCCTCGTACGGCGCCTCCGCGACCCGGACCAGCCAGGCCACACGGTGGTCGGCGTCGACTGGTCGATGATGGCCCTGCACGCCGCCCAGCGGCACGACCTGCTGCTGATCCGCGGCGCGGTCGACTCCCCCGGCCTGCCCCTCGGCACCGGCACCGTCGACGTGGTCATCCTCAGCGAGGTGATCGAGCACCTCGTGGACACCGACTCCGCGATCGACGAGATCCACCGGGTGCTCAAGCCGGGCGGCCGGCTGCTGCTGTCCACGCCGAACCTCGCCGCCTGGTACAACCGCGGCCTGCTCGCGCTCGGCATCCAGCCGATCTTCTCCGAGGTCAGCCTGCGCGGCGTGTACGGGCGGCCGGGCAGCCAGGTCGCGGGCCATCTGCACATGTTCACCAAGCGGGCGCTCACCGGGTTCCTGACCGCACGCGGCTTCACCTGCGAGCGCGTGGACGGCGCGCCGTACCACGACGTCCCCGGTTTGCTGCGGCCGGTCGACCGGCTCCTGTGCCACTGGCCCTCCGCCGCCAGCATCCTGCTCGTCCAGGCGCGGCGCACGTGAACGACCGGCCGGACCGGGACCAGCCGGACCGGGACCGGGACCGGCCGTGATCCTCGGCGTCGCGTTAGCGCTCGTCGCCACACTCGCCTTCAACACCGGGTTCGTGCTGGAGAAGGGCGCCCTGGCCGCGCTCCCGCCGCTGAACATCCGGCTCCCCCTGAACCTCGCCCGGATGCTGGTCACCACGCCCCGCTGGGTGGCCGGGTTCGCGCTGATCATGACCGGCCTGGCCGCCCAGCTCGTGGCGCTGACCCGTATCCCGCTGACCGTCGCGCAGCCCGTGCTGTCCTCGGGGATCGTCTTCCTGCTGCTCCTGAGCATGACGTTCCTCGGTGAGCGGCTGACCACGCACGAGTGGACGGGCCTGGCCGGGATCACCGCCGGGGTCGTCTGCGTCGTCGCGTCGCTGGACTCGCGTTCGGACACCGCCGGAACGGGCGGCCACGTGCTGCGGGTGCTCATGGTCGCGGTGCCGTCGACGCTGGCGGGCCTGGCGGTCTTCCGCGCGGCGGGCCGGAGCAGCGGACGGCACCGCAGGCCCACGGGCGACGTGCCGTACGGCCTGGCGGCGGGCATCGTGTACGGCGTGGCCGGCATGATCACCAAGGGCCTGTCCGCGTCGATCGACTTCCACGGCCCGGCGTCGATCGTACGATCGGCGCTGGTCTCGCCGTACCTGTACCTGTTCGCGCCGGTCACGCTCGCGGGTTTCCTGGTGTTCCAGACCGCCCTGCAGCGCGGCCGGGCCTCGATCGTCGCCCCGGTCTCCAGCGTGGTCTCCACGCTGTACACCGTGGTGGCGGGGACGCTGATGTTCGGCGAGCACCTGCCCGTAGGCGCCCTGCACCTGGGCCTGCGCCTCGGCGGCCTCGCGACGATCACCGGCGCCCTGCTCTGGCTCCCGCGCCGTGGCCGCCCCGGCAATACGCCCACGTACGAGGCCGTCGCGGCACCCGCGGCCCGGCATCACTGACCTGCGAATTTGCCGGAAAAATCACGTTTTGTCCGTTAGGTCGATGGGCATGGCGGCGAAAGATGACCCGCCCCGACGACCTGATCAGTGTCCTGACGGACGACCACCGCGAGCTGTCGCAACTGCTCACCGAGGTGGAGTTCCTGTCCGGCGGCGAAAGCCTGCGCCGCACGCTGACCGACCAGCTCATCGTCGAGAGCGTGCGGCACTCGGTGGCCGAGGAGGCCTACCTCTACCCGGTGAGCGGCAGGTACCTGCCGGACGGCGACCGGTTCGTCGCCGAGGCGCTGGCGGCCCATCGCCGCCTCGAGAGCACCCTGATGCGGCTGGAGGAGCCGGACGTCTCCGATGAGAAGTTCTCCCTCCTCCTGTCGTTGCTGATCCTCGACATGCGCGAGCACATCGAGGACGAGGAGGAGCGGATCTTCCCGCTGGTGGCCGAGAAGGTGAGCGAGGACGAGCTCGTCGCGCTCGGCGCGAAGGCGACGAAGGCGAAGGCCGACGCGCTGCGCCGTCCGGGTACCCCGGCACAGGACGCACCGCTGCTCCACATGCTCTTGCGGAGCGGGGCCGGGCTGGCCGAACGGGCACGCGAATACCTGTGCGGACGCGACAAGGCCTACCCCGAAACGCGTTGACCCCGGGCCGAAACCGGGAAGGCCCTGATCGATGACCGTCTCGATCGCGCTGTTCACGGCCGACCTGCGCACCCACGACAACCCGGTGCTGCGCGGCGCGCTCGACGCGGCCGACCAGGTGGTGCCGCTGTTCGTCCTGGACGACGGGGTGCGCGCCGCCGGGTTCGTCACGCCCAACCGGGCGGCGTTCCTGGCCGGCTGCCTCGCCGATCTCGACCGGTCGCTGCGCGCGTGCGGCGGGCGGCTCGTCCTGCGCTCCGGCGACGTCGTACGCGAGGTCTGCCGCGTGGCCGAGGAGACCGGCGCCGGGCAGGTGCACGTCGCGGGCGACGTCAGCGCGTACGCCCAGCGCCGCGAGGAACGTCTGCGCGCGGCGCTCTCCCCCCGCGCGCTGCACGTCCACGAGGACGCGCTCGCCGTCGTCCCGCCGGGCGCGGTCACGCCCGCCGGCAAACACCACTTCGGGGTCTTCACGCCCTACTTCCGGCGGTGGCGTGAGGCCGGCGGACGCCGCCCGCTGGAGGCGCCGGAGAAGATCTTGGTGCCGTCCGTCCGATCCGGACCGCTGCCCGAGGCGGCCGGGCTCGCCCACGGACGGCCCTCGCCGGAGCTTCCCGAGGGCGGGGAGAGCGAGGCGCGGCGCCGCGTCACGGCGTGGCTGGCCGGGCCGGTCGACCGGTACGTGGAGACGCACGACGACCTGGCCGGCGACGCCACCTCACGGCTGTCGCCGTACCTGCACTTCGGCTGCCTGTCCCCGGCCGAGCTGGCGCACCGGGCCGCGCGGCGTGGCGGTGCGGGCGCGGAGGCGTTCGTCCGGCAGGTCGCCTGGCGCGACTTCCACCGGCAGATGCTCGCGGACCGCCCGGCGGCCGGCCACGACGACTACCGCGCCCGCGGCGACCGCTGGCGCCGCGACGACGACGCCGTGGCGGCCTGGCACGCCGGGCTCACCGGCTATCCGCTGGTCGACGCCGCCATGCGTCAGCTCGCCGCGCAGGGGTGGATGCACAACCGCGGCCGGCTGATCACCGCGAGCTTCCTGGCCAAGACGCTGTACGTCGACTGGCGCGCGGGCGCGCGGCACTTCCTGGACCTGCTCGTCGACGGTGACGTGGCGAACAACCAGCTCAACTGGCAGTGGGTGGCCGGCACCGGCGCCAGCACCCGCCCGAACACGGTGCTCAACCCCCTCGTCCAGGCGAAGCGCTTCGACGCGCGCGGCGACTACGTACGCCGCTGGGTACCCGAGCTGGGTGAGGTCGGCGGCCCTGCGGTGCACCGGCCCTGGCTGCTCCCCGCCGACGTACGCCGGCGTCTCGGCTATCCCGGCCCGATCGTGGACCTGGCCGAGGCCCAGGAGAGGTTCCGCGCGGGCCGTGAGGGGGCGCGGCCGTGACCCTGTGCCTCGTCACCGGCGCGACCGGGTACGTCGGCGGGCGGCTCGTCCCCGAGCTGCTGTCCCGTGGCCACCGGGTCCGTTGCGCGGTGCGGTCGCCCGGACGCCTGCGCGACCACCCCTGGAGCGGGCAGGTCGAGGTCGTACGCGCCGACCTGACCGACGCCGCGTCCACGCGCGCGGCACTGGAGGGCGTCGACGTCGCGTACTACCTCATCCACTCCCTGGGCAGCGGGAGCGCGTTCGGCGCGACCGACCGCGCCGCGGCCACCACGTTCGCCGCCGCCGCCGAAGAGGCGGGCGTGGGCCGGATCGTCTACCTCGGCGGCCTCGCGCCGTCCGGTGGCGGCGAGGTGTCGGAGCACCTGCGTTCGCGCGGCGAGGTCGGGGAGATCCTGCTGGCCTCCGGCGTGCCGACGGCGGCCCTGCGGGCGGCGGTGGTGATCGGTTCGGGGTCGGTGTCGTTCGAGATGATGCGCTACCTCACCGAACGACTGCCACTGATGATCACGCCCCGATGGGTGCGCTCGCGGATCCAGCCGATCGCCGTACGCGACGCGCTGCGCTACCTCGCCGGGTGCGCCGCGCTGCCGCCCGAGGTGAACCGCTCGTTCGACATCGGCGGCCCGGAGGTGCTGACGTACGAGGAGATGATGCGGCGGTACGCGGCCATCGCCGGCCTGCGCAAGCGCCGGATCCGGCCCGTGGGGGTGCTCTCTCCGGGGCTGTCGAGCCACTGGGTCGGCCTGGTCACGCCCGTTCCCGGCACCATCGCGCGCCCTCTGGTCGACTCCCTGCGCCACGAGGTCGTCTGCCACGAGCACGACATCGCCGCGTACGTCCCCGACCCGCCGGAGGGGCTGGTCGGCTTCGACGACGCGGTCCAGCTGGCGCTCCAGCACATCGGCGACGGCGACGTGGCCACCCGCTGGTCGTCGGCGTCCGTGCCGGGCGCGCCCAGCGACCCGCTGCCGACCGACCCCGACTGGGCCGGCGGCACGCTCCACACCGACCTGCGCGAGTCGCCGGTCGACGCCTCGCCCGAAGCGCTGTGGCGGGTGATCGAGGGCATCGGCGGCGAGAACGGCTGGTACTCCTGGCCGCTGGCCTGGGCGGCACGCGGGCTGTTCGACCGGCTCGCCGGCGGCGTCGGGCTGCGACGCGGACGGCGCGACCCGTACCGGCTGCGCGTCGGTGACTCGCTCGACTTCTGGCGGGTGGAGGAGCTCGACCCCGGGCGCCTGCTGCGCCTGCGCGCCGAGATGCGGCTACCCGGCCTGGCCTGGCTCGACCTGTCGGTGTCCGAACGCGACGGCCGTACGTGGTACCGCCAGCGGGCGTTGTTCCACCCGCGCGGGCTGCCGGGGCAGCTCTACTGGTGGGGGCTGAAACCGTTCCACGGCATCGTCTTCGGGCGCATGCGGCACAACATCCGGCGTGCCGCCGAGGCCCGTGAGGGCTGTCCGCCCCGGCCTACTCTTGGCGCTTGACTGCTCCTCTCCCTGAGGGGAGGGGATTCCTGGCTCACGCTGCCTGGTGTAGGTACGTTCTGAGAGAGGTAGCGCGTGCTTGGTTCTCGCTTCGCACTGTTGGCGACCTGCCGCCTCGCCTCGCGGTAGCCCTTGGACCTCAGCCGGCCCCTGGCGGGTCTGCGGCGGGCCATCCTCTGCTGGTAGCGGGCCAGCCGAGCGGCGGCCTTCCTCCCGTGCTCGGCATCCGGCAGGTCGTGGTGGTCGCTGGTGGTGGTCGCCACCTCGCGCACCCCCAGTCGACGCCGCGAAGCCGATAGGTGTACCGGGCATGCCCGGCGCCCTCCCCCGATATCGCTGCCGCGCTCACGATCGTGCAATCTATCGAGGAGGTACGACAATATTGAGCGTCCGTTGTGGACGGAAACCGGATCGCCTCAACG
>Ga0193707_1001046_pt1 | contig 10031 bp, 11 predicted proteins | sample U3c2metaG_FD_143043 | JGI IMG/M metagenome (GOLD analysis project Ga0193707, IMG submission 143043) | Soil microbial communities from a riparian zone of the East river system, Colorado, United States - U3c2 | ecosystem: Environmental > Terrestrial > Soil > Riparian zone | place: USA: East River...
CTTGAGGTTGAGGCCGACGGAGCGACGGCCCCGGCAGAGCGGGTCGATCGTCGCCTCGCCACCGGCGCCGGCCGGGCGGTCGACGCGGATCACGTCGGCACCCAGGTCGGACAGCATCATGCAGGCGAACGGCGCTGGCGCCAGACTCGCGAGTTCGATGACGCGTACACCCTGCAGCGGTCCCATGCGTACCTCTCCGTCGGTCGGTGCGGCACACTCTAGAAGGTGCCGCGCACCGCCTCCGAAGGTGGGACGCGAAGAACCAGGGATCGGCCGGGGGCCGGACCACAGCGGCATGGTGCTGACCGCTGGAATGTGTGGATGGGCGCGGAGGGGGCCGCGCCGGGGGTCACAGTGCGTTCACGAACCTCGACAATGAGTCGCCCGCCGACGTGAGGCTACCGAGTGCGTTGTGCACCACGTGAGCCGCGCCTGCGGGGGATTTCAGCAGGTAGAAAACAACAAAGGCCCCGAGTGCCCAGGTAAGATACTTCTTCATTGGCGCTCCCGCCTCCCAACGAACGCCGATTTGCCGCCAACCGGTGGCGCGGACGGCATCCTTCCGGTTTCAGTTGTTCTGGTGCGAGCCGCCCGGGGTGGGCGGCCGTCATCGCTACCGTCTGTCTCCCATGTTGAGTATCACCGCTTCGCCGCATTCTGTCGCGTGTCAACTTTGACACACATCGGTGCGATGGCACGACCAAGAACCGAGACCCCTTGCAAGGTTTCGCATTAGCGATCATATGCACTGGTCACACGGTTTTCATGGTCCGTCAAGCCTTCCGTCGTCTATGTCGGGATGGCGCGAACGAGACGGCGCGAGACGGCGGAGAACGCCGACGGTTTCGTCGCGGAGCGTGGACGCCGGTCACTCCGGGTCGGCTGATCCGGCTCGCCCATCGGATCGGGCATCCGGGCACACACCCGTCAGGTCGCCGGAGTGCGGGCGCGATGCCGGCCGACCGCTTTCGGACACGCCCCATCCTCCGGGCGGCGTAGCCCCCATGCCCCTCATAAGGCTGTGGCCTGCGAAAACGCATAAAGATCGCAGTGACCGGGTAATTCTTGGTTGCCGCATGGGGCTGTCCGGGGGCGGCGTTCGAGGCGGAAAATCGTGCGACTTCCCAATGAACAACTCATCAGGGTGCGCGTCACCGTCATCACGATGGTGGTGACGGGCTTCCTCGCCATGCTCGCGTACGGCGCTCTGCTGGCGTTCGTCCGCATGCAGGCCAACACCACGCTCACCAACCAGCTGGTCTTCACCGCGCGCCAGGTCAGCACCCTCGCCCGCGTCGGCCACCTCACCAGCCCGATCGTCAGCGGCACACCCGGCCTGATCCAGGTGCAGAACGAGCGGCGGCAGGTCGTCGCGGCGAGCCGCTCGCTCGTCGGCCTGTCGGCTCTGCGCGCACCGCGGCCGTCCGATGAGAACCCTCTCTTCCAGCGCGTCTGCCCGGGCAGCCGCTGCTTCACGGCCGTCGCGGCGCGGGTCGCCGCGCCCTCTGGACCGCTCACCGTGTACGTCCTCGCCCCCGAGCTGGGGCTGTTCCCCCGTCCGGGCCTGGCGGTGTTCCTCGCCCTCGGCATCCCGGTCAGCATCGGCGCGGCCGGCGTCTGGCGCTGGTGGCTCGTGGCGCGGCGGCTGCGGCCCGTCGAGCTGATCCGGGCCGAGCTGGATGAGATCAACGCCGCGGACCTGCACCGCCGGGTGTCGGTCCCGCCCGAACGCGATGAGTTCCACTGGCTGGTGATGACCGTCAACGCCACGCTCGACCGGCTGGAGGCCGCGGTCGAGCAGCAGCGGCGGCTCGTCTCCGACGTCTCCCACGACCTGCGCAGCCCGATCGCGGGGCTGCGGGCCGAGCTGGAAGCCGCCCTCATCGACCCGGAGGGCACCGACCTGCGCGCCGCGCTCGGCCGGACGCTGAAGAACACCGAGCGGCTGCAGAACATCGTCACCGAGCTTCTCGTGCTCGCGCGCCGGGAGGCCGAGCCGGGCGTGATCGCCCCGGTGAACACCGTGGACATCGGCCGGGTGCTGACCAACCTGCTCGACAACGCGGCCCGGCACGCCGACTCCGAGGTGATCGTCACGGTTCGCCGGGAGGACGGTGCCGCGGTGGTCGAGGTCTTCAACGACGGCGAGGCGATCGAGCAGGAGGACCGGGAACGGATCTTCGAGCGGTTCATCCGGCTGCCGGCGTCCAGGAAGCGCGACTCCGACGGCACCGGGCTGGGCCTGGCGATCTCGCGGGACATCGCCGACGCGTACGGGGGCTCGCTGAGGCTGGCCGACGACGACCTGGGCACCTGCTTCGTGCTCACCCTCCCGCTCCTCCAGGAGCCCCCGTAACGGGCGTACGGCGCCGGGGTCACGGCGCGGGCCGTCAGGCGGCGACCCGGTCCCTGACGGCCTCTGCGCGAGGCTCCGGCGCCGCGGGTCCCTCGCGGAGCAGGGCCGCGACGGCCGGGGGCCGCGAGCGCGCAGAGCGCGGCGAGGACCCAGCACACCGCGTGCACGGCGCGGGTGTAGGCGGCCTCCGCCGTACGCGCGGGGACGCCGCGGGCGACCGCTCCGGCGAGGTCGCCCTGGTTCAGCAGGTCGGCCGCGCCGCCGTCGCCCAGCCGGCTCGCCGTGAAGCTCACCAGTAGCGACCCGACGACGGCGATGGCGACCAATGCACCGGATGCTGTCGGACCCGGCCGTTAGTGTCCTGGTCGTGGAACACCGCGATCGGCTCGCCCGCTTCGGCGTTGAGCACCTGCAAGCCGCGTTCGCCGCGTCCGGTCGCCGCCTGGTCGCCCGTGAGTCCGACGAGACCACCGGCGACCTGGTCGGTGACATCACCGAGGTGGGGACCGGGATGTGCGCCCCGCTGTATGGGCAACGCGCCGCGAAGATTCGCGCTGCCCGCGCTATGGCTGTGGCCACGGGACAGGCCTCCGAGTGAGCCTCACCGTCACCCAGGCATACCGCTTCGCTCTGGATCCGACTCCGCGTCAGGTCCGCGTGCTGCTCCGGCATGTCGGAGCAGCACGTGTCGCCTACAACTGGGGGCTGGCCAGGATCAAGGCGAACCTGTCCCAGCGTGCGGCGGAACGCTCCTACGGCATCGCCGATGCGGACCTGACGCCGGTCTTGGGCTGGTCGTTGTATGCGATGCGCAAGGACTGGAACCAGGCCAAGGGGCAGGTCGCGCCGTGGTGGGCGGCATGTTCCAAGGAGGCGTACAACACCGGCTTGGACCAGCTCGCCCGCGCGTTGAAGAACTGGGCCGATTCCAGAAGAGGTGAGCGTAAAGGCTGCCGGGTGGGGTTTCCCCGGTTCAAGTCCCGGCGCAGGCACTCCCCGGCGGTACGGTTCACCACCGGGGTGATCCGCCTTGAAGATGACCGCCGCCATGTGCGGCTGCCGCGACTCGGGGCGATCAAGACGTATGAGTCCACGCGCAAACTCCACCGGCGTATCGCCGATGGCCGTGCCCGGATCTTGTCGGCTACCGTCCGCGCCGAGGCCGGCCGCTGGTTCGTCTCCTTCACCGTGGAGGTCCAGCGCGCCATACGGGCACCGGCCCGGCCGGACGCGGTGGTCGGTGTGGACTTGGGGGTCAAGGCCCTCGCGGTGTTCTCCGACCGTCGCCCTCCCGCCGAGAATCCGAAGCACTATGACACCGCCCGGCGCAAGCTCGTCCGGCTGTCGCGGGCGGTATCCCGCAAGCAAGGCCCGGACCGGCGCACCGGCCGGCAGGCATCCAACCGCTGGCACGCGGCCAACGCGGCGCGTAACCGCGTCCACCATCGCGTCACGAACCTGCGTGGTGATGCGATCCATAAGCTCACCACGGCTTTGGCCCGTACCTACGGCTCGATCGTGGTCGAGGACCTGCATGTCGCCGGCATGGTGAAGAACCGCAGGCTGGCGCGCGTCATATCCAATGCCGGGTTCGGGCGGATCCGCCGACAGCTCGCCTACAAGACCAAGTGGGACGGCGGGACGCTCATCGTGGCGGACCGCTGGTATCCCTCCTCCAGAACCTGTTCCGGATGCGGTGTGGTGAAAACCAAGCTGTGCCTGTCCGAACGCACCTACGTATGCGCCGCCTGCGGTCTGGTCCTGGACCGGGACGTGAACGCCGCACTGAATCTCGCTTCGCTGGTGAAGCGTGTCGTCGCCGGGAGTGGCCCGGAGACCGAAAACGGACGTGGAGCCGACCATAAGACCCGACCTGGTCGGGCTGGTGGCGATGAAGCGTCTACCCTGCACCGGGCGGTTCCCGCCCGGGTAGGACAGGGACCTTCGCCCGGCAACGGGCGAATCACTGAAGATCATTGAGACTCCAGTGAACGGCCATATGTACGACCCGATGCGGCCTGCGGAGCTGCGGGACGGCTCGCTGTGGTTCCCGGCCGCGAAGGACCGGCTGGACTTCCTGCGCCGGTTCTCCGATCACTTCGGCGTCCCGGGGGAGTTCCGCGGCGTGAACCTCGGGCCGGGCGCGCTCGCCGAGCACCTGCGCGCCGACCCGGGGCAGGTCTCGCTCTTCCCCGCGGACGCGCCGCTGCCGCCCGGCCTGCGGGCCGTACCCCTGGTCGAGCCGACGCCGCTGTACGCCTGGTCGCTCACGTGGCGGCGGGAGGAGCCCCACCCGCTGCTGCCGCCGCTGCTGGACGGGTTCGCCGAGACCGGACGGCGGCGCCGCTGGCTGGAGTACGACCCCGCGGCGGACTGGCTGCCCGACGTCGACCTCGCGGACCTTCCTGCGGCTACTGAGGGTTCCGCCACATAGCCCAGACGCTGGGGCCGCCGGGCACGGATATCTCGCCGGTCACCCGGAAGCCGAAGCGCTCGTAGTAGGCGATGTTGCTCTCCTTGGAGGACTCCAGGTACGCCGGGAACCGCAGGTCGTCGCAGCGGGTCAGCCGCGACCGGAGCAGTGCCGAGCCGAGGCCGCGGCCCTGGGCCCGCGGGTCGGTGCCGAGCACCGCCAGGTACCAGTGCGGCTCGATCGGGTGCGCCTGCTCGATCTCGCCGAGCGCGCGCATCACCGCGAACGTCCTGGTGCCGAGGACGCGCAGCATGCCGGGAAGCTGGCGGAGCTGGGTGGCGACCGAGATCCTCCACCGGCCGGGCGGGTCCCACAGTGCCCCGGCGAGCACCCGGCCGTCCTGCTCGGCCAGCTCGCTGACGCCGTTCGGCAGGTGGGCGTGGTGGAGCAGCATCGCGAACATGGCGGCCATCCGCTCGGGTCGCCGAGGGAACATCCACTGCCAGAGCGGGTCGTCGGCGAAGGCTCGTCCGAGTACTTCCGCCAGCGGGTCGGCGTCGGGAGCGGTGACGTCACGTACCGCGTTCATGTCCTGAGTGTTTCGTGCAACGATCGCTATGTGAAGATCCTGATTCGTATAGTTACGACTGCAATTGCACTGTGGGCGGCCACCCTGCTCAGCGGCATCGCGCTGACGACGGCCTCCACCCCCCGCAAGGTGGGCACCCTCATCGTCGTGGCCGTGATCTTCGGCCTGATCAATGCCTTCCTCAAACCGATCATCAAGACGTTCGGCTGCGCCTTCTACATCCTCACGCTCGGCCTGTTCGCGCTCGTGGTGAACGCGCTGCTGCTGTTGCTGGCGAGCTGGACGGCCGACAAGATGAACCTGCCGTTCCACGTGGACGGCTTCTGGGCGGCGTTCTGGGGCGCGATCATCATCGGAGTGGTGAGCTGGCTGCTCAACCTCTTCGTCCACGACGACAAGGACTGAGCCGGGCTCAGGCGGGCAGGCCGGCGCCGTCCAGATGGTCGGTGCTGTTGGAGGTGACCAGGCGCAGGTCGCCGTCCTGGCGCGCCCACGTGGTGAGCGAGCCGTTCGGCACGAGGGTGCGTTCGATCTCGAGGACCTGCTGCTCGGTGAGCCGCTCCACGATGTAGCGGGTGAGCACCACGACGGCGTCATGGGCCACGAGGAGCACCCGGCCGCCGGCGTGGTCACGCTCGATGTCGGACAGCACGCTGCGCAGCCGGAGCGCGACGTCGGCCCAGGACTCACCGCCCGGCGGGCGGTAGTAGAACTTGCCGGTCAGCCGCTTGCGCGCCGCCTCGTCGGGGAAGCGTGCGGCGATGCCGCGCCCGGTCAGCGCCCAGAGCACGCCGGTCTCCCGGTCGCGCAGCCGCTCGTCGTGGCTGATCGGCGGGCCGTCGATCTCGGCGAGCGCGATGCGCGCGGTCTCGGCGGCCCGGACGTAGGGGGAGGAGATCACCGCGGTGGGGCGTTCGCCGGCGGGCAGCGCGGCCAGCCGGCGCCCCAGCGCGGTGGCCTGCCGGCGTCCGGCCTCGGACAGCGGCACGTCGGGGTCGCGCATGCCGATCTCGATCTCGTCCAGCCGGCCGGCCTCGGCCGCGCGCCAGGCGACATTGCCGATGCTTTCACCGTGCCGGGCCATCGCCAGCCACTCGAGTGCTCTCACAGCCCCCCGACCTTAGCGGGCACTCAGGACATCGGGCATGCCTGCCCGCAGGTAAGGCGGATCAGCATGTCCAGGAAGACCTCCTGGATCTGCCCGGGGTCGAGCGTGACGAACGACTGGCCGCCGGTCGCCCGCGCGATCTGCCGCAGCGGTTCGGGGTCGATGTCAGGGCCGAACGCGATGGGCACGATCGCCACCGGCTTGAGCGGGTCCGTGGCCCGGCCGAGCTCCTTCAGCAGCTCCTGCAGAAGGAGTGTGTGCCCGGGGTCGTAGTTCATGCCGTCGGTGAGGACGACCAGGACGTTGTTGCGGTCCGGCTGGTAGGTCCTCACGGCCTGGCGGTAGGCGGCGAGGACGGAGTCGTACAGCCCGGTCCGCCGGCCCTGGGTGGGCTGGGCGGTGTCGAACGCCTCGATCAGCGCGTCGCGCTGGGTCCCGAGGCCGACCTTCTGGGTCAGCGGCCGGTACGGCACGAGCTGCCGGTAGTCGCGGTCGCCGTCCAGCTGGGTGGCGAACTCCCACAGCGCGACCTGGGAGTTGTCGCTGAGGATGTGGGTGCCCTGGACGGCCGCGCGGCCCGTCGCCCGGATGCGGGTGTCCTTGGTAGGCGGCACCGGGTCGGCCATCGAGGGCGAGACGTCGAGCAGGATCAGCATGCGGGCGCCGAGCACGGTCCGCTGCCACATCTGCAGGATGCGGCCGACCGTCGCCGGGTCCTGCGGGCGTACGGGGTCGGGCGCCTCGGAGGCGACGCCGTACCTGGCGCCGAACCCGGCCCCGGCGACACCGTCGGGCGTGCGCAGCCCCAGCGACTGCAGCTCCTCGCGCGCCTGCGACTGGGAGAGCGCGGCGCGGAAGTCCTCGACCGTACGGGCGCGGGTGCGGTCGGAGGTCACCGCGACGTAGGGGAAGTCGAGGGCGAGCGCTCCGTCCTTCGGGTACTGGGCGGTGACGGGGCGTTCGGTGTCCTTGTGGTTGTGCTGCCAGACCGACTGCTCCGACATCACCACGGCGGTCGGCGGATCCCCGCCACGGAACATCGCGGCGTACGCGGCCTTCTCGTCCGGCAGCGCGGTGCCGAGATCGGAGTAGAGCGTGATCGCGAAGGTGCCGAGCCCGGACTTGCCGGGCCCCGATGCCTGGTGGGCGAGCATGAGCGCGCCCAGGCCGGTGGCATCGATCGTGGGGTCGAGGAACCGGACGCGTACGGGCGGCGGCCCACCGCCGGTGCCCGGGAGCTTGGAGGACAGCAGCAGCCGCCAGCTCGCGTCGCGGGGCGACCGTCCCTGGGCCGAGGCGAGTACGAGCGGCGACGAGGCGATCGGGGTGCCGGACGGCCTGACGGCGGCGGCGCCCATGCGGGTGCGCCGGGCGACCGGGAGCCAGAGGGAGGAGTCGGGGATCCAGGCGTCGGGCGTGGACGCGCCGGGGGAGGAGCCCTGTCCGGAGAGCACGCCCGCGACGTCCGCCGGGTCCTCACGCCGTACGGTGACGCGGACGCAGGTGGTGCGCGCGTTGTAGCGGCGCGCGGTCTGCTCGACGGCCGGCGCGATCGTCGCGGTCACGGCGACCGTGATCGCCTCGGCCCGGCAGCCGTCCGCGTGGGACCCCAGCGAGCATGCGGTGGACGCCGGTGCGATCGCCAGTAACAGGACCAGCGCACGGACCCCGGCGGCGCTGTGGAAGACGCGACGGTATGACATCGGAACTTCCCGCTCCCCATCATTGACGGCATCCCGTCACTTGTCCGGAGATTATCCGGTTAAGCACCCAACGATGGGACTTTTTCTGAATTTTGGGCGGAGGTATGGCGGTGCGGCCAGATACCACCAGTAACACCAACCACACGCATTTCACTGGTGCGCCGGTTCACCACCGACGAGCTGGACTTTCCCCTGTTAATGCCTCCTTGACCAATTGAAATACCTGACGTCGCATAAGACACTGACTAAACTCACAGGTGTGGGACGTCATGTCTCTTCCGAGCGCAGGCGTTCGCTGCGCGGCAGGTTGTTCCTCGCGCTTCTCGCGATCATCGTGCTGATGTGCGTGGCGGTCTTCGCGGCGTACCGGATCTGGGGCCGTTCCCGCGAGCATCCGGCGCCCCGGCAGCCTCCTCGCGGCCCCGTCACGACGTCGGCCGCTCCCAGCCCCAGGCCCACCACCGCGCCCAGCCCCACGCCCGCCGGCGCGGTCACGCTCGCGCTCACCGTGACCGGTCCGAGCTGCCAGGTGTTCGTCCGGGTGCCGGGCGGCGACATCCTGGTCAACCGGAGCCTGGTGCGGGGCCAGTCGGTGCGCCTGGACGAACAGCGGCTGAGCATCGTCCTGGGCGACGCGAGCGCGGTCCGCGTCTACGTCAACGGCAAGCTCCGTCCCCCGGGCAAGGCGGGCCGGCGCGTCACCTTCACTGCCCTGAAGGGGTGAGCCCCCGGCCCGGCGGTCGCCAGAGCCGGGGGTGCCCGTACGAGCGGTGCGTCAGCCGCGGCGGCGGGCCAGGGCCACGCCTCCGCCGGCCAGGGCCAGGATCAGCGCCACGAGGCCGATCCACCACCAGCCCGCGCTGGAGCGCTGCTTCTCGGCCTGGGCGGCCGGCTGGTCGGTCGCCGGAGCCGCCGGCGCGGCCGAGGCCGACGCCGAGCCGCCGTCCTTCACGGTGAACCTGAACTCGCCCGTGACCGGGTGCCCGTCCTCGGCGACCACGCGCCAGCCGACGGTGTAGACGCCCGGTGCCAGCGTGCCCGCGACCTTCTCGACCACGTGGTTGTCCACCGCGCTCGGCTTGCCGGACTCGTGGTGGCCGCCCTGGGCGTCTCGTACGACCACGCCGGGGAACCGTACGGGATCGGCGTAGTTGAGGTGGATCTCGGCCGGTGCGGCCACGGTCGCGCCCTTGGCCGGGTCGGAGGAGGTCAGCGTGGTGTGGGCCGCCGCCGGCGAGGCGGAGAGGACGATCCCCGCCACGCCCGCCAGCGCCGTCGCCGTGGCGGCCGTCGTGAGCCGCGTCCTCGTCGTGAGCCTCATGCCGTCCGCTTCCGGGTCAGGCCGTACGCGCCGACCGCGAGGCCGACGAGTCCGGCGGCGAGGCCGAGACCGCCGAGCAGCCGCGCCGTGCCGTCATCGGCGGACGCGGTGTCCTTCGCCCGCGCGCCCGCGGCGGTCAGGGCCGAGGCGTCCTCGGCGGCGGCGGCCAGGTGGACCGTCGGAGCGGGGTGCTCCGGCTCCTGCCCTGCCGTGCCGGGGTCCTGGTCCCAGGTGACGACCTCGCCGCTCGAGTAGGTCTGCTTGGCGGTGAACATCAGCCGGTCCGTGTTGGTCGGCAGCGGGCCCATCGAGACGTCGAACTCCTGGAACTGACCGGGCGCGATCTTCCCGCCGCTCCAGGTGATCTTCGAGACGGCCTGCGTGATCTCGCCGCCGTCCGACTTGAGAGGCGTGGCGAGCTTGGCCTTCTCGACCTTGATCTGCCAGCCGGGCTGCGGGCGGACCGAGACGGAGGCGATCGGATGGTCGGCGGGGAGGTCGACCTCCAGCTTCGTGGTGTCGGCGCCCTGCTCCTCGTTCG
>Ga0193707_1001047_pt1 | contig 10025 bp, 11 predicted proteins | sample U3c2metaG_FD_143043 | JGI IMG/M metagenome (GOLD analysis project Ga0193707, IMG submission 143043) | Soil microbial communities from a riparian zone of the East river system, Colorado, United States - U3c2 | ecosystem: Environmental > Terrestrial > Soil > Riparian zone | place: USA: East River...
GATCGTCGCCCGCGACGACGCCGGCCGCACGGTCTTCCGCCAGCGTGCCCTGTTCCACCCTCACGGCTTGCCCGGTCATCTGTACTGGTGCTCGATCAAGCCCTTCCACGGGATCGTCTTCGGCGGCATGCAGCGCAACATCGCCAAGGCAGCCAGCGGCCCGAGCTGAGCTCGACCAGGGCTGTCGATCCGCGGGATTCTCATTCGTCAGACCGATGCCCGCTCCGTGGGTTGTGTCAGGCGTCGGTGGTCGGCCGGACTGTCTCGATGGGTGATCGCGGCGGGAACGGCCCGGGACCGTAGATGTGGGCCTCGACGATCGCGCCGGTGGCGTCGCGGATGATGTGTTGGGTCTGGGCCCACCGGGCGACCTCGGCTCCGATCGCGACTTGCCGCAGTCTCGGGCCGCCGCTGGAGAATGGCGCACAGCCGGGTCGGCGGTTCCTCCAGACACCGCTCTCGTAGTACGTCTCGACATCTCGTGTGTCCATCGCCCGCCCCTCCTGACTCTTGGCCCATCGGCTGGCAGTGTGGCGTGAGCGGACGGCGTAAGGCCAGTACCCAGACCCATTCATGCGCCTGGCGATTCAGACCGTTCCGTAAGACTGCGCGGATCCTCGACATGGTGCCGAATTCTCTGCAGGGATGGTCCTGGGTACCAGGAAACCATGAGTGAGAACAAGCGGGTGGTGCGGGCTTCGTCGGCGGATGTGTTCGCGGTGCTGGGGGATGGGTGGTCGTACGCAGGGTGGGTGGTCGGTGCTGCGCGGATCCGGTCGGTTGATCGAGGGTTTCCGGCTGTGCGGACGAGTGTTCACCACTCGGTCGGTGTCTGGCCGTTGCTGGTGAACGACGTCACTACGGTCGAGGACTTCGAGCCGGACCGCCGGTTGGTGATCAAGGTCCGCGTCTGGCCGGCTGGCGCGGGCCGGGTCGAGTTCGTTACCACCACCCGTCCGGACGGGTGCCTGCTGGTGATGCGCGAAGAGGCCGTCGAGGGCCCCGCGAGCCTGCTCCCGAGTGCAACCGTCGACCGGTCCTGCACTGGCGCAACACCGAGATACTGCGTCGCCTCGCCTATTTGGCGGAATCATGAGCCGGCCTGCACGAGACTCACCGAGCCCACGCCGGCTACGACCCGGCCGAAGGCACGGTCCACCACCTCCGACGCTGAATCAAGCGACCTCGATCCCCTGGAACGGAGCTCGCCATGCCGACCGGTGCCGGTAGCGGTATCGGTGTTACGACCGCACTTCAGCTGGACCGTCTGGGGTGGCAGGTGTTCGCCGGCGTACATGATCCAGCCGACGGCGAAGTACTGGCCGGCCAGGCCTCGGAGCGGCTCCGGATCCACGAGCTCGACGTCACGGATGAGGCGTCGATCGACACTTTCTTCACGAACGTCGAAAAGCAGCTCGATCCAGAAGGGCTGCGGGCGCTGGTCAACAACGCGGGCGCGGGAGTCGCCGGACCGTTGGAGACCTTGCCGATCGAGAGCCTGCGCCACCAGCTCGACGTGAACGTGATCGGCGCGGTCCGCGTTACCCAACGCGCGCTCCCGCTGATACGTCGTGGTGAGCCGAGCGGTGGCGGCAGGGTGGTGTTCGTCGGATCGGTCGGTGGTCTGGTCGCGGTGCAGTTCGCCGGCGCCTACCACGCCTCAAAGTACGCGATCGAAGCGATCGGCGACACCTGGCGGCAGGAACTGGCCCCCGACGGTATCGCGGTCTCGATCGTGGAACCCGGTCCGATTTCGACTCCGCTGTGGGCCAAAGCGGTCCGGACGCTTGACGCATTGCCCGCCAACGACCGCTACCAGCCGCGACTGGACGCGTTCCGCGAGACCTTGCGCAGACAGGGCAATGAAGGGGCGAGCCCCAAGACGATCGCCGACCTGGTCGAGCACGCCGTCAGTGCCGACCGGCCACGTACCCGGTACGCCGGAGGGCTGGTTGCGGCAGTTGTGCCGAAGGTCCGGCGGCTGATCCCCGACCGGGTGTTCGATCACCTCGCTCGGCGTGCGTCGGCGAAGTGATCGACCCACCAGCACGGTCCCGCGCCCGGTTCGGTGTCCGGAGAGTTTCGATGGAAGGTCTGCAGTGAAAGCGTTGACTTGGCAGGGTAAGCGCAAGGTCGAGTACTCCGACGTACCGGATCCGGTGATCCAGGAGTCCACCGACGCGATCATCGAGGTCACGTCGACGGGTGTCTGCGGATCCGATCTCCACCTGTACGAGGTGATGGGACCGTTCATGGAACCGGGCGACGTGCTCGGGCACGAGCCGATGGGTGTCGTCGTCGAGACCGGCTCGGAGGTGCTCAACCTGAAGGTTGGAGACCGGGTAGTCGTTCCGTTCGGGATCGCCTGCGGGCATTGCTTCATGTGCGGCCAGGGACTGCAGTCGCAATGCGAGACGACCCAGGTCCGCGACGAGGGGATGGGTGCGGCGTTGTTCGGCTACACCAGGCTGTACGGCCAGGTGCCGGGCGGGCAGGCGGAGTACCTACGCGTGCCCCAGGCGCACTACGGGCCGATCGTGGTGCCCGCCGGACCGGCTGATGATCGCTTCGTGTTCTTGTCCGACGTGCTGCCGACCGCTTGGCAGGCAGTCGAGTATGCCGCCGTTCCGGACGGCGGCACCTTGGTCGTCATTGGTCTCGGCCCGATTGGTGACATGGCGACCAGGATCGCGTTGCACCACGGTCATCGTGTGATCGGCATCGACCTGGTGCCTGAGCGGTTGAAGCGGTCCCAGGAGCGAGGCGTCCAGGTGATCGACTACTCCGACGACGTGGCGGACGAGGTGCGCGAGCTGACAGCCGGCCGGGGAGCCGATGCCGTGATCGACGCTGTCGGGATGGAAGCTCACGGTTCGCCGAAGGCGCAGGCGGCGCACAATCTGGTCGGGATGATGCCGGATGCGATTGCGGAGAAGATGATGCAGACGATCGGCGTCGATCGGCTGGCGGCGTTCTACCTGGCCATCGAGCTGGTCCGGCGTGGCGGCACGATCTCGCTGAGCGGCGTCTACGGCGGTGCGGCCGATCCGTTGCCGATGCTGACGATGTTCGACAAGCAGATCCAGTTGCGGATGGGCCAGGGCAACGTACGGCGCTGGGTCGACGACATCCTTCCGCTGCTGACCGACGACGACCCGCTCGGCGTGGACGGCTTCGCGACGCATCACGTGCCGCTGTCCGAAGGCCCCGCGGCGTACGAGATGTTCCAGAAGAAGCAGGACGGCGCCGTAAAGGTGCTACTCAAGCCCTGACGCAAGTCGTCGTGACCGGGCAACTGTTCGTTGAGGATCGGAGCTGACGTGGAGCACGTCGAAGGGCGACCGTTGTCGGATGCCGAGTTGCAGGGGCTCGATGCGTACTGGCGGGCGGCGAACTATCTGGCTGTGGGGCAGATCTATCTGCTCGCAAACCCCCTGCTCAGGGAGCCGTTGGGGCCTGAACACATCAAGCCACGGTTGCTGGGGCATTGGGGTACGACGCCCGGCCTCAACTTGATCTACGCGCACCTGAACCGGGTGATCCGCGAGCGCGAGCGGGAACTGATGTACGTGATCGGCCCTGGCCATGGCGGCCCGGCCATCGTCGCGAACAGTTGGCTCGAGGGCAGCTGGACCTCGACGTATCCCACCACGACGCAGGACGAGGCTGGCATGGCCAGGCTGTTCAAGCAATTTTCGTTCCCCGGCGGCATCCCGAGTCATGTCGCCTCCGAGGTGCCCGGCTCGATCAACGAGGGCGGCGAGCTGGGCTACTCGCTCAGCCACGCGTACGGAGCCGCCTTCGACAACCCGGACCTGGTCGTCGCTTGTGTCGTCGGTGACGGCGAGGCCGAGACCGGGCCGCTGGCGACCTCCTGGCACTCGAACAGGTTCCTGGACACCCGGCGCGACGGTGCTGTGCTGCCGATCCTGCATCTCAACGGCTACAAGATCGCGAACCCGGCGGTGCTCGCGCGGATCGGTGACGAGGAACTGTCGGCGCTGCTGGTCGGCTACGGTCACGAGCCGTACCTGGTCGAGGGGTCCGAGCCGGAAGAGGTGCACCAAGCGTTGGCCGCTGCGATGGATCGCTGCCTGGACCGGATCGACGAGATCCAACTGGAGGCCCGTACAGCGACCGGCGTCTCGCCGCGGGCGGCCTGGCCGATGATCGTGCTGCGTACGCCGAAGGGCTGGACGGGTCCGCGCACAGTCGACGGCAAACCAGTCGAGGACACGTGGCGAGCACATCAGGTGCCCTTGGCCGAGGTCAGGACGAACGAAGACCACCTGCGGCAACTTGAGGACTGGCTTCGCAGCTATCGCCCTGAGGAGCTGTTCGACGCCGAAGGCCGGCCGATATGCGGGCTCACCGAACTCGCGCCGGAACCGGAGCTGCGGATGGGGTCCAGCCGGCACGCCAACGGCGGCCTGATCACCCGTGACCTGGAGTTGCCCCCGATCGCGGAGTACGCAGTACCGGTGAAGGCTCCGGGGGCGGAGGACGGGGAGCCGACCAAGGTGCTCGGCGCCTTTCTGCGCGACGTGTTCGTCCGCAATGCCGAGTATCGCAACTTCCGGATGGTCGGGCCGGACGAGACCGAGTCGAACCGGCTGTCGGCGGTGTACGAAGCGACCAGCAAGGCGTGGAATGCGGGACGGCGCGACACCGATGAGCATCTGGCGGCCGATGGGCGGGTGCTGGAGATGCTCAGCGAACATACCTGTCAGGGATGGCTGGAGGGGTATCTGCTGACCGGCCGGCACGGGCTGTTCTCGTCGTACGAGGCATTCGTGCACATCGTGGACTCGATGGTCAACCAGCACGCCAAGTGGCTGAAGACCGAGAACAGATTGGACTGGCGGCGGCCGATCCCGTCGCTCAACTACCTACTGACCTCGCATGTGTGGCGGCAGGACCACAACGGTTTCTCCCACCAGGATCCCGGCTTCATCGACCATGTGGTGAACAAGAAGGCCGAGGTCGTCCGGGTCTACCTGCCGCCAGACACGAACACGCTGTTGTCCACGATGGACCACTGCCTGCGGACCCGGAACTACATCAACGTTGTCGTCGCAGGCAAGCAACCCCAGCCGAGCTGGCTCGATTGAGAGGCAGCTGCGCTGCATTGTGCGCGGGTATATCGAGGAAGGCACCACGACCACTCCGTTCGACATGGTGGTGCTCAACAACCTCGACCGTTATCACCTGGCGATGGACGTGATCGACCGTGTGCCGTCGCTGCGCAGCCGCGCGAGTGCCGCACGGCAGCACTTCGGCGACCAGCGCACCCGACATCGCGCGCAGGTGACGACCTACGGTGAGGATCTGCCGGAGGTGCGCGACTGGCGATGGAGCCGGCACGGATGAGTCTCCTGATCGTGAACGCCGGGTCGTCGAGCCTCAAACTGCGAGTGCTCGACGAGGGCGATGACCTGATCGACGAACAGGACGTCTCCGACTGGGACGGCTCGCCGGATCCGATCGACGCGATGGCGGCTGATGCGGTTGTGCATCGGGTGGTGCACGGTGGTGACCGGTTCGATCGCGCAGCAGTGGTCGACGACGAGGTCGAGGCCGCGATCGAGAAGCTGGTGCCGCTGGCGCCACTGCACCAGCCGCGAGCGCTCGCCCTCATCCAGCACACACGATCCGGAGATCGTCCAGTGGTGGCGTGCTTCGATACGGCGTACCACTGGACGATCCCTGCCGCCGCCGCCACCTACGCCGTACCGGCCGATTGGCGGAAGCGGTTCGGACTGCGGAAGTTCGGTTTTCATGGCTTGTCCCACTCGTATGTCGGTCGCGAAGTGCCGCGGATTCTCGACCGGAAGTTGCCGCGCTTGATCAGTGCTCATCTGGGAGCGGGCGCATCGCTCTGTGCCATCGCCGGCGGCCGGTCGGTGGAGACGACGATGGGCTTCACACCACTGGACGGGCTGGTGATGGCAACCCGCTCCGGGTCAGTCGACCCGGGGTTGCTGCTGTGGCTGCAAACCTCAGGTGGTCTCGGTGCCGACGAGATCGGCGAGGCGCTGGAACACCACTCCGGGCTGCTCGGGTTGAGTGAGCGGTCGGGAGATCTCCGTGAGGTCCTCACAGGTGTGGAGAATGGCGACCCCGATTGCAGGCTGGCCTACGAGGTCTATCTGCACAGGTTGGCCGGGGAGATCGCCCGAAATGGCGGCCGCGCTGGGTGGGGTCGACGCGATCGCTTTCACGGGTGGGGTGGGGGAGCATTCGGTTCCCCTGCGAGCAGCGGTGATCCGTCGGCTTGAATGGCTTGGAGTGGTCGTCGATGTCGCAGCCAATGAGTCGTCAGCATCGGTGATCAGCGCGTCCGAGAGCGGCGTCGCGGTCTGCGTGGTCGAGGCCCGTGAGGACTTGACGATGTCAGCCGAGGCACGCGCCGTCCTCTCCTGACTGCGCGGTCATTCAGACGGAACCGACGGCGGGTTCGCCTTCGGTGAAGCGGGTACCGGGTGGCATGAAAGCATCGACCTGGCAGGGTCTGCCGCTGTTGACATCGTGACCCGCGTCGTAGTGGTCACCGGAGCGTCGAGTGGCATCGGGCTCGCGACGGCACGCGCGTTCGCCAGGCAGGGAGCACACTTGGTGCTCGCGGCGCGCTCGGCGGACAGCCTCGCTGTCGCCGAGGAACTCTGCATGGCCGACGGCGGCGAGGTGTTGGTGGTGCCGACAGACGTCGCAGACGCTGGCCAGGTCGATGAGTTGCTAGACGCAGCCGAGCGGCGCTTCGGGCGCGTCGACGTCGTCGTGCACGCTGCTGCAGTCCTTGCGTACGGACGGTTCGAGGATGTGCCCGGTGACATCTTCGACCGGGTGCTCACGATCAATGTCCAAGGCACCGCGAACGTTGGACGCTCAGCTCTGCGTGGATTCCGGCGTCATCGCGGTGGCACGTTGATCGTCGTCGGCTCCCTGCTCGGGAAGATCGCGACGCCGTATCTGAGTTCTTACGTGACCAGCAAATGGGCGATACACGGGCTGACTCGCTGCTGGCAGATCGAGGTCAGATCGGAGCCGGGAGTCGAGGTCGCACTCGTCTGGCCAGGCTCGGTCAACACTCCTGCCTACTCCCAGGCCGCGAACTACGCCGGCCGGATCGGTCGGCCACCGCCGCCGATCGACCCACCGGAAAGGGTCGCCGGGCGCATCGTGCGCCTGGCTGACCGGCCCTCGCGCTCGACATCCGTCGGAGTGGCCAATCGCCTTACCCTGTTCGGGTTTCGCCGTCTACCGGCGGTCTTCGACGCCCTGGTCACCCCGCTGATGAAGACAGGTGGCCTGTCTCGCGACGAGATCAGCCCGCATCCCGGCAACGTGATGGAGCCTTCTCCAGCAGGCGACAGCGAGCACGGTCGTTGGGGCCGCCACTGGCTCCGGCCGCTCGCCGGTATGACGGTGGCCGCCGCGGTCCTTGTCACAGCCTGGAAGGCCCTGCGTCGTCAGTGGGAGTGGAAGAGGGCGGCGCGGGCTGCGTTGGAACCGCAGGCGCCGTGTACGCCGCCGCCCGGGTGAGCTGAGGCGGAAGCGAGATACAGCGACTTGATCGCAGTCTCGGCCCGGCCGAGGCCAGGCATCGGCCGGAGCACGAGTTCTTGCCTCAAGCCGGACGTCCCGCCGTTGACGGCGCCGCCGACGAGGTTGGCGTCACGCCGCTCGAGCTCCAGCGGGTTGAGGATTCGACGTGCAGTGATCGTGTCGGTGAAGCCTGGGGCGTACTCCTCGACTCGTGCCTCGATCCGTTCGGCCATTGCCTCGGCCTCAGCAGCGTCCCATTGCCCGGTGAGCTTGCCGCCGGCGTCACCCCGGGTCAGCTGCGGAACGTGAGTGTAGGCCCACGCGGCATCCGTGCCGGCCGGGGAACGGTTCGGATCGGCTGTCGTCATCTGCCCCATCAACAGAAACGGCCGGTCCGGGATCCAACCGGCGGCCAGTTGGCCGGACCACCGCCGCAGATCGTCGACCGAATCGGCGAGGTGAGCGGTGCCAGGAGCCAGATCAGGTGCATCCCGCCACGGAATCGGCGAGCTGAGCGCCCAATCGACCTTGACGATGCCGGGATCCCACTTGAAGAACCGCAACCGATGCAGCACCGAGGAAGGGAGATCCTGACGAGGAATCAGGTGACAGTAGAGAGCCGGTGCTGAGACGTCCGCGAGCACAGCCCGACCGGCGGCGTACTCCGCGCCGTCGAGAGTCCGTACTCCGATCGCTCGGCCATCGCGGACGACGACCTGGTCGACTCGAGCCTGGCACACGATGGTGCCGCCTCGGGCGGTGAAGCGGTCGGTCAGTGCCTGCGACAGGTGCCCGGCGCCGCCACGTGGCACGGGATACCCGTACTGCTGCGCGATCATGACCAGCAGCCAGCCCATCAGCCCTGAGCCCATCGCGGTGGGAGCGATGTCCGCATGCTGTGAATTGGTGGCCAAGAGCAACTTCGCGGCCTCACCTCCGAACCGTTGGTCACCGACGGAGCGAACCGGGCCGATCAGAAGCTGTAGTCGCTTCAGTCCTCGCGGCCCCAGGAGATGGCGGAGCAGATCGATACCTGCACGGACAGGTGGAAACGGAGTGAGCAAGGCTTCGATGACCGCCGGGCCGACACGTTCCCAGTCGGAGTACAGGTCCAGCCAAGCCTGTCCGTCACCTCGGGCCTGGGCGTCCAGGGCGGCCGCGGTGTCGGCAGGATCCGGGTGGACAAGCGCCCAACCGCCGCTGCGCAACGGATTGCCGACAGGCGATGGCGCGTTGGACCACTCCAAGCCGTAGTCGCCGAGATTCAGGTTCTTGATCGTGGGTGACACCGCCGCCAGCGGGTAGAACGAGCTGAAGGTATCGTGCACGAACGAGGCATCGAGCTCCGTCGAACTACGGACCGCGCCGCCGATCTCGTTGTTGGCCTCCAGCAGTACGACGTCCCAGCCGGCGTCGACCAGCAAGTTCGCCGCAACCAGTCCGTTGGGCCCGGCACCGACGACGACCGCATCGCTCACGGGGCTAGAGCTTTCTCGAGTTTTTGGCGGCACGCCGCCTGACGAAGACGACTCCGCCGACAACGATCACCGGCACGAGCAGGACGAGGAGGAGCCAACGGATTCCGGACCAGTCGTCACTGTCGCCATCGGCCGAGCCGGGCGGCTCTGGGCTCGGAGTGCTGGCCGATTGCTGATCGGCAGAGGTGGGTGCCGCCTGAATGACCGCCTGGCCACGGCTCGGGACTGTCTGGGACGCCACGGCCGTTGCTCCGAAAACCACGCAAAGGGCGACCGCGACCGCAGACAGCAGGCCGAGTCGGTGGGCTTTGTTCATGGCCTTAGGTACCCGGATATCCCCGACCGAACCTGCTCGCCATCCTCCGGATGATGCCGACTGCTCAGACCGGCGAACCCGGGCATCACCTGGCCTATGAGCGCGGATCTAGTTGCGTTTCGTTGCGCTGAATTGTGATGCATCCGCCTGGCTGGCTCGGCGGAGATGTTGTTGGGTACCTGGAGCGTGGCAATGATCTGATCCGGAGGGGGCACGCGATGGCCGAGGCGAAGTCCACTCCGGTTCGAAGATGTCCGTCTCGCACGTGCGGTTTCTGGCGGTCAGGATGAACGAATGAGCTTCCAGCGCGGTGACGAGGTAGCCGCGGCGACTGACCTCGGAGGTTTCTGGCAGGGCAGGATTCTGGCCGGCACACCCGGCGTGATCGATGAGGTCGATGAAACGGACTCCTCGGCTCCGGTCTTCACCGTCACCTTCACCATCGAGCAGGACGACCTGCTCACCCCTCACCAAACGACTGTGACAGGCCTGAGCACCACCGAGCTCAGCAAGTGAATCTCTTCGTTTGTCTGCGGGTACCGAATAGCGGTGAGGCGAGTTGGGGAACTGATCGCGGGCCGGTACAAGATCGTCGACGCCATCGGGCGCGGCGGGATGGGGGAGGTGTACCGGGCGACGGATGTGGTGTTGGGCCGCGAGGTGGCTGTCAAGGTCATGCTGCCGAT
>Ga0193707_1001048_pt1 | contig 10020 bp, 6 predicted proteins | sample U3c2metaG_FD_143043 | JGI IMG/M metagenome (GOLD analysis project Ga0193707, IMG submission 143043) | Soil microbial communities from a riparian zone of the East river system, Colorado, United States - U3c2 | ecosystem: Environmental > Terrestrial > Soil > Riparian zone | place: USA: East River...
GATCGAGAGCCTCCTGGGCGATCTCTTTTCGAACGCGATGAGCGTGCAGCTGATGGAGCACGCGGCGAAGCTCGACCTGGCGCAATTCGAGGATCCGGAATTCTACGACCATCTCGAGCGGGCACGGAGGCAGACTGTCGGGCGCATTGCGCTACTCAGCCTCCTGCTCTCGATGTCGCAGGATGCTCTTACCCTGCTAACGCTGGCGGGAGCGCTAATCGCGTACAATCCGTGGCTTCTGCTGCTGCTCGCCGTCGCCGTGATTCCCAGCTTCCTCGGCGAAACCCATTTCGCTTCGCTCGGCTACTCGCTTCTGTTTCGCTGGACGCCGGAGCGCAGGCAGCTGGACTATCTCCGCTATGTCGGCGCGAGCGACAAGACGGCCAAAGAGGTCCAGATGTTCGGGCTGGCTCCGTGGCTGACCGAGCGCTACCGCGACCTCTCCCAGAAGTTTTACGAGGAGAACCGAGACCTGTCCATCCGGCGCGGAGTCGTCAGCGCACTGCTCTCGATATTGGGCACGGTAGGCTACTACGCTGCATACGTCGTCATTCTGATACGCGCTGTCAAAGGCGACATCACGATCGGAACGCTGACCTTCCTCGCAGCGTCGTTCGGGCGCGGACGCGATGTCATCCAGAGCATCCTGCTTTCAGCGAGCAACGTTGCGGAGCAGGCACTGTACCTGAGAGACCTGTTCGTATTCCTCGAAATGCGGCCCACGATCGAGTCGCCGCCGAACGCGAGACTGGTGCCTGCGAAGATTCAATCCGGATTCGTGTTCGAGAACGTTGGATTTCGTTATCCGGGAAGCGAGCAGTGGGCGATTCGAAACGTCGATCTCGTTCTCAGGCCGGGCGAGCGTGTCGCGCTCGTTGGCGAGAACGGCGCTGGCAAGACGACAATCACCAAGCTTCTGGCTCGCCTCTACGATCCCACGGAAGGTACGATCACGCTCGACGGAGTCGATCTCAAGGAGTACGACCTCGCCAGTGTCAGGCACGCGATCGGCGTCATCTTCCAGGATTTCGTCCGCTACGACATGCGGTTCGACGAGAACATTGGCGTAGGCGAGATAGACTCCGTGCGCGCCGACCTCGACAGGAACAACGGAACCCCGACGGCAATTACTGCTGCCGCGGAGAACTCGCTGGCGGCGTCACTGCTCCCGCGTTTCTCGAAGGGATATCAGCAGATGCTGGGCAGAAGATTTGAGGAGGGCGTGGATTTGTCGGGGGGCGAATGGCAGAAGATCGCGCTGGCCCGCGCCTACATTCGCGACGCGCAAGTCCTGATACTCGACGAGCCTACCGCCGCGCTGGACGCGCGCGCCGAGTACGAAGTGTTCCTGCGCTTCTCCGAGCTGGTCGCCGGGCGGATGGCAATTCTGATCTCGCACCGCTTTTCCACGGTTCGCATGGCGGACCGGATCATCGTGCTCCGTCACGGCAAGGTCGAGGGTCAGGGCTCGCACGAGGAGCTGCTCGCGGAGGGTGGGCTGTACCAGGAATTGTTTGATATGCAGGCGGCGGGGTACCGGTAAACTGGCAACTGGCGACTGGCAACTTCTCGAGAGACGGATTTACAGATTACTGCAAAGAACGGGGTGAGAGGTGTCAGAAGCGCAGGTGCCAGGCGTCAGTTCACGACGCCCAGACCGCACAGTCGCGATTCAGAGCACAGGCACGCGCGTTCTGGCACTTTCACGCCACGGAGGCAAGTCCGGGCGTTGTGAACCGATACCTGGCACCTATGCTTCTGAGACCTCTCACCCCGTTCTTTGCAGTTGTCAATCCTTCCCTCAAGGAGTTGCCACTTGCCAGTTACGGGCTCAGGTACTTTTTGAACCAGCCGAGCGCCTCCCCCCACCACAGCCTCTGGTTCTGGGGCTTGGCAATCCAGTGCCCTTCATCCGGAAAATCGATCAGCCGGCTCGGCACGCCCTGGCGCTGTAGCGCCGTGAACAGCGAAAGGCCTTCCGTGTAAGGCACGCGATAGTCCATCTCGCCCACGACCACGAGATGCGGCGTGTGAAAGTTTCCGGCGAAGAGGTGCGGCGACCAGCGGCGGTACACCGAGTCCATCGCGTTCTTGTCCCAGTACGGACCACCGAATTCCCAGTCGCTGAACCAGATCTCCTCGGTCGCACCGTACATGTTCTCGAGATTGTAGACGCCGGCATGGGTGAACAACGCCTTGAAGCGATTCGAGTGGCCGGCGATCCAGTTGGTCATGTAACCACCGTAGGACCCACCGGCGGCGCCCATGCGCGTCGAATCCAGCCAACCGTTGCGCGCGAGCGCGGCGTCGAGCCCGTTCATCAGGTCAGTATAGGCTTTTCCGCCCCAGTCCCTGGAGATCTGATCGGTGAATTTCTGGCCGTAGCCGAACGATCCGCGCGGATTGATCGCCACGACTCCGAAACCCGGGGAAGCGAACAACTCGAAATTCCAGCGGCCATGCCACTGATCGAGCCACTCACCTTGTGGTCCGCCGTGAATGAGGAACAGAACGGGAAACTTCTTGCCGGCCTGATACTGCGGCGGTCTCAGGATCATCCCCTGCACGCTGTCGCCGTCGGCGCCCTTGAACCAGTAGTCTTCGACGGGGTTCAGCTTGAGCTGTGCGAGAAGCGCGTCGTTCTCATGGGTGAGGCGCCGAACGCCGCTGAGTCCCGAAGGTCCCACAGTCGCGACATACACTTCGGCGGGACGCTCGGTCGCGTCCTGTAGCCACGCAATCGTTTTCCCGTCGCCCGACACGGACGGCGAAAAATTGTTGCCGCCCGACGTGAGCAGCTGCGGCGAAGTCGTCCATCCGGATGACGTGCGAGTGATGCGATACAGCTTCGTGCGGCTCGCGTCAACCGTGTTCAGATAAATCGCATCTCCACTCGGGGAGAACGCGTACGCGTCGCCATTTCTATCCCAGGCCGGCAGAAGCTCGCGGGAGGTCCGGCTGGCGCGGTCATACGCCATGAGCCGCTGACGATCGGACTCGAATCCCGGGCGCAATTGAGAGGCGTAAAGAATCGTGCGCCCGTCTGGCGAGTAAACCGGGTTCTGATCGGCGCCGCGATTTGCCGCCGTGATCACAGCGGGCGCGCCTCCGCTCACGGACACCGTGTAGACGTTGAGGTCCGTGGACCATGCATCGGCGCGCCCCTGATCCTTAGCGGTGTAGGCGAGCTCTTTTCCATCGGGCGAGAAGGTGTACGCCTCGCTTCCGCCGAATGGTCCGGGAGGAACGTCGTACTTCACGCCGGCGGTCACGTCGCGCAATCCCGTTCCATCGGGCGACACGATGAAGAGGTGGGAGCGTGTTGCCGGTGTCCATTCCGTCCAGTGGCGGTAGAGCAGATTGTCCGCGATGTGGGCTTTGACCTTGCCGGTATCGGCTGCTTTGGCGCGCTCGACGTTGCAACCGTCGCTGTCGCAGTCAGGGTAGACGCCCGTGACGAAGGCGATGCGATCTCCAGTTGGCGACCAGACCGGGCCGCTGGCGCCGCCACTCACATTCGAGATCTTCCGCGCATTTGCACCGCTCGCGTCGGCGATCCATAGCTGTCCAGCCGAGGTGTAGGCTACCCGCTTGCCGTCCGGCGACCAGCGCGCCTCGCTCGCGCGGGTCTTCGCATCGGGCCACTGCGACGGCCCATTACCGAATGGTTCGCCGCGTGACCCTGAACTCGCGACTCCGTTGCTCACGAGCTTCGTAATCGTTGCGCGACTATTCGCGTTGACGTCTGTCGTCCGCACCGAGTACAACACCCAGCGGCCATCGGGCGAAACCTGAGGATCGCCGACATTCCTGACCGCCGCAAAATCCTCGAACGTCATTGGACGCTGCACGCGTCCCTGCGCGGAAAGATCGACGGCAAGAAGTCCCGCCGCCGCCAGCAGTAGCCCGATTCTCATTTTTTGACGCTCGCTTGTAGGAGTCCTTACTATGGCTGCTCGACCGCCGCTATGTCGATCTCGATCCTGACCTCGTCACCGACCATCGAGCTGCCTTCCACGATGCGGTTCCACGTCATGTTGAAGTCTTTGCGGTTGATCGTCGTCTCGGCCTCGAACCCCGCGCGCCGCTTGCCGGGGACGCCGGTGATGCCATTGAGGTGGCCGCGCAGCACCACGGGCCGCGTGACGCCGTGCATTGTCAGATTCCCCGCCACGGTGACGGAATCGCCGGCGAGGCGCGTGACCCTTGTGCTCTTGAATGTCACGGTCGGGTTGGCCTCGGCATCGAAGTGGTTGTCGCTCCGAAGGTCCGCGTCGCGGCGTTCGTTGTTGGTGTCAATCGTGGAGGTCTGCGCGACCACTTCCACAGAGGCCGTGCTCCAATCGGCGGGATCAGCGATGATCGTTCCAGTCCACGTATCGAACTGGCCGCGAACTTTGCTGACCATATGCCGGATCGTGAACGAGAGCTCCGAGTGCGTAGGGTCGATCTTCCAGGTCGACGGCGCGTTGACCGATGCGCTTGCCTTGGACGCTTGCGCGGGCAGCACGCCCTGCGCAAGCGCCAGCGCGGGCGCGAGAGCCAGAAGTATTGAAAGCCTGCGAATCATCTGAGCGTTGCGTTTGACGGGTACTACTTTGGGATCGGGATGTCGTTCCACGTGGCCTGATCGAACGTACCGGCGGGGAAATCCACGTTTATGCGGACGTCGGCGTATTCCTCGCGCCAGACGGGCCTTCCGTTCCGGATCACGAGAAACTCTGTCGGCACGTCGAATCCCCCAATCTCCTTGTAGCTCTTTACCCGGATATCACTGACGGTGGTACGCTCGCCGACCTTCTGGCTCTGGATGAATCGAACGAGGCGCAGCTCGTCACGATCCACCCACAATTGATTCGAAGTCGTGTCGCCTGCCCTTGCGCCCACGACGTAGACCGGCTGCCCCTCCCACGTATCGTCGCGGAATGTCTCGCCATCCACGTGGAGGGTGTCCAACTCGCGCATGATCGTCGCAACCGGCGCAACGTATACATCCGCAGTCAGAAGCAGAAGCGGATTCACCGATGGACGGAAGTCGACCCGAATGCCGTTGTCGAACGACGCCACGCGATCATCGATCTGAACGAGCCCGCTCTTCTGGGAAGCTGGAAGAAACGCGATGCGCAGCTTGCCGGGAATCTCGATGTGCTCGTACCACTGTGATTTCTGCTCCTGGCCCGTGGTGGTGTACGCCGTGTTGTTCTGAAGAAAGCTCATTGTCTTCAGGTATTTCCCGTCATAGCGGTCGTGCATGGCCTTGATGAGTCCGGAGCTGCTCGTCGCCCTGACGCCCGATCCCGCTTTGGTCGCGACGGGCTTCGTCGCCGGCGCAGGCGTGGGCACGGTTGCGGCACCTGACTGGAAATACGAACAGCCGGACACAGCAAAAGCCGCCAGCAGAATACGTGAGCGCATTATCTAGTCCCCGAGTTCGTTGCGATATAAGAGGCCGTTGAACAATAGCTTGAAGGTGCCGTGTGGCTGCGACCGGAAGTACGGATCGGGTCCGTAAAGCACAAGCATTCCCTTCCCGATTGGAGCCTGCAGGACCTCTGTTACACCGCTCAGGAATTTTTGACCCCAAGCCCATCCGCTGCGAAGGGACGTCGGTCCATCGATCCAGACAATCTTCTTGAGCCCGCGTTCCGCGGCCGCCGGCAGGATGCGAAAAGCCGGAGCATTGTCATAATAGAAATCGGTGACGGGTCGAACCCCCTCCGCCAGCGCGAACGTGGTGTCCACGTGCATCGTCAGGATCGATCCGGGCACGTAGAATCGGCTACGGGGCAACGGCCGGCCGATGCTGTCCACCAGCGCGTTCGCGATCGGAAGCTGGAGCTGGAAGCCCAGATCGGTGGCGGACCCGATCGCGAGTATCGTCCCGCCCGCATTCAGAAACTCCTGGAGCTGCGGGATCGTCTCGGCAACGGTCATGTTGCCGATCCGGTCGCGGAATTCGGCGGGCACGTCTTCAGGATTTATTCGTGGACCCGCTCGCGCGTTGGGACGTCCGAACGTCACTCCGTCGGGAAGAATCAGGACGTCGAACTTGGCTATAAGATTTCCCGCGTTCAGAGTCGGCGGATAGACGACCTGATACGGATACTCGAACTGCTCGAGAATGAAACGCGCCCATCCGGAAGTGATCGCCCCTCCGTATTGATCCCATAGGGCGATACGGGCTGGCCGAATCCGCTTGAGCGACGCTGGAGAGACCTGGGTGTCAAAAGGATCGAACGCGAGCCCCTTCTCCAGCGCGAGCTGCGCGAGAATGGGAGCGGTCGTGGGTTTTGCCGGGATGTAAAACGTGCCGGCGTCATAGGTCCGGCCGTTGATGCTGAGCGGCGCTTGCAACGTATAGACCTGTTCGCCATGGGCGAGCAGACGATTAACCGCAATGAACGCGTCATTCACGGAATGGCTCAGCGCATATCCGGCCACCGCGGACGCGACGTGCCGTTCTGGCGGCCTGGCGAAGCCGGCCACCGGAGTGAACGGTCCGCCGAACGGCTCCAGAATCCGGTCGAACTGCACACCCATTTGATAGGCGAGCGTCCACCCCGCATTGTCGTACGGTGGAGTCGGTGGACCGCCCGGATACGGGATGTCATTGGGGTGGTCCTGCGGCTCGAACATGTCGAGCACGTGCGGCCGAAACGCCTGCGCCGCCTTCACTACGTAGGAGCCTGCTGGATAGTTTTTCCCGGCGACGGTGAACGCCGCCGAGGCACGGTGGACGGTGATGCCGGTCTTGATCAGCGCGTTGACGAACTTCGTCGCCGTGAGAAAGTCCGGCTGATCAGCCGGTATGATGTAGCCGCGCGGGTCCCTGTCGGCCGGATTCCGCATGATGCTGACGTAGGTCGCCATATCCGCCGGGGTCGTTGTCTGCGGCCTGCCGCCTCCACCACCACCGCCCGCGTCACCGCCCTGCGGGCGGGAGCTGTCCTGCGGGAACGCTGCCTGGAGCGCGGCCACCTTGCGTGGTGTGATGGTCCATGTATCGGTATTGCCGCGCCGAATGGAATTGCGCCCCATCTGGTAGATGTTGTAGAGGAGCGTCTCGCGATAACGCGACGCCACATCCAGCACCGCCCGGTTCGCCGTCAGCTCGTAGGCGATGGATTGCGCGAAGTGCCACTTCTGCGGCTGAATCGGCATCGGCAGATCACCCTTCGGCAGGAGCTTGTCGGGCACCAGGGGAATCTCCATCGGCGTGGGATTGCCGATCGCTTCGGTAAGCAGGCCAATCATGTTGTGGAAGTAGACCGTCGTCCGGAGACCGCCGTTCCACCAGGTGGAATAACCCGAGCCGCTCCTCATCGTCGCGCCCGGCTTTCCCTCCGCAACGAACCTCGAGTGCATCGCGGCACCGACCAGGTCGAGCTCCATCGGCACGAGAGGGTCGTAGTTGTAGTTGAACGGATCGCGGAACGGCGGAGCGAAGATCACCGTCCCGATCGGCCCCGTCTGGTGATGGTTGTACATGATCTGCGGATACCAGGCTCTGAACAGAATGCTGTCCATCGCCTGCGTCTCCGGCTGCGATGCCATGTACGAGTCACGGTTGTTGTCGTGACCGACGTACTTGTGATACAGGCGCGGCAGCCGCGAGGTCGTGCGCTTGAGCGTGTCTGCTTCACGCATGTACCAGTTCGACACCAGCTCCTGCCCGTCCGGATTCGCTGGCACCGCCAGGATGATGTCGTCGCGGAGGAACCTGAGGGTCTCCGGATCGTTCTTGCTCACGAGCTCGTACACCGTTTGAATCAGCTGCTGCGCGCCCAGTACTTCGCTGGCGTGCAGACCCCCGTCGATCCACACGACAGATTTGCCCTCAGCTGCCAGTGAATGCGCCTGCGCATCGGTGAGATTCTCGGCCAGCGCCAAACGCCGCGATATCTCCTGATAGCGAGCGAGCTTCGCGTGATTCTCGGGGGATGTAATGATCGCCATCCATATCGGCCGCCCTTCTGCCGTCGTTCCGATGCGCACCAGCTTCATCCGATCCGACTCGCGATCGAGCTTCCGCCAGTAGTCGATCATCTGGCTGTAGTTGGCGAGAAAGTAGTCGTCGCCGATGTCGTGTCCAAACTGGGCGCGGGGCGTGGTGACTCGCGCCGGCGTAGTCGAGCCAATCCTGGCCTGCGCCGCACTCGCCGCGGAAATCGCCAGCAGGCAGAGGAGGACCAACGTCGCGGATTTCAAGCTTCGCATCGATTCACGGGTGGGCAAAGGGACGGGTCGGATGCGCCCTCGAACGAGAGCGGACGGCGATAATTTACGTATCAGACGTTTGGGGTGCTGCGGCGTGGCGAGCTACCGGCAGCGATGATAACGCCGCCAAGCACTACGGCGCCGCCGACGAGGGTAGTTACGGTCGGTATCTGCCGTATGGAGGGAATGGCAGCCCCGAGCAAGGTCGCTCCGACCGGCTCACCCAACACAGTCAGGTTGACGACGTAGGCTGGTAGAAATTTGAGAGCCCAGTTCATTCCCGTATGGCCGAGCAACATCGGCCCCACGGCCAGCCCCGCGAAGATTGCAATCTCCCTCGACGGCTGCGGCGCCAGGGTGATACCGCGTGACATCGCTATCAGCGACAACGTTACAAACGCCGCCGAGTAGACAATGCCGACGTACGCCCAGACGCCAAGTGACTTTCGCAAGCTGCGACCGATCGTGTAGTAGATCCCGGCCGTGATCGCCGCCGAGACCGCCAGCAGGTTTCCCAGCAGTGGCGCGTTCCCGCTCGGCACCACGCCGCCTCTCAAATCGGGAGCGGCGACAACCAGCGCGCCGAGAATGGCGATGGCGATGCCGACGACCTGTCGGCTTGTCGGAGCTTCTCTCAGCGCCACAGCGGAAATCACCGCGACGACCGCCGGTTGAAGATTTACAAGCGTGACGGACGCTGCGATCGTCGTGAGATGAATGGACGCGTTCCAGGCCCAGAAATGGAGCGCCAGGGCGACGCCACCGGCGGCCGCGAACGCGAGCTCGCGCGCGGTAATCCGCTTCCAGTCACGCCACTCCCCGGTCGCGACGAGGAACGCGGCGACGATGATCAGGGAGAAGCCCAATCGCCAGACGGCGATCGCTACCGGATCCGCGGTCGAGAGCCGGACGAGCGGGCCGGCGAACGAGATGCCGAGCAGCGAGAAGGCCAGCACCCAGTAGGGTTTCGTAGAGCTTCGCCGATCCTCGGAGCTTGTAGACGAGTTCATCAACAAAAAAAGAGCCGGTGCGCTTGGCACCGGCTCTCTTTTTTCATGACAACCTTACTCGCTCTTCTGGGTTTTGACCAGTCGCATCTCCGCGGCGGCACGGCCCGCGTGTCTCAGGACCTTGTCGTCGTACAGGTGACAGTTCGGAGTATTGCGACCACGTACGCAGCCGTTGTAGCGGAGCAGCGCGACTCGAGTATTGGGCGAGCCATCCAACGCCGCCTTCAGAATCTGCACACCGTGACAGATGTTGCTCTCGATGTCGAACAGGTCGGACGATCCGCAGCCCCACTTGCCGCCGTGGAGGGGCATGACCTGCATCAGTCCGCGCGCGCCAACAGAGCTGCGGGCGTGCGGATCGAGGGTCGCGTCTTCGGTGAGAAGAACACCAACCAGCAGCGCCGGGTCGATGTGCTCCTTGTCGGCCTGGTCCACGATGGCGTCGGCGATACGGAACGCCAGAGCGCGATCGTGCGTGTACTGATTCAGAACCTCACCAATGCGAAACGCCTGCTCGGTGGGTTGTGAAGCGTCGACAATCGCCGCGGGCAGTCTCAGCAGCTTGCCCGGGTTCGCATACAGCGGATGCTGCTGCGAAATCGTCCACACAGCTCCGCTGACGAGCAGCACACCCAATGCAAGTGCATGGGATGCGGCACGCATAGCAGTCTTCAAAGGCGAAGACAGCTTCGGCGGAGGTGCGTTTAACGGCTTGAGTGACTTCTTCACAGTTTCTCCTGGAATTAGTACAGCCCGGCCATGCTTAGATGAGCGGAACAAGAACCCGTCCCTT
>Ga0193707_1001049_pt1 | contig 10019 bp, 9 predicted proteins | sample U3c2metaG_FD_143043 | JGI IMG/M metagenome (GOLD analysis project Ga0193707, IMG submission 143043) | Soil microbial communities from a riparian zone of the East river system, Colorado, United States - U3c2 | ecosystem: Environmental > Terrestrial > Soil > Riparian zone | place: USA: East River...
CGGGCAGCAGGGGGTCACGGCGGCGGACGACACGACGTGGGCGCTGGCGGCCTATCTCGGCCAGCTGGTCGTCGGCTTCGTCGCGCCGCTCGTGGTCTACCTCGCCCGCCGGGACGAGTCGCCGTTCACACGGTTCCACGGGGCGCAGGCGCTCAACGCGTCCCTGACCTACATGATCGCCTTTTTCGCGGCCTTCACGCTGGGCCTGGTCAGTGCGGCCTTCGGGGCACCCGAAGGGCTGTTGATCGTGATCCCGCTGGCCCTGATCTTCGGCATCACGCACTTCGTCTATCTGATCGTCGGGGCGGTCAAGGCGGGCCGGCGGGAGATGTACCGGCTTCCCACGTGGATCTGCTGGCGCATGCTCAAGTGACTCAGGTGAGGTCGCGGACCACGGCGTCGCCCAGCAGGCGGCCCCGCAGCGTGAGCACGGCGCGCCCGGCCTCGTACGCCTCGGGCACCAGGAGCCCGTCCTCGACCGCGCGGCGCACCGCGGCGGCGTCCTCGAACAGGTCCAGCGGGCACCCGTCGACGAGCCGCAGCTCCAGCATGACGCGCTCGAACCTCCGGTCGGCGTCGCCCAGCACCTCACGCGCGTACGCGGGAGTGGTCTCCTCGGCGAGCCGGGAGGCGTACGCGGCCGGATGCTTGACGTTCCACCAGCGGGTGCCGCCGACGTGGCTGTGCGCGCCGGGGCCCACGCCCCACCAGTCGCCGCCGGTCCAGTAGAGGAGATTGTGGCGGCAGCGGGCCTCCTCGCTCGCCGCCCAGTTGGAGATCTCGTACCAGCCGAGGCCGTGCCCGCCGAGCGTGCGTTCGGCGGCGAGGTAGCGGTCGGCCATCGCGTCGTCGTCGGGCGCGGCCAGCTCGCCACGGCGTACGCGGGTGGCCAGCCGGGTGCCGTCCTCGACGATGAGGGCGTACGCGGAGACGTGGTCGGGCCCGGCGGCCGCGGCGGCGTCCAGGCTGGCCTGCCAGTCGGCGTCGCTCTCGCCCGGCGTGCCGTAGATGAGGTCGAGGTTGACGTGCTCGAACCCGGCCTCGCGCGCCCAGCTCACGCACTGCTGTGGCCGGCCGGGCGTGTGCGTACGGTCCAGGACGGCCAGGACGTGCTCGCGCGCGCTCTGCATGCCGAAGGACACGCGGTTGAAGCCCGCCGCGCGCAGCTCGGCGAGGTAGGCGGGGTCGACCGTCTCGGGGTTGGACTCCGTCGTGACCTCGGCGCCCCCGGCCAGCCCGAACTCCTTGCCGATCGCGTCCAGCACGCGGCCGAGGTCGCCGGCGGGCAGCAGCGTGGGCGTGCCACCGCCGACGAACACCGTCTCCACGGGCAGGTCCACGTCGCCCAGCACCCGCCGGGCCAGCCGGATCTCGGCGATCGCCGTGTCGGCGTACGACTCGCGGGAGGCGCCCCGCAGCTCGGTGGCAGTGTAGGTGTTGAAGTCGGCACGTGCACGTAGAAGCCGAACGGACGGCCGCCGAGGCCGTCTCGGGCACTGGCGGGCAGCGCTCCGTCTCTTGGGACCGGGTCTCCGTCCGGCAGCGTCGATGGCACCACTCAAGTGTGCCGCCCGTACGGGAGTGCCCGCGCCGCGCCGTCCCACGCCACGCCCTTCCGCGCCACGCTCCCCCGCGCCGCGCTCTCAGGCGCCACACCCTCCCGCGCCGCGCCCTTGGGAGCCACACCCTCCCGCGCCGCGCCCTCAGGCGCCGGGCAGGTGGCCGTTCGGCGCGTCCGGTCGCCGCCAGGAGGAGACGCGGAACTCGGCCCACACCGTCGTGGTGCCGGAACCCTCGATGACGCCCCACGCGTCGGCGAGCGCGTCGACGATGAGGATCCCCCGGCCGTTCTCGGCGGTGGTGTCCCGCCGGATACGCGGCTTGGCGGTCATCGTGCCGTCGTTGGTGACCTCGGCGCGTACGAGCCCCCCGGCGGCGACGAGGCCGATCGTGATCTGGCCCCCGTCGCCGCTCGGCGTGTGCATGATCGCGTTGGTGGCCAGCTCGCTCACGCCCAGGGTGACCCTCTCCAGCACGGGGTGCCGGGACCCGATCGTCCGGCGTACGAAACGACGGCCGTCCGCGACCGAGCTCTCGACGCCCGGCAGGGTGATGGTGTGACGCGGCGCCGTGTCCCCCTCGGCCCGGTGGTCCGGATCGCTCAGGACGCCGTCACCGCGAGCCCCCGGCCCCGCCATAGGCGCGTCCAATGTTCCTCCTGTTGAACGGCGAGCACGGCGTGTCTACCCCGGTGTGACGCGAAAACACCGAACGCCGGTTCCAAGCTCATCTCAGTCAGCGGATCCTCCCGCGCCGCCGCCGGCGGGGACTCACCGCTTCCGCAGCTCCAGGCCTGCGGCGAGCTCGCGCCACTGGGCCCTCGGCAGGGCCTCGCCACGGGCCGTGACGACCTGCAGGACGACCTGGTCGGCGCCCGCCTCGCGGTGCGCCGCGACACGCTCGCGGATCACGTCCATGCCGCCCCAGGCGAACGTGGCGTCGACGAGCCGGTCGCTGCCGCCGTCGCGGAAGTCGTCCTCGGTGAAACCGAGGCGCAGGAGGTTGCCGGTGTAGTTGGGCAGCCCAAGGTAGGCCGCGAGACGCCCGCGCGCCGTCGTACGGGCGCGCTCGGGGTCGGTGTCGAGCACCACCTTCACCTCGGGCGCCAGCAGCGGGCCCGTACCGAGGATCGCGCGGGCCTTCGCGGTGTGCTCGGGCGTGATGAGGTACGGGTGCGCGCCCGCGGCGCGGTCACGGGACAGCGCGAGCATGCGCGGGCCGAGCGCGGCGAGCACGCGGTCCGCCTTCGGGGATCCGGCGGCGTCGAGCCGGTCGAGGAACTCCACCATCGCGGAGTACGGCTTGCGGTAGTCCTTGACGATGGCGCTGTGGCTCGCGCCGAGGCCCAGCAGGAAGCGGCCCGGATGGTCCTTGGCCAGGCCGGCCTGCTGCGCGGCGACCTCGGCCGCGTCGTGCTCCCAGATGTTGAGGATGCCGGTGGCGACGACGATGCGCGAGGTGGCCTCCAGCAACGGCAGCGCGTGGCGTACGCCGGGGCTCGCGCCGAGCCAGATCGCGGCGTAGCCGAGCTCTTCCAGCTCGGCCGCCGCCTCGCGGATCTCACTCGCGGCGTTCGGGTCCTCGTCGCGCAGGCCGGAGTTCCAGATGCCGATCATTCACGTGCTCCCAACCGTCGGTGTCGCATCGCGACAACCGCGCCGGGGACCGCGCTATTTCTTGTTCTTGTCCGGTGCCGTGGTGGACAGCGCGGCGACGAAGGCCTCCTGCGGGACGTCGACCCGGCCGATGGTCTTCATCCGCTTCTTGCCCTCCTTCTGCTTTTCCAGCAGCTTGCGCTTACGGGAGATGTCGCCGCCGTAGCACTTGGCCAGGACGTCCTTGCGGATGGCACGGATGTTCTCGCGGGCGATGATCCGGGCACCGATGGCGGCCTGGATCGGCACTTCGTACTGCTGGCGCGGGATGAGCTCCTTGAGCTTGGCCGTCATCATCAGGCCGTACTCGCGGGACTTGTCCTTGTGCACGATCTGGCTGAACGCGTCGACGGACTCGCCCTGCAGCAGAATGTCGACCTTGACCAGGTCGGACTCCTGCTCGCCACTGGGTTCGTAGTCGAGCGAGGCGTACCCGCGGGTGCGGGACTTCAGCTGGTCGAAGAAGTCGAAGATGATCTCGGCGAGCGGCAGGGTGTAGCGGATCTCGACCCGGTCCTCCGACAGGTAGTCCATGCCGAGGAGCACGCCGCGGCGGCCCTGGCACAGCTCCATGATCGCCCCGATGTGGTCACTCGGCGACAGGATCGTGGCCTTGACGATCGGCTCGTAGACCATGCCGATCTTGCCTTCGGGGAACTCGCTCGGGTTGGTGACCCGGTGCTCGTCGGCGGTCTCCATGACGACGCGGTAGACGACGTTCGGCGCGGTGGAGATCAGCGACAGGCCGAACTCCCGCTCCAGCCGCTCACGGACGATCTCCATGTGCAGCAGGCCGAGGAACCCGCAACGGAACCCGAAGCCGAGCGCCAGCGACGTCTCCGGCTCATAGACCAGCGCGGCGTCGTTGAGGCGCAGCTTGTCGAGCGCGTCGCGCAGCTCCGGATAGTCGTCGCCGTCGACCGGGTAGAGCCCGGAGAACACCATCGGCCGCGGATGGCGGTATCCGGCCAGCGCCTCGGTCGCGCGCCCGACGGAGCTCGTCACCGTGTCGCCGACGCGGGCCTGGCGTACGTCCTTGACCCCCGTGATGAGGTAGCCGACCTCGCCGACGCCCAGCCCGGCGGTCGGCACGGGCTCGGGCGAGATCACGCCCACCTCGAGCGTCTCGTGCGCGGCCCCGGTGGACATCATCAGGCTCTTCTCACGCCGGGACAGATACCCGTCGATGACCCGCACGTACGTCACGACGCCGCGGTAGGTGTCGTACACGGAGTCGAAGATCAGCGCCCGCGCGGGCCCGTCGGGGTCACCCTGCGGCGCGGGCACGGTCTCGACGATGTTGTCGAGCAGCTCCTTGACGCCCTCGCCGGTCTTGCCGGACACCCGGAGGACCTCGCCCGGGTCCACTCCGATGATCCCGGCGATCTCCCCGGCGTACTTGTCCGGCTGCGCGGCCGGCAGGTCGATCTTGTTGAGGACCGGGATGATGTGCAGATCCGCCTCGAGTGCGAGGTAGAGGTTGGCGAGCGTCTGCGCCTCGATGCCCTGCGCGGCGTCGACGAGCAGGAGGGCGCCTTCACACGCCTCGAGCGACCGCGAGACCTCGTAGGAGAAGTCGACGTGCCCGGGGGTGTCGATGAGGTTGAGGACGTAGCCGTTCCACGGCAGACGCACGGCCTGACTCTTGATCGTGATGCCACGCTCGCGCTCGATGTCCATACGGTCGAGGTATTGAGCACGCATCTGACGATCTTCGACGACGCCGGTGAGCTGCAACATGCGGTCGGCGAGCGTCGACTTGCCATGGTCGATGTGCGCGATGATGCAGAAGTTGCGAATCACCGCGGGATCGGTGTGGTTCGGTACGGGCGGCACCGGGTTCCTCTGAAGTGGTGGATCTAGCGTTATCCATGGTCCCATGCCGGGCCGCATGCTCGGTTCCGCGTCCTGGTCCGGGAGCGGTCGGCGGTGCGGCCCCACCGGCGTTTCCCGGCCTGCCGCGACCTCGCATCCCGCGTCCTGGCGCGTACGGGAGCCTGACGCCGTTCGGGGCGGCGCGTACGGGAGCCTGACGCGTACGGAGGCGGCGCGTGCGACCGGAATGGCGTTGCTTTTGCGTCGGCGCGTCGAGCAGGCCTTCTTCATGTCATCGCCTCCAGCGGCCGCCGGGGTACGGCAGGCGTGGGCCGATCTGCCGGAGCACATCCGCGCGACGGTCGAGGCGCGGGCCGGAGCCACCATCGTGGCGGCGCGGGACCAGCGGGGCGGGTTCAGTCCCGGAGTCGCCGCGAGGTTGCTGCTCGCCGACGGGAGTCGCCTGTTCGTCAAGGCCCTGGGTCCGTCCGGCAACCCGAATACCGCGGCCATGCACCGGGGCGAGGCCCGTACGCTCGCCGCCCTCCCACCCGGCGTGCCCACGCCGCGGCTGCTGTGGAGCCATGACACGGCGGGCGCACCGGCGGAGGGGGTGGACGCGGTGCTGTGCGCGTTCGCCGGAATGCTGGCCGAACACTGCCGCCGCCCCCTCAGCAGGGCCTGCCGACCATCCGCGCGTTCCAGCGCGCGTATGCTCGTTGCGCGACCCAATGGCTCGCCCGGCGCACCGGGTGGGGCGGTTCAGTTTGGGCGTTGGGGTAGGCGCTTGGTAGGCTGTCACATTGCGTGTGGGCGCGTTAGGTCCCGCGCCCCCATTCCATCGACTTACATAACCTGAGGCTTCCTTCGTGGCGAACATCAAGTCCCAGATCAAGCGGAACAAGCAGAACGAGAAGGCTCGCCTTCGCAACAAGGCGGTCAAGTCGGAGCTGAAGACCGAGATCCGCAAGTTCCGCGAGGCCGCCGACTCCGGCAACGCCGAGGCGACCAACTCAGCACTGCGGTCCGCGTCGCGCAAGCTCGACAAGGCCGCCAGCAAGGGCGTCATCCACAAGAACCAGGCCGCCAACCGCAAGTCGGCGATCTCCAAGCGCGCCGCCGAGGTCGAGGCCAAGTAGGTTCTCCCGCTTCACGACGCCGCACCCGACTCGGGCGCGGCGTCGTTGTGCTGTCCGGAAACTCACCTGGGGCTGGGGCTGGGACTGGGACTGGGGCTGGGACTGGGACTGGGCCCAGCCGGGGTGAGGCCGGGGGCGAGGTGGCGGGCAAAGTAAAGGCCGCAGCCGGGAGTTGCCGCTCAAACCGAGGCCGGAGTCAGGACTGAGTCCGGGGACTGCCCCTGCCCAGCAAGCACCCCAGCCCCACGGCCTTGCCGACACTTCAGCCCTACGGTCTTGCCTGGCACCCCAGCCCTACGGTCTTACGGCACCCCAGCCTTACGGCCTTGCCAGCACCTCAGCCCTACGGTCTTGCCTGGCACCCCAGCCCTACGGCCTTGCGGCACCCCAGCCTTACGGCCTTGCCAGCACCTCAGCCCTACGGATCCGGCGCAGCGACCCCAGCCCTCCGCCCCACCTCCTATCGATCCCCGCCGGCACTTCGGCGAGGTCTGTTCCGGGGCATCCAGCTCGGGACGCCCAGAGCGGCGCGACCGGAGCGAGCGTATGGCGTCGGCGTGGGCTCATACCGCGGCTGGGGGCTCCTCGATGCTCTCGGCGAGTTCGGCCCAGGTCCGTACGGGATGGACCCAGTTCGGTGGCGGGGCCGGCTGCGGGCCGAACAGGTAGAGGCGTTGTGTACGTCGAGACGGTCGTCGACCATGTGGGTGATGGCGAGTTCCGCGCAGTGGCCGGCCTTGTCGGCCCGTTTGCGGCAGAACCGCACGTTGCCCGGGGCTATGCCGGTGCGGTCATTGAAATCATGCCGTTCGAGCCACTGAAGTGTCCGACCTTGGATGCGTTCGCCGCACTTGGAGATCACCCAGACGCGCCCGCCGAAGCGTGCGACCAGGCCGGGCAGTACCTCGAACATGCCCGCCGTTGCCGGTGAGCGCATCGCGTCCTCGAGGTCGCCGTCGAGGAAGACCGTGTCCTCCTCACCCGCTATCGCCGCGCCGCCGTGGATGACCCGGCCGAAGTCGACGCCGAGGCGCGGTTCCGTACTTGTGTTCATCGCATCAGGGTGAGGCACACCAGGCTGGAGGAAACGGATTTTTCGCCTCCCGGACGCGCACCAGGGCAATCCGGGCTAGCGGAGGAACCGTTCGAAGTAGCGTTCGACCTCATTGCGGTCGTATCCGCGCAGGACGCCGTCGAACTCCGGTCGTACCCCCGTGTCGGCGTCCTCGTCGGCCGTCGAGTTCGCGGCTACCCGCAGGAACTCATCAACCTGAGACCGGTCGTATCCGCGCCAGACCACCCGGAACCGCGGCTCATCGGCGCCGGCCCTATCCCACAACTCTTCCAACGTGCGCTCACCCGCCCTCAGCGTGCGCCGCGGGCGGTGACGATCCGGCCGATCGCCTTTTCCAGCGCGTACGCCGCGTCCGCTCCGGCGCCCTTGACCTGGGCGTCGGTCTCGGCGACGACCTGAAGCGCCTCCGCGACGCCCTCGGGAGTCCAGCCGCGCAGCTGCTGGCGTACGCGGTCGACCTTCCACGGCGGCATGCCCAGTTCCTTGGCGAGTCCGGCGCCACGCAGGCCGCGCGGCGCGCCGCCGACCTTGGCAAGCGATCGGACCCCCTGCGCCAGCGCGCTGGTGATCAGGACCGGTGCGACGCCGGTGGCCAGCGCCCAGCGCAGTTGTTCGAGCGCGTCGGCCAGCCGGCCCTCGACCGTACGGTCCGCGACGTTGAAGCCGCTGACCTCCGCCCGGCCACGGTGGTAGCGCGCGACCGCGTCGTCGCCGACCCGGCCTCCGGTGTCGGCGACGAGCTGGCTGCACGCGCTGGCGAGCTCGCGCATGTCGTTGCCGACCGCTTCGAGCAGGCTGCGCGCGGCGTCCTCACCGATGCTGCCACCGGCCCGGCGTACCTCGGCGCGTACGAACGCGACCCGCTCCCCCGGCCGGGTGATCTTCTGGCAGGTGACCTTGCGCGCACCCGCCTTGGTGAAGGCGTCGAGCAGCGCCTTGCCCTTGGCGCCGCCCGCGTGCACGACGACGAGGTCGATGTCGTCGGCCGGGTCGGCGGCGTACCGGCCGATCTCGGCGATGAGGTCCTTGCCGAAGTCCTGCGCCGAACGGAGTACGACCACCCGTCCCCCGCCGAACAGGGACGGGGAGGTGAGCTCGGCCAGCGCTCCGCGGGTGAGCGTGGCCGGGGTCTGTTCATGGACCTCGGCCTCGGACTCGCGCTTGCGGGCCGCGGCGACGACTTCGGCGATCGCCCGGTCGATGAGCAACTCCTCGTCGCCGACGACCAGGGTGAGACGTTCGGAGGACACGTTTGCAGCATCCCATGCCGCGGGGCGTGGCGGCGCCGTACGGTCGGTCCGCTCCGTACGGCGCGCGCCGTACGGTGGTCCGCGCCTACGGTACGTGCGGGCGGAACGCGATGGCGCGTACGAGACCGAGCTCGTCGTTCTTGGGGTCGCGCGGCAGGGGGAACACCGTCGTCATCAGCCGCCAGCCGACCGGGCGCGCCTCGCGGCAGGAGACGAGCAGCGAACGGCACTCCTCGGCGGGGAGGAACCGGTGCTCGGGCTCGGCGAACCTCAGGTGCCCGATCCGCAGCTCCAGCGCTCGCCCCGCCCGGATGTTCCGTACCCAGTCGGCGCGGCTTCCCCAGGCCGCGAACACGATGATCTCGCCCGTCTCGTGGTCGAGGCGGGCCACTTCCAGTACGGTCTCGCGGCGGAGCCCGCTGAGCCGTCCTTGGTGGGCCAGATAGACGAATCGCTTGCCGAGGAGATAACCCAGGTCACGGCGGTACACCCAAGACGGTGCCCGCATGGCGCGGAGCAACAGCCCCTCCGGCTTGCGGGCGCCGGACGCTTCTCGGCTCATCGTCCAATAATGCCCGGGTTCAGGGCATCTGGAGTGCGGAAAAGGAGGCATGACCAGGTCCCGATACGATCACCGTTTCCGGCAGCGGCCTTCAACCAGGGTGATCACACCGCCGCGACGCCCTTCCACGGCCCTCCATAGCCCGCGCGACGCTGGACGGCACGAGCCACGAACCGGCACGGCGCGGCATGGCCGAATGTGGCACGGCGCGGACGGTCGCGGCGCGGGCGGGCGGTTGCGGTGCGGTACGGGCGGTGCGGTGCGGGCGGTTGCGGTACGGGCGGTCGGCGACTTTCCCTAAGGCGGAGGGAATCGCGGCCATGTGGCGTCAGTTACCCGGTACATGGCCGAATTCAGTGATGTGCGCTGGTCCGTGCTGGACCTCGTACCGGTGACCACGACGACGACTCCCGCGCGTGCGCTGCGGGCGTCCGTTGACCTGGCGCCGGTCGTGGAACGTCTCGGTTACCACCGTCTGTGGGTCGCCGAGCACCACGGGATGCCCGGCATCGCCAGTTCCTCACCCGCCGTCCTCATCGGGCATCTCGCGGAAGCCACCTCGACGCTGCGGGTCGGTTCGGGTGGCGTCATGCTGCCCAACCACGCGCCGCTGGTCATCGCGGAGCAGTTCGGGACGTTGGAGGCGTTGCATCCCGGCCGGATCGACCTGGGCATCGGGCGCGCGCCGGGTACCGACCACGCCACGGCGTACGCGCTGCGGCGTAGCCCGGACCTCAGCGCCGACGCCTTTCCCGAGGATCTCGCGCAGCTTCGCGCGTTTCTCGACGGCTCGTACCCGCGGATCCGCGCGGTGCCCACCGGGGACAGCCCGCCGGACGTGTGGCTGCTCGGCTCCAGCGGGTACAGCGCGCAGCTCTCGGGCATGCTCGGGCTGCCGTTCGCGTTCGCGCATCACTTCAGCGCGCGGAACACCGAGCCGGCGCTGGAGCTGTACCGCACCAC
>Ga0193707_1001050_pt1 | contig 10017 bp, 12 predicted proteins | sample U3c2metaG_FD_143043 | JGI IMG/M metagenome (GOLD analysis project Ga0193707, IMG submission 143043) | Soil microbial communities from a riparian zone of the East river system, Colorado, United States - U3c2 | ecosystem: Environmental > Terrestrial > Soil > Riparian zone | place: USA: East River...
AGTTCGCGATCCCGGCCAGCCGCAGCTTCTTCACCAGCCGGTCCTGATGGGTGCCATGCACCCGTTCCACCCGCCCTTTGGCTTGCGGTGAACTGGCCGCAATGATCCGAATGCCCAGCTTCCCGCACATCCGCCCGAACTGGGTCAGCGGCACTTTGCCCTCGCACTTTTCGGCTTCCGTCGCCGCTCGCACGTACACATTCTTCCAGTCGGTGTAGAGGGCCCGCGGAACCCCGTAGCGCTCGATCCATCCCCGCAAAACACCCACCGCTGCCCAGATCGTCTCTTCCCGGGAAAACTGGCAAGACACGGTGCTGCTGGCGTCATCGACCATGTGCATCAGACAACCGCGCCGGCCGCGCTCTTCCAGCCACTCATGAAAGCTGCCGTCCAACTGCACCAACTCGCCAAAATGCGCTTTCCGTTCCCGCCGCTGCCGATAGGGCTGGCGCCGCCGCGCTCTCCGCCACAGTCCGGCCTCCCCCATCCATCGCCGCAGCGTCTCGGCGTGCACTGCAAGTCCGTCTTCTTCGCCCAGATGTTCGGCGGCCAGCGTCGGTCCGAAATCGGCGTAGCGTTCGCGCACCTGCCGCAGCACCGCTTGGCGAAACTTTTCCGGATGAGCTCGGTTGGAGCTTTGCCCGCAGTTGCCATGCTGCAAGGCTTTCGCCCCTCCCTTCCGATATCGCGCCCAGATGCGCTTGGTTTGCCGATAGCTCACCGCCAGCAACTCCCAGGCTTCTGTCAACCGCAAACTGCCCGCCTTCACTCGTCCCATCACTTCGCTCCTGCTCAGCTCCTTACCGCTCATCTCGCATCGCCCCAATCTGAGTCCCTCCTTGCAGAAGCGACTCTAAATGGGGACATTTCTAATGTGGTTTCAAGGGGACACTTTTAATGTGGTTCAACAAAAAATCTTAATAGACGTTCTTGTCAATAAATACATCGGCCGCCGTTCGCAAGCCGAAGAGATAGGATTGTGGTTGCAAGATCGCCATTTCAGTGCGCCTGGATGAACGGCTTACAGTAGAAGGAAGAAAGAGCCTTACGAGAAAGGAGTAGCGAACCACTCGGCCCCGAGTCTTGCGCTCCTACCGCGAGGGACACGGTGCAAGCGTAGGTAGCGTAGAGGGGATAGGCAGGGTGGGTATTCAGCTCCGATAAAGATGCAATCCGGACGCCGCCCTTGTACTGCGCGGAAGGCAGGCGCGCAACCTGGTATTCGACCAACTAAAATCAAGTGGAGCCTCAATTTTTCCGATAGCAGCGGCGGTGCCCTAAGCCGACCCACAATCGGCGACTTTAAGAATGGACGCGGCGAGTTTTTCGACCAGGAAACACTGAACGACCGAGCCATCTTCGTTCGATTTGTCATATCGGACATCAGCCCGGATTCGTGCCGCTTTGAGCAAGCGTTCTCGAAAGATAGAGGCAGGACTTGGGAAGTCAACTGGATCGCGATAGATACGCGGGTGAAAGACGGATCTGATCAAGCGCATTGAATTCAGCGGTAGACCGAGGCGGGGGCCGCGGTGACTGGGATACGGCTAAAACGGCGATTTGAATGCGGGAGACAATCGTCGCCTCGCCAGAGCACCTGGTCGCCACGGCACATCGCTTTCGCGCTGTCGGAGCAGGTCAGGAATTCCTCAATATTTAATCAAGAGTCCGGTTTGCACGGTATTCGTCGACTGAAACGTCGGCGGTTGTGATCCGAGCTTGTATGTTGTCGTGAAGGAGACATGCCCGGATTGGTCAATGCCAATGCTTAGGCTGGTTTCTCCGTACGGCCGAAAGCCAGACAACGGGAGCAGCCGAACAGTCTTGCCGTCAGTGGACTCGCGCGTCGTAAATTCGGTGGCGAAAAGAAATCGTGGAAGAACTGAAAGGGTCAGATTGACTCGCTTGTACTCGGCATAGCCCGATAATTTCGGGCGGATTCGAGCCACAGTATAGGTCGGCACTAACACGATGTTTGTGCTTTTCGCCGCCTTGACGGTCTGCGATTCCAGCGCTCCGCCCACCTCTGACCCCACAAAGAGTTTCAACCCAGCTCCCCAATCGGCGAAGTCGTTCGAGAATTTCAGGTCTTCGTTTCCAGGTTTTGCCTTTAGGGCATTGTAGTTCCTCCAGGCGCGGACCAGGCGCGACGACTCGAGAAATCCAATAACAAATTGGAAGTCTTGGTCATACAGGAGATTCTTCTTGTTGAATTCTTTGTTAGTCTCAAAGGAGATCGCCGGCGTGGTGCGGATGGCCTCGATTCCTCGGCTCTCGAATCGGTGAAGCGTGGTTAGGCCGAGCGACGGAACAATGGTGTCGTTAACCTTCACATTGCTGACCGTTCCCGTGCCAATATCCATATTGAGCGCAGGCTGCCAGACGAAACCACCCCTCATCGGCGGACCCAAATCCGGTGCAATTTTTGCCTCGATGGAGTAACCGGGTTTTGATTCGGGTCCTGCTTGATGGTCAAATTTCAGATAAAACACCGAGTCGTCTTTAGTCTTAGGGACGGCACCCAGCGTTACGTCGCTTTGAGCTTTTACGGCGTCCGCACGCCTACAAGCTGGTAAGGCGTTCTGGCGCGGCACCCATACGGTGAGCACCCAATGCGTGAATACGACGGAGAGCGGATCGTTGTAGCGCGGATTCAGGGCCTTAAGCAGTCGGGAGTCAGTCATTACGCAATCGCCAAGGGACTAAACGAGGAAGGCGTCCTAACGCGATACGGTTGCCAGTTCACCGTAACGGCGATCACGAACATTCTGCGGAGGACTGCATGATTGCTCACGGATGTGTTGTCTCGTACGTAGCCTCCAGCCTTGAGGTTGCCGTCGACGACTAAAACTTTAGCCAATTTCAAGAATTGTTATTTATTGTGGCTATGGGGTGCCAAAAGCCCAACAAAGACCAACGTTCTCACGTTGTTCCTGCATCTCATAGCAACGAAACTATGGACTTCGTCGGGGGTACATATGAACAATGAACAGTTTTTCCAGACTCTATGGAGCAATCAGCAGGGCCAAGACATCACCGAGTACGCGGTAATGCTGGCCCTCATTTTGGTGCTTGTTGTGGGTACCGTTCGATTGGTCGGCAGCAATGCCAATAATGCGTTTTCTTCCGTGGCAAGCTCAATTCAATAGTGACGGAACGAGTAACGATGCACGGACTTCATCGAGGCAAATATGGTCGCGCAACCATGCTCTACATCGGGCTCGGCCTTTGCGTTGCATTACTGTCTCACGTATTCGTGCCAGGCGACGCACCACGCCGACCCTAATGCCCAGCCTCACCCGCCGCTGCATGATACGAAATGAAAACGTACAGCCACTCGTTTCAAATCGCCGGGCGCAGGACAAGCCTGTCATTGTGTCGCAACGAGGTCTAGTGTGACATCCGAATCGCCTCATGACGCTCGGTCGCCCCTTGAGCAAGCCATAGTGGAGCTTCAACGGCTCCATGAAATCTTGCTAGCTGGCGATCTGGACCCTCGTGTTTTGACAGACTTTCGGGACGCTTTAAATCGAGTCAGGACCGCCGCCTGGGCAGCCCAGCAATATGTCATCCGCAAGGAAACTGATCAGGACTCGGGCAGCATTCTTTCATTGTTGGTCGGAGAACGAGTTCGGGTGACCTACCAGCTTTGTCAAGCGATCAGCGACGACCTGAACCGAACGGATATCGACTTTCAAGCAGGCAGCCTCCTTCAACTTCACGAGGCCACGAAAGCCTTGGCAGAGCAACTCAACGGCGTCCTCAACAAGCGAGGGTGACGCTTGCTCAAATAAGAATGTCCAGATTTCGCCCGTGACCACCTGATCAGCAACAACTCTGCATTTCAGTTCCGAGCATCTGGACTTTTGCTATTAGCGCGAAGGCCAGATGAGCAAGAAGAACGGCACACGTGGTTGGGCTGGCAGCATTGATTTCTGGCGTGTTACACGCTTGCCTGCGGTTCGCAAATGGTGGCCACCCCAATATCTGCACGAATCCATGGAGATCGGGCAGCAAGACGGCCCTTCGTTCCTCGTGATGGAGTTTCTGGACGGCGTGACGCTGAAGCATCGCATCGCCGGAAAGCCCATGGAGATGGATGTATTACTCGGTCTGGCCATCGAGATTGCCGATGCGCTGAACGCGGCGCACAGTGAAGTTGCAGGAAAGCTGTCAGCCGGGGCGAACTGGTTCCCTCGTTCTGGCTTTACACTCGGCGCGGATTGCCTCGAATTTCTTAGAAAGTTCCTCCAAGTCCTGGTCGGAAAGTTTTTCGATGTTGATCATTTCGTTGTGCGCTGGTTGGATGGAGCGAATGATTTCGTCCAGTTTGAGGTGAATCGCTCGGGCATCCCGGTTCTGGGTATTTTGTATTAAGAACACCATGAGAAAAGTAACAATTGTGGTGGCCGTGTTTACGACTAATTGCCAAGTGTCAGAGTAGTGGAAGTAGGGTCCTAGAACAGCCCAGACAATGATGATGAGCATCGCTCCGAGAAACGACCATCGCGAGCCTGTCCAACCTGAAACCTTGGTGGCAAAGGTTTGAAAGCCTTCGGCGGTTCCATTTTTCTGTCGCTGTCCTGCCATTTGGACACTCCGATCTCGCCCTTGTTTCGCTATTCAGAAAGCCTGCCCACAAAGGGCCATGGGCACTCCTCCGTCTCCAGTTTTTGAATTGCGGCTTGAGTTTTCAGGCCAGTCTGGGAATCCCTCACCCACACAATCCTGAATCGAGCTTTTCGCTGTTGGTTTTCCACCCATAGTAGGTCTCCAGACCGCATTTCCCGAGATAGACCCGATAGAAGGGCGCCACTTCCGCTGATATTGCTGGCAGTGACGACCTGTGTGAAAGTTGTGCCATTACAGTCACGTCCTGACACTCGTACCGGAAGACCTGATTGCGTACGCGGTTCGTGCCGATGCTCCACCATAACGACTGCCGTCCTGCCCTGAGATGGTCCAAACTCAAAATGCGCTGTCTAAGATTTGTGGAATGGCAAATCTCAGGAAGGGCCCCGCTTTGCTACCACTTGCTGTATCATTTCGTCATTCGTTGGCGTATCGGGATTTGGTATTCATAGAGACAATCGCAAGGCCTCTCTCGATTGTTCCGTCACTGTTCCGTAGACCAGATGAGAAATCAGACTGTAGCGTGCATTCGAAAGGGGGTAGCGCCAGAGCGGCTGGGTCAGTTTGAGAGTCGGAAGCGCCACTTCCACGGCGGCCAACCATCCCTGAAGCGACATTTTCTTTCGCGGCCGCCGTGTCCGGACGCCCACCTCGGTCAGAAAGTCGCGCTACGTCGGGGTTCTGTTCTTCTCCTGCCAAGTAACTCCAGAGAGAATGAAACTGATTCGCAGCCCAGGAACCGACCAGTCCGGCCACCAGACCGGCAATGGCACCTTAAGTGATTGCTCGAAACTAGGACTTCTGCTCATTACCTAACCTTTGCGGCCAGCAATGTGGCTGCCGGGAAAGATAGGCCTCCAATTTGTGGTGGAGGCCTCGGTGTTCTAGGCTGTCTTTCGCGTTCTGGTTCCCTTTTCGGACGCGTGTTTTTTCCTGCTTCTTGAATTAGTGTCTGACGCTTCGAGGTTTTCGACGCCCTGTTCAAGGTCAGGCGCCTCCACGATTTCCCAGTCTCCCCCTTCGTTCCATGGGCCGCGAGCATCCTCTTCCCCCTCATCTCCGACCCCGGTCGAATCATTGAAGTATTGATCAACCAACCCCGGGGTGGGCGGAATCTTGCCAATGGAGAACCGATCCTTGCCCATACTCTCGAGCGCTGCAGTGAACGCCTTCATGTGCGTGATCTCGCGAGTCATCAGGAATTGAAGGGCGTCCTTCGACCCCGGATCGTCACAGAAATTGATCAATCGCTCATAAACGATCTTGGCCCGGGCCTCGGCAGCGATGTTGCTGCGAAGATCCACGTCAAGTTCACCGGTGATCTTCAAATAGTCCGCTGTCCAGGCATCGCCCATCGAGTTGAACAAGCTGACACCACCGCCGCCGGCGATAGCGACCAGCGGATCCACTTCCGCGGCATCCCGGCTAGCTTTCATTGGCTTTAAGTGCATGCGTGCGAGGGTGCCGACGATTTCCAGGTGACTGAGCTCTTCCGTGCCGATATCCATCAATAAGTCCTTACGTTCCGGATCGTCACAGTTAAGACCTTGAATGGAATATTGCATCGCCGCCGCAAGCTCCCCGTTTGCACCGCCGAATTGCTCCAGCAGCATATTTCCAAATCTCGTGTCCGGAGTGCCTACGTTAACGGTGTACATGAGCTTCTTAATATGGTGATACATAATTTCTATTTATTCCTCTTTTCTGGTAGAAGTGCGTATGGTAGAAGTGCGTAGACAATTGACCAAACCAAGGAATGCCCAGGTTCCGCTATCACTACGCCGCTGCAGGTTGATCGGTCGCATCCGATCCGTGCTGCTTCACCATCTTGTTGTAGTTACCCATGATCAGAAATGGCGCAGCCCATTGGCCTACGAAAAGTGCCCAGTGATTCTTATTCGATAATTTCAGAATTGCTGATATTGCCATTGAGCCGAGTGCGAGTCCCAAAAACAAGCTGGAAGGCACCGTAGATGTCTGCCGCTCGATTGCGCCCGTGACCCGATCTTCTTTTGCCTCTCCACGTTCTACTCTGGTTTCCATGAATTTCTCCTCATACCCAACACTCACTCTCGCACGGCCCAGAGTAGAGCACTATCAGGTCGAGACCCCATTCCCCGACTTTATCGAAGGTATTGTCGCGTCCCGTTCTCTGTCTCGGGGGGATGCGAAATGAAATACCCACCCTAGACGGTCCGTCTCCCCATCACAAAATGCAGGATTAGGGAAATCACCGCGAATACCAATAACAAATGAATCAACCCTCCCGCTACGTGAAACACAGTGAAACCACCAAGCCAAGCAATCAGCAGAACAACAAATAGTATCGTCCAGATGCTCATTTTCTTCTCCTTAACCTCTCGGTTTGCAGCCAAAAAAGGGCTGCTAGATTTTCCGGCTGCCGGACGAACCCTGCGTTCGCCCGGTTTGCCGGTTCAAATAGATACTAGGCAATCTCTCGGATAGGTACGGCAGTCTTGTCACCACTGGCTTCGCCGGTCGACGAAATATCCTGAGCGCCCGTTTGTTGGAGTATTTCCTTTGCCCTTTTCGTCTCCTCGGAACTATCAGAGTGAACGGAAAGCAGAATCCCACCGTCTTTAACACGACCTTCGTAGCGCTTGGCTTCGTATTCAGGTATGCCCATTCCAACCAGAGCACCTGTAAGACCGCCTACCGCGCCTCCCACTCCTGCTCCCGCCAGCGCCGCCATGATCGGACCAGCTGCGATGAAAGGTCCGAGGCCAGGAATTGCCAGTGCGCCAATTCCCGCCAGCCATCCCAAACCACCACCCAATAACGCTCCGGTTCCCGCGCCTGTCGTCGCACCCTCAGGTGCCTTGGTACTCTTCTCGTGGGCAAAATCCTTCGTGCCCTTGTTCTCGGGGAACAGCGCGGATACGTCGTTGTTGGAAAACCCGGCCGCCTTAAGAGCTTCGACGGCCCGATCCACACTCGACCGATCCGTATAAATGCCAAATACTGCTGTATTCTTACCTGCCATTAATTGATCTCCTTTATGTTTCAATTGTTATTGCTTGGGTTTAACTTCTAGCTGGCTAGTCACTTTGTCCGCTCCAGCAATTTCCGCCGCCTTGGCTTCGACCGCCGTCTTTTCCTCGTCTGACCTCACCGGCCCCTTTAGCGTTACGGCTCCATTTTCGGCGATGATCTTGACGTTATGGGCGTACGAAGACAGTGATTTGTCTTGCACAATAGACTGACGGATCTTTCGTGCGATCTCCCGATCCGGCTGGTTTTCTTTCTGTTGGTCTGCAGTGGGCTCTGCCTTGTTCTTGTCCCGCTTGTTTACCTTCGTATTATCGGGAGCGGGTTGTTGTGCAGAAGAATCCTGTGCGCTTGCGTACGCCGATGCCAGAGTCAGCAGGCACGCGAGAACACTCATTTGAAAAGCCGTCTTTAGAACGTGTTTCATCTTTACTCCTTTTCGTCTTGCAAACTTTCTTTTGCGTTTTGAGGATGCAAAGCTCAGGTCAGCTGATTGAGTACACATTACAAACCTACCTCAGGATCGCAAGAACGTCTGTAACGTGAACCCTGTAGGTGGGTATCTATTAGTGGGTACTAAACATCGGAAGGTTAAGCGCGAAGAACGAAAGCGCCTTGGTTCGAATGAGCCGAAGACGCTTTCGGTATGACATCACGCTACTCGCCTGGACTTCTTTTTGTCTCGCGAGCTAGCTTCGTCTTGTTGTTGTTCATTGCCACTCTCGTTCGCTTGAGTATTGATCTGCCCAGCTAACTCAGTTAGTTTCTCGTCGGTCTCCTTCTCTTCCTCAAGAGTTTCCTCAAGGAGGGAGACCTGATCGTCTACGCCTAGGGTCTCAGCCATGCTGCGAACCGTGCCATAACCAGCAATTTCATAGTGTTCGACACGTTGCGCCGCCCCGATCAGCGCAGCATCCATGACACTGCCCTCGTAGTCTTCTTCAGTAGCCTCAGAGCCTTCCTCGATAAGCCCTTGCATCCCCTTGCACGTCTTACCTTTGGGACTCTCCCCCAAAGCCTGGAAAATCTTCTCTAAACGTTGGACGTGGTCCTTGGTCTGTTCAAGATGCTTTTCAAATCCCTGCCGCAACTCGTCAGACGATGCAGCCTTAGCCATCTTGGGCAGGGCTTTGACCAGCTGATTTTCGGCGTTGTACAGGTCCTTGAGTTCGTCGATATAAAGTTCTTTCAGTCCTTGATCCGGCATTGTTCCTCCACAGAACGATTTGACTTGCAGTGCGTCAGATGCTTGAGGCGACCGTATGAGTAGCCTAGATGTTGAATTGCGACGAGAGACTCGGCACATAAGAGCGTCGGACGCTTATCCAATGAGGTGTTTGGTTCTGCATCGAACATAAGGGACCGGACCTCCGCGACACTGCTCGTACATCCCTCAGGTGCGAAATGCTCATCTGATGTCTGGACGCAAAAATCCAACTCAGGAGTTTTCCAATGGCAAACGAAACAAACCAAGGCCAGCAGTCTGGTGGGCAGCAACAAAAGGAGAATCCGTCGGGACAGCAACAACCCGGACAGAAAAAGCCAAGCGAGTCCGGTGAACAGGGATCCCAGAAAAATGAGCAACAGCGGCAAACTCCAGGCCGCGAACAGCAAGGTAACGAACAGCGTCGCGGCCCTGGTGAAGGGCAAAAAGACGAAGCTGAGAATGAAAGAAAGCGCGCATAAAGACGATTGTTCCCGCCCCCTCCTTAAGGTGAGGGGGCCTATTACTTGTCGAGCATCACGTCCTCTCGTTTCGCATGAGTTCGCACTGTTCCATCGCGTCCGCGGAGCCTATGTGCTGGCTGTCCCGCGAGGCCACCCTCGCCAACAAAATCTTCCATATTAAATGTTCGACAGGGAATCTCTCGTTGGCCGCAGACAACGACCTGATCCCGCGAAATCCTGTCCGAGATAGGCACAAACCGGACGTAATCCGTCAGGAAAAACCCGTTTGGACCCCTGAACAACTGCGGCTGATAGTGGAAGCCGTAGCATCGAAATATCGACCCCTCTTCGAGTGCGCGATGCTGACTGGGGCGAGACTCGGAGAAGTGCTGGGGCTTCAATGGAAGCACGTCAACCTCGCAGAAAGAAGACTGGAGATTCGTCAGGCGCTCTGGGAAGGCACCGTCGTAAGCACGAAGACCCAGGCAAGCGTTCGAACCCTCCATTTTGGGACGGCGCTGGCAACAGCATTCGAACATCAGAAGGTGAACTCGCACCACACTGGGACTGAAGCGTTTGTCTTCAGCAAGCCGTGCGGGGCCCCGCTAAATCCTGACGTCCTGCGCCGCGATGTCCTCTATCCGGCGTTGGATCGGCTGGGGATCACAAGGACGTCCCGGGCGGCTGGCTTTCACACTTTCCGCCATT
>Ga0193707_1001051_pt1 | contig 10015 bp, 7 predicted proteins | sample U3c2metaG_FD_143043 | JGI IMG/M metagenome (GOLD analysis project Ga0193707, IMG submission 143043) | Soil microbial communities from a riparian zone of the East river system, Colorado, United States - U3c2 | ecosystem: Environmental > Terrestrial > Soil > Riparian zone | place: USA: East River...
ACTGCATCTCTCATTCGGGGAATCAGGGCTTCCGCAGCGCGAGAGAAAGATGCTTGACGCTTCTAGCGCCGGGAGACCGGACTATTGTCCACTGCCATCGGCGTCGCGTGGTTCGACCCTCGGGCAGGGAAAAGATCTGTTGGCTCGCCCTTCAAGCTCTGATCCGATTTGGGTGGAGAGATGAGAAAGATTAAAGATTAAGGACGGCCAGGCGTGCCCAAAGGTCCACAAGTAGACACTTGCGGATTGCAAGGGGCGCAAGACTTGATAAAGGAGGAAAGGAGGAATGATTTGGACGGTACGTCAAGATCCGGCTCCGCCATGGGGGCGAACCAGAAGGGGGGCGGACCAGCGATGGAGGCGAACCAGCGATGGAGGCGAACCAGGCGGAAGGCGGTCGAGCAGAGATGCAGCGCCTTCCCGCGGGAACTCGGACTGGAGCCAAAGGGATGCGAATGCTTTTTCCCGTTCCCGGAAGGCTCAGAAACACTCTGGCTGCAGGGAGGTTTCAAGCTAATCGCGAAAGGCTCGGAGCTAAAAGCCTCAACCCCAAAACTTGTTGCCACCACCGCATTCATGCTAGCTTCAAAACCATAACCACAAGTAGAGGACACATTGTCTAAAGGCTTAGTCATCGTCGAATCGCCGGCCAAGGCGAAGACCATCCAGAAATATCTGGGTAAGGGCTTTACTGTCGAAGCCTCGCTCGGGCACGTCAAGGACCTGCCCAAGAGCACGCTGGGCGTAGATGTCGACAACGAGTTCGAGACCGAATACATCGTCATTCCAGGCAAGGAAAAGGTTCTCGCCAAGCTCAAGAAGCTGGCTCTGTCGGCGGACAACATCTACCTGGCGCCTGACCCGGACCGTGAGGGCGAGGCCATTGCTTGGCACCTGGCCGAAGAACTGGGCGACGGCGTCAAGACCAAGAAGAAAAAGAAGAAGGACGCTCAGCCCGACCGCATCCGCCGCGTCACTTTCAACGAGATCACGAAGCGCGCCGTGCAAGAGGCTTTCGAACATCCCCGCGACATTGATCAGAACCTGGTCGATGCGCAGCAGGCGCGCCGCGTACTTGATCGTTTGGTGGGATATCAGGTTTCCCCGCTGTTGTGGGACAAAGTGCGCCGCGGCCTATCCGCAGGCCGGGTTCAGACCGTCGCTCTGCGGCTCATCGTCGAACGTGAGCGGGAGATCAAAGCTTTCCAGAAGCAGGAATACTGGACCATTGACGCTCACCTGGCGGGGCCCAAGCCGCCGGCTTTCGACGCCCGCTTCGTGGGCCGGGGCGAAGAGAAGGTCGAAGTCAACAATGGCGAAGACGCGGAGAAAATCCGCGCTTCCCTGGAGAAAGCGGACTGGCTGGTCCGCACGGTCGAGCGCAAGGAGCGACGGCGCAACGCCGCTCCACCGTTCACCACCAGCAAGCTGCAGCAGGACTCATCGCGCAAGCTGCGTTTTAGCGTCAAACGCACCATGATGATTGCCCAGCGACTCTATGAAGGTGTCGAACTCGGCGAGGAAGGTTCGGTCGGCCTCATCACCTACATGCGTACCGATTCCACCCGCGTCTCCAACGAGGCGCTGGCGGAAGTACGCGAGTACGTCCAGTCGCAGTATGGTGTCGATTACCTGCCCGAGTCGCCGAATACCTACAAAGAGAAGAAGGCGGCGCAGGCGGCGCATGAGGCCATCCGTCCCACTTCGGCGATGCGTCACCCGGATCAGATCAAGCAGTATCTGAAAGAAGACGAGTACAAGGTCTACAAGCTGATTTGGCAGCGCTTCGTGGCGTCGCAGATTACGCCCGCCGTCTTCGACCAGACCACGGTCGACATTGACGCCAAATCCGGCGCAGAATCTTTCTGGTTCCGTGTGACCGGTTCGGTGCTCAAGTTCGACGGTTTCCTCAAGGTTTACGAGGAATCCAAAGAAGGCAAGGACGAGGAAGAAGAGGAACTCAAGCACAAACTCCCGCCTCTGGAGCCGGGACAGAAGCTGACGCTCAGGGAATTGAAGCCGGAGCAGCACTTCACCGAGCCTCCGCCGCGTTACAACGAAGCCTCGCTGGTGAAAGAACTGGAAGAACGCGGCATCGGACGGCCTTCCACCTACTCTGCGATTCTCAGCACCATTCAGGAGCGACAGTACGTCCAGAAATTGGGTGGCAAGTTCTCGCCCACGGAAATCGGCCTGGTCGTCACTGACCTGCTGGTGGAAAATTTCCGCGACATTTTCGATGTCCAGTACACCGCCCGGCTGGAAGAAGAGCTCGATGAGATCGAAGAAGGCAAGGAAACCTGGACCGACGCGCTCGCCGGATTCTACAAACGATTCGCCAAAGACCTCCGCTATGCCGAGAAGCACATGGAGAACATAAAGCGGATGGAGAAACCCACGGACGAGAAGTGCGAACGCTGCAGCTCTCCGCTGGTGATCAAGTGGGGCAAGCATGGATCTTTCTACGCCTGCAGTTCGTACGACAAGGAGAATCCCGAAAGCTGCACCTTTACTAAGGAAAATCCCATCAACCTGCCCGACCTGGATTCGGCCGACATTCAGGAGACGACCCAGGAAGAATATTGCGAAAACTGCGGCCGCGTGATGGTCCTTAAGCGGGGCCGCTTCGGCCAGTTCATGGCTTGCACCGGATATCCCGATTGCAAGACCACCCGCCGTCTCGATCAGGGCAAGAAAGTCCCCGACATCCCTCTGGATGAGCTTTGCCCCAAATGCGGCCGGAACATGATGATCCGCCACGGGCGCTACGGGGAGTTCACGACCTGCAGCGGCTATCCCGACTGCAAATACGTGAAGCAAAATTTCATCGGCGTGAAGTGCCCGCTCTGCAAAGAGGGCGACCTGGTGGAGAAGAAGGCGCGCAAGGGAAACACATTCTACGGGTGCGGAAATTATCCGGCGTGCAAGTTTACCTCCGCGGGCAGACCTCTGGCGGAAAAATGCCCCAGTTGCGACAGCGAGTACCTGGTGGAGAAAGCGCTGAAGGCAGGCCCGGTGATCGCCTGCCCCAACAAAGAGTGCGACTATGAGCGCGCCGCCGAGCCGGCGCCGGTAGCGTAGCCGCAAAACCACGCGGGGAATAGGTTCCCGATCTCAGGCCGAGCCTAGCCCCGCCAGTTAGCCAACCAAGGAGATTTGCAAATGGCCAAGAAGCCCACGGCAGCCGATGCCCAACTGATTCTTCAGCTCTACGATCTCCGTCGCGAAGCCGAGATGCGCAAGGCCCGCAACTGGTGGCTTGTGAACTTCTGGCCGAACACGCCAGACGATTTCATCAAGGTGGCGTCGAACCTGGGAACCCAGGAAAACGCATGGTTCCGTCAGGTCGCTGGTTATTGGGACATGGCGTCATCGATGGTTGTTCACGGAACCATCCATCCTGACCTGTTTCTTGAGGGCGGCTTCAGCGGTGAGATGTTCTTTATCTACGGAAAACTCCAGCCCATGTTGAAAGAGATTCGCGAGAAAATGCAGAGTCCGGGACTGTTCAGGAACGTCGAGAAAGTAATCATGAGCTCAAAGGCCGGACGTGAACGGCTGAAAATGATCAGCGCACGCGTGGAGTCGCGGCGCAAAGCGCTGGCGGAGACGGCGAAAGCAAACGGAAGGTGAGAACCCGCAATGCAGACCTGAGAACGGCTCCCCTTACGAAATATACTCCCGGATATATTCGTCCTTCGATTTCGCCAACTCGTCCAGGTCGCCATCGAAGATGATTTTGCCTTCCCGCAGAATCAGAAAGGTCATGGGCACTTCGCTGCGGGTGCCGCTCGCAAGCGGCAGCATCCGGTTGGACTTGCGATCAAAGCAGTGCGTCGCCATGATGAAGGCGTCCTGCAGGCGATGGGTGACCAGCAGCGAACTGGTTTTGTAAACGTCGCGCTGCTTCACGATCAGTTCCACAATCGTGGTGGAGGTCACCGGATCCAGTCCGCCGGTCGGTGAATCATACAAAATGATTTCTGGCTGCGTGATGATGGCCCGCGCAATCGCCACCCGGCGCCGCATTCCCCCGGAAAGTTCCGAAGGAAACATATCCACGGTGCGTTCCAGTTCCACGAAACTGAGGGCCTCGCGTACCCGCCGTTCGATTTCGTCCTCGGGGATATTGCCTTCTTCGATCAGGCGAAACGCAACGTTTTCCCGCACCGTGAAAGAATCAAAAAGCGCGCTCTCCTGAAACACCATTCCGATCTGGCCGCGCAGGCTGAACAGGTCGTTTTCGCTCATCTGGGTCACTTCCTCGTCCAGGACGTAGATGCGGCCCGAGTCGGGCTTGATCAACCCCAACGCCAGCTTGAGGAGGGTGCTCTTGCCCGAGCCCGCCACACCAAATAGCGCTTTGGTTTCCCCGTGCGCCAGGCGGAACGAGATTCCGTCCAGCACCCGCTTGTCGTCAAACGCCAGAGAAACATCTTCGAACCGGATCGCCTCGGCGGACCGTGGCCGAGTCTCTGCGGCAGGTGCTGCGAGCGGTAGGGTTGGAGCCGGCATGAGTATCGATCTGGATCAGCGGTAGCCTAGCAAAGCGATGAGCAATTTGGTGACAAAGAAGTCGACAACCAGGATCAACACGGACGCGACCACCACGGCCTGGGTGGTGGAGCGCCCCACTCCTTGCGTGCCACCGCGCGTCGACATCCCGAAATAACAACCGACGGTGGAGATGACAAACCCGAACAGCACCGGTTTGATGAGCCCCGTAGTCACGTCCCGCCAGACCAGGGACTGCCAGGCGGAGGTCCAGTACTGCCGTGAGTCCAGTCCCAGCAGCAGGGACGAAACCATGTTGCCCCCGACCAGTCCAAGCAGGTCGGAGATGATGGTAAGGAAAAACAGCATGATCACCGTGGCAATCACCCGCGGTGTGACCAGCTTTTTTGTGGGATCGGTACCCAGCGCGCGCATGGCGTCAATCTGTTCGGTCACGGTCATGGAACCGAGTTCGCTGGCCATCCCAGAAGCATTGCGCCCGGCCACCATAAGGCCAGTGATGACAGGCCCCAGCTCAGTAACCATTCCTACGGAAACCAGTTGGGCGATGAGCGTGAGCGAGCCGAACCTCGATAGGGTGCTGGCGCTATTCAGAGCCAGCACTGCCCCGGTGAAGCCGCCGGTCAAAATCACGATGGGCAGGGAGCCCACGCCGATCAAGTCGGCCTGCTGAATCATGTCGGTGACGTACAAAGGCCGGCGAAAAAGGTTGGCCAGAGATTGGCCCACCAGCAGGGCATACTCCTGCAGCGCCTGGACTTTCTCCTTGGCAAATTGGGCGGGCGAGATAAGTTGAACCTGAAAGTCCCCAGCTGCCATGCAGTGCGGCCTCTACCTGAAAGAAATATAGCAGAGAAAGTGAGCGGGTCAGCGCAAGAACCCAGTGCAAGAACATAGAAACGCCATAGCAGCCGAAAACGCAGACATCCGAGGTCCGACGTCTGAGCTCCGACCCCCTTACTCCCTCGTTTTCTTCTTGATCTCGATCGTCAGGCGCTTGATTTTTTGATTCAGGGTAGAAAGTGGCACGTGGAAGCGTTCCGCGGCTTCGGTCTGGTTCCAATTGCACTTTTCGAGCATGTCCAGGATGATGTGGCGTTCGCAGTCCTCGACGATATCGAACAGCGAAGCGTCGCCGCGATGTTCGAGCAGAGGGAGGGGCGTTCCGCGTCCCACGATCTGGTCGGGAAGAAGTTCCGGACCGATGTCCACTCCAGTGGAGAGGACGACGGCCCGCTCGACCACATTTTCCAGTTCCCGTACGTTGCCCGGCCAGGAATAGGACAGCAGCGGGCGCAGGCCTTCCGGGATCATTTTCCGCCGCGGCCGTTCGTTTTCTTCCGAATACTTTGCCAGGAAGAAATCAACCAGCAAAGGAATGTCTTCCTTTCGCTGTCTTAGAGGGGGCAGATCAATGGAGATCACGTTCAGGCGATAGAACAGATCGTCGCGGAACTTGCCTTCGCGGACCAGTTGTTTCAGGTCCACGTTGGTGGCTGCGATGATGCGCACGTCCACCTGAAGTTCGTGCACCCCGCCCAAGTGCATGAACTTGCGGTCCTGCAGAACGCGCAGAATCTTGCTCTGGGTGTCCAAGCTCATGGTACCGATTTCGTCGAGGAATAGCGTTCCCCGGTCGGCGATTTCGAACAGGCCTTTCTTGCTGGCGACGGCGCTGGTAAATGCTCCCTTGACGTGCCCGAACAGCGTGGATTCCAGCAGGTCCGGGGGCATGGAGCCGGTATTCACCGGGACAAACGCCCGGTCCCGGCGTGGGGAGTTCAAATGGATGGCCTTGGCGATTAGCTCCTTGCCGGTTCCGCTCTCGCCCTGCAGAAGGATGGTCGAGCGGCTGGGCGCCACTTGGGCCACCAGATCGAAAATCTTCAGCATGGGCTCGCTCTTGCCCACGATATGTTCAAAGTTGTAGCGCTGCTTCAGGGCACGCTTGAGCTGGACGTTTTCCGCTTCGGTGCGGTGGCGGCCCACTGCGATGCGCACATCGGCCAGCAGCTTTTCGTTGTCCCAGGGCTTCTGCACGAAGTTGGTGGCGCCCGCCTGCATCGCTTTCACCGCATTTTCCACCGTGCCGTAGGCGGTAATCATGATCACGCAAAGCTGGGGATCGTGAGCATGAAGTTCGGTGAGCAGCTCCAGGCCGTTCCGGTCCGGCAAGGCCAGATCGAGCAGTACCAGGTCGAAAGGCCGCTCACCAATCCGCGCCAACCCCTGGTCGGCGCTGGCAGCCGATTCTACCGAGTAGCCTTCCAGCTCCAGCAGGGTTTCCAGCGATTCGCGGATGGCGGCTTCGTCGTCAATAATCAGCACGGAGCCTGCGGACGAAGGAGACCCTTCGTTCATTGCGCGGCGCGGAATAGTAGCCAGTTCAGACATTGACAACCTTCTTCATCAGTGGGAAATCCAGATAGAACGTGGTCCCTTGGCCCGGTTCGCTTTCCACGCGAATCTTTCCGGCGTGTTCCTGAATGATGCCGTAAGTCACAGACAGGCCCAGGCCCGTGCCTTTGCCTTGGCCCTCCCGGGGCGCGGCTTTGGTGGTAAAGAACGGGTCGTAGATGCGCTGGATGTGTTCCTGGGCGATGCCGGTGCCGGTGTCGGACACGACCACGCTCACCCCGTCACCGTTGGAGGTGGCCACCCGAAGCCTTCCGCCGGTGGGCATAGCATCGCGGGCATTGAGGAACAGATTCAGGAAAACCTGCTGCAGGCGTCCGGGATTGCCGCTGATCAGGGGCAGGTGTCCCGCCAGATCGTCCTCCACCTTGATCTTGGTGATCTTGAACTGGTGCTCGAGCAGAGCCAGGGTGTCGGCGATGATTTTGTTGACGTTCACCTCGGTGAATTCGGTGCCGCTGGTGCGCGAGAAATTCAGCAGGTTGTTCACAATCTCCGAAGCCCGGAACGTCTGCCGCGTAATTTTGTCCAGCAATCCACCTTTTTGCGGATCTTCCGCGAGTTGCTTCGAAAGCATTTGGGCGTACGAGGAGATCACGGCTAGCGGCGTATTGACTTCGTGCGCAACCCCGGCGGCAAGCAGGCCGATCGAGGAAAGCTTGTCCGCCTGTGAGAGCTGCGATTCCAAATCGATCCGTTCGGTGATGTCATCCACGATAATCAGGCGCCCGATTACGTTGAACTTCCTGGTGACCAGCGGGGCGATGGCAACGTTGACAATCCGGCTCTCCCCGGTCGGCGTGGCCAACCGGAATTTGTAGAGGTTATTGACGCCCGGATTCTGCCGCACCCGGTAGAACTCTTCCACAAACGCTACCGGGAACACCTCGCTCAACGGCCGGGTCAGCGCCTGCCAGCGCGGCAACGCGTACATCACTTCCATTTGCGAGTTCCAGGATTCGATCCGGTCCTCAAGATCCACCGCCATCACGCCCACATTGATGGACTCGACGATGTTTTCATTGAAGTCTTTCAGGCGTTCGTATTCGGCGACCTTCTGTTCCAGCGACGCGTACAGGCGCGCGTTCTGGATGGCGATGCCGATATACCCAGCCAGGGTTTCGAGCAGTTCCACGTCTTCACTGGTAAGAAAATCGCCTTCCACCGTCTTTCCCAGCCCGAGAAACGCAATGGTCCGCTGTTGAGCCCGGCACGGGATGTAGTAGTTCAGATCCAGCCTTTCGATGGTCTGTTGCGCACTGGCGGTCTCGCGCGGCACCTGGTGAACGTTCTCCAGGAAAAGATGTCCAGCCTCGATTTCAGGTCGAGGCGCGCTCAGGAAGTTCAAATCCAAGCCGCTGGTCTGGGTCATGCCAAAAGACTTGGCCAAAAAGAACTGAGGCGGCTCCCCGGTCGAGAGGAAAATCGCCATGCGATCCACCAGCAGCGTTCGTGACAGCCGATCCACCACCGAACTGAGCATCCTGTCCAGGTCGGTTTCGGCACTGAGCTCGCGCCCAAATTCAATCAGGGTCTTGCGGTAGTCGTAGCGGGTGCGATAGAAAAACTGGTCAATCCGCTCCTGGATCCATTTGCGGACGGGATCGAACAACAGCGCCGTAACCACCATCGCGAGGATCAAACCAATGGGCCCGGAGCTGGGAACTTGGGTGTGGACCAGTTCGGCGACCCCAGCCACGACGGCGAAGTAAACCCCCACAATGGCGCCCGCCGCCAGGGTGTACACCATACCGCGTTTGAAGATCAGGTCCACATCCATCAATCGGTAACGGAAAATCGCATAGCCAAAGGTGAGAGGAAGCAGGCCGAGCGACAGCACCGAAGCCTTCATGGTCGCAGTTGGCAGCGCACCCGTCAGGTAGGGAATCACATAAAATAGGGTGAAGGGCGCGATGGCCAGAATGGTGCCGCGCGTGACCCACTTCAGTTGCTGCCGCAGGATCGGAGTGCTGGCCCGGCGGTAGCTAAACCACAACACTCCCGCCGCTACCACAAAGAACAGGGCCAGGTAGCCCATCTGGATCCGGTCGAGGTTCCAGCGCACCCGCTCACTCGCCTTCAGCCACCGCAGCGTGAATACGTGGATTCCCAACAACAGCATTCCGGGTACATAAATCGCAGGGACGATCCAGCGATGTTCGCGGACGATGTTGCGTTTCTCGGGAAAAGTTAGAACAAAATGCAGGAACAGGGCAGGCTGCAACAGCCAGGCCACAACGTTGCCCCAGTAGATCGTCCAATCAAACTCGTTCAGTTTCCCGCTAAACTTGAAAGCGTAAAAGATGAACGAGACCAGGCAGAAGATGTAGAAATGCGTGGAGCTGGGCGCTGTCCATCGTCGCAGCAGCACGTACAGCCCGATGCCAAGATAGATCAGAGCGATAAAACGAAGCCAGTAGTTGAGAGATCGCTCCGCCGGGACCAGGATCACCGTCATATCCACCGGGATCGACTGCCGGATTACGGAGTAACTCGCCTTCGACCAGGCGCCGATCCGGTACACCTGACGCATGCGGCTGGCGGTATCGTTCACCTCGCGCTCGTTAATCGCGGTAAGGCGATCACCAACCCGAATGCCGGCTTTGTCTCCGGCACCATTTGGCTCTACTCGATCCGCGACCAGTCCGCTGTTACTTCCCGATTGCTCCACCCACCACACGCCGTCCGAGGGAATCTGGAAGTCACGTTCCTTCTGGAAATTGATCCAGCCCAAAACCACCGCGGCCGTGGTCAGCAGAATCAGCAGGCCGGCTGTAAATCGGATTTGGAAATCACGGTTCATGGACCGCAACGGCTCCTGTGCCAGGGTGGAGGGGTCACCCGAGTGAAGGCTGTGCACGTTCGGGGCCACGGGAGTGTGCAAAGTGGAACCTCTAACCTACTTCAAAGAAAAGACTTTCCCGATTATAGAAGCCCCTATAAGGTAAAGCTATGTTTTTTGGAAGCCCTAATCTGTAGTTTGGTAACTCCATGCATCCCATACTCTTAAAGAGGTCGCGATCAAACCAAAGCCCGCCTTTTCCTGACCTCGAACCGCCGCAATCCTCCTATACTCCCTCGTTCC
>Ga0193707_1001053_pt1 | contig 10010 bp, 8 predicted proteins | sample U3c2metaG_FD_143043 | JGI IMG/M metagenome (GOLD analysis project Ga0193707, IMG submission 143043) | Soil microbial communities from a riparian zone of the East river system, Colorado, United States - U3c2 | ecosystem: Environmental > Terrestrial > Soil > Riparian zone | place: USA: East River...
GCTGAAGACCGACGCCGAGATCAAGGCCGACCTGCCCGAGCTGCTGTGGCTCTACTCCATGGGCGTGGTCCTGCACTGGGTCTATGACAGCTCCCCGGACGCCGCCAACACCTACCGCCTGGTCGACCGCACCGTCCCGCTGATCGACCGCCTTGTGGGCCTGGCCCGCGTACCGGGCATGCGCGGCGTCGTACGCGAGGCGCTGTCGACCTACCGCGAGCTGCGCTCGTAGGGCGTGCCGGTGTCAGCCCGAGGTCCACACCGGGACGCGGGTGTCGACACCGGTGCCGTACTCGGGGTCGCCGCCCCGTACGAGGATCCAATGGCGGGTGGCGGTGGCCCGGTAGAGCCGCAGGTCCGCAGGTGCGCGTAGCCCGTCCGGGGCGAACTCACGGAGCTCGGGGTAGCGCGCGGCGTACAGCTCCGCGCACTGGACCAGCTCGGCCTCGGGCACCTGGTGCGCGTGCGCGGTGAGGTAGAGGGCCTCGGCGTGCCCGATCGCGACGCTCGAGTCGAAGATCGCGATGCTGACCTCGGGGTCGCGGGCGAGGTTCTGGGAGTGCTGGGCCTCGGGCGCGGAGGCCCAGTAGAAGTGGGTGTGGCCGTCCGGAGTGAAGTAGACCGGCGTGACCCACGGAGTGCCGGAGGCGTTCACGGTCGCGAGGGTGAGGTACTTGTTGCCCTCGATCACGGCGGCGGCACGGGCCTGGAGAATGTCGTCGGACATCGTCGGACCCGCTCAGCCGAGGTCGAGGTGCTTGCGGGCGAAGTCGATCGTCGCGGCCATCTGGCGGATGCGTTCTTCCACGACCAGTGAGCCGTGGCCCGCGTCGTAGCGGTACACCTCGTGCTGCTTGCCCAGCTCGCGCAGACGCTCCAGGTAGTTGTCGATCTGGCGGATCGGGCAGCGCGGGTCGTTCTCACCGGCCATGACCAGCACCGGCGTGGTGACCTTGTCGACGTAGGTGATCGGGGACGAGGCCGTGTAGCGGTCCGGGACCTCGGTCGGCGAACCACCGAACAGGGACCGGTCGAAGGCCTGCAGCGCCTCCATCTCGTCGTCGTAGGCCGCGACATAGTCGGCCACCGGCACGATGCCGATCGCCACCGACCAGTCGCCCGGCTGCGTGCCGATGCCGAGCAGCGTGATGAAGCCGCCCCACGAGCCACCGGTGAGGACCAGCCGAGACGGGTCGGCGAGGTGCGAGGAGACCGCCCAGTCGCGTACCGCCTTGATGTCCTCCAGCTCCACCAGGCCCGGACGGCCCTCGATGGAGTCGCGCCACTCGCTGCCGTAGCCGCTGGAACCCCGGTAGTTGACGCGGACGACCGCGAAGCCGTGGTCGACCCACGCCGCGGCGTCGGGGGAGAAGGCGTCCTGGTCGAAGGCCGCGGGCCCGCCGTGCACGTCGAACACCGTCGGGAACGGGCCGGCCCCGGCCGGCTTGGCGACCAGCGCGTGCACGTCGCCGCCCGGTCCGGTCACCCAGGCGTCCTCGACCGCCACGGACGGCGGCGCGGGTGAGCCCGGCGGTGTCAGCACCACGGCGCCCGACGTCGAGCGGATCACCGGCGGTGCGGCCGATGAGGACCAGGAGAACTCCACCGTGCCGTCCGGGCGTGCGGTGGCCGAGCCGATGACGCCGCGCGGCGTGTCGATCTGCGCCAGCGTGCCGGTCTCCAGGTCGTAGCGGTACAGCTCGTCGCGTGCGTGGCGGGAGTGGGAGACGAGGAGCGCCGAGGCGTCGGGGTACCAGTCGGCGCCGACCTCGCCGGGAAGGTCCAGGACGATCTCCCGCACCGCACCGCTCACCGGGTCCCAGATGAGCGGCTCGGAACGGCCGCGGCGCTCGTGCTCGACCAGCAGCCGCTGGTCGCCGGAGACCGGGGAGAACGCGACCGCGCCCAGACCCTTGCCCGGACCGTCCCACAGGTCGGCCACGGTCGAGCCGTCCGCGCGGACGACGCGCAGCGCCATATGGCGGCTGTCGCCGTGCTCGCTGTGGTTGATCGCGACGAGCGACTCGTCCTCGGACAGGTCGATGACGTAGGCGTCCTCGCCGTGGGAGTAGAGGACGCGCGGCGCCGCGCCGGGCGCGCACCAGTGGACGGTCGAGCCGCTCCCGGTCGTACGGCCGATCACGGCCAGGCCGGTGGAGCCGACCGCGAGCCCGGCCGGGTACGACGGCTCCAGCGCGGGCGCGGTGTCGGCGCCTCCGCCGAACGGCTCGCGCCGCCACACGCCGAACTCGTCGCCGTCGGTGTCGGCGAACCACCAGATCCACTCACCGGTCGGGTCGACCCCGGCCATCCAGGTGCCGTTGGGCCGCTCGGTGACCTGGCGTTTCGCGTCGGTCTCGCGGTCCCAGGCGTAGATTTCCCACGTGCCCGTGGCGTTCGAGCGGTAGACGCTGCGGTGCGGCGCGTCATGGGCCCAGCTCGGCAGGCTCACGCGGGCCGCACGAAACCGGGCCTTCCAGCGTTCCTCATCGACCATGGAGCCAAGCATGTCAGTCCGTCGCCGCGCCTGCGGGCAGGGACCGGAGACGCATCAGCGTGGGCTTGGTGCCAAAGCCCCAGTCGAGCATCTTGGCGGCGTCCTTGAACCGGCGGTTCGCGTCGGTGCTCGTGGCGTTCAGCAGCAGCCCGATCAGGGTGCGCCCGTCGCGCCTGGCGGCGAAGACCAGGGAGTAGCCGGCGGCGTTCGTGTGGCCGGTCTTGATGCCGATCGCCCCGCTGTAGGAGCCGAGCAGGAGGTTCGTGCTGGTCCACTTGTACGCCGCGTGGCCGCTGGTCTTGGCCAGGGAGTACGACGTGCGTGCCACGACCGCCGTGAAGTTGGTGCTGGTCATCGCGTAGCGGGCCAGCAGGACCAGGTCGTGCGGCGTGGAGTGGCCCTCCACGCGCGAGGACGTCGGCAGCCCGTCGACGTTGAGATAGTGCGTCGCGCCCATGCCGAGCGCGGCGGCCTCCTTGTTCATCTTGGCGACGAACTTGGTCTGGCCCGGGCCGTACACGTCGCCGAGGGCGTACGCGGCGTCGCAGCCCGACGGCAGCAGCATGGCGTTCAGAAGCTGCCGGACGGTGACCTTGTCGCCGACCTTGAGGCCCGCGCTGCTGGCGTCGTTGGTACGCACGTGGTCGACGTAGGACTTCTTGATGGTGACCGTCTTGTCGAGGTCGCCCGCGCGGAGCACGATGACCGCGGTCATCATCTTGGTGATGCTGCCGATCGGCCGTTGCGTCGTCGCCGCGACGCCCCAGAGCTTCTTCGCCGTGTCCGCGTCGTAGAGGTAGGCGCCCTTCGCGGCGATCCCGGACGGGCCGGAGGCGGCCCGCACGGTCATGGGCGCGGCGGCCGTACGGGCGGCGGGTCTCGTACGGGCCGGTGCGGCGTTGGCGGCGAGCGGCACGGCACCGAGCAGGCCGACGACGGCTGAGGCGGCGACCAGACGGACGCTGAGACGCATGGGGGCTCCACTACGCGGGGGGACGTACGAGTCCATGGTTACCGGCTACGTATGCCCCCCGGCAACCAGGTACGTCACCGCGGGCCACACCTGGACGGAAGGACGCGCCGACCTGGCGGTGAGGTGAGCGAAGCGTGCCTTCGGCCCGCGGCCGTCACGGGTTCTGAACCCGCTCGGCTCCGGGTGCCTTACCGTTGGGGGGTGGCGTCGCAGTCCTCGACCGAGTCAGTTCCCCGGCAGGCCGGTGAAGGCGCCGAGGAGGTCACACACGGCTATCCTCCGCCCGCCCGGCCGGTGGGGTCGACCGTCGTGGCCTACTGCGGCGCGGTGATGACCGTACGCGGCGAGTCGTCGGCCTCTCCGCCGCCCGACACCTGCGCCGAGTGCGCCGCGATCTGGAAGCGAAGACGGCGCCGCTCGCGGTGACCGAAGACGGCGCCGCTCGCGGTGGCTCAGGTGCTCGCCGCGGCCAGCCAGCCCGACAGCAGGTCCGCGTCGCCGAAGACCGCGAAGCGCTCGTCCGGCTCGTAGCGTCCCCACAGGAGCAGCAGCAGGTCGCCCGTCGTCCCGCGTACGGCGGCGGTGCCCTTGGCGTGGCCGGGTTCCCAGCCGGGCGCCTCGGCGCCGAGCGTGACCGTCCACTCGCCCTCACCGTCGGTGGCGTGCAGGTGGACCGTCTCGCCGGAGTGGCCGAACTCCCGCAGCCGGGCGGCGACGCGCTCGCGCGACAGGAGGTTCGTGAGGAACTCCTCGACGCCCTCGGCCGCCGTCTCGGCGGTGATGACGGGCGTACGGCCCAGGGCCAGCTCCACGTCCGCGCGGTGGATGAGCATCTCGTACCGCAGGCGCAGGGGCCAGAAGCGTACGTGCTGGTCGGGCCCGAGCGCCCAGCAGGGGGTGTCGCCGTCGGTCTCGCGCAGCGCGGTGACCAGCGGCGCGGCCCCGGCGGCGAGCCAGTCGAGGTACCCGGCCGGCGCTCCGGGGCCCTCGTCACTGGCCGCGGGCCGCTCCACCGGCCGGTCGAGCACGATGCGGGTCATCCAGCGGTGGACGTTCCCGACGTGCCGGACCAGGTCGGCGACGGTCCACCCGGGGCAGGAGGGCACCGGTGCCGCGAGGTCGGCCTCGCCGGTGACCTCGATGAACCGTTCGATCTCGGCTTCGGCGGCGATGCGGTGGCGTTCGTGATCGTTCACGAACCGGAGCCTAGACCGAATGGCGTGCGGTCCCAACGGGGGTGCAGGTCAGGGCATGCTGGACGCCATGAACTCCAATGTGGACTCCGAACTCACCCTGATGGCCGTACACGCTCATCCCGATGACGAAGTGATCAGCACGGGGGGTGTCTTCGCGCTCTACGCCGAACAAGGGATCCGTACCGTCCTGGTCACCTGCACCAACGGCGAGCAGGGGGACGGACCGGACGGGGTGAAGCCGGGCGAGCCAGGCCATGACGAGGCGGCGGTACGCGAGCGGCGGCTCGCCGAGCTGCGTGACTCCGTGGCCCACCTGGGCATCGAGCATGTCGAGCTGCTCGGCCACCGCGACTCCGGGATGGCCGGCTGGGACGCCAACGAGGACAAGGGCGTCTTCAGCAACGTCCCGATCGAGGAGTCGAGGGACCAGCTCGTCGCCCTCATGGAGAAGTACCGCCCGCAGGTCGTGGTCACCTACGACGAGAACGGCGCGTACGGTCACCCCGACCACATCCAGGCGCACCGCATCGCGGTCGCGGCGGCCGAGGTGACGCACGAGAGGCACGGATTTCCGGCGAAGTTCTACCACACGGCGATCCCCCGGTCGGAGTTCCGCCGGCTGATGGAGATGCTGCGCGAGGCGGGCGAGGACTTCGGCGGCGAGGAGCCGCCCGAGGACATGGGCACGCCGGACGAGCTGGTCACGACCGTCGTGGACGTCCTGCCGTACACCGAGCGCAAGCGGAAGGCCCTGGCGGCGCACGCGAGCCAGACCGACAACATGTTCTTCCTGCGGATGGCGGACGAGCTCCTGCGGCAGGTGTTCGGCGCGGAGGCGTTCACGCGTACGCGGAGTGACGTCGCGGTGCCCGACAACGAGGACGATCTGTTCGCCGGGCTGCGGTGACCCGTGCTGACCTGCGCATTCTCCTGATGGTGTAGCCAGCACCACCATGACCCGGCGTGCCAGCCCCCGAGGACGGCCGGGTGCGTCCTGGATGGGATCGGGAGGCCAGAATTTCTAACGTCATCAGCGAACTCACTGCTTAGGGGAGACGCTGATGAAACCGAACTTGGCCGCCCGCCTCGGTGGCTGGAGCGCACGCCATCGGAAGACCGCGATCCTGGGATGGTTGCTGTTCGTCGTGGCCGCCGTGCTGATCGGCGGCATGGTGGGGCAGCAGAGACTGACCGAGGGCGAACAGGGCACCGGCGACTCCGGGCGTGCCGAACGCATCCTGGAGGACGCGGGCATCAAGGACCCGGCCTCGGAGATGGTGCTCGTGCACAGCGCGGGCGCGGGTGGCTTCCGCGCCGTCCTGCCGGACGTGACGCGGGCCGTACGGTCGAGCGGGCAGGCGACAGCGGTCAAGGACCCGGTCGTCTCGCGGGACGGGCACGACGCGCTGATCCAGTTCGACATCGCCGGGGATCCGGAGACGGCCGCGGACCGGATCACGCCGGTGCAGGACGCCGTGGACGCCGTCCAGGCGACGCATCCCGAGGTCCGGATCGAGGAGTTCGGTGACGCCAGCGGCGACCACTGGTTCAACAACACGCTCGGCAAGGACTTCGCCCGCGCCGAGATGACCGCCGTGCCGCTGGCGCTGGGCATCCTGCTCGTCGCCTTCGCGGCCCTGCTCGCGGCGGTGGTCCCCGTCATCATCGCGGTGACGGCGTTCCTGGCGGCCAACGGCCTGCTCGCGGTCGCCAGCCACAGCCTGCACATGGACGGCTCGGCCAGCTCGGTGATGTTGCTGATGGGCCTCGCGGTCGGCGTCGACTACTGCCTGTTCTACCTGCGCAGGGAGCGGGAGGAACGCGCGGCGGGCCGTGACAAGGAGACCGCGCTGCGGATCGCGGCGGCCACGTCCGGGCGTTCGGTGCTGGTGTCCGGGCTGACCGTCATGGTGGCCATGGCCGGCATGTTCTTCTCCGGCATGCTCCTGTTCGACGGTTTCGCGGTGGCCACGATCCTGGTCGTGTTGATCGCCGTGATGGGCTCGGTGACCGTGCTGCCCGCGCTGCTGTCGCTGCTCGGTGACAAGGTGGAGTTCGGCCGGATCCCGTTCCTGCGCCGCAAGCGCTCGACCGGGCGGTTCTGGAACGCCGTGCTGCGGCCGGTGCTCCGCCGTCCGGGCATCGCCGCGGTCCTGGCCGTCGGCGTGCTCCTCGTCCTGGCCGCGCCCGCGCTCGGTATGCACACGGAGAAGCTCGGCCTCAAGCAGCAGATCCCGAACGACGTCCCGCTGATCCAGACCTATGACCACATCTCAGCGGCCTTCCCCGGCGGCCCCGAGCCGGCGGTCGTCGTGGTGAAGGCGAAGGACATCCAGGCGCCGGCCGTACGGGAGGCGATCGCGTCCTTGGAGTCCTCGGTGAAGGGGAACCATGAGTTCGGGCAGCCGGTCCGTACCAAGGTGTACGCCGGGCCGGACGTCGCCCAGATCTCGGTGCCGCTGGCCGGCAGCGGGTCCGACGCGACCTCCCAGCACGCGCTGACGACCTTGCGCTCGCTCGTACCGGCCGCCTTCGGGCACGCCGCCGAGGCGCACGTGGCCGGGAACCTGGCCTTTTCCAACGACTGGAACAGCCGGCTGCGGCACAGCATCGTGCCCGTCTTCGTGTTCGTGCTGGGCGTGACGTTCCTGCTGATGCTGATCTCGTTCCGCTCCGTGCCGGTCGCCGCCACCGCGATCGTCCTCAACCTGCTGTCGGTCGGCGCCGCGTACGGCGTGATGGTGGCGGTGTTCCAGCACGGCTGGGGCGCGAGCCTGGTCGCCACCCACGGGGTCGGTGCGATCGAGGCCTGGCTGCCGCTGTTCGTCTTCGTGGTGCTGTTCGGACTGTCGATGGACTACCACGTGTTCGTCGTCTCACGCATCCGCGAGGCGTACGACCGTGGCACGCCGACCTCGGAGGCGGTCGCCCAGGGCATCCGGTCGACGGCGGGTACGGTCACGAGCGCGGCGGCGATCATGGTCGCGGTGTTCGCGGTCTTCGGCACGCTGTCGATGCAGGACTTCAAGCAGATGGGCGTGGGCCTGTCGGTCGCGGTGCTGCTGGACGCGACGATCGTCCGCGCCGTGCTGCTGCCGTCGGTGATGAAGCTGCTGGGCGACCGCAACTGGTACCTGCCGCGCTGGCTGTCGTGGCTGCCGAAGGTCTCCCACGGCGAGCTGCCGCCGGCGACCACCCCCACCGCCCCGGCGTACGCCGGCGCCGACCGGTAAGGCCCGGACGTCAGCGGCTCTGGTCGCCGAGCTCCAGGAGCAGGGGCGCGGCGGCGAGCGGGGCCGGGGCGGTGCCTCCGGCCAGGCCCGCGACCAGTCCCACGACGCCCGGTACGGCCGGCTGCGCGACTCCCCAGGACAGGCCGAGGAACGCGAACCAGCGTGGCCGGTCCTCCGGGGGTGCCGTGTCCGCGGCCACCGCCGGCCAGTGCCCCACCAGGGTGCTGCCCGTCATCGCCCAGGCCAGGTAGAGCGCCACGGTCAGCGCGACGCTCCCGGTCAGCGCCATCGCCAGCGCGAGGGCGGCGGTGCCGAGCAGCACCGTACGCGGCCGTCCGGACAGCGACCCGCGTGCGGCGTACGCGGCTGCGGGGACCAGCAGCGCGGCGGCGGTCAGCGTGAGCCCGGGAAGCCACGCCGGCGCCCCTCGCCGGAGCAGCACGAACGGCGTGAACATCAAGATCGCCAGGTACCCGAAGGCGTACGCGGTGGCCGCGCCGGTCAGCCGTACCAGGATCGGCGGCGGTCGCCAGCGGCCCTCACGTACCGCCGGAGCCGGCCGCGGCTCACGTGGCAGGCGGGTCAGCGCGACCGAGGCGGCGGCCAGGCAGGTGAGGGCGTCGGCGACGAGCAGCCAGCGGACCCCCAGCGGGAGCAGGACCGCGGCCAGCAGCCCCGAGACCGCGCCGGCGGCGGTCAGCGAGGTGCCGAGCACGGTGTACGCGTCCTGCCGCCCGCCGCCCTCGGTGACCCGGGCCAGCAGCTCGCTCGTGGCGGGTTCGTAGACCTCGAACGCCAGCCCGGTCGCGGCGACGGCGGCGAGGGTCTGCACGGGCGTACGGGCGGCGGCCAGCGCGAGGAGCGCCAGTCCCGTCGCGGCCAGGCCGGCGACCACGAGCGTACGAGGGGCCACGCGGTCGAGGAGCACGCCACCGGCCCAGCGCGAGGCCAGCGCCGCGAGGCCGAACACCGTCAGCGTGGCCGTGACCAGGTGCGGCCCGGCCACCACGGCGAGGAACGCCAGCGCGAACGCGCCGACCTGGTTGAGCATCCGGACCCAGAGCAGCGCCTTCGCCGGGCCCGGCAGTGAGCGGAACATCCGGGCCATCGTGCGGCATCCCGGGCCGGTTGACCAGCCGTTCCCGCCTCTGCGGGGGATCCGGACGTCGAGTAGCTTCTCGGGCATGTCGCTGCACGACGTCCTCGGACCGCTGCTCCATCCCGCTCTCCACCTCGGGAGCACGCCTACGACCTGGGCGGAGGTGCTCGGATTCGTCACCGGCGCGATCAACGTCTGGCTCGTCGTACGGATCAATATCTGGAACTGGCCGGTCGGCATCGCCAACGTCATCCTGCTCGGACTGATTTTCGTGGACGGCGGCCTGTACGCCGACGCGGGGTTGCAGGTGGTCTACGTCGTGCTCCAGGCCTGGGGCTGGTGGCAGTGGCTGTACGGCGGCCGGGACCGTACCGAACTGGTCACGCAGCGTACCTCGCCGGTGGAATGGGTCGTGCTGGCCGCCGCCGGCGTCGTCGCGACCGGCCTGCTGACCTGGCTGCTGAGCGCCTGGACCGACTCCACCGTCCCCTTCTGGGACGCGCTCACGACCGCGATCTCGCTGGTGGCGACGTACGGGCAGAGCCGCAAGCTGCTCGAGTCCTGGTGGCTGTGGATCGCGGCGGACCTGATCTACATCCCGCTGTACGCGTACAAGAAGCTCTACCTGACCAGCGGGCTGTACGTGATCTTCCTGGCGCTGTGCGTCGCCGGGCTGGTCGCCTGGCGGCGCGACTGGCGGGTACGGCGGGCGGCCTCATCCGTACCGTCGGCATCGTCGGCATCGTCGGCTTCCGCGGCTTCGTGAGGCACGGACTGGTCGTCGGCAAGTTCTATCCCCCGCACGCCGGCCACCACCACCTGATCGACACCGCCGCCGCGGCGTGCGAGCGGCTCACCGTAGTGGCCGCCGCGTCGCCGGCGGAGAGCATCCCTCTCGCCCTGCGCGCCGCCTGGCTGCGCGAACGGCACCCGCAGCCGCACGTGGAGATCGTCCCGGCCGTCGACGACGTCGAGGTCGACTACGGGTCCGAGGCCGTCTGGGCGGCCCATG
>Ga0193707_1001055_pt1 | contig 10001 bp, 6 predicted proteins | sample U3c2metaG_FD_143043 | JGI IMG/M metagenome (GOLD analysis project Ga0193707, IMG submission 143043) | Soil microbial communities from a riparian zone of the East river system, Colorado, United States - U3c2 | ecosystem: Environmental > Terrestrial > Soil > Riparian zone | place: USA: East River...
GATTCCAGCGCGGATTGATCGATCGGCTTCCTTCGGAAATTCGGGATGGATCTTATGACGGCGTTACAGTGTTTGACGTGCTCGAACATATTAAAGATGACGCATGCGCGCTCCAGATGGTAAACCAAAGTTAAGATCGGCCGGTCGAATTGTGTTATGGCGGGGCCTGCACGTGGCCGTGCCGGCAGCAGGACGTCGTTAATCGGCAACTATCGACACACTACACTTTCCGCCAGCTTAAAGAAAAGTTGCAAGTCGCCGATTTTGCCAGCGAGCGTATGACGTGCTTTAACACACTGCTGTTTCCAGCGATAGCGACCATTCGCCTGATCGCGCGCTATGGCCGTCGCCTACACTGGGAAGAGGGAAACCCTGCTTACGCTCGCAAGGTCATCAAATGCGGTATTGCTCAGCCTGTTTGTCGCACGGGTTTTCTCGAGATAGCCTGCGATTGCCCTTCATCAGTTTGGTACCCAAATTCCGATTCTTGCGGGCGAACTGCTGGATGTGGTTCGCAAACCGGTGATCCTCAACAAAGACATTGCTCCGAGAGAGGACGGGCGCTATTTTCCCCGTCCTGCACTGGAAGCTCTCGCTTAATTATGCAAGCCCGCCTGTCGGCACCATTAGCTTCCCGCATCTGTAGAAATTGCAAAGATTTATGGTTCGCGCCTTATCCAGCAAGAGCAGTTCGTTCGCGATGAAGGCCTATAAATATCCAGCCAATCCATTTACTTTGATCAGCGAGTCCCATTGGTTACAAGTAATCCTGCGCGGCGCGGCGGCTTTAACATGGATAACTTTCATTTTGTTTTGCATTGCGAGTGCAATCAGTTTCGGCCTCTGTTGCGCGGATGATGGTTCGATTGCGCTGGCCGCAAAATCCCTCGCGCATGGTTACGGATATTCGGCACATTTCCTTGCAGATGGATATCCGCCACAATTTTATGGATATCCGCCACAATTTAATCCGGCTATTACAACAGGTCCGACGCTAGTCCTTCCTTGTGCGTTAATGCTGAGGCTCTTTGGCGATCATGAAGTTATCCCGGGCTTGGTCGCCATCATGGCGTGGGCAACTACGTTCACATTTCTGTTTGGGCGTATCAGTCGGCGAGTGACGAATGGACCCCTCTTCGCGGGTGTTGCCGTATTCTGTCTATCCATTATCAGCGTATTCGCCTACTTCTTTGAAAACTGGCATGCATTTCTTGGAGAGGTCACGGCAGCGGCCCTCTTGATTCTCGCACATTGGATATTGGCGATGGAAACGTTGTCGTCGAAGTGGGTGTTTCTTGGTGGCCTGTGTGTAGGTCTGGCGATCCAGGCCAAGAACCTCGCCTTATTAGGTGGAATCGGTGTTCTGATTGCTTTGGCCATTCGCCTAAAGGGCAGGCAAAGGTTGCCAGAGGTACTGGCATACCCGACGATCTTATTTGCGGGATGCATCCTTCCTACGCTGCTTTTCGAGTCTTGGAAAGTCATTGACCTCGGTATTCACGGTTACCTGGCGAACTGGGGAGCATTCCTCGCAGTGGCAAAAGAGAATGGGGTTGGAGCTAATGGGGGCCCATTCCTCCATTTCGCCGGGCACCGAGTCGGAGTAATCCATGACGCATTTTCAATTGATCCGCTCGCGTATCTAATCATCGTTGCGCTGTCGCTGGGAAGTATGGCTAGGCGTTTTTCCCGTGACTGGATCATTTTAGCGGGCAGTGTGTATGCGTCGGTTTTCGTCTGGAGTGCGTACTGGGTATGTGTCTCGGTCGGTAAGCCTCGCTACTTTGAAGTCGCCGCACTGATGGGGTGCTTTGCGCTGACGATTCCAATTTTCGGCGCTCGTTCCATGAATGATGCGCTGTTATTCCTTGCTGTAGCTATCTTGCTCGTCGCACCCGGTCGCTCGCGGCTTCCCTACATCTTCCATCGGCTGGATCATGGATTATTTGCGCCAAATGATGTTCGCCGCGCGCGCATGAAGGTTGTGAAGGAGATCCGTAATCTCCATGCGGAGACTCCAAGCGCGATCTTTGCAGGCACATGGTGGGCTGAGTTTGTGGATGTGGAATTCGATCTGGAGAACATAATGATTCGACGAACGGATCAGGTTACGCAGGAGCCGGGGCGAAAATTTGTGCTTTTAAATAAGCACTTCGGGATACCAAACGAGCATGACTATATTCAGAAAACACTCGGCGTTCCAATTTCTGCAACGCGACTTGCGGCTGGGCCCTATGAACTTCTGGAAGTAAACAGTCCGCCATAGGGCGGCCCTTGTGCCGGGAAACTGCTTTGATCCTTGGCCACGCGAGCATCACAGCTATTGATCGGGCCGGTATCCCCGCAAACCTCGATGGAAAACTCAGGCTGGTGTTTCTGCGCTTTAGTTCTGTAGAGGAACGAATAGCCATCTCGTACACCGGCGTTTTTCGGGCATAGACATTCTATATCTTTGATTGAAGTCCACAATTTCAAATCCAACTCTCGTTAGGGATGTAGAGATCGTGCGTGCAAAAAAAGAAGAAGAAGTTGCGATCGATATCATAAAAGAGGGGTCATGAGATGTCCTGAGTTTCGCGCTGGTTCCCCCGACCGAAGGTTTGCCCAGAGCGAGACCGTGCTTGAGGTAGGCCTACTCGCCGCTTGCGTAGGCGGAGGGCTGGCATGGTTTCTACGCGGAGAAGGAGAAAAACTGCGCCGAGAAGGAATATCACCCCGATTAACGTTTGAAAACTGGTCCGTAGTTGTGGCAGAAGGGGTTGGACATTTCTCAACCGTGGATGTTGTTAAGGATCAGAAACGAATTCAAGACGTGCGTGCAATCCAGATGTGTCCGCCGGTGTTGCGGAAGCAGTTCGGCATCTTGTCGTGGAACCAGGCACCATACCGGACAATCATATACGGAGTGAACAATTTGATCTGGAAGCTGCTGTTGTACTGCAGAAATGTGCGGAGAAAATATTGTTCATTCCACCCGCGACCTTGCATTAGCCAGTCCGACGGATACTCGAAGCGGTCGAAGACGTCATGAAAGTGGATAAACGTGCCCACCTTGAGCCGCGGCAGGATATTCGCAAACAGCGTCAGCACGTCACTTCCCGCCTTCACAACATGACTGGAGTCGATGAAGAGAATGTCGCCGGCCTCGAGGGTCTCAAACAAGGTCGTGTCGATATCCTGTAGCTTGCTCGCGATCACGACCTTGTTTGAGACCCTTTGCGGTTTCAACAGCGAACGCAGCAGCTCGGGGTATGGCTCGATGAAAGTACAGTCGATTTCCCAGTCAAAGTACAACTCGTTCACATCAAGGATGAGACACGATGTATAGCCAGAGCCTATTTCGATGATTCGCCGCGGGCGCAACTCGCGCAGCATGCAGAAGAGAATCGTCGCATCACACCAGGAGTAGGACGGATTGTTGAAGGAGAACCGGGTGCTCCCATCGTTGTGCTCCGGAAATCGGACATCAGGATAGTAAAGCGACAAGCGTTCTAGAAAAGCCAGTTGTTCGGCTTCTCGCATATCGATACCGAGCGTTGTTGCGGAGACGGCACCGGCAGCGACGGCTCGCGCCAAGTCGTCGGCGCTAGGAACCGGCGAATAGAAGTGACCTGGGCTAACATATTGCGGTGGCGATTCCTGCACGGGATTCGTTAGAGTAGCGGTGATGAGGTGATCCGGCTGTGGATACTGCCAATATATCAACTCTTCTGATGATACGCGATAAGATCGCCAAATGCGCGCACCGGAAGCCCCGCCGACCGCGCAAACGCGCATATGCTGTAGTGTTCGGTAAAGCAGTTAGCTTTCGCTTCCTGATTGCGATGAATTGCATCCTCTGACCAACGCGAATTCGTGGAAACGAAGTTACTCGACGCGACGTCAATCTCATGTCTGCCACCCCAGCGGTAAATGTCAGCGTTCACGAGATAGCACGAGCCGACGGACTCTAATTCGTAAACGGGTCCGATTTGGTCGAAATAAGGTGGTGTGAAGCGTGCCCACCGCCCTCGTTCAACAAATCCCGCAACGTCGTAAAAACGTCCTGGGCCAAATCCGGCTGGGTTTGCAGGTTCATCGAGACTTCCTTCCATGATTACAATTGGTGCCGCAATTCCGCCATCAATACGAGCGATAAGCTGTTCGAGCAGGTTAGCCGGATAGTCGATGATATCGGCATCCACCCAAAATATCCATTTCTCGTCTTGAAGATGCCGCTCAACCATGTTTTGCCGAAGAGATGACATGGCGGCCTGGCGATGCGGATGCGGTTGTCCGCGCAGAGGGGCGTCGCCGTGATTGTCGTAAACGATACGACAATTTTGCCTGCCGTTGATCGCACGGTTGGCTAGCTCTTTGGCGCGCTCGAGCACGCGCTCATCCAAATTTGGATTGATCGGCGTTAAGACCAAAACCGAATTCGCAGTGCTGCTCGGCCAGTGTTCCAGCGATAGCTGTCCCGAAGGCATGGTTCGCTTTGGCCTTGAATCTAAGTGCTCGGAGCGAATATCCGCGGCCTTCAGGCGCTTGCCTTCGAGAAATGCTTCGAGAGACGCTACGAAGTCTCCATTTAACTGGGACTTCATGCACGCGATATCTCCGCGGAGGCATACGTTATGATGGTTTCGACCGAACTGATGATAACAACCTAAACAAGCTAACGATTGATCGGTAAAACAGCTAACTCGTTCGAAATCCCAAATTGCGGCGGCGGATGACGTAGCTCCCAGCCAGACAAATGTTCGCTTCTGAAGAAGTTGTCCCAGTTCCCCAATCCAGTTGTCAGAGGTAACCAACAGATCAGCTGCAGCGACCTCCTTCAGCAACTCGTCCCCAGGAGACAACGCAGCGTAATTCCAGTCGGACATTGCACCATCGTGGAGACTTTGGACCTCGAACGTGCTGTAGTCGGTGTAAAATCGAACCTCGAAGTTCCTCTCGCGAAGCCTCTTTGCGACCGGAGAGAAACTTTCCACATCCGGTTCTTTCCCATCAAATAAAGGAGATTTTCGCGCAACATAAAGTAATGCTGTCTTGGATGATCGCGAATTGCCTCGAACTGATGAACCGATTAACGATTCCAGGTGCACCTTCGTCGCGTCGAAATTTGGATCGCAGCCCATCCGGTTCGCGATGTCATAAACTCGCGGAGTCTCCGACTGATCCGTAGCAAGCTCGTAGTATCTTAGGTAATCGTCCTCTCGAAGCCTCTGCCAGCTTGGAATTAGCCGAATTCGCGGGTGCTTAAAAAACTGCGCTAGTTGTTCGTGCACTCCCCAGAGGTCGATGACGGCTGTCCTGTGCTCAGCCAACAAGCCGAAAAGTGCGGGTAAGCTGGCGCACTGTAATTGACGATCGATGTCTAAGAAGCGGATCCCAATCCGATTTGATATTGTGCGAGTGCGAAGGTATTTGCCCCACTTTTCAAAGAACCGAGCGCGATTACGATCAAGGACACCTTCGACTGCAAATTGCGGCAACTGACGCGAACTTGAGCTTCGTTCGTGTTCATAAGCTACATCGAGAAGCCCAATCTGAAGCCCCATTTGTCGGTATCGCAGATTAAGATCAGCATCTTCGAAATAAAAATAATCGAACAAAGGAGAGAAAAGACCGAACTGCCTCGCAAGGTCGGATCGGATCGCGAGGAGGGAGCCGTCGACGAAATCGAATGGCGCGTCCGCCTCGATGACCGGAACTCCGCACCCATCCTCGCGCAAACGTGACGCGTTTTGTGTTACGCCGACAATTGCGGCGTTGGAATTTCGGAATCGCTCGACAAACTTTCCTAGCCAATCGTCATTCTCGATGTGGAGGTCGCTGTTCAACACTATGAAAACATCGGAATCAGTCTTCTCGAAGATGGCATTGTGACCTCCGCCGAAGCCTAGGTTGAAACGATTCTCTACGATGTGGACCCAACCGTTTTCCAATGGCAAGGTTGAGTGAATCAGTTGTCGAAGTTCGGTCAACGCCTCGGCAGAAGGCTGGTAGTTAAACGACAAATATAATTCGCAGGAAAGACCCGGGCTTTTAGATGCAGCTTTGAGTTGGGGTAGCAACTTACGGACAAATTCGGCCAGGATATCTTCCCGGTGGTAGAACAGGACCGAGACCGCTACCTTTACCAACGTCGAAAGTGGCCGGACTGCTATGGAAGTTTCGGGCGGCGGGTCGGGGTGCGAAACTGGGTTGCCCGATTTTACGGAGACGGGGAAAGGCTGTCGAAGTGCGAGGGACGTTGCATTAAGCCAGGCGTATCCGAAGCGTTCATCGGGTTCCAGGTGGCAGCCTTCGGCCCATTCGTTCCAGGCGTTTATGAAAATGAAGCGCTCCTGGGGGGCTAACCTGCCGCGCGCCAAACCGGCTACTTCCGCTAACCACTCCGAGTATGCTTCTGGCGATGAGTTTACCCAGATAGCTGATCTGGATTGTTGCCGTGCGGTGTTGTCCCAAGAGGGCACTACTCCCGGATACAGCGTCAAATTTCGAGGTGCGGAACGAAACTGATCAATTGTCTTCTTTCGTAATTCGCCGTAGTCGTAAATAAAACCGGTGAAATCAGGATTTTTGTCCCGGATTAGAGAGGTCACGGGCGTAGCTGGCAAGTGTGGTGGAAATTGCACTCCAGCATCGAACCCGTAGTCGCCGGGTGGTGTTTGATCGTTGAAACTGCGCACCATTGCGAGGTGCAATTCCCCGTGACCGCGCTCATGAAAGTAATTCCGCCATCGCGTAGTGGTAGCCATCGGATCGGCGAAGAGCGACGCTCGATAAACTGCCAAGAGGGGCTTGCCCCCCACGCGAATATAATTTTCATGGAGCAGGATCGGCTCAATCTTGCGGATGAAGGCGAGATCGTCTTCGGGAGAGTGATTCTGGGAAATCAGGATCTCTTGCTCTTTGCCATCCCATCGGCGCGTCCAATTCTCGTTTGCCCAACAGATGCAGAATGGGAATTCTGGTTTTCCCGTTTCCAATATTTTCCTCACGGGAAGATCGAGTAGAACTTCTCCGTCGAACCAATAGTAATGGAAGCAAAATCCGTGAATCCCTGCTGCAGCTGCTAGCGCTGCCTGTTTCTCGAGCACACCTTCATTTGTGAGATCGTAATAGCCGAGGTCCGCCGCCGGAACATGCGGCTGATAATGGCCTTGAAAGTTCGGGGAGCCTCTTCGTACGTTCGTCCATTCGGTAAAGCCTTCACCCCACCACGCGTCGTTTTGGGGAATCCGATGGAATTGTGGCAGGTAGAAAACAATCGCTTTTACATCAACCTGCGTCGGACTGTCATGCAGCGCCGATTCGCGCGGAATCTTGAACTCCGGCTGCAGGAGCTCGAACGAAATCGGAAGTTGGAGTGCCTTGATTTCGTCGTCGATCTTGGCGATTTCGGTGTGCGAAGCACGCCATTGTGAATAGGCCTTCACAATCTTTTCAAGATGGCCGTAACCCGCTAAGACTGTGCCGGGCGATAATTTTGCTTTGATGGCGGTTACCGGATTTGCCAGTTTCCAGCGCCGCGAAGAGCGAAGCCGGGCTGCTGCATCGTCAACATCGTCCAAAAGCCGCGAAAGCTTCTTGGTAGCGTCCAATTGCTGGCGCAGACGGTTTCGCAGATCCTCTCCCCGCGCGCTCTTGTCACGAAGAAGCTGGTTGATCCCCTCTAGGTGCGTCCTGAGTTGCTCGACTTCTGACTTGTGTCGAGCCTCCGTTTGCTCCAAGTGGGCGCTGAGCTCCTCGACTTGTGATTTGTAGCGAGCTTCCGCCTGCGCGAGGAGCTCGCAATAAAGATGCTCGATCTGCCCAATCCTTTCCGGAACGAAGGCATTCAGCCGGCTGACCGATCCCGGAAGCAAATCGGCTTCTCCAGGTTTCGCAGTTTGCGGAACCCCGAACGCTTTCGGAGCTATCTTCCCTTTGCTCTTTTCCCTGGCCGATGCACTGGCGCCGTGATCGGCTTGGGCCATCAAAGCGCGATAAAGTTCGATCACTTCCGCGGAGACGCGGGCATCGATCAGTTGGTTAATCGTGAAATGGGTGTGGCGTCGTCGCGTTGCTACCAGCGCCGCGGCGTTGTCTACATCCGCATCGGGCAAACCAATGAACCGCGCAATTCGCAACAATTCCGTCTTCGCGTTTTCGAAAAAGAAATCGTAATGAGTAACAAACCGCTCTTGCTCGCTTGATGCCTCGATCACGCGTCGGTTGTAGATTTCCCAAAGCCGCAGGCCGAACGAATAAGACGTTCCGTTCCGCTGCCGCATCGAGTAAGCGACCTCAAGCGGGTTACGCACGACGATGAGCGTTTTCAGCCCGGGCAAAACGTCCTGCCAAAACGGCAGCGTCAAACTGTTGCGCGGATCTTTCCAGCCCCAGATACCTGACGAATCAAATCTTTCGATCAGCAATCGCGCCTTCAGACGCAAAGGATTAAGCCGGGGATGTTTGAAGTCCTCGTCAGCCTTCGGCGGCAGATCCCAGGCGCCGCCGAGCTCATTCAACAATTCGTCGTTCAGCGCCACGAACCCCAGATGTTCCCAGAATCCATCGGGGTTATCGGCCTGCGCAGGCATCAATTCGTCTTTTGAACCGAGGTAGAGACCGCAAGCGTGCAACAGCCTGGTGAGCATCGATGTTCCTGAACGGTGCGCTCCGGCAATGCAAATCGCTGTCTGGGTGTCAGCGCTATTTTTCACTATAAAGCGTCTAAACAACGATGGCTGGCCCAGTGCGTCAAGCCGATTACTAAGGGAAACCGGGATGTTTCACACTGGGAATCCAGCCAACGTTGCAAAATCTTTCGTCGCGCAAATCGCAGCTGCATCTAAGTTTCCAGCGATGCAGCGAAATAACGTCCGCGGCCTCGATGAAATTCGGTCGATCGATTTCGAGCTGAACGTCGCGCCGCATGCAAGCGGTTCGGTGCTAGTCTCGATAGGGCAAACACGCGTGATCTGCGGCGTCACGATCGAAGAGGCGGTGCCGCGCTGGATGAAAGAGCAGGGAGTCACTGGCTGCTGGCTTACGGCGGAGTATTCAATGCTTCCTTACTCGACGCAGACGCGAAAGCCCTTCGGCTGGCCGTCAGTTTACGACTGCATGGATGATTTGAGCGCATTTCCCGCGCTTTTACGAGTACCTCAGTCAGGGCAAGCGCGTTGTTACCACGCCCATCCGTGAGATCCTGATTTACAGTGCGCTGTTGTACTTGGCCAAGGACAAGCGGAGCTTTGTGCGCCAGCTCGACCGTGCGCTCAACGAGAACGATCCCGCCCCTTCGTGCACGTCGAATCGAGCTCGCACGCCAAAACGCGTGGGTGAGCGCTTGGATCGCATCGAGGCGGAGCTGGGAAAAATGACCAACGTGGAATGCCGAATGACGAAGGAAGCTCGAATGCTCAAATGACGAAAGGACAAGTGGAGTTTTTTCCACATTCGGATTGCATCATCGAAGCTTGCGATGTGCTCAAAGCCGTCACGGAAAAGGTCGAGATGGAGCAGACACAGGGCGTTCCCGAGCATCTCAAAAAACAAATATTTCCCGATAAATCCCCGAAAGGTAGGGCGCGAACCGCACTAGGGGGCACCCGGTTGGTACCACTTTGTCAGATTGACATAAAGCCAGCTTTCTGGAATTATGAGTAATCATGAAAACGACCCTCGATCTACCGGATGACCTCGTAAAGCGCGTCAAGATTCGCGCAATTCATGAGCACAAAAAACTGAAAGAGGCCATCGCCGAACTAATCGAGCGGGGAATGAACGAACCTACCCCGGCGAAAATTCCAAAGCCTCTCAAACTGCGCCGCGGTTTTGTTCCTACGGTTAAGGACATCGAAGCTGCCATCGCTGAAGGGCGTGAATGAAATGGTGGCTGTCGATACGAACATTGTTGTTGCTCTGTTTATCCGCGGGCGTTTCAGCGATGATGCCCTGAAATTACAAAGGAAAGATTCGGTTTGGCGAACCGAGCCATTCGCCCTCGTTGAGTTCAGCAA
>Ga0193707_1001056_pt1 | contig 9999 bp, 5 predicted proteins | sample U3c2metaG_FD_143043 | JGI IMG/M metagenome (GOLD analysis project Ga0193707, IMG submission 143043) | Soil microbial communities from a riparian zone of the East river system, Colorado, United States - U3c2 | ecosystem: Environmental > Terrestrial > Soil > Riparian zone | place: USA: East River...
CGGCGAGCTCGCCCACAGCGATGTTGCCGCCACCATTACTGCTGCCGAGTGCCCCATAACCGATGGCAGTATTGGCACCGCCGGTGGTGTTAAGAAAAAGCGCAAAGGCACCGAGACCCGTGTTGGCACCACTGCCGTTGGCGCCAGCAGTGGTGTTGCTAGCGAGCGCATTCAAGCCGAACGCCGTGTTTTGAACGCCGGTGGTGTTGTGATAGAGCGCGCCATAACCAGTGGCCGTGTTACCGTCGGCGTCGTTACGATAGAGCGCTGCATAACCATTAGCCGTGTTGAAGTTGCCGATGATGTTGTTGGAGAGCGCATAAGCGCCAACGGCATCGTTGTACCACCCGATGGTATTACCATAGAGCGCATAAACGCCGTTCGCGGTGTTGTTGCTGCCGGTTGTGTCGCTGAACAGGGCCCGAATACCCGCCGCCGTGTTGTCCTTGCCGGCGGTGTCGTGATTGAGCGCCTCAAAACCAAGGGCCGTGTTCCAGACGCCGGTGGTAAGGCTGAAAAGGGCATTAGTTCCCTCAGCCGTGGTGCCGTTCGGATAGCCTCCGTCTGGGGCCGGGACAACCGCTTGCGCTCTTGGCAAAAGTGCAAAGCAGCCAAGCGCCAGCATGACGAGAAGCAAACCGCATTGCCAAGGCGAACGGTGAACCGAATTTGTCGATAGAGTTACTGTATTCATGAATGACTCATAAACAAACCCGCGCGACTTGGCGAGACAAAAACCATAAGTCTTTGGGCTCAGGTGGAAGCCGCGCTTCCGAGGTTCTCCCGCATCACAGCTTTCAGTCTGCTTCCGCGAAACAGACCGTATGCTCAACATCGCCGGTTGAATCGAGAATGCGAATCTCGCCGAATCGATTCAGCGCCCTTACTGATTCGTCTGAACCATCTGCGGTGCATGTTTACTCGCTTCAAGCTGCGCGCTCACTTTCTGGATTTGCGATGCCTGCTCTTTCAGGTTTGCAGTGAGGGCTCGAATTTCCTCGTGCTGTTGCTCGGCAGTCGCCTGGAAAGCTTTTTGCTGCTGCGCAATGGCTGTCTCGAAGTCCTTTCGCTGCTGCGCAATGCTCGCCTCTTGTTGCTCGACTTTGCGGCTTTGCTCTTGGACTTTGCGATGTTCTTTGAGGAACTCGTTAAGTAACATCGCATTGACCGCGTCGTAGCGTACCGTGTAGATCTCGCCGCCGGCGTCGCGCACTACCAAGTCCGGGTTTACCTCGGCCACTTCCTCGGCGATCAAACCAAATTGCGGCGTGCTGCTAGCGTCGCCCTTGTAATGAAACGTCACAGGCTTGAGGCCTAGGATGGATTCGCTGGTTTGCTCCATCGGTTTAATCTCTTTCTTGAACCGCCGCGAGGAGCTCATTGTGCCGAGCTGGCCGTCCGAGTCTATCAGGACTGCGACGGCATTGGCATTTCCGGTTGTCACTCCGCGAATGCCGGCGATAAAAGTTCTTGTCTGAACCGCGCCGCCGATGCGGATGGTGCCCGACTCGCCAGCAACACCACCGCTGGCGATGTCAATGTTGTCACTGCCAGTCGTGAGTTGGGATCCGGCAGAAAACCCCAATGCGATGTTGTTGAAGCCGATTGTGTTGTTCAAGAGCGCACTGCGACCAATGGCCGTGTTTTGGAAGCCGCTGGAGTTGTTGAAGAGCGCTGTCAGACCGCTGGCGGTGTTGCTGCTGCCGTCCGTGTTGTGGAAGAGCGCTTGAATACCATTAGCCGTGTTATTGTTGCCGAAGGTGTTGTTGGCGAGCGCCTGAGAACCGTTGGCTGTGTTGCCGCCGCCGCTGGTGTTGCTTTGGAGCGCGCCAACGCCAGTAGCCGTGTTAGAGCTGCCGTCCGTGTTGCTAATGAGCGCATTAATCCCATTAGCCGTGTTATTGTTGCCGATGGTATTGTCAAAGAGCGCTCCAGCTCCAGTGGCTGTGTTATTGTTGCCGGTGGTGTTGTGAAAGAGCGCTTGACCACCATTCGCCGTATTTGCGGTGCCATGGGTGTTGCTTTGGAGCGCGCTAATTCCAGTAGCCGTGTTAGAGCTGCCATCCGTGTTGTTAAAGAGGGTTTGATAACCGTTGGCCGTGTTGAAGCTGCCGGTTGTGTTGCTTAATAGCGCTTGGGCACCATTGGCCGTGTTCAAGGCGCCGTCTGTGTTGCTGTAGAGCGCCTCAAACCCGTTGGCCGTGTTACCGTTGCTAGAGGTGTTGCTCAAGAGAGCTTGAAAACCGGTGGCCGTGTTGCCGATGCCTGTGGTGTTGCTGTTGAGCGCTTGATAACCGTTGGCCGTGTCGCCGAAGCCGGTGGTGTTATGGTAGAGCGCAGCAAAACCAGTGGCGGTGTTGGCGGCGCCTTCGATGTTGTGATAGAGCGCAGAATAACCGTTGGCAGTGTTGTAGAAGCCTTCCGTGTTATTGGCGAGCGCGTAAGCGCCCACGGCATTGTTGTACCACCCGGTAGTATTGCTGTAGAGGGCGTAAACGCCGTTGGCGGTGTTGTTGCTGCCGCTAGTGTCGCTGAACAGGGACCGAAGACCGGTCGCCGTATTATCCTTGCCGGCAGTGTCGTGATTGAGCGCTTCAAAACCAAAGCCGCTGTTCCAGACGCCGCTCGTTAGACTCATCAGCACCCCGCTGCCATCGGCCGTATTGCCATTAGGCAAAACGCTGTCCAGGTCTGTAGCTTGCGCTCCGGGCAAAAGTTTAAAGCAGACGAGCACCAGCGGGATGAGAAGTCTTGCGACCGGACGACAGTCGCGGGACGAATGCTTCATTGAATTTCTAACAGGTGGAGTTGTTGTTTTCATATTTACTAAGCTTTCGTTTTCCTTCCCGGGCGGGTTAATTTGTGGCTGCCGCTCTGAAAGAGGGAGAAAGCTGTCCCGGGGAAAACATCCTCCTCCACCGATTCAGGTTTTGTTAGAAAGGATTGTGCAAATAATTCCGCCGGCTTAGCAAGATAAAAAACGCAAACACTTTTTGGTAGCCGCCGAGAGTCGCATGGCTTCAGAGGTCACCCGCAAATCACCGCGGCGGCCGGGAGGCAGGAATAGACGTGAATGGACTGAGATCGAGCGTCGTTTTTCGCGCCGATTCGCGTCATTCGCGGGCAGCATCATTGTTCGTTGTGGCACGTCCATCCCCCGACGGCCCACAGGGCCGTGGCTACAGATTACGCTCGGCGTGCGCCGCTTCAACCACCTTCAAGAGCTTTGCGAAAGACTACAGAACCTATTGATTGTTAGCGACTGTTCGCGGCGCAGGTTTCTTTACTTCGAGCTGGGCGCTCACCTTTTGCAAGCCCGTAGTAAGCGCTTCAATTTGCTTTTGCTGATGCGCGATCTTCGACTCGAAGTCCTTCTGTTGCTGCGCAATGGTTGCCTCGAAGTCCTTCTTCTGTTTCGCCACAGTCACTTCCAGTCCCTCCACTTTGCGACGTTCTTTGAGAAACTCGTTGAGCAACATCGCGTTCACCGCGTCGTAGCGCACGGTGTAGATCTCGCCGTCGGCGTCGCGCACTACTAGATCCGGGTTTACCTCGGCTACTTCCTCGGCGATCAAACCAAATTGCGGCGTGCCACTAGCATCGCTCTTGTAATGGAACGTTACCGGTTTAAGATCCAGGATGGCTTCGCTGGCGTGATCCATCGGTTGAATCTCTTTCTTAAACCGCTTCGATGAGACAATCGTGCCCAGCTGGCCGGCGGAATCTATCACCACCGGTAAGCCATTGGCTCCCACGGTGACCTCACGAATGCGGGCGATGAAGGCACGATTCTGGTTGTTGCCGCCGATCCGGATGGTGTTGCCCTCGCCGGCAACACCAAAGTTGCCGATATCGATATTGTTACTGCCCGTGGTGAGATTGGTACCGGCGAAACTTCCCACGGCGACGTTGTTGTCTCCGGTGGTATTGTTGTTAAGCGCAGCAAAACCGACGGCCGTGTTGCCGACGCCGTGATTGGTGGAGAAGAGCGCGCCGGCACCGCTGGCCGTGTTTGAGTTGCCGTCGATGTTGTTAGTGAGCGCTTGAATACCATCAGCCGTATTATTGCCGCCGGTGGTGTTGACAAACAGGGTCTGATAACCGTTCGCGGTATTCCCATCGCCCGTGGTGTTACTTATGAGCGCTCCCTCACCGGTAGCCGTATTATTGTCGCCGGTGGTATTGCTCAAGAGCGCATTATGGCCGTCAGCAGTGTTATTGCTGCCCGTGGTGTTGTTAGCGAGTGCGGTAAACCCAGTGGACGTGTTGTCGTTGCCGATGGTGTTGTTCTGGAGCGCGGCTACTCCGTTAGCCGTGTTTTGGACCCCGGTGGTGTTGCTCAAGAGCGCTTGATAACCATTAGCGGTGTTGAAGAAGCCGGTGGTGTTGCTAAAGAGCGCTCGAAAGCCAGTGGCCGTGTTTTGGACCCCGGTGGTGTTGCTCGCTAGAGCGCGAGAACCGGTGGCCGTGTTTTCCCCGCCGGTGGTGTTGCTCTGGAGCGCTTGAGAACCAGTGGCCGTGTTCAAGACGCCAGTGGTGTTGCTCTGGAGGGCTACTACACCGTTGGCCGTGTTGAAGATGCCAGTAGTGTTGTGATAGAGCGCAGCATAACCGTTGGCCGTATTGTAGTCGGCGGTATTGCGGTAGAGCGCAGCGTAACCGTTGGCAGTGTTGTAGTTGCCGCTAATGTTGTTCGCGAGCGCAAAAGCGCCAACGGCATCGTTGTACCACCCATTGATATTACCGTAGAGCGCATAAACGCCATTGGCGGTGTTGTAGCTGCCGCTGGTGTCGGTGAACAGAGACCGAAGACCGGTCGCCGTATTGTTCTTGCCGGCAGTGTCGTGATTGAGCGCTTCGAAACCAAAGCCGCTATTCCAGACGCCGCTGGTCAGACTAACGAGAGTCCCATTGCCATAGGCGGTGTTGGTTTGCGCTTGTGCTTTTGGCAAAAGCCCAAAGCAGGCAAGCATAGGGGAATGAGAAGTAGTTTTCGGGCTTGTTTGAATTTAATTACTGGTTTCATAGCCGTCGAGTCTTGAACCGTTTTCCCCAGCTTGGCGAGCGAAAATTGCTGCCATCGGAAATTCTGAGGAACGCAGGCAGCTTGCCGACGATACCGCGCACCAACAAAAGGAGTTAGAGTGTGCGTGGAAGCTTTTCGGCAAGCCGCCGAAAAGAACAGGCTGGCAGCCTATGCTCCCCAGAATGCCAGAATTTCCGCGCGGCGAGAAGGAGACGTGAGGGTCGCGTCCTTATCTGCTCAGCTCGAGCATGCGCAGAATGGGCGTCTCCGCGCGTTTGCGCACCGGCTCTGGCAAAGTGATTTCCGGCTCCATGTTCAGAAGCGCGTCGTACGCTTTCTCGAGGGTGTTCATCTTCATGAACCGGCATTCGCCGCAAAAGCAATTATCTGTCGGTCCGGGAATGAATGTCTTATCAGGGATCTCTTTGTGCAGCCGATGTAACAAACCGGCCTCGGTCACGACGATGATCTCGCGCGCGGGGGATTCTTTGCAAAATGTCACCATCTTTTCGGTCGAACAAACTTCATCCGCAAGCATGCGCACGGCATACGTGCATTCCGGATGCGCAACTACTGGTGCATCGGGATATTCTTCGCGGATCTTTCCAATGCTGCGCGCGGTGAACTCGACGTGGATGTAACAAGTGCCCTGCCACAGATCCATCTTACGTCCGGTGCGTTCCATCACCCAGGCGCCCAGATTTTGGTCGGGAACGAAGAGGATGTTCCGATCATTCGGCGCGGATCTGACGATTTTGTCGGCGTTACCGCTCGTGCAAATCACGTCGGCCTGCGCTTTCACGCCGGCGCTGCAATTGATGTACGCGATGACGTAGTAATTTTTGTCGGCATGCTCTTTTAGAAACTGCGCCAATTTTTCCGGCGGACATGATTCTGAGAGCGAGCAGCCGGCATCGAGATCGGGCAGAATCACCCGCTTGGTAGGATTGATGATCTTCGCGGTTTCAGCCATGAAATGGACGCCGCAAAATAAAATCACGTCGGCATCCGTTTTGGCCGCCTGATAACTCAGACCTAACGAGTCGCCGACGAAGTCCGCGACATCCTGTAACTCCGGCACCTGATAATTATGCGCCAGTATGACGGCATTCCGCTGACGTTTGAGGTGTTGCAGTTCTTCCGCAAGATCAATGCCAGTCCGGTCCGGTCGCAGCGGCGACGCGGATTCGTCCTGCGGCGAGCTGGGACCGCGGAAATTTATACCGGCACTTACCATCGGATAATATCGAGTAAATTCATGAATTCACAACATAAGGGAAGGTGGATCGGCCGCTCCGCGGGCGATGCTAATAAATGCGGCTCCGCCGCGTAACTTAATATCTAGCGCGGCGCCTTCGCTAAGCTACGGCCGTGCCAGGGGGAGAGCTCGATCAACCTACTCGGGCCAACTCTTTACGCATCGCCTCGATCGGCGCCTCCCGTTCGAACCAGATGGAAAATGCGAGCGCGCCTTGATGCAGCAACATCGACGATCCCTTCACGCCACGCGCGCCGGCTTCATCGGCGGCCCGAATCAAAGAGGTTTTCGACGGGCCATAAACTGCATCGAAGACCATGTGATGTGGCGCGAGCAATCGCGCCGGGATTGGCGTTGGGTCGTTCGGATTCATCCCTAGGGCTGTCGCATTAACGATAAGATCGATATCGGCAAGTTGCGCGCGCAATGCTGTTTCGTCCCACGCAACCGCTTCGAGACGCGCCGCGGGACCAAGCACACGCGGTCCGGCAAAGTACGGCCGCAGCCGCTCCGTAAGTGCTTGTGCTTTTTCGTAAGTACGATTGACAAGGACGAGGCGTTCGCAATTCTCGAGCGCACATTGCCAGGCAATTGCACTGCCTGTTCCGCCACCGGCTCCAAGAATCATCACCCGCAGATCGCGCACATCGACCGAGAATTCGCTGCGGATGGCTCGCAGGAATCCTTCCCCGTCGGTGTTCGAAGCGATGAGTTTTCCATCTCGAAGGCGGATGGTGTTTGCAGCGCTTGGGCGAGTGGCAGATTTGCATTTGCGGCGAGAGTGAGTGCGCAACCGGATCGCCGAAAACACCGAGCCGGATCGGCGGATCGACATCGACCGCCGTCCTGCGCCAATTCTCCAAATCGGCGAGCGTGTAACGTTCGGTGGTTTTCTGCTCCTTCATGCGATTACGCAATCTCTTTCAGACGTGAGGGGTACTTTAGCTCGGCGACGTTCAGCACGAAAGTTGTCCGCCAGCGCGTTCGTCTGTAGCTTCGCGTGATCACAATGACGGCTTCGATTGAGACTCCCGCGCCTTCGGATTTTATTCGCGACGTTGTCGCGGAGGATGTTCGCACGGGAAAATATAAACGAATCCATACCCGGTTTCCGCCCGAGCCGAACGGCTACCTGCACATCGGTCACGCGAAATCGATCTGTCTTAATTTCGGTATCGCGCGCGAGTTCGGCGGTATTTGCAATGTGCGGATGGACGATACGAATCCAACGAAAGAAGAAACCGAATATGTTGATTCCATCATGGCCGACGTCCGATGGTTAATCGGCGGCTGGGCCGACAAAAATATCGGCGGTGCGCCGCTCTACGCTTCGGATTATTTCGACAAACTCTACGAGTACGCCGTCGATCTTGTGCGCAAAGGCAAGGCGTATGTCGACGAGATGTCGCCCGAGCAAACGGACGAATATCGACGCATTGGAAGGGAAAGTCCGTTTCGCAACCGATCGGTCGAGGAAAATCTCGATTTACTTGGCCGGATGAAAGCGGGCGAATTCGCGGATAACACTCACACTCTGCGGGCGAAGATCGACATGAACGCGCCGAACGTCTGGCTGCGCGATCCGGTGCTTTATCGCATTCGGCACGCGTCACATCATCGGACAGGCGACAAATGGTGCATTTACCCAATGTACGACTGGGCGCATACGCTGAGCGATTACATCGAAGGGATCACGCACTCGGTGTGCACATTGGAATTCGAAGTGCACCGGCCGCTTTACGAATGGATTCTCGACGCGCTCGAACTGCCGGAGCCGCGCCCGCATCAATACGAATTCGCACGGCTTAATCTCACTTACTCGGTCATGAGCAAACGAAAACTCATCCAGCTCGTGAACGACAAACTGGTCAACGGCTGGGACGATCCGCGCATGCTCACGATTTCTGGTTTGCGCCGGCGCGGCGTGCCTGCGAGCGCGTTGCGCGCGTTCGCCTACAACGTCGGCATCACCAAGTATCCAAGCATGACCGATATGGCTCTGCTCGAACACACATTGCGCGATGAACTCAATCGCACTGCCGCGCGCCGGCTCGCCGTACTGCGGCCGATCAAAGTCGTGCTGACAAATTATCCTGAAGAGAAGGTCGAAGAGCTCGATGCAGTCAATAATCCTGAAGACACGAATGCCGGAACGCGCAAAGTTCCATTCGGTCGCGAGCTTTTCATCGACCGCGACGATTTCATGGAAGTGCCGCCGCCGAAATATTTTCGATTACGCCCCGGCGGCGAAGTGCGGCTGAAATACGCTTACATCATCAAGTGCGAGGAGGTAGTGAAAGACGGCGCAGGCGACGTGGTCGAGTTGCGGTGCAGTGTCGATCTTGAGAGCAAATCGGGCGGCGCGACTTCCAATCGGAAAGTCAAAGGCACGATCCATTGGGTCAGCGCGACGCATGCGATCGAGGCGGAAGTCCGATTATACGACCGGCTCTTCACCGTTCCTGAGCCCGATTCCGCCTCCGTCGTGGGCTCCGGCGCGACAAGCGCTCGTGGCGATTTCAAATCCTTTATCAATCCCGATTCACTCGAAGTGGTGACTGCGAAATGTGAGCCAGCCCTTGCCGATGCGCGGCCGGAAGAGCGTTATCAATTCGAGCGACTCGGTTATTTCGCTCTCGATCCCGATTCGACGACTGAGAAACAAGTGTGGAACCGGACGATCACGCTCAAGGATACGTGGGCGAAAGAAGCGAAGAAGTAATTCGCGATGTCATCCTGAGTCGCGCAGACGAAGAAGGACTTCACACAAGGTGATCGGTCACGCAAGATCACCTGCATGATCTTGTGAGGTTGTGCGCGGTCCCTCGCTCCGCTCGGGATGACAACGTTTTAGAAATTCGCCAGTGCGCGGTCGATTCGCGCCAGTACCTTCTCTTTGCCGAGCACTTCCAGTAGATGATAGAGGCTGGGACCGACATTGCTGCCAGTGACGGCGAGACGCGTCGGATGAACGATCGCACCGACCTTGACTCCAAGATCTTTCGCCGTCGCTTTCAATGTTGCTTCGATTTCGCTGGCACCGAACGACTCAAGCGTGCTAAACGCATCGCGAACCGCTTTGAGCCGCGGCTTGTTTTCGACGGTGAAATGCTTGGCAACGCCTTCGGGATTGTAATTGAAATCGTCGGTGAAGTAGAACGCGCAATAAGCCGGCAGCTCGTCGAACGTATTGATCTTGCCCTTGCACGTTTGCAGTGCGGCGCGGACGTATTCCTGCGGGTAATTATCGATCTTCACACCGCTTGACTTCAGCTTTGCTACCCCAAGCTCATAAAACTCTGAGTCGCTTAGCTCGCGCGCGTATTCGCCGTTCAACCAATGTAATTTGTCCGGATCAAACGTGGCATGGCTGCGCCCGACCTGATTGAGATCGAAGATCCGGATGATCTCGTCGATGTCGATCTTCTCCCGGTTGTCTTTTGGCGACCAGCCGAGCAGGCAAAGATAATTGCGAACAGCTGTCGGCAGATAGCCCCTCTTAATATAGTACTCCACGCGAGCGCCCTCGTCGCGCTTGCTCATTTTTGAGCCGTCCCTGTTCAGGATCAGCGGGATATGCGCATAATGTGGAGGCCGCGCCCCAAGCGCGCGAAAAATCTCGATGTGCTTGGGCGTATTGGAGAGATGATCTTCGCCGCGAATCACGTGCGAGATTTTCATCTCGAGGTCGTCGATCACGTTGACGAAATGAAAA
>Ga0193707_1001057_pt1 | contig 9998 bp, 7 predicted proteins | sample U3c2metaG_FD_143043 | JGI IMG/M metagenome (GOLD analysis project Ga0193707, IMG submission 143043) | Soil microbial communities from a riparian zone of the East river system, Colorado, United States - U3c2 | ecosystem: Environmental > Terrestrial > Soil > Riparian zone | place: USA: East River...
CAAAGTTGGATTCGTGCCCTACTATCCACTGGCTGGAGGATTTCTTACTGGTAAATACGAGATGGGCAAGCCAGCGCCGTCGGGGTCGCGCGGCGAGTCGGTCAGGAACGTGCAAGAGCTGATGACCGAACGCAATTATCAGACGGTCAACCGGTTAACCGCCTGGGCGAAGGATCATGGCCGGGGTGTGAATGAGTTGGCGCAGGCTTGGCTTCTGGCGCACCCGCAAGTTTGCTCAGTAATCACGGGAGCGAAAAATCCCGAACAATTGGCGAGCAACGTCAAAGCGGCCGATTGGAATCTCATGGCCGACGAGGTCAAGGAGCTCGATGGGATTCTAAAAAGGTAGAGGCGCCAACGCAGAGAACAGTTGCGGCTGTCCCCCTGCGTTGACGCGAGTTCGATTAGATTGTTCTGAGACCCGACCACGAAGCAGACAGATTTCACCAAGTCAGGAAGCACCCGTGGTTGCCCGGTTAGATCGCAAAAGGCAAAATCAACTGTGCCTGTGCGACCGCTTGCGGCCGCAGTGTATGCGACAGCTTGCGTATTTCCTCTTCCAACCATCGAATATATTGACGGTGAGTGTGGCGTTTGTCGATGGCGGCGATGCATAACTCGCGGATCGACTCGGCATACTCCGGCCAGCGCGCGCGCATGACGCGCGGCATTTTGATATACGTCGGCGCATCGTCGCAAAAAAGCGGATTACGCGCGAGCGTCCAGATATCGCATTGCTTCTCGCCCGACGGGATCTTCGCCGGATCCAGCGAGCGTGTGCTAAAACGCTCGCCACGGGCAAAACCTTGAATCAGGTGGGTCAACTCGTGACCGATGGTTTGGTACGTCAATTTGCGCACTTTGAGCCGAATGATCAGCCGCAAAATGTTACGATTGCGATAAACGACAGTGGCGCTGCCCAGATGTTTGCGCGTGTACCCGACGGTGATGGTGCTGTCCTTCAATTCCGGAAAATGTTGCAACGAGCGCTCGATCATTTCATAGGCGCGCCGGGTGAGGCGCTGCTTCATGAGTGGCGTCAATCTGATCGGCATGGTTGAGTCAATCACTGCCAGGTAACCTTGAACGGCAGATCGAGAGTGTCATAATACCTGCCTCGCTTCGACCAGAGTTATGGCAGACGCTATGGATAAGGACAAGGAAAAAGTGACGACGGCGTATCGCTCTGGCTACGTTGCCCTCATCGGCCGGCCCAATGTCGGCAAGTCGACGTTGCTGAACCAAATGCTCGGCGAAAAAGTCGCCATTGTTTCGCCCAAACCGCAGACGACGCGTAATCGAATCACCGGCATTCGCACCACGGAGTCGTGCCAGATCATTTTTCTCGACACACCGGGCATTCACCAAGGCCACTCTTTAATGAACCGGCGCATGGTCGATACTGCGCTGCAGACGTTGGATGAAGTGGACGGCGTGCTCTGGCTGCTGGATGCCCACGAAAGAATCAAGCAGGAAGACGAAATGATCGCTGAGACCCTGCGCGGCGTCGAAACGCCGGTGTTGATCCTGATCAACAAAATCGACCTGGTTTCCAAAGGTAAATTGCTGCCGCTGATGGAGCGCTGCTCGCAGTTTCTACCCGCCAAAGAAATCGTGCCGGTGAGCGCGCTCAAGGACGAGGGTTTGGACACTGTTTTGAACATCGTCGAGAGTTGGCTGGCCGAGGGGCCGCGCTATTTTACCGATGGCGAGCATACCGACCAGTCCGAGCGTTTCCTGGCTTCGGAAATCGTGCGCGAGAAAGTATTTCTCCTAACTCGGGAAGAAATTCCCTATGGGGTTGCGGTTACGATCGATGAATTTATCGAGAAGCCGGAAAAGAATCTGATCGTAATATCGGCAACGATTCACACTGAGCGCGATTCGCACAAAGGGATTTTGATCGGCAAGCGCGGCGCCATGCTCAAAGAAATCGGCCAGCAGGCGCGCCAGGAATTGGAAGGTCTATTGGGTTGCCGAATTTTTCTCGAGCTTTTTGTCCGGGTCGACGCCGGCTGGACGCAGAATCCGAATCAGTTGACGGAAATGGGTTTATAAATGCCGGAAGCCATATCAGATCCGATCGTCGCAACGCAACCTTCGCGGAGGCACCTGCCAACCGTGGCCGTCATCGGGCGGCCGAACGTTGGCAAGTCGACGCTGTTCAATCGTCTCGTCGGCGAACGACGAGCGATCGTCGACGATGTGCCTGGTGTCACGCGCGATCGCAATTACGCCGAGGCCGAGTGGGCCGGATGCAGATATCAGCTCGTCGACACCGGCGGTATCGAATCGGCGAACGGCATCAAACTGGAAGAAAACGTGCAAGCACAAAGCCGTTTAGCGGTAGCCGAGGCGGATGTCGTAATTTTTCTCTTCGACGGCAAAAGCGGTCTCAATCCCCTGGACCGCGACGTTGTCAACGAATTACGAAAGGCCAATAAGCCGGTTTTTTTCGCAGTCAACAAGCTCGATTCCCGCCAACGCGCTGACAACCTGTACGAGTTCTTCGCTCTCGGGATCGATCATCTCTATTCGATCTCCGCCGAGCACGGCCTCGGCATCCCCGATTTAATGGACGATGTGGTCCGGCGGTTCTCCGAGAATGCGGCGAGAGCCGAAAACGACACGCAACAGGATCAAGAAGGACCAACCGAATCCCTTCGCGTTGCCGTGATCGGCCGGCCCAATGTCGGCAAGTCGACGCTGATCAATCGCTTGCTCGGTTTCGAGCGTTCGGTGGTGGATTCGACACCGGGAACCACGCGGGATTCCCTGGACGCGCCATTCAATTTACTCGGCGAGCGCTGCATTTTGATCGACACCGCCGGCATTCGCCGCAAGGCACGCATCGATGATCGCATCGAACGGTTCAGCGTCAGTCATGCGCTGCGCGTCGTCGAGCGCGGCGATTTGATCATTCACGTCATCGACGGGCCGGAAGGCGTTACCGACCAAGACGCTCAGCTACTCAGTTTCGCGGTGCAGCGCGGCAAAGCCCTGGTCCTTGCGGTGAATAAATGGGATATCGTGTCGAATGCCGGCGGCGAGGTTGAGAAATATCGCGAAGAAGTCAACTACCGGCTTTCCTTCTTGGAGTTTGTGCCGGTCACGTTTATTTCGGCCGCGACGGGCTACGGCGTGCGCAAGCTCTTGGAGACGGGAATGCGAGTGGTCAAAAATTACCGGCGAAAAGTTTCGACCTCTGCGGTTAACCAAGCTTTGCAGAAAATCGTGCGCGCCCACTCGGCGCCATTGGCGCAGGGCCGATCCGTGAAATTCTATTACGGCACTCAGACCGACACGCGTCCGCCGACTTTTACCTTGTTCGTCAACCGGCCAAGGGCGGTGTCGGAAACTTATCAGAAGTATCTGATCCATCAACTGCGGGAAAATCTCGGTTTTGAACACGCGCCGATTCGTCTCAATTTGCGGGCGCGCCGCGAAGAAAAGCGGGTCAAACGATGATGAATTCGCATTGTCGGATTGCCGCCAATGCGCGCGGTATCACGGCATTGGCATCGTACAAAGGCGCCAGGAAAAGTTTGGCGATCCGGTCAGCCGAAGGCGGCGAGAGCGGTGGAAAATACCTTGGTGCTCAATCCCATGCCCATCATTATTCCTTGTCATCGAGTGGTTCGAAGTGACGTCACGGTAAGCGGCTTTGTGTTCCGCTCGATGTGGAAAAGAAAATTATTGAGTGCGGCCAATCGCTGTGCAAAATCAGTAACTTCGCGTAAGTTGAGAGCTATGATTTAAACCTGGTTAGGCATCTCCGTCTAGCGTTCAATTCCAAATTGCCTTATCATTTGAATCTCGTTTCCCTGGCCGCGCCTGCAACGAATGCTACGCGCTCCAGTTTGACAAAGCCTAAACGAATATGATTCAGGCATCTTTATCCTTTGAGAAAGGACTGCCGTTGTCGGTATCGTCGCGACATGTGAATGCGCCTTGGCTAGCGCTCGCGCGAGTCAAAGGACTCGGCGCCGTAAGTTTTAAGAAACTCACAGCGCGGTTCCTTGATCCGACGGCGGCGTTTTCTGCTGCACCGACCGAGCTCGAACAAGTCGAAGGGTTGCACCGCGACGCGATCGACGGGATCGTCGCCTTTGCCGATTGGGCGGAGATCGACGAAGAAATCGAGCGAGCGCGCGACGCTGGGATTGCGATTGTCCCGTTTACCAATCCGAATTATCCGGCGCGCCTGCGCACGATCGCCGATCCGCCGCCGTTTCTTTATGTTAAGGGAAATATTCTTACCGACGACGACAAAGCGGTTGCGATCGTCGGCTCGCGCAGCGCAAGCGAGTACGGGCGCCGCGTCGCGCGCGATCTGGCGCGCGGCTTGGCGTCTCTGGGATTCACCGTAGTCAGCGGGATGGCGCGCGGCATCGACGGCGTGGCGCATGATAGCGCGCTGCAGGCCGGCGGGCGCACGATCGCGGTTCTGGGTTCCGGCGCCGAGCGCGCCTATCCGCCTGAACATGAGATGCTCTATCGGCGCATCAGTGAAAACGGCGCGGTCGTCTCCGAGTTGCCCATCGGCACGCGGCCGATGGCGTTCAATTTTCCCGCGCGCAACCGTCTGATCAGCGGTTTGTCGTTGGGTGTCGTTGTGGTCGAAGCGACGGAGAAGAGCGGCTCGCTGATTACCGCAACTTTAGCGGTGGAGCAGGGCCGCGAAGTGTTTGCCGTGCCGGGCGAAGTAGGTTCAAGCCGGAGCCGGGGTGCACACCGCTTGATCCGCCAGGGGGCGAAGCTCGTCGAGAGCGTCGACGATATTATCGAAGAAATCGCGCCGCAGCTATTGGATCGCTCCGGCAGCGCGACACAACGCGCGCCTCGGCTGTTGCCGCAAAATGCCAGCGATGCCGCGCGCAAGATTTTTGCGTTACTGCAGGAGAACAGCCTGCAAGTAGATCAAGTGATTGAAAGCACCGGCATGTCGGCCGCTCAGGTTTTGGAAACTCTCTTGGATTTGGAGTTGCAGGGCCTGCTGCGACAGTCGCCGGGAAAAGTTTATCGAGCGGAGAGATAAATCTAGGTATCACGATTGGGAGCATTCAGAATCGAGTCTAATTCATGGCAGCTAAGAATCTAGTCATCGTTGAATCGCCCGCCAAGGCCAAGACCTTGGAAAAATATTTGGGGCGCGATTTCCAAGTCAAAGCATCCGTAGGTCACGTCGTCGATTTACCGAAAAGCAAACTCGGCGTCGATATCAAGAAGGATTTCGCGCCGGATTTTCACGTTATACAGTCGAAGAAAAAAGTCATCGACGACCTCAAGAAGGCGGCCAAAGGGAAAGAGAATATCTATCTTGCTTCCGACCCCGACCGCGAAGGCGAGGCGATCGCGTGGCATATCGCCGGTCAGGTTGCGAAAAATCATAAGCATGTACACCGCGTGCTGATCAACGAGATCACCAAAAAAGCGGTGCAGGAAGCGATCGCCAATCCGCACGAATTGGACCGCAACAAGTTCGACGCGCAGATTGCGCGCCGGGTGTTGGACCGCTTGGTGGGCTACCAGCTCAGTCCGCTGCTATGGAAAAAAGTGCGGCGTGGACTCAGCGCGGGGCGCGTGCAATCGGTCGCCGTGCGGCTGGTCTGCGAGCGCGAGCGCGAGATCCGCGCTTTCGAGACGGTCGAGTACTGGTCGCTGACGGCGCAATTGGAAGGACGGCTGCCGCCCTCCTTCAAAGCGCGTCTGGCTCAGTGGCAAAGCCAAAAGGTCGACAACAAAAAATTCCGCCTGGAAAACGAGTCCCATGTCCAGGACATCGTCAAGTCGCTGGACGGCGCGTCGTGGGTGATCGGCGAAGTCGAGAAGAAAGAACGACGCCGTTATCCGACGCCGCCTTTTGTGACGAGTAAATTGCAACAGGAAGCGGCGCGTAAGCTCGGCTTTCAACCCAAGCGTACCATGCAACTGGCGCAGCAACTTTACGAAGGCGTCGAGCTCGGCAGCGAGGGTTCGGTCGGTCTGATCACCTACATGCGCACCGATTCCACACGGATTTCGGCGGACGCCTTAACCGCGGTGCGCCAGCATATTCAAGCGCAGTACGGCAAAAACTACGTGCCCGGCAAGCCGAACACGTTTCGTTCGAAGAAAGGCGCGCAGGACGCGCACGAGGCGATTCGTCCGACGTCCTTGGATTACGCCCCGGATCGGGTGCGGCGTTATTTGCGCCGTGATTTATTCCAGCTTTATTCGTTGATTTGGGATCGCTTCGTCGCCAGTCAAATGGTGCCCGCGGTTTACGATCAGACGGTGTTCGACATTCCGGTCAGAGAAGCGCTGTTCCGAGCCACCGGTCAACAGATCAAGTTCGACGGTTTTATGAAAGTGTACATCGAAGGACGCGACGAGCGCGCCCCGCAAGCAAACGAAGAAGAGGATAGCGATGACGCCGCCGGGGCTTCGGACGGCGTATTGCCGGATTTGCAAAAAGGCGATGCACTCAAACTCCTGGCGCTCGAGCCGCGTCAGCACTTCACCCAGCCGCCGCCGCGCTTCACCCAGGCGTCCTTAATAAAGGAGCTGGATGAAAAAGGCATTGGCCGCCCGTCCACCTATGCAGCCATCATTTCGAATATTCTCGATCGGGAATACGTGGTGCAGAACGAAGGCCGTTCGTTGGCGCCGACCGATTTGGGGTTTCTCGTTACCGATCTTTTGGTCGAGAGCTTCCCCGATATTTTAAACGTCGAGTTCACCGCCGGGATGGAAGACGAGCTTGACAAGATCGAAGACGGCAAGGAAAAGTGGACGAAAGCGATGAAGCGCTTTTACACGCCTTTCTCGCGCGATCTCAAAAAAGCCGACAAAGAGATGCGCGACGTCAAGCGCCAAGAGGTGCCGACCGATATCGACTGTGAGAAGTGCGGCGCAAAAATGGTGATCAAGTGGGGGCGCAACGGCGAGTTTCTCGCTTGTCCGCAATATCCCGATTGCAAGAGCACCAAAAACTTCAAACGCGCCGACAACGGCGAGATTCAAATCGTCGCCGAGGAAGAAGTCAATGAAAGCTGTGAGCTGTGTGGCCGGCCGATGCTGCTGCGCTGGGGTAAATTCGGCAAGTTTCTCGGCTGCAGCGGTTATCCCGAGTGCAAGAATATTCAACCGCTGCAAAAACCGGTGGATCTCGGCATCAAATGTCCGGAATGCAAAGAAGGCAACATTAAAGAACGCAAGTCACGCTGGGGCAAGATCTTCTACGGCTGCGACCGCTATCCCGAATGCAAGTTCGCTTCCTGGGACAAGCCGCTGCCACTCCCTTGTCCCAAATGCGGCAGCCCGATTCTAGTCGAGAAGGTGACCAAGCGGGCGGGCCGGACGTATCGCTGCTATAAGAAAGAGTGCGGCTACTCGATCCAGGCTGAAGAGCCATTGCAGAGCGCCGAAAAACCCGCGGCTCAGTCGGAGGCCGGCGCAGCGTAGCTGGCGATTTTTTAAATCGTGCGGTAATTTCCAGTCGCGGCGAGTTCAGCCAAGCGAACTCTATTTTCAGCCGCCGAAATCTTCATGAAAAATATCGTTCGCATTATCGGCGGCGGGTTGGCCGGCACGGAAGCGGCTTGGCAACTCGCCCGGCGCGGTGTCGCCGTGGAACTGTTCGAGATGCGCCCGCAGCGCATGACCGAAGCGCACGCCGGCCGCAATCTCGGTGAACTCGTTTGCAGCAATTCGCTCCGTTCCGATCTCCTGTCGGCGCCGGCCGGATTGCTCAAGGCGGAAATGCGCCGGCTCGATTCGCTCATTATTCGCTGCGCCGACGCACACCGGGTGCCGGCGGGGTCGGCACTCGCGGTGGATCGCGACGATTTTAGCCGCGCCTTGACCGAAACCGTCGAGCAGTTGGCGGGAGTGCGGGTTCTCCGGGAGGAAGTTCGCGCCATTCCAAATGAAGGCATTCTCATCATTGCCACGGGCCCGTTGACGTCGCCGGCGTTGTCTGAGGATCTTATGGCGCGATTAGGCGAAGAGCACCTATATTTTTACGATGCGATTTCGCCGATCGTCACTGCCGAATCTATTGATATGAGCGTGGCGTTTCGCGCTTCCCGTTACGACAAGGGCGGCGACGATTATCTAAATCTGCCGTTATCGCGCGAAGAATATTACGCTTTCATCGACGCTCTAGTCGCTGCAGAACGAGTGCCCACGCACACGTTCGAACGCTTCGTGCCCTTCGAGGGCTGCATGCCCATCGAAGAAATGGCCGACCGCGGCAAAGACACGCTTTCGTTCGGGCCCATGCGCGCCGTCGGCTTGCGTGATCCGCGCACCGGCAAGCGGCCCTACGCGGTTGTTCAGCTGCGCCAGGAAAACCGCGAGAAAACGCTCTACAATCTGGTCGGCTTTCAAACTAAAATGAGCTATCGCGCGCAGCGCCGCGTGTTTGCGCTAATCCCGGGGTTGGCCGGCGCCGAGTTCGCGCGCTTGGGAAGCTTGCACCGCAATACTTTTATCAACGCCCCTTTGCATCTCACGCCGACGCTGCAATGGCGGCGGCGTGAGACGTTATTTTTCGCCGGCCAGATGACCGGCGTTGAAGGCTACATCGAAGCTGCCGCGACCGGATTGCTCGCGGGAATTAACGCCGCCAAGTTGCTCGGGGGCGAGCCAACGGTCACACCGCCGGCCACTACGGCGCTCGGCGCGCTCCTACGCTACATTACCGATCCCGAGCGTAAGCGCTTTCAGCCGATGAACGTGAACTTCGGCTTGATTCCGCCGCTTACCGCGCGCCTGCGCGGCAAAGCGAAAAAAGAAATGATGTCGCGCCGGGCGCTGGCCGATATGAGCTATTGGGCGCAAGAGTGCGGAATAGCTGCATCGCCGATGCAGCATGATCAACTGGCGGTTCAGGAAACAGTTGTGCTCCGATGAGTCCGAGACGCAGCGCCTTCATCGACGTCGGCACCAACACGATTCTCTGCCTAATTGCGGAGATCAGAGACACCGGCCGATTCAGAGTCTTGGACGATCTCGCGGAGATTGCCGGTTTGGGTAAAGGCGTCGATCAGACGGGATTGATCTCACCTGAAGGCGAACAGCGAAGTCTCGCGGTCCTCGAACGCTACCTCGATCAGTGCAAGAATCTGGGCGTCGAAGAGATTACTGCCGTCGGCACGAGCGCCTTGCGCGATGCGAAAAACAGCGAGCAAGTACGCACTCGTTTTCATGACCGGCTCGGCATCGACATACGGGTCATTTCCGGTGCGGAAGAAGCCGCTTTCTCGTTCCTAGCGGTCGAGCGCGGGCTCGCGCTCGCAGGCCGCGAACTGCTGGTCATCGATATCGGCGGGGGCAGCACCGAATTTATCCGTGGCAATGAATCGGAGATTTCTCGCGCGGTCAGCATCGATGTCGGCTCGGTGCGATTGACGGAGCGTTATCTTCATGGCGATCCGGTAAAGGCCGATGAGGTGCAAGGAATGATCGCCGCGATCGACAAGGAGTTAGTTCTGTTGCCGGTGCAGGGAATCGACGCGAAAGGAGTGCTCACGCTAGTCGGTATCGCGGGCACTTTCACGACCTTGGCGGCGATGGAAAAACAATTGGTCCGCTATTTCCACGCCAAGGTTCACGGCAGCACTCTGACCATTCAACAGGTGCGTCGCCAAGTTCACACGCTTCAGGGGAAAACCGTCGAGCAACGAAAGCGCATCGTCGGTCTCGAAGCCAAAAGAGCCGACGTGATTTTCGCCGGCGCGTGCCTGATCGAACGGATCATGATTTTCTATCACGCTGATGAGGTCATCGTCAGTGACCATGGCGTGCGCTACGGGCTCTTACATGAGGCGGCAAAAGCACTATAAAAAGGGTGTCGTGGCAACGTCAAAATGTCATGTTAACAGCAACGTGAAAATGTCAGGGTGATACTTTTGTGTCATGAGTTGTAAGAGAGGAAAGCGGTCCATAGCGAAACCCCTCCCGCTTGGCGTTCGCTCGATATAGGCCAAGGGTGTGCGTTGTTTTTGAGTTGA
>Ga0193707_1001058_pt1 | contig 9985 bp, 11 predicted proteins | sample U3c2metaG_FD_143043 | JGI IMG/M metagenome (GOLD analysis project Ga0193707, IMG submission 143043) | Soil microbial communities from a riparian zone of the East river system, Colorado, United States - U3c2 | ecosystem: Environmental > Terrestrial > Soil > Riparian zone | place: USA: East River...
GCTTCGGCGCTGTAACGCGGCCGAGGGCAGCCATTGATTGATTTGGGAGGCGGTTGTAACTGCGGTCCTTTCTCACAAGGCCTCGCGTTTCTTGCCGTAAGAAGTTTCTCAGGCTCTTGTTGTGAGGCTTTCGACTGTTAACACCACTTTTCCTCGATCGTCTGAGCTCTATGCCGTATACAGCTCGATTGGCGCCTCAAAACCTTCAAGGCGATACGCCTTTGCCTGGCTGTTCATCGCGCCCGACGAGTGGGCGCTTGAAGACAGCCGCTTCCGCAAGTTGAACGTCGCGGCCGAGATAGTGAGCGTCCAAGATCGCTCCATGGATATTGCTTTATCGTTCGCGGCGAGCCGGCGGACATGGAGTAAGTTGACTAACATCTCAGCTCCTACTGCGACGACGCCTGTTCAGAGAAGCTAATTCCATTCTGACGAACCAACTTTAGATCTTTCTGGCGATCGCCGCTGCACCGGCAGATATTCTACGCCGCCGCCGCCCTGCATGCGAACGGGTTGCGGATAAAGCGTCAACAGTTGAAGGACATCGTCCGGCATATCGGTGTTGACTGACAGGCCAAGCGACTTCGCGGTCGAGGCCCATATCGGATAATCGTGCGTCCAAGTACCGCAGGTGAGTTTTTCTGCGAGCGTATCGGCCTGTTCTGCGGGCAGGCGACGGGTCAGGAGCTCTCTTGCTGCCTGCTTGACTTGCGCAATTGCCTTGCGTCCGACATCGGCCAATACCAGTGTTCTATCATCGATCTTGGCCACAGGCTTCTCCCCGACAACCTTGATGAGGGAGGCCGCCGGCGAATCTCCGAGTTGCGGATCGATCGGACCCAGCACGGAATGCTCACACATCACGATTTCGTCAGCGGCGAGCGCGATCAGCGTGCCGCCTGACATGGCATAGTGGGGCACAAAGACCGTGACCTTAGCCTTGTGCTCACGGACCGCCTTCGCGATTTGCAGCGCCGCAAGCACAATACCACCCGGCGTGTGGAGCACGAGGTCGACCGGCACATCGGCGTCCGTCATCTGGATGGCTCGCAAAACCTCCTCGGAATCGTTAATGTCGATATAACGTGCAATCGGGAAACCCAGTAGCCGCATGGTCTCTTGCCGGTGCACGAGCAGGATCACCCGCGATTTTCGCTCCCGCTCGAGTTGCGAAATCTTGCGCACCCGCATTGCCTCGAGCATGCGCTGGCGCAACATTGGCTGGATCGCCGAGAACATGAAGAATAACCAGAAAAGATCACCGATCGACATGGAAACCTCCTAAAGGGTAACACCTCATGTCCGTCCCTCGCTGTCGAAGCCCAACACGCCTTCGTCCGGGTAGTACACACGGTAACGCTGCTCGGATCGGACCAGGAGCGGGCCAAGTATGAATCCCGCGATGAACCCTCCGACATGAGCCCCCCACGCGACGCCTCCGCTGGAGGATGGTTGCAGGAGTTCCAAGATCGACTGGAGAATCTGAAGCAAGAACCAGAGACCGATAAAGACAAACGCATAGACTTCGAAGAACAGCGGGATGAACAGGATCGGGACGATCACGACGACCCGCGCCAGTGGAAACAGGCGCATGTAGCACCCGAGAATGCCGGCAATTGCGCCAGAGGCGCCTAACGCGGGTATGATCGAGGTCGGGCTGAACATGACGTGCGCGACCGAAGCCGCGAGTCCGCAAGCAAGATAGAACGCCAGATAGCGGCCATGACCCAGCCGATCCTCGATGGTCGGACCGAACAGCCACAGCGTCCACATGTTCAGGATGAGATGGAGCCACCCGCCATGCAGAAACATCATCGAGAAGAAGGGGAGGATATCCACGGCAGCCAAATCGGTCTCCCCGGATACAAATCCCTCGGAGTAGCGCGCGGGAATCAACGCGAATTGGCGCAACAGCAGCTCAAGGTCGTAGGGGCCCAGGCTGTCCTGGAACAGAAACACCAGGCAATTGGTGGCGATCAGCATCCAGGTGATCACCGGCGGGTAGCGGGACGGGACAGCGTTCCGTATCGGGATCATCTGCGCCTCTTCGATTCTATGTCGCGGATGCCGGACAATATCTGGCGCTTTCGGCGTCTAGCTGGCGGATCATGCTGACATTGCGGCTGCGGGGCTAGTCCGGATATGACGTCCGTCAATTTTGAGATTTCCCGGACCGTACTTTTGAGCGAGATGGAAATCCGACCGCGGTCGAGGCGACTCCTTAGACGACACATCACCCTGCAGCACCGAGCCTTCCGGAGCGCACATGACCAGCGCGCTACATATTGTCTGCCCGCATTGCGACGCGATCAACCGTGTCCCGCGCGGACGGCTAGGCGATGGCGGGAAGTGCGGGACCTGCAGTCTGCCACTTTACGAAGGTCGGCCGGTTGTACTGAACAGCGTCGTGCGCTTCGACAAGCATGCACGGCACAGTGACATTCCGCTGCTCGTTGATTTCTGGGCGGCCTGGTGCGGTCCCTGCCGGGCAATGGCGCCAATTTTCGAACCGGCGGCAACCGAGCTCGAGCCTGAGGTGCGGCTGATCAAGGTGGACAGCGACGCGGTGCCAGAACTGCTGCGGCGCTTCTCCATCAAAAGCATACCGACGCTGATGCTTGTGCACCGCGGCCGGGAGATTGCGCGCACGTCGGGGCTCATGCCCCTGCCTCAGTTGCTGGCGTGGACCCGCGAACATGTCGACGGCATGAAAGTCTAACAGGCTCGGCCGATTCCATCATCTCCCGAGCAATCTGGCTGCCCATCCCTTTTTAAAACTCTTGCGGCTCGTTCTTCCGTCAGGGAGATGAATGATGAGTTCGGCCTCGCGCTCTCGCGCGATCGCCTGGGCAGCCAGCTCGGCGGCTTCTCTAGTGCCGTAGTGGCCAAACTCGTGCCCGATGTCGCCGCGCACGACCCAGTCGTCGAAGCTGTCGTCCGGCACAACGTGAATAGCGACTGCCATCGCTTAAGCTCCACACGAAGAGCAACGATTGTCAGTGGATCGGCGACAGCGCCGTGACGACGATCAATTTTTCAGCCCTCCGAGAAAATCGGGCAAATCTGACAGCCGTCAATTGGAATTCGGCCCACACACGGCAACATCGTGCCAAGGGATTCAGAAGCCATGATCGCCGCGGTACAATCGAACACGACGCCCGCCAGCCATGTCATGAGCGTGGCGAAATTCGAGCGATTCTTCCGGATCGCGGCCGGGCTCGATGTCGACAAGCAGGACCTCAAGCGCTACAGCGATTTTATCAATCAGAAGATCTACGACCTCCTGCTTCGGGCCCAAGCGGCTGCGAAGGCAAATGGCCGGGCAATCATCGAGCCGTTCGACCTGCCAATCACCAAGGGCCTGCAGGAAAGCATCCACCAATTCAGGAAGATCGACGAGCAGATCGAGTTACGGCCGATCCTCGATCAACTCACCCTGCAGCCTCCGCTGAACCTCGCCTACGGCGAAGAAACCGAGGGCCGACTGCCTGAGGTGGTAGGCGGGCTGAGCCTGGCGCTGGCACGCGCCTTCAAGATCATTGATGGCCGTCTGAAGAACCCGCAAACCGAGCACTGGCAGCGGTGCTTCCGCATTTTCGATCTGCTGATGTAGCGCTGCGCGAGCGGCGGTGCAGTCCAGACATCGCGGCGTTTGTGGTCGAGCCCGGAGGTAACCATGATCAAGGATGTGATGGTTTGGCTGGACGGAGGTATTTCGGACGAGGTTCGCCTGGCGGCCGCCGCCGATATTGCTCGACGGCTGGAGAGCCGGGTGGTCATTGGATTGTTTCTCAATCCTTTGCCCTTGCCCGCCGCCGTCGACGCAGACGTTGCAGGTGCGGTAGCCACAGCCGATCTCTTGGAGTGGGCGCGCGAGGCTGGCGACAGGACCGAGAGGTTGCTCGCCCAGCGGCTCAGCCTGCTTGAACGACCGGTCGAAATTAGGCGGTTCGATGTCCTGGCTGGCGAGATCGCCGATATTGCCGCCCGCGAGGCGCGGTCCGCCGATACCTTTGTGGCGATCCGTCCCAATGGCGCGATGGATCCCGAACAACTGGTCGAAGGCGTTCTATTCGGGTCGGGCCGGAACATTTATTTAGTCCCCGAGACGGAGCGCCCAAAGATCGGCTTCGATCATATCCTTGTCGCCTGGAACGGCAGCCGGGAGGCGGCCCGGGCCTTGGCCGAAGCCATGCCGTTTCTGTACAAGGCGGAAAAGGTCACCGTCGTGGTCGCGACCGGCGAGCGCCCGACCGAGGAAGAGGCGGTCATGGGCATTGATGCCGTCAATCACCTCAGGCATCACGAGATCGACGCCACCCTTCATCGCATCACGAGCCGCCCCAGCGAAGTCGGAGCGAAGTTGATCGCGGAGGCCGAACGGCGCAAGGCCGACCTTATCGTCATGGGCGGATACGGCCATATGCGCTTGCGCGAGCGGCTACTCGGCGGCGTGACTTACAATCTCATGCACGAAGCGCCGATTCCGCTCCTGATGGCCCATTAGATTAAGCGTCTGCTCAATTACCCAATAGCGAGGCTCGAGATGTCCACGATCGATACCCGCCGCGAGCAGATGTTTCCAAGGCTTACGCCTCAAGAAATCGATCGGCTTCGCCGTTTCGGGGAAGTTCGGCACTATGCCGCCGGTGACGCGCTGTTCGTGACGGGGGACATCGCTCCCGGCATGTGCGTGCTAATCAAAGGCTCCGTGCGCGTCACGCGACGCGATCCCTTGGGTCATAGCGCTCCGATCATGGAGCAGGGACCCGGAGAGTTCGTTGCCGAAGTGGGGCAACTGTCGGGTCAGCCGGCCTTCGTCGACGTTCACGCAATCGACGATGTGGAAGCGCTGCTGATTCCGCCTGAGAACCTGCGCGCCCTGATGATCGAAGAGCCCGAACTCGGCGAACGGATCATGCGGGCGCTGATTCTGCGCCGCGTCGCCCTGATCGAGGCGGGTGCCGGCGGTCCGGTCCTGATCGGTCCCGAATTCAGTCCGGATGTGGTGCGCCTGCAAGGCTTCCTGGCCCGCAATGCCTACCCGCATCAACTGCTCGACCCTGCAAAGGATCCGGACGCGGCGAAGCTGGTCCAGCAATATGCCCCAAATCCCGCGGACCTGCCGCTGGCGGTGTGTCCGAAGGGCACGATTTTGAAAAACCCGAGCGAAGCCGAATTGGCGCGCGCGCTCGGAATGGTGCCGATCGACGAACGGGATCAAACCTACGACGTCGCCATCGTCGGCGCGGGCCCCGCAGGTCTCTCGACTGCGGTTTATGCCGCGTCGGAGGGTCTTTCGGTCATCGTCTTCGACGCGCGCGCCTTCGGCGGACAGGCGGGTGCGAGCGCCCGCATCGAGAATTATCTCGGTTTTCCGGCCGGCATTTCCGGTCAGGCGCTGGCCGCCCGCGCCTATGTCCAGGCGCAGAAATTCGGTGCCAGGATGGTGATACCCACCGAAGTGGTACGCCTCGATCTGACTGAAACACCCGCTGCGCTTCAGCTGGATGATGGTCGGCGCGTGAAGGCCTCGACAGTAGTCGTTGCGACCGGCGCTTGCTACCGGCGCCTCAACGTTCCGAACCTTGGGGATTTCGAGGGGCGCGGAGTCTGGTACTGGGCTTCGCCTATCGAGGCGCGCCTGTGTCGAAACGAGGAGATCGTTCTGGTCGGGGGTGGCAACTCGGCGGGGCAGGCCGCCGTCTTCCTGCGCAACTTCGCTGCAAAACTCTGGATGCTGGTGCGCGGGCCAAGTCTCGCAGACAGCATGTCGCAATATCTCATCGATCGCATCCGGGCGATCGACAATATCGAAATATTGACCCAGACGGAAATCGTTGCCCTGTACGGGAGCCGGGAAAAGCAACTGGAGCGCGTGCGCTGGCGCAATAATGTCACCGGCGAGGAAACCGAGAAGCCGATCCGCCACGTCTTTCTCTTCATCGGCGCGGATCCGGCGACGATCTGGCTCAGGGACAGCGGCGTCGCCTTGGATAGCAGGAATTTCGTGTTGACGGGATCGGACGTTCCGTCCGAGTCCGGGCGGTCAAATAATGGGACCGGCCGTCCGCTGCCGCTCGAAACCAGCGTTCCCGGTGTATTCGCCTCCGGCGATGTGCGGTCCGGATCAGTCAAGCGGGTGGGCGCCGCAATCGGCGAGGGGGCGGTTGTTGGGGCGGAGCTGCATACTGTTCTCGCAAGTAGCGCACCCGTGCCGCCGCGCTCCGCGATACGGTCCAAGGCGCTGGGGGCAGGAGGGGGCATCAAGGCGTAGATCGGCGTTCAGTGGCATTATCAAACACGCGAGATATCGGATTTCGCATTGACCGCCGTCAACGTTGTGAATGATCTAGAGCAGCATAGTTCGGTTTGCTGCGAACGCGTGCACCAATTTGCGCGTTATCTGTATCGCGCCGTCGCCGGCGCGGCGCGACGGTTTTTGTTGGGGGCGTCCGGCGAACTGGGTTGCGCAGACGCGGCCTCCAAATGGGAGGACCAGAGATGAATTCAACCATCGTTGAGCCGGGACTGTTTCGCGATCGCCGCGAGGCGGGCCGGGTCCTCGCTGAGAAACTCACAACCTATGCCAATCGCTCAGACGTGCTCGTGCTGGCCCTGCCGCGCGGTGGCGTGCCCGTCGGGTATGAAGTGGCCGGTGCGCTCGGTGCACCGCTAGACGTTTTTGTCGTGCGCAAGCTTGGCGTCCCCGGCTACGAGGAGTTGGCGATGGGTGCGGTTGCTACAGGTGGCGTACTCGTGCTCAACGATCAACTCGTTGAACGTCTTGGCATCCCCCAGCATATCATCGATGCGGTCGCGGCCCGTGAACGGCAAGAGCTGGCGCGGCGTGAGCGCCTTTACCGCAGCGGTCGTCCGCCGCTTGATGTCCGCGGCCGCACTGTGATTCTGGTGGACGATGGCCTGGCGACCGGAGCCACCATGCACGCCGCAATTCAGGCGTTGCGGCAGCAGAATCCAGCCCGCATTGTCGTTGCGGTTCCCACGGCATCGCCCGAAACCTGCGAAGAGATGAGGGCAAGGGCTGACGACGTCATCTGTGGTATTACGCCAGAACCGTTCGATGCAGTCGGCCGCTGGTACCGGGATTTCTCGCAGACGACCGACGAAGAGGTTGGCGTCCTGCTCGCGCAGCGAAACACACGGGAAAACAGCAAGGTCAAGCAAACCCCGACAGCGGACGACCCGCTCATCAATGCATTGCGCGAGACGGCCTACCCCTTGGCGGGATCTGCTCGCGATTACGATCCTCTGATCGGCCGGATCAGCGAGGCGAGCTTCGCGCTGCTGGGTGAAGCGTCCCACGGCACACACGAGTTCTACTGCGAGCGTGCCGAAATCACAAAGCGGCTCATCGCGGAGAAGAACTTCACCGCCGTCGCAGTGGAGGCGGATTGGCCCGACGCATATCGGCTCAACCGCTATGTTCGCGGTGCAAGCGACGACGTCGATGCTGTGGAGGCGCTCGCCGATTTTCGCCGCTTCCCGACATGGATGTGGCGCAACACGGTGGTGGTCGAGTTCGTCGAGTGGCTGCGGGCACACAACGACGCGCTTCCGCCGGGTGCCGAAAAAGTCGGGTTTTACGGTCTCGACCTCTACAGCCTGCACGCGTCGATGAAAGCCGTGCTGCAATATCTCGAGAAAGTCGACCCGGAAGCGGCCGCGCGTGCACGCGAACGTTACTCCTGCTTCGATCATGTCGGCGAGGACACCCAGGCCTATGGTCTGATGACGCGCTTGAACCTTTCCAAGTCGTGTGAAGCGGAGGTCGTCCGCCAATTGGTCGAGTTGCAACGCCGGGCGGCTGACTACACGCGGCGCGACGGTCGTTTGGCGCAAGATGAACTGTTCTATGCCGAACAGAATGCCCGCTTGGTGAAGAATGCCGAGGCGTATTACCGCTCTGTGTTTCTCGAAGAGGTATCGTCATGGAACGTGCGCGACCGCCACATGGCCGAAACGCTTGACGCGCTGGTCGAGCATCTGGATCGGAAAGCCGGCCGCGCCAAAATTGCCGTCTGGGAGCATAATTCCCATCTCGGTGACGCGCGCGCAACCGAGATGGGCCAGCGCGGCGAACTGAACGTCGGCCAGCTTACGCGCGAAAAATACGGCAGCGAGGCCGTGCTGGTCGGCTTTACCACTGACCACGGCACTGTCACGGCAGCGTCCGACTGGGGCAAATCGGCCGAGCGCAAACGTGTTCGCCCGGCGCTGGCCGGCAGCTACGAGGCGCTGTTCCATGCTACCGGGCGCGACCGCTTCATGCTGATTCTAAACGACAGCGAGGCGATCATGCGGCAATTGCGCGACCCTCGGCTCGAGCGGGCGATCGGTGTGATCTACCGTCCCGAGACCGAGCGGCAGAGCCACTATTTCCAGGCGCGACTAGCCGAACAGTTCGACGCAGTACTGCATTTCGATAGGACGCGTGCGGTGCAACCGCTCGAATCCACGGAAGAGTGGGAAGCGGGCGAACTTCCGGAGACGTTCCCATTCGCGGTGTAAGGGCATCCGGGAAAGGAGGCATGCAATGAACAATTCCGTAGCTCAAATGGTCGAAGAGCGACTGGTGCAGGTCCCGGCCGGCACGGTGACGCTCGAGGGCAATCTAACTCTGCCGGAGGAGGCTCAGGCAATTGTGCTGTTCGCCCATGGCAGCGGAAGCAGCCGGCACAGCCCCCGCAATCGTTATGTGGCGCGGGTGCTGAACGAAGCAAAGCTGGCGACGCTATTGATCGATTTGCTGACGCTGCATGAAGAAGTCATCGACACGCGCACGGCACACCTGCGCTTTGATATCGATCTGCTCGCCGAAAGGCTCGTCGACGCGACCGACTGGCTGACGCAATTCCCCGATACCAAGCATCTGCCGATCGGCTACTTCGGTGCCAGCACCGGCGCTGCGGCGGCGCTGGCAGCGGCGGCGGTGCGCCCCGATGTGGTAGGCGCGGTCGTCTCGCGAGGCGGTCGTCCCGACCTGGCCGGCTCGGCCTTGCCGCGCGTTCGGGCTCCCACGCTGCTCATCGTCGGAGGAGACGACGGCCAGGTCATTGAGTTGAACCGGGCCGCGCTTGCGCAGCTGTGCTGCGAAAAGCAGCTTGTGATCGTGCCGGCTGCAACGCACCTCTTCGAAGAACCCGGAGCTTTAGACGAGGTGGCGCGGTTGGCGCGCGACTGGTTCCAGCGCTATCTTATCCCGGTGGCGTGACACGCCACGGCACATATCCGACCACTGCCGCGAATGCGATCGAGCTTCGGATCGGAAAAATCGCCCAGCTTTTTCATAGCCTGGATCCTTTTCCGTTCCGCGAAAAGGATCTCGACAACGATGTAGAGGAATTTATCGTCGGATGGGCGAGAGAGCTCCCACCCGATAAGCCACTCAGAATCGTCATACATCTGCCGGAGACAGAAGCTTCTACGTCGGAGGCTCATGAACTCGGTGCAGCTTTCGCTCAATATTTTGACTATCGCGCCCGAGTCATTGCGCTTGATCTTAACGAGCTCTTTCGCGTCGGCCGACGAGCGATGGCCATTGGCCTCACGGTGCTCTCTTTCTCCGTCATCATAGGCCAAACAACAGGCAACCTTGCGTCGGGCCCGATCGGGCGTGTCATTGAAGAGAGCTTGCTTATTTTCGGATGGGTGGCGAATTGGAGGCCAATCGAAATATTTCTGTACGACTGGTGGCCGATCGTTCGACGGCGCAATCTGTATCAACGACTTTCGGCGGCGCATGTGAAGTTAAGGCCGTACAGGAATGGCGACTACCAAAAGCGGCAAGCCGATCTTAACAAATGAAGCTCAACCGGCGGACCAATTGAGTCATTACACGCCGTATTCTGAGTTGGAGCCATTTCGAATTGACCCGGCGGTCATGGGCATGCTCGATCCTGATTACCGCGATCTAGTGCGCGGCCCCGGCGTGTTCCAATTGCGGGATCGTTGGTCCCTCCGG
>Ga0193707_1001060_pt1 | contig 9973 bp, 11 predicted proteins | sample U3c2metaG_FD_143043 | JGI IMG/M metagenome (GOLD analysis project Ga0193707, IMG submission 143043) | Soil microbial communities from a riparian zone of the East river system, Colorado, United States - U3c2 | ecosystem: Environmental > Terrestrial > Soil > Riparian zone | place: USA: East River...
TCGGTGAGATCGACGACCTTCAGCACTTCAACGACTTTGTTGAGTTGCTTCATGATCTGCTCGATGATCCGGTCGTCGCCGACGGTGACGATGGTGATCATCGACGTCGTTGGATCTAACGTGGGAGCAACGGACAAACTTTCGATGTTATAGCCACGGGCGCTGAACAGGCCCGCAACTCTGGCGAGAACGCCAAACTTGTTCTCCACAAGAACCGATATGATATGTTCCATCCGCGAAAATCATCAGGCAGGAAGAACGCCCTCCCCCTCATCACCCTTTCTCTTATGTGCTCCGCCTTTTTTCGCAACCTTGAGCCCGGGCGGATCTTCAAGCATCATTTCATGTTGCGCGCCACCGGCGGGAATCATCGGGTAGCAGTTTTCATACGGGTCGGTATGGATATCCATCAGCACCGGCCCTTTGTGCTTTAAACCATCTTTCAGAACCGGTTCAACTTCGTTGGGTTTAACCGCACGCAATCCTTTGATGCCATACGCATCCGCAAGCTTCACGAAATCCGGCATCTTTCCCAAGAGGCTCGCCGAGTAACGACCTTCGTAGAAAAGATCCTGCCATTGCCGCACCATGCCGTGTACGCCGTTATTAAGCAAAACTATCTTAACCGGCAATTTGCGCTCGGCAGCAACCACCAACTCCTGCAGGTTCATCTGGAAGCTGCCTTCACTGGTGATGCAGAGGACTTGCCGATCGGGGAATGCGACCTGCGCGCCGATCGCGGCGGGAAAACCGAAACCCATGGTGCCGAGTCCTCCAGACGTCAACCACGTCCGCGGCCGGTTTCCCTTGAAATACTGCGCCGCGAACATCTGATGCTGACCGACATCCGTGGCGACGATCGCTTCGTGTTTAGTCAGCTGGTAAAGCTTTTCGATCACGAATTGCGGCTTGATGATCTTTTCGTCCTGCTTATAGACAAGCGGATGCGCCTTTCTCCATTCCTCGACTTGCTGGATCCACGGCGCTCTTAATGCCTTGATCTGCGCGGGATTGCCGTCGAACGAGCGAAGAATTACGTTCAGTTGGCGCAAGACTGCTTTCACGTCGCCGACGATGGGAATGTGCGCGTGGAAGGTCTTCTTGATCGACGTGGGGTCGATGTCGATATGAATGACGCGCGCCTCGGGACAAAACTCCGAGAGCTTGCCCGTGACCCGGTCATCAAACCGTGCTCCGACCGCGATCAACAGATCGGAGTAGTGCATCGCCATGTTGGTCCAGTAGCCGCCATGCATGCCGAGCATGCCGAGCGACAGCGGGTGGGTGCCGGGAAAACTGCCCAAGCCCATGAGCGTCATCGTGACCGGGATTTGCGTAATCTCCGCGAGCTCACGGATTTCATCGGCTGCGTCTGAAAAAATCGCTCCGCCGCCGACGTAGATCATCGCCTTTTTGGCCTTCATGATCTCTTCGGCGGCCTGCTTGATTTGGTTTTTGTTGCCGCCGACCGTCGGATTGTAGCCGCGCAAGTTGACCTTGTCCGGATACTTAAATTCGGCCTTTGCCGTGCTCACGTCTTTGGGAATATCCACCAACACCGGACCGGGCCTGCCGCTTGTGGCGATATAAAAAGCTTCCTTGATCGTCTGGGCGAGGTCATTGACGTCTTTCACCAGAACGTTATGTTTGGTGCACGGACGACTGATGCCGACGTTATCGGCTTCTTGGAACGCGTCATTGCCGATGAGATCGGTGGAAACCTGCCCCGTGAATGCAACGAGCGGAACTGAGTCCATGTATGCATCGGCCAAACCGGTAACGATGTTGGTCATACCCGGGCCGGACGTGACCAAAACGACGCCGGCTTTGCCTGTTGCCTTCGCATATCCTTCAGCCATGTGAGCCGCGCCCTGTTCGTGGCGGGTCAAGACCAGATCCAGATCTTTTTGCTGGCAGAGAACGTCGAATATCTTCAAAACCACTCCGCCGGGCAAACCAAAAATCGTTTTGACCCCCTCGCGTCTGAGCGACTCACAAAATATTTCCGCTCCGGTCAATTTCATTATCAAAGCTCCCTACTGAGCCGCGCCGGCTTGGCGATGCCTCCCCAGGATTTCCATCATGCGGTCTTTGCCGACGAGCTTCAGTTTTTGGATTTTTTTCATCTCCACTTCTTCTTCCGGCGTCAGATAATGCTTGTGTTGAAACTCCGCGAGCTTCTTTTCGAGCTCCCGGTGTTCATCGTAAAACTTCTTCAGCTCTGGGTCCTTGTCCAGCAGGGAGACAATCGCGTGTTCATCTTTAGTTTCCATACGGCGGCCTCCTTTTTTAGATCAAAAAATTTTTCGGCGGAAGTCAATCTAACTTACGCTATTATCTTTGTCAACGAAGTTTCCGCCAAGATTTTCAACAAGTTAGATTGATTATTTTTAGTTTCCGCCGCTGGCCGGCGCAGATAAACCGGTGCCAGCGTACCGACATCCTCGACCGACTGCGTTATCATCCGCGAGTGGGCAATCATGGCAATACCCGATGCCACCGATGGATAATTCTCGCTGGCGGATAAGAGCGCGGTCGCACCGAACGCGTCGGATAGCAATTTTTCATAGGTCTTGGCGCCGTCGCCAATAACCAATAGCGACGCACCGTCCGCCGCGCAAGAATGATGATTGTGCATTGCATCAATTGCGCAATTTATTGACGTTACTGTGTCGGTCGTAATGCGCGCGAGGTTTTCGCCGCTGCGGCGAAACAGACTCATATAGACTTCGCCCTTGTGCGCGTCGAGCAGTGAACAAATGAGGCCGTCGAAGTTTGTCACTCTCGTCGCGTTGGCACGCAAGGTCGAAATGCCAACCACGGGAACTCCCCAATCGTAGGCGATGCCTTTAACCGTCGCTAAGCCGATGCGGAGCCCGGTAAAGGAACCTGGACCGATAGACACTGCGATCCCGGATATATCGGCGAGAGTGATCCGTGCGTTGCGTAGAACCAACTCGATCAACGGCAAAATGATCTCGGCATGATTTCCTTGTAGTTGGCGCATCGCGCCGCCGTTGACTTCCCTCGCGGTGCCGAGTATTTCCTCGGTCAACAATTCTCCGTCGTCAACGAGCGCGACGCTCGCGTTGGCCAACGCGGTGTCGACACCAAGGATCCTCACCCTCCGACCTGCTTCTCAAAAAATCTCACGATGTCGTTATAAAAAGCGTAAATCATAAGCAGCGCCAGGATACAGATTCCCACTTGCTGGGCCATTTCACGATATCGAAGCGCAACCGGCTTGCGGATCACCGCTTCAACCAAAAAGAAGAGCAAATGGCCGCCGTCAAGCACCGGCACCGGCAGGAGATTGAGCACGCCCAAATTGATGCTCAAGACCGCTAGGAATGCGAGAAAACTACCGACCCCTTCCTGGGCTTGTTGTCCCGCCATTTGAGCGATGAGGATGGGGCCACCGATATTGCGCGGTGATACGTCACCCGAGATCATTTTAAATAACGCTAGCAGCGTGAGCTTCGCATAGTCGTAAGTTTGGTAGAACGCCCGCACGACGGCGAGTCCTGGGTTTCCCTTCTCAATGGAAACTTGACTGCTGATTCCTATGATCCAATCGTCTTTGCGCTCGCCGAAAATCGTGCGGCCTTCCTTCTTTGTCGGTTGTACCGTCAGATTGACGGTTTCGCCGCCGCGCCTGATCTGGAGATTGAGTGACTTACCGCCGCTCGATTTTATGGTCGTTGAAAGGTCCTCCCATTCCTTTATCGGCTTGCCGTCGATGGTTTGTATGCGGTCGCCTTTGACGATTCCCGCGCGCTCCGCCGGCGAACCTTTCTCCACACCGCTGACTTGCGTCGACATGACCGGAACGCCGTAAAAGGTAAACACGACGATCAGTAAAAATAATGCGAGAAGAATATTGAAACCCGGCCCCGCGACTACAATCGCGATGCGCTTGAGCAGGCTTTTATGCGCGAAGGATTTTTCAATGTCTTCCTGGCGCACTTCTTCGTCGGGATCTTCGCCGACCATTTTGACATAACCACCAAGCGGGAAGGCGCTCAACGCGTATTCGGTCTCGCCGCTTTTTTTAACCCAAATCTTAGGGCCGAAGCCGACAGAAAAAGTTAGCACCCCGACGCCGCACAGCTTCGCCAGCAAAAAGTGACCGAACTCGTGAAACACTATCAGCAAACCGAGCCCGATAACGGCGGCCGCAATTGAGTAGAGCACATTTTCCATCAATATCTCCTTCGGCACTGACTAGTTAATGAACGACGAAGCTTTTTCCCTCGCCCACCGATCCACCTCCAAAACTTCGTCGATATCCGTCGCGCGCCGGTTTTCGTGTATTTGCATCGTCCGTTTAATTATACGATGAATTTCGCGAAATCCTATCCGCCGATTCAAAAATGCGGCTACCGCCACTTCATTAGCGGCATTGAGCACCGCCGGCATTGTCCGGCCCTCGCGCAGTGCATCGTAGGCCAGCGATAACGCTGGAAATCGTTTCTTTTCCACGGGAATGAAGTTTAACTGCCCCTGCCGGGTCAGATCTAGCGCGGGCCCGCTGCCCTCAAGCCGGTTTGGAAATGCCAGTGCGTATGCAATAGGAATGCGCATGTCAGGGATGCCAAGCTGGGCGATGATCGATCCATCTTGATACCGCACCATGGAATGAACCACACTTTGCGGGTGGATAACAACTTGGATGTCGCTGGGTTGCATATCGAATTCCCAGCGCGCTTCGATCACTTCCAACCCTTTGTTCATCATCGTTGCCGAGTCGATGGTTATTTTTTGGCCCATCTTCCAATTGGGGTGTTTCAATGCTTGCTCGATACTGACTCGGTCCAGTCGGCTCAGCGGCGTACGCAGAAACGGTCCACCCGATGCCGTTAGGATGATCTTGTCGACGTCGCTTCGCTGATTGCCCTGCAGGCATTGAAAGACCGCGCTATGTTCGCTGTCCACAGGCATTAAGCGAACACCTCTTTGCTTGGCGGCGTTAACGAAGAGCTCTCCCGCCATGACCAACGCCTCTTTATTGGCCAGAGCGATCTCTTTTCCTGCGAGAAGACCGTTGAAACATGGCATCAGTCCCGCCCCACCGACGATGGCGGCAAGCACGACCTCGACCTCGGGCGCACGGGCAACAGTTGACGCCCCCGCTTCGCCCCAAAAAATCTCAACTTTCTGCCGACCGATGAGCGTACGCAAGCTGGGAACGTCTTGTTCGCGCTCAACCGCGACGCACTTGGGCGAAAACTCTTTAATCTGCTTTGCGAGTAAGGTCAAATTTCTTCCAGCGACCATACCATTGACTTTGAAACGATCGGGAAACTCGCGCACGAGTGCAAGGGCGTTCACCCCGATCGAGCCCGTGGAACCGAGCAAAGCTATAGTTTTCACGGATGAAACACCTTCAGATATGCTGTCGTAAAAACCGCCGGAAAGATCAAACTGTCAATCCGGTCGAGCAAACCGCCATGCCCCGGCAACAAGCGACCGGAGTCTTTGACGTCATAGACTCGCTTAATCCACGATTCAAAGAGATCGCCGATTTGTGCCACTATGCTAAGCGTTAACGAGAGCGCCAAAATCTCCGTCCAATTAAGGACGTCGCTGAGAAATGACGCGCCAGCAATACCGGCGACTACTGCGCCGACAATGTAACCGCATGCGCCGGCGATAGTCTTTCCGGGACTCAATACCGCGGCGAGTTTCCGCACGCCGAAATGCTTGCCGACAAAATACGCCATAGTGTCCCCCACCATAACCACGCAAAGGACCCAAAACACCCAGCCTCGTCCATTCGGTAGCCTAAATAACAAAATCCAATGGGGGAAAAAGTATCCGAGGTAAAATCCGCCGAGCAACGCGATCGCTAGACGGTTCAACCGATCCGCCAGTTGACCTCCTGCAAAAAGATACACCGAAAAGGCGACCAATAATACGATGTTGAGCCAGACCAAGGGGTCAACGTTACCGCTCAGGAAAACCGCTCCCGATAAACATAGCCCGAATGCAATCCCCATCCACCGGTCTTTCCATTGTCTAGGAAACACCATGGTGAAATACTCGCGCAATGCTTCCGCGACCAAAATAAAAAAAACGGTGGAAAATAACCACGGCGGACTCCAGCCGACGAAGACAACCAGCAACGGTATACCGACCGCCGCAGTTGCCAGTCTTGAGCTAAGATTGACGTCCACCGGTCCCCACCGACCGAGTGACGAGATCATCGAGCTGTTCGTCAGTTCGACCGAATCTGCGCCGCCGTCGCTGGAAATCGAGCAGAGCTTGAAGATATTCCCGTTCGCGGAAATCAGGCCACAAGGTGGGCGTGACATATAATTCGCTGTAGGCGATCTGCCACAGATAAAAATTGCTGATGCGCATTTCGCCGCTGGTGCGAATCAAGAGATCCGGGTCCGGCACACCGCCCGTATCGAGCCGCGCGCTAACGGTCCGTTCATCGATCTGCTCGGGATCGAGTTTTTGTGCGCGGGCTTCCCGGGCCATCGCCTGTATCAGCCTTACGATTTCGTCCCGTCCGCTGTAGCTCAAGGCAAGTATGACCGTCATGCGTCGATTGTCACGGGTGACATCGATGACCTTCTCTAAAACGGCCCTGACGCTGTCCGGCAGTCGCGACCTGTCCCCTACGGTCGTAAGCCGAATACCGTAGCGCATCATTTTAACCTGTTCAGTCGCGAGATAATGCTCCAAAAGTCCCATGAGTGCATCGATTTCGTCATGCGGTCGAAACCAGTTTTCCGTGGAGAAGGCGTACAGTGACAGATAGCGGATGCCGATCCTGCGGCTCATCTCGACAATGACGCGGACCGAGGTTTTGCCGCGGCGATGCCCTTCAATACGGCTTTTGCCACGCAGCTTTGCCCACCGGCCATTTCCATCCATGATGATGGCGACGTGTTGAGGCAGACGGGTCTTATCTAAGGCGCTTAACTCCATCGCTGTCTTGGTCGAATCAATTTCATGGATGAGAGACTTAGGCGATGCCCGAAGGACTCCGGGATACAAAACCGACGGGGGACTGGGAAACGTAAAGTCGAAAGCGCCGAGGGTCAAACCGCCATGACATCTTCTTCTTTAGCTTTAACGATCTTGTCGATCCGGCCGATGAAATCGTCGGTGATTTTTTGTACGCGGTCGTGACCGTGTTTTGCGTCATCTGCCGTGATTTCCTTCTTCTTTTCCGCCTCCTTCAGCTGCTCAAGGGCAACACGCCGGTGGTTGCGCACCGAAACACGATACTCTTCGGCAATCTTCTTCACATGCTTGACCAGTTCCTTGCGTCGTTCCTCGGTCAACTGGGGAATTGGAATTCGGATCACTTTGCCGTCGTTGCTCGGCGTCAGACCGAGGTCTGACTTAAGAATCGCCTTTTCAATTTCCGTCATGGCGCCGCGATCAAACGGTTGAATCACGAGCAGCCTCGGCTCCGGCGCGCTCAACGTCGCTAACTGAATCAAGGGTGTCGACGCGCCGTAATAATCGACGGTTATGTGTTCGAGAAGCGCAGTGGAGGCGCGACCGGTGCGGAGCTTGGTGAGCTCTTTACGGAGCGCACCCACCGAACCCTCCATTTCCTTTTGCAGCTGGTTAAAAATGGCTTCATTCATCGCCTTCCTCCGCTGACCAGAGTGCCGATCGGCTCGCCAGAAACCACTCGCTTAATGTTACCTTTTTCCATGAGATTAAATACGATGATCGGCAAATTATTGTCCATGCAGAGCGAAATCGCGGTGGAATCCATCACTTTGAGCTCGCGGTTTAAGACTTCTATGTAGCTGAGCTCATCGAACTTTCTAGCGCCGGCGGTCTTGAAGGGATCCGCGTCGTAGACGCCATCGACCTTGGTCGCCTTGAGAATCACTTCGGCACCCACTTCCATTGCCCGAAGGCTGGCGGTGGTGTCGGTCGTGAAGTAGGGATTTCCCGTGCCCCCGGCGAAAATAACAATTCTCCCCTTTTCCAAATGACGAGTAGCGCGCCTGCGGATGTAAGGCTCGGCCACTTGCCTCATCTCGATGGCCGAGAGCACCCGGGTTGAAACCCCCAACTTTTCCAAAGCATCTTGCAGCGCGAGGCTATTGATCACGGTGGCCAGCATTCCCATTGTGTCCGCACTAGCTCGGTCCATGCCAATCTCGCTCGCGATCGCGCCACGGAAAATATTTCCGCCGCCGATGACCAAGGCGAGCTCGCAACCGAGCTCCTTTACTTCCTTGATCTCTTGCGCGAAAGCCTTCACCGTGTTGCCGTCGATACCAAAATCGAGGGGCCCCGCGAAGACTTCGCCGGTAACTTTGAGAATGATGCGTTTGTATTTCGGGGTGCCGTTGTTCATGAAAGATTTGACGCGTGTTTTACTCTTTCATAGCTGCCTCGCCCAGGTGATAGCGGGCAAACCGTCGGATCTGGATATTCTCGCCAAGACGCCCGATCGAATCATTGACCACATCAGCCACTTTTTTATCCGGATCTTTAATAAAAGACTGCTCGAGCAAACAGACTTCGGAGTAAAAGCGTTCCATTTTACCTTCGACGATTTTGTCGACCACCTTTTCCGGCTTTCCCGTTTCCAGAGCCTGTTGGCGGTAGATCACCTGTTCCTTTTCGACCTCCGCGGCCGGTACTTCCTCGCGCCGCACGTAACGAGGATTCGCCGCTGCGACCTGCATCGCGACATCCTTAAGCAACGATTGGAACTCCGCCGTGCGCGCAACAAAGTCAGTCTCGCAATTGATTTCCACCAGCACGCCGATTTTACCTCCGGGATGCACATAGGCGGCAACGGCGCCGTCCGTGGCTACGCGGTCCGCTTTTTTTGCGGCGGCGGCCAAGCCTTTCTGCCGCAGATAATCGATCGCCTTATGTACGTCTCCGCCGGTCTCCCCAAGCGCTTTCTTGCAATCCATCATTCCCGCCCCGGTTTTTTCCCGGAGTTCTTTTACCGCGCTAGCGCTCACATCCATCGAATTTAAACTCCTACCGCTACGATATCATCCGACGCCCCACTCGCCGTCTCCGCCGCGGATCGATCTTCTTCCTTGCCCTTTATCAAGGATTGTTCGTAGATCGTCTTCCCTTCGTTGATTGCGTCGGCAATCGACGCACAAAACAATCGGATGGCGCGAATGGCGTCATCGTTCCCGGGCACCTTGTAGTCGACCATGTCGGGATCGCAATTCGTGTCGATCACTGCGATGACCGGTATGCCCAGCTTGCGGGCTTCTTTCACCGCAATCTCTTCCTGCTTGGGGTCGATGACAAAAATAGCATCCGGAAGCTTACGCATGGTCTTGATGCCGCCAAGAGACTGCTCTAGCTTGGCCCTTTCGCGCTTAAGCCCCAGCATTTCCTTTTTTGTTAACGCGTCGACGATTTTCGGATCGTTCTCCATCTCCTCAATCTTGCGCAAGCGCTCGATACTTTGCCGAATAGTCGAAAAGTTAGTCAGCGTTCCGCCTAACCATCGATTGTGGACGTGGAACATGCCACAGCGTTCGGCTTCCTCTCTGATCGCGTCTTGGGCCTGCTTTTTTGTTCCAACGAAGAGTACATGTCCACCCGAGGCCGCTAAGTCACGCACCACCGATTCCAGATCTTTGAACATTGTCACTGTTTGTTGGAGGTCTATAATATGAATGCCGTTCCTGGCCCCGAATATGTACGGCTTCATCTTCGGATTCCAGCGGCTGGTTTGGTGGCCAAAGTGAACCCCCGCCTCCAATAATTGTTTCATAGAAATATCGCCCATTTTTTGCTCCTTTGGTTTTATCCTCCCCTTTCTTCAACTCCACGTCGAACCTTAACGGCACCTCGATGTAGATCCGAAAGGGTGTGAATTGGACTTATAAGACTGGGCACTTGCGCGGTCGAAACGACTACCGTGCAGCCGCCCAGCATGGCTAATCAGTAAAGGACTTTGATAACCTTGCGTTTTTAACAAAGTTCTACAGATGACGCAAGATTCGATGAA
>Ga0193707_1001062_pt1 | contig 9964 bp, 9 predicted proteins | sample U3c2metaG_FD_143043 | JGI IMG/M metagenome (GOLD analysis project Ga0193707, IMG submission 143043) | Soil microbial communities from a riparian zone of the East river system, Colorado, United States - U3c2 | ecosystem: Environmental > Terrestrial > Soil > Riparian zone | place: USA: East River...
CTTGCTTAGTTTTCCTAACCGCTGTCGCTTGCCGCTGCTGTGCTCACATGGAATCATCCCGATATAGCTGGCTACTTGATTGCCGGTGGCGAAGCGATTCGGGTCTCCCAGAAACACCTCGGTGGCCAGGGCCGTCACCGCACCCACGCCCGGGTGCGTCAGCAGCCGGCGTGCGTGTGGCCTTTGTCGGGCCTGGACATCTACTTCTTTATCCAGTGCCTGGATCCGTTTCTGTAACTGTACGTACAAGCGCAGCAGTTCCGTCCGTCTCTGACCTCTGTAGGGTGGCAGAGGCAGAGCCTGCAGTGCGCTCTGCCCCGCCGTACTCCACAGCGCACGGCCTTGACGCAGGGCGTGATTGAGTGCGATCGCCTGCAAGGTGTGCCGCAATCGTGTTCGCATCTTCACCCACTGGTGTCGGTCCGGCAGTAAGGTTCGCAAGTCCCGCTGCTCGGTCGATGGCATCCAAATCTCTGGAAAGCGATCCTTCATCACCAGCAGGTCCAGCAGCAAGTGAGCATCCCGTCGATCGTGTTTCTGTTTCCGGGTCTCGGCCGCACGGACCTTGGCGGGATGACCCACTCGGCATTCGATGCCCAGCTCTTCCAGTAGTTCCAGGAACCACTGCATCGCCCCGGTGGCTTCGATGCCCACCACTACAGGGGGTTCTAGGGCCGCGTAAAACTCTCGTACGGCATTTCCTTCGTGGCTCAGTGTTTTCTCGGTGAACTCGCCGGTCTCGGTGTCCACCATAGCTATCGTTTGTTGTCTTGCGTGTAAGTCGCAACCTATAATCTTCATCTCGGCCTCCTTCGTTCCGAGCCTTTCTTGGTTGGATACCGCAAAGTGTACTCGGTCCGTTGCGAGGCCGACGTCGTTATGACATCAGTTATCGAGTGAAAGAAGAGTCAGAGGTTCAGCTTGGCTCGAGATCGTCATTTCAGTGCAGTCAACCAAGTGTGCCGGGCTACGGTAGCTGCCATTCCAGCGAGTAGATTTCGTAAGAGCTGATGTCTCGCAGAGCCAGCGGAGAATCATCGGGAGCCAAGCCGGTCCAGGAGTTGGGCCCTCCCGACGGTGGCCTCTTCACCTCTTTCAGGCTGGCCACTCGTTCTAGGCTGTGATCCTTGATTTGCACGCGATAGAACGCCGGCTCGCTTTTGGCCGTGGAGTCGAAGTACACATATTCACCATCATTTGACCATGCTGGGTGGAGCGCCAAGGTTTGGGTCAGCTCTGTCCATTTCTGGGCTTTCACATCAAAAAGCATGAGATGGTTGATATTGGAATGGGCGACAATGTAGTTGTCATCCGGCGAAAGTCTGGGCAACCACATGCCTTGAGAGCCGTTCACTGTCGTGAGTTGTTTTGTCTTCAGGCTCAGCCGGTAGATGGCACTCGCAGGACCTTCTACGGAGTCAGACGGGAAGTTTCCGAAAAGCAGCGAATCACCATCCCTCGACCAGGCGGGAACATTTTCGTCGCGCTCGCCGTGGGACACTTCTTCAAGCGCTCCACCATCTGCCGACACGATATAAATGTGACTGGGTTTGCCGGGCAAGTTGGCTGCGAAAGCAATCTGCTTCCCATCGGGCGACCATTGAGGCTGAAGACCCGTCATTGGGGACGAAGTGAGCTGAAGCCGCTCCGTGCCATCCACTTTGCTGCGCCACAGCGTTCCGTCCGGGTAACTTATATAGGCGACCCATTGCCCATCCTTCGAAAAACCTAATTGAATCGCAGATATTCCAGAAAGATAGGGCACGAACTGCTGGGACCTCGCATCGTACCGCACCAGTTGGCCCTGGGAAGCCCCGTGAATCGCAAAAAGCTTCTTCCCGTCCCGGCTCGGCACCGGGCTGAACATGTTGCCTGGTCCTGTGGTCAACTGAATTGGTTCTGGGTTGCGCTTGCGCAGAAACCCGCTCTTTTCCCGGATAGCCCAAAGGCTAATTGTGTTGGCAACGTGCGCGGACTGAAAAGTACCTTCCGTCCGGAGTCCAGGCGCCACAGCACTCTGCCGGCGGACTGCTCCAACCGGGCAGCAAGGGGCGCAAGCCGGTTCCGTCAGAGGCTACTTCCCACAGGGACTGCGAAGTGGTTTTCGAATCCTCTACTGTGAACCGCAATACCTTTCCGTCAGGCGACCAGCGTGGCCACGAAGCCGGGCCAGTTAGGGTCACGAGCCGGTGGGACTCGCTACCGTCGCGGTTTGCCAGGAACAGTTCGTTACCGCGCGCATAGACGATTTGTTCTCCGTTCGCCGACCAGCTGGCATCATGGGCGAGAATGTCTCCCACCCGTCGGGGCAAGCCGGCGGGCAGTGGCAAAATATATATAGAGTTCCCTGGCGAATCAAATTGCCCAATCAACAACTCCGACCCATTTGGCGAGATGTCAGCCAATTGAATGTCATCGAAGCGCGAGTCAATGGCGGCCGTTTCCCCGCCCGAGGTGGAGACTTCCGCAATCGTCCATCCCGTCTTTTTCGGCATCAAGAAGTACAGGCGCGAACCATCCGTCACCAAAGGAGCATACTTCCGTCCCCGATCGTGGGTTAGAGGCGTGTAACTGAGTATCTTCGGTGCCGGCATTGGCGCGCGAAACCAGAACGCTAGCGCCGCAATCCCGGTCGCAAACAGGCCCAACAGGGCGAGCCACCGTGATTGCCGATGCGACGCGGCAGCTCCGGCTTTAGACGCCGCGATGGAGGGCTGAGACGTTGTTTGCCGCTTGAGTCGCTTCAGGTCGGCACGCATCTCCGCCGCGCTCTGGTACCGCATATCGCGATCTTTTTCGAGCGCCTTGTCAATGATCTCGACAAATTTCTCGGGCAGCTCAGAATGCTGTGGAGGTGGTGGGTTCTTGTTCAGAATCGCGTCAAAAATTACCGCCGAACTATTACCGGTAAAAGGTGGCCGGCCCGTGGCCATTTCGTATAGAACTGCTCCAAAAGAGAACAGGTCAGTTCGAGAATCGAGTACCTCAGCCCGGGCTTGTTCGGGAGACATATAGGCTATGGTGCCCATTGTCATGCCCGGGCTGGTGAGGTTCTCTTCTCCCAGGCTACGAGTCACCTGGGCGCCATCGCCACCGCTCGCGAACGCCTCTAAGAGGTTGGCCTTTTTGGCCAGTCCGAAATCAAGAATCTTCACCTGGCTCCGGGTGGTTATGAAAATGTTCGCAGGCTTGATGTCACGATGGAAAATAGCCTTCGAATGTGCGGCATCGAGTGCGTCCGCAATCTGAATCGACAACTCCAACAGTTCTTCGTTTCCAACGGGCTTTCCCGCAACGCGACTTTGAAGAGTCTGTCCGTCCAGTAGTTCCATGGCGATGAAGGGTTGGCCTTCATACTCGTCGACTTCATGAATCGTGCAGATATTAGGATGGTTAAGCGCAGAGGCGGCGCGAGCCTCACGCCGAAAACGCTCCAACACCTGGTGATCGCGTGCTAGTCCTTCTGGGAGGAATTTCAAGGCCACGCTGCGGCGCAGTTTCGTGTCTTCAGCTTCATACACAATCCCCATACCGCCACTGCCCAGCTGTCGCACGACGCGGTAATGGGAGATGGTTCTGCCGATCATTTGGGCTGAATCTTAGGTCCAGCGGTAGGGTAAGTCAATGAAAGCCGCGAAGTTGCTGCGTTGTAGAAGAAGCTGTCGATCGCGGTAGGGACACCAGTTGCCCGGTGCCCCCCGCACAGACCCGGACGGGCGCTCATTAGCGCATCCGGTTCTTATCGCGGATGAATAGCGGCCGAGCATAGCGCTCCTCCGCCCACTCCCCCACCCGTGGGACACGCGCAGTCCCGCTCGGAGTCGGGTACGTGTCAAATGGAAGAGTGTTCTCCTTGATCCGCAGCCTTCCCTCCCCACTCTCCGCCGACGAGCGTTCCGTCTTTGTTCGAATGGTTCATCGGTACTATGCCGCAGTGTGACTCCTCAGAGACGTACACGCGGGCCGTATGGCCTAGGCCTTCGCCCGCCGACCTGCTGCCCGACTGGGCCACAGGTGTCTCCGAGGTCTCCCGGTTCTCGTGCATGAAGTTTCTAGGCGTGTCTGGCTCGCGCTATCGCCCCTGTTCATGTTGCCTTCCGCGCATGTTAACCGCGTCGGCGTCCGGGTTGTATTTTTTCGCAGCTCAATAGCCCACCCCGCCTATACCCCTCTCTACGCTTCACTGTTTCCCTCACGGTAGCAGCGCAAGACTCAGGGCCGAGCGGATCGCTAACCCTTTCTCGTAAGAATTTTGCATTCTCTGCTTCATGCCGGTTTACCCCGGCGCACTAACCATCGCGATTGCACTCATCGACCCGGATCGAGATCGTAACCTTGCGTCAGATGCCGCAAACAGCCAGACCATCCAGAACGAACCAGACCGGAACAGAGATCGTGCGCCCGGACTTCCTGCCAGTCACGCTGAGCTTGATCTGGCGGTAGTGGGCGAGGCGTTGTTGCAAGTCGTTCTTTGGGCTGGACATATTGCGGCTCCGACTGTTTGCCAGTTAGTCCGTTTCGTGGCGCACTACTTGGGCGGCATATGTTCAAAAGGGAGCTTGGTGTATCGTGCCTTCTCGATCTCGATGACGAGTGCCACCCTTCCCTCGGGGCTGCGGAAGGGAAACGGCTTCCCCGTGTACTTGAGCGAGACCGAGTCTATGTACTTGCAGTCGCCATCGGGACGCCTCTCGACCACGCGCCCACGGAGCTGCGCTTCTTTGTAGGGATCATGAAAATCAACGATGGAGACCGAGACACGCGGGTCACGCCGGGTGTTCTTCGCCTTAAGTGAGCCTTCTCCCGTGCAGATCAGTATGCGATCATCTTCACGACCCACCCAGATGGGGACACTCTGCGGCGAGCCATCGGGCATCAGGGTGGCGAGATGGGCGAAGTTGGGTGCGTCGAGCAAAGTTTTGATTTCGTCGGAGAGTGGAATCGCCATTGGAATTGTCCTTGTGCCGAGTGTTGAACAAATCTATTCCTTCAATTAGTGCTGGCGTCGGAACCACCTAACACGGCTCGACGCTTCACAGCTTGGGCATCCGGTTAGGGCTCCGGCACTCCCACTTCGATTACTCCGCCAAAGTCACCTCGAACGCTCCGGATTTGTCTCGCATCACGCCGATGGCGGTGAGAACCTGCCCCAACGCAATGAGCGGCCGATACAGCCAGTACTTCCGTCGAATCGCCGCCATGGCGCGTTCACGCTCGGCGCGTTCGGCAAGGAAACGCGCCTCGCCCTCGAACGCCTCGCCGCCAACAGCTAGTCTGATTTGCGGTGTTTTTTGGACATTCCGCACCCATTGGCGATTCACGTTCGCGGTGCCGATATAGACCTTGTCACCCTCTACGGCAAACCAGATCGTGACATCGTATGGCTTTCCCGATTTGCGACCGCAATGCGTCAAGGTCAGAGTTTGCCTACCCGCTTCCGCCTTCAGTCGCGCCAATGCGTTCGCATCCATTGTCGCCTCGTAGAAGTCGCCGCTTTCAGTGAAGATGTGCCACCGCTTGCAAATCTCACGTGCGATCAGCCCATAGGAACCATCGGCCACAACGCACCATCCCGTCGTTCCGACGACCTGCACGGTGGACGCTCGACCGTCCGCTGCTCTTGCTCCAACGCACGAAAAAGGGCGACCGAAGCCGCCCCGAGTCGAATATCTTATCAAAACATCTTATGCGGCTTGCCGATTAATAACATCGCGAACCCTGTTGCGAGTATGCTCGTCGATTTCGAGGCCATGCTTCTCGCGGCCATGCTGCTCGATCTTCAGCATGATTTCCGGCTCGCTGTTGCCGCTGACCTGCCAATCACAATTCTTCAGTCCCACATCGGAGCACTTGAAGTTGAGTTTGCCTTGGTTCTCCGGTTGCTGGTCAGAGACATTGGGGTCCATAGGGACATCCTTCTCCGTTTCGAACCTCGGAACCATACCCTGATGACCCTAGTGCCGTATTGGGTACCAAGCATTGGCTCCATTTCTACCGCCTTCGTATTCAAAGCAAACAAAGATCAGCCTTTCGAGTCCTCCGGCATAGCTTTGTATTTCATTCACGTTTCAAGAACTCTGCGATTCAACCCCATGCGCTGGCGAATCTCCGTGTTCTCAAAAGCGGGCCAGTCTGGGTTTCCCCGACTGGGAAAAGAAGTGATCAAGCAGCGGTGTGATAAAGCAGACTTCGGGCTTTGCTGACCAAAATAACGGCAGGCTGTGATTTGGAAACCAGTTCAGAAATCCCGACTAGACGGGCTTGCTGCTCCATGAAGGTGTCTCCGAACGCGCTGTACATTATCAGAGGCACCGTTGGCATCAATTTTTTCAGTTCACGGGCGGCGTCAAGACCATTCATTACGGGCATTGAAAGGTCCAGCACAATCAAGTCAGGATGCAATTCCAGAGCCTTCGCAATTGCCTCTTTTCCGTTCTCTGCCTCTCCGCAGACCTCAAAGTCCGATTCGCGCTCGAATTGCTCACAGAGGGACTGACGGATATACCTATTGTCATCCACGATCAAGACAGTCTTTGCCATGTGGCGATCTTGGGGCGAGGGTCAGCCCTTTTGAGGCATACCATTCAAAGTTCACGACGAAAACGGCGGCACACTTGGGATGCAATTGTTTTTTTCTGGTTGTCTAGAGGTTAATTATTTTGCGACGGCTTATGCTGTCATGCTGGTATGAGTAATCGTGGGCGTGTGGGAAACGACAGGTTCACACCTCGGGTCTACCCTACAGCCCCACTATGCGAAGAGTCGATTCTGAATCTGGGCGAGTTCCACGAGCGCGGAGCATTCCTCGTTGTCGTGAGCCACGTTATTGCCACATTCCTAGCGGCGGTTGGGTTAGCGGCTTATCGCATTGGCAACGGGCTACGCTTTTTCTGTTCGACGGGTTCGATCTTGGTCAAGATTTCCCGAGCAAGTGCGAGAATCTTCTGTCGCTGCTTGCCGTCGTTCCGGGCGATCAGCTTGCAAAGCCGGAACGAAAGTCTCTCCACTTTAGTGGCAGCGACCTTCACCGGGCGCTCGATGTACTCCTCGATGCGCTCCAGCGTGGGGGCGTTTTCTTCACAATCTTTTACTGCCTCATCCACATTGCCGCCTTGCTTGATCGCTTTCACGAGCATGTGACCACCCGACGCGGTTCCCAGCAGCCGAGCCTCAAGCTGCGTCAGGGGCGGAATCTTGCCATCCTCGTTGGCTCTGGTGGCCTTCTCGGGTCAGCGAGAAGGCGCTTCTTTTTTTGCTCACAGACCGCCAGAAATTCCTGCAAACCTTGGTGCATCTGCGTGTGGTCTTCCTGACCGATTTTCCAATCTTGTACTCGTCCCTGAAGTCAGCGATTGCGTTCCGCGATCGTTTCGAATTCCTGTTTAATTGCTTCGGGCAATTCGAAACCGTTGGCGATGGCAAGAAGGCGTGCTGTCTCTTTATTGTTGCGCCCTGAGTATTGTTGCGCCCTGAGTGCTTCGACCGGGTCCTCTCCTATGGGGAGCCATGGCCCAGCCATGTGCAGGTAGAACTGGCCTGATGGGTATTCCTCGGCCTTGCCCTTGACGAGTACGCGCAGGAATCAATTTTATGATTCGCCTTCATGACTGGTCTGCAGTAGCGCCAGCGGTTGGCGGTGTTGACGTATTTCCAGAGTGAAGCTGCCTTGTGGGCCATCCAGCGACTCCCACTGTTTAATACTCAGTTCGAGAGAGGCCGAAAACATTTCCTTAGCAAGGCATTTAGGAAGCTCTCTAACCCTTTGAATCTAAAACGATGGCGGAGGGAGAGGGATTTGAACCCCCGGTACCGTTTCCGGTACAGCGGTTTTCAAGACCGCCCGTTTCAACCACTCACGCATCCCTCCGGGCTGTGTGCCGAAATAATTATAGCCTGTGATTTTGACCGGCCCCCGGGTAATTGTCTCCGGTTTGAGCCATGTCGTGCGCCTGATGTATAAGACAATCCTATGAAACCAGCTTCGCGATTGCTTGCGGCGGTTGTTTTGATGTTCGGCGTCTGCAGTCGCGTCGACGCCCAGGGTTCCAGGAAGACGGCGGACGAGAAAAGCGGCCTGGCGACTCGCACCGCCGGATTGCAAAGGCGCGACGGGTTTCTTCCTTACTACTGGGACGAGAAAAAGGGCGACATTCTGTTCGAGTTGTCGCCGGCTGCGCTCGGCCGGGAGTTTCTTTATTTCACCGGACTGGGCAGCGGGATCGGTTCCCCGGAGGCGTTCGCCGACCGGAGTTCATTCGGCGGCGGATGGGTGTGCCGTTTTCGCCGAGCCGGCATGCGGGTGCTGGTCATCCAGCAGAACACCAGCTTTCGCGCACCGAAGGGTGCTCCCGAACTGCAGCATTCGGTGGAATCGAGCTTCCCGAGTTCGGTGCTGGCCTCGCTTCCCGTCGAGGCCGAGCAGGACGGAACCGTGCTGGTTGATGCCGAGGCGCTGTTCCTGCGAGACGCTTTCGATCTGCTATCGCAACTGCGTCGTCCGACTCGCGCCGTGGGGGGTGTGATAGTGCGGGAGCAGTCGTCGCGGGCTGCGGACTGGCGGTTGGACAAGGATCGAAGCATCATTGATCTGGAACATTCGGGGAGCTTTCCGTTGAACACTGAAGTCGAGGCGCTGCTCACCTTCGCTACGGATTCGGAAAGCGACCTGAACCAGCCCGATCCCCATACGCTCAGTGTGCGTGAGCACCATTCGTTTGTGGCCATCTCGAGCCCTGGATATGAACCGCGCGAGCAGGATCCCCGCGTGGGATTCATTTCCCTCAGCTTCCAGGATTTTTCCCAGGCCTATGATCGCCCTCTTACCCGGTATCTGGTGGAGCGCTGGCGTTTGCAGAAAAAAGACCCCAGCGCCGCGCTGAGTGAGCCGGTCCAGCCAATTGTTTTCTATCTCGACCGGGCGATTCCCGAGCCGGTGCGCTCCGCCGCGCGCACTGGGGCGCTATGGTGGAATACGGCGTTTGAGCAGGCGGGATTCAAAAACGCGCTGCGCATCGAAGATCTGCCTCAGGGAGCGGACCCGATGGACATCCGTTATCCGACCATTCAGTGGACCAACCGGTCCGGCCGGGGATGGTCTGTAGGGCAAAGCCACGTGGACCCGCGCACGGGTGAGATTATTCATGCCGTGGTACAGCTCGATTCCCATCGCATGCGGACCGTGAACAACTACTGGGAATCCGCGAGTCCCTCCGGGCGTGACCCTTTCGAGCCGGCACTGGACAGCTTCGCCGCGCTCGACAACCTCGATCCCCAAACCAGTGAGCAGCAGGTGCTGCTGAACCGGCTGGCTTTGCTCACCTGTCATGAAATGGGCCATGTCCTCGGGCTGGATCATAATTTCGTGGCCAGCACCTACGGGCGTGGTTCAGTGATGGACTATTTTGCTCCCCTGGTGCGCATTCGGGCAGACGGCACGGCTGATCTTTCCGACGCCTACATGCAGGGCGTGGGCAGCTATGACCGCCATGCCATCGAGTGGGGCTACAGCCAGGGCAAGCCCGGCAGCACGGCGGAACAGGAGCAGGCGCGCCTGGACACGGTCGTGAAGGGAGCGATCGCGAAGGGCATTGTATGGGGCAATACGGAAGATCCGCGCTGGAATTCCTACGATGATGGGCCTGACCCGGTGACCTGGCTGAAGCAAGTTCTGCCCGTCCGAGACGCGTTGCTGGCGCACTACGGCCCGAGAATGCTGCGTCCGGGCGAGCCCAATTCGCATCTGGCCTCGCGGCTGCCGCTGGTCTATCTGTTTCATCGCTACGCGCTCGGAGCGGCGATCAATGTGGTGGGCAGCGCCAAGGTACCGTTGTCGCTGGCGGGCGACGGCCAGCCACCGGTGAGCATCTGGCCGGCAGAAAGCCAGAAAGAGGCTCTGCGGCTGGCGGTGCAGGCGCTGAGTCCTGCAAAACTCAATATTCCGGCGGAACTCTGGCGGGGGCTGGCG